>Ga0194063_10002585_pt1 | contig 11185 bp, 11 predicted proteins | sample SepL3720m_MetaG_FD_155459 | JGI IMG/M metagenome (GOLD analysis project Ga0194063, IMG submission 155459) | Anoxic zone freshwater microbial communities from boreal shield lake in IISD Experimental Lakes Area, Ontario, Canada - Sep2016-L373-20m | ecosystem: Environmental > Aquatic > Freshwater... | reverse complement strand
GTATCTACGTCAGCACATGGACAATCCGGTCGATTGGCAGCCGTGGGGCGACGCGGCGTTTGCCGAGGCGCGCGAGCGCGATGTGCCGGTCTTGCTGAGCGTCGGCTATGCCTCCTGCCACTGGTGTCACGTGATGGCGCACGAGTCGTTCGAGGATCCGGCGACGGCAGCGGTGATGAACCGCCTCTACGTCAACGTCAAGGTCGATCGTGAGGAGCGACCCGATGTCGATGCGGTCTTCATGGAGGCCGTCGTTGGTCTGACGGGCCATGGCGGCTGGCCGATGACTGTCTGGCTGACACCCGATGGGCGTCCCTTCTACGGAGGCACGTACTTTCCGCCCCAATCACGACCGGGCATGCCTGCGTTTACGCAGGTCCTCGAGGCGGTGGCGCAGACCTTTGCCGAGCGCCGCGGTGACGTTGAAGGCCAGGCCGAACGCATCACGACGGCACTGCAGACGACCGCTGATCGACACGCGAGCGAGGAGCCCGAGTTTGCCGATGCGCCGGGCGGCGCGATGATCGATCGAGCGATTGGCACGTTGGCGACGATCTTTGACCAGGTCCACGGCGGCTTTGGTGGTGCGCCGAAGTTTCCGTCGAGCACGCTGTTTCCGTTTCTGTTTGGCTGCGACGATCGTGGGCGTGGTCGCGACGGGCAGTACATGTCGCGCCTCACGCTCGAGCGGATGGCCGATGGTGGCCTCCACGATCAGGTCGCTGGCGGCTTTCATCGCTATGCGGTGGACGGCTTTTGGCTCGTGCCGCACTTCGAGAAGATGCTCTACGACAACGCGCTCTTAGCGAGCGCCTACGCGCATGCAGCACTCGCCTCCGACTCCGAGCGCTACGCCGATGTGGCGCGCAGCACGCTTGCCTACATGGATCGCGAACTCTCGCTGCCCGAAGGCGGCCTCGCCTCGGGGCAGGATGCCGATACCGATGGCGTCGAGGGCACGACGTTCGTCTGGACGCCAGCGCAGGTCGACGAGGTGGTTACCGACCCACTCGATGCAGCACTGGCGAAGGACGTCTGGAACATCACGCCTGAGGGGAACTTCGAACATGGCACGACGGTGCTCAGCATCGTGGCACCGGTTGTCGAGGCGGCTGAGCGGGCGGGGATATCGGAAGAGGAGGGCGTCGCGCGCCTCGAACGAGCGCGCGCACAGATGCATGCCGCACGGGATCTGCGCCCGCAGCCTGGCCGAGATGACAAAGCCCTGGCAGCCTGGAACGGCTTTGCGATCGCGGCCTTTGCCGATGCGGGGCGGCTCCTCAACGAGCCGGCGTTTGTGGCACGTGCTGAGCGCATTGCCGCCTTCGTCAAGGAACACCTGACGCGCGCGGACGGTGTACTCCTGCGTTCGTGGTGTGGCACGCCAGGTACCGCGAGCGGCTTTAGTGACGACTATGGCGCGGTGGCCGATGGGCTGTTGCGCCTGCACGCAGCGACAGGAAACCTCGACTACCTGCTCGAAGCACGGCGTCTGACGACAGCGGCCGTCGAGCGCTTCCACGATGCCGCACGCGGTGGCTTCTACCTCGCGGCGAACGATGGTGAGCACCTTGTGGCGCGCACGAAAGGTGTCGAGGACACACCGTCGCCAAGCGGCTCGTCGTTGATCGCCCTCTGCCTCGTTCGGCTCGGCCGGATCGATGGTAATTACGCGTGGGAAGAACTCGCGCTTGCCAGTGTCGGCGCTGTGCGTGCGATCTCTGAACGCGCGCCACAGGCCTTTGGGTCGCTGCTTGAAATGGTGCAGCAGGCGACAACAGTGCCGCGCGAGATCGCGATCGTCGGCCCCCTCGATGACCCTCGTACGAAGGCACTGCGCGAGGTCGTCGATCAGCGCTTTGCGCCGTGGGATATCGTCGTGGTTGCCGATCCGAGTGATCCTCGCTGCGACGAGGTTGGTCTGTTGCGCGGGCGTGGCCTCGTTGACGGGGCGCCGGCGGCTTACGTCTGTGAGCGTATGGCCTGCCGCACACCGATCACGGATCCCGACGCATTGCGCGCTGCACTCGCGTAGCTCTGCGCGCTTGGTGACACGCGCGGTCCATCGCCCGTGCGCGTTTGGTTGCGAGCCTCATTGCATGCCTACTATCCAGCGCGACGCACTCCATGCCTTCATCGACCGCCAGTTGCTTCAGGTCGAATCGACTCCGGTGCCCGACGAGTTACAACCTGCCGTTGAGGGTGGTTCAATGACCGCCGACGAGGTCCACGCCCTCTGGATGGGGGCGGGGATCGCCAGCCAGATCGGGATGTCGCTGGTCCTCGATCCCTCGCGCTTTGTTGAGCCTTGGCCCGAGCGAGAGGACGAGGCGGCCTAACTGTCGAGTGCGGGTTTCGCGGCCAGCAGGCGAGCCTCGATAGCGGCCAGACGCGCGTCGATGCTGGTGGCCAAGGCGTCGATTTTTCCGGCGAGCATCTCGTTGTCAACCTCTGCCTGCTCAGCAGCCTCTTCGATCAGCTCTTCGACCTCTTCAATGTCCTCGCCAACCTGACGACGCATCTCGTTCTCGAGTTCGGCTTGATCGCGATGAATAATCCTGGTCACGAGCGTGCCCATCAGCACGAAGAAGAAGCTGCCGCGAAGCATGCCGAGTACGACCATCAGGGCGATCGTCTCGGGGTGCGTCGCCTTCGGTCCTTCCTCGCCAATCGTCGCGGACGTAAACGACCAGTACAGAGCCTCACCAAAACTCGTGGACTCGACGCGCCAGAATCCAACGGTGGCGGTTAACACCACCAACAGGCCAAACGCAAACAGATATCCGAGCGACCGGCGGTTCAGCAGCCAACGTCCCAGCGGGGCGAGTCGCAGCACCGAGCTGAGCGCGACGACGCCGGGGAGTGGGGTGATGAGGTTGGCTGCGAGGGCGATCGGTGTGCTGATCATGATCAGCGTGAGGAACTTGTGCGAGACCAGGAAGCGTCCGCGGTTCGGCGCCACACACAGGAGCACCAGCCATTCAGCGAAGAACACCAGCCACGGAGCGTCGGCAAGTACGTTGCCAAGCAGGTGCAGGATGTGATCGTTGGCTGTCGCGACGCGCAGACACATGCCCATCAGGCCGATCACCGAAGCAGCCAGCAGGGGGTACTCGAAGCGCTTTGCCCAGTAGGCAAGGTTCTCCTCCGACCGCTCCACGATCACCCCGTCTCGTCCGCGTTCGTCCGGCGTACAAATCAATGTAGGTGACGGCACCGCCCGCGCGGCATTGCGTACGGCGTCAGCCGAGCAGGTAACGCAGTACGGCCACAGTCGTATGTAGCCGATTCTCGGCCTCGTCCCAGACGACAGACTGGGGACCGTCGATGACCTCACCCGAGACCTCCTCGCCGCGGTGGGCGGGGAGGCAGTGCATAAAGATCGCAGTGGGTGCAGCCTGCGCCATCAGTGCCGCATCGACCTGGTAGCCGCGAAACGCCTCGAGCTTTGCTGCCGTCTGTGCCTCTTCGCCCATCGACACGAAGACGTCGGTGACGACGACGTCGGCACCCGCGATGGCCTCTGTGGGGTCGCGTAGTTCGGTGATCGAACCACCGTGGTCGAGTGCGATCGCGGCCGTGGCGCGCATGATCTCTGGGTCGGCTTCGTAGCCCGCCGGTGTGGCGATGCGTACGTGCATGCCAGCCAGGGCGGCGGCTTGGGCAAGCGAATGGAAGACGTTATTGCCGTCGCCAACCCACGCGATTGTCTTTCCCTGCAGCTCGCCGAGGTGTTCCTCGATCGTCATCAGGTCGGCGAGTGCCTGCAACGGGTGGTGATCGTCGGTCAGTGCGTTGACCACCGGGATCGTCGCGTGGCGTGCGAGCTCCTCAACGTCGGCGTGCGCAAAGGTCCTGATGAAGATCGCGTCGCACATGCGGGAGACCACGTTGGCGGTGTCGGCGATTGGTTCGCCGCGACCAAGCTGTAGCTCGTCGCCGCGGGTAAAGATCGGATGTCCCCCCAGGCGTACGACGGCAGTCTCGACCGAGACGCGCGTGCGCGTTGAGGCCTTCGTGAAATGCATCAGCACGGTGCGGCCGGTCAAGGCGCCACGCAACGCAGCTGGATCGGCCTTGGCAGCACGGGCATCAGCAAGAAGCGCGAGCAGTGTTGCCGCGTCGAGGTCGTTAATGGTGAGGAGGTGTCGCGTGCTCATCGAAGAGCGGCATCGTACCCGGGCACAGCGTTTTCGCGATCAGGGGTAGTACGACGGCAGATCGGTGAGGTCGGTGGAGGCATCGACTTCGATCCGCAAACCATCAGGGTGTTTCGTGTCCGCGCGGACCCCATCGTCGACCAGTCCAGCGTCGGCAAGCCATTCGTTATTACGCGTTGCGGGTGGCCAGGCGCCGCCATGGCCCCAATTGCCGACTCGAATTAAGAACGGGCGAGAGGGGTTCGCGGCGTGGACGGCCTTTGCCAGCGTTGGCATCTGTTCTTGGGGGCTAATCTCGTCGTTGACCGACCAGTACATGATCAATTTTTGTGTTGAGTTTGCGAGCGTGCCCGCGAAGGTCAGTGGACTGCGATCTGCGAAGCAGGCAGGGGCTAGATACGGGGTGCCTTGGCACTCTTGGTACAGCGCCCGTTGTCGTACCGTTGGCAGGTGCCAGAAGCGCTTGCTCATATCGATCGGGGCGTCCATGGCGACGATGGTCTGGGCCATAGCGGGATACTTGACGCCAAAGAGCAATGCGTCCTCGCCGCCCATCGAGCCGCCTGCAGCGATTTGGCGATTCGAATCGATTCGCAGTCCGGGCAGGCGGGCACGGAGAAACTGCAGGATCTTGGCGTTGTCGGCGAGGTTCTGCGGCGAGCCATACGAGTAGCCACGCGCGTATTGGCCGACGCCATCGATGCAGGCGACGATGAAGCCAAACTGGCCGGGCGCGTTGCCGAAGGTCTGGTTGCAGACGGCGCGACCACCGGCACCGTGGAAGACGTGGACAAGCGGCAGGCGCTGCTTCTGTGGGTAGCGAGGGTACGACGCGACGAGTCGCAACGTACGACCGTTCCAGGCCGTGTACCACGTGGTCGCGGTAATGGTGTCCTTGCCAGCGAGTTTGAACGTTGTGCGCCGAGCAGAGTCTGCGATCTGAGAATTGTCCGAGAAGTCTCCCGCGTAGACGTAGTCGGGGATCGCACTACTTCCCGCTTCGTTGTCGTCGGATGGCACAGTCGGATCGGTCGCGGCGGCCGCAGAGGAAACGACAGCGAGGAGCACGAGCGGGAACATGAGGGTGAGGAGAAACGCGCGCATAGAAAGAGGGGACAGGCCAGCCCATCCTATGTGCGGATTCGCCGCTTAGTCGGAGATTCCCTGTTCGCTGGCACGAAAACGCCGTAGCCGCAGCGAATTACCAAGCACGAACAGGCTCGATGACGCCATTGCCAGACCCGACAGCATGGGGTTGAGAAAGCCGAGGGCGGCGAGTGGAATTAGGACGACGTTGTACGCAAAGGCCCAGAAGAGGTTGCCGCGAATGGTGCGCATCGTCTGGCGCGCGAGCCGGACGGCATCGGCTGCAGCGATCAGGTCGGGGCGAACGAGCGTGATGTCGGCGGCGGCGATTGCCACGTCGGCGCCTGTGCCCATGGCGATGCCGAGGTCGGCCAGTGCCAGAGCGGGTGCGTCGTTGATGCCATCACCAACGACAGCAACGGCACGTCCGTCGGCCTGCAGGCGACGCACCTCATCGACTTTTCCCTCGGGCAACACGTTGGCGATTACGCCGCGAATGCCCACGGCTGCGGCAACGGATTTGGCGGCAGCGGAGGTATCGCCGGTCACGAGCACCGGCTCGAGGCCGAGCTTGCGCAGGCTCGCGATCGCGGCCTGGCTCGACGGTCGAATCTGGTCGTTGGTCGCGATGATGCCGCGGATGATGCCGCCCCACGAGACGGCGGCGAGCGAACGGCCGAGCTCGCTCTCGGCCTTGCAGACGTCCTTGAGGGGATAGGAGAGCAGGTCGCCTTCGGCCTCGAGGCGCGTGGGGTGGCCGACGGTGACGAGTTCGCCGTCGACGCGTGCCTCGGCACCGATGCCTGGGCGGGCCCTAAATTCCGTTGCGGGTAGAGGTGCGTCGACGAGCGCGGCGATGACCCGTGCGATGGGGTGCTCCGATCCTGTCTCGACGGCGGCGGCGAGCGCGATCACGCGGGTCGGGTCCTCGTCCTCACGAAAGTGAGACCCCGCAAACGCCATCCGGCCTTCGGTAACGGTGCCCGTCTTGTCGAGCAGAATCGTCGAGATCTTCTCGGCCCGTTCGAGAGCGGGCGCGCCGCGCAGCAGGATGCCGAGTTGGGCTCCCCGGCCGGTCGCGACGAGCAGTGCGGCTGGGACAGCGAGACCGAGCGCGCACGGGCAGGCCACGACGAGCACGGCGACGGCCGGGGCGAGCGCCTCCGCGAGCGAGGCGCCGGTTAGGAGCCAGCCGACAAACGCGAGTACTGCGATCAGAAGTGCGGCTGGCACGAACCAGCTGGCGATCTTGTCGGCGAGGCGTTGGACGCTCGCCTTCTCGGTCTGTGCCTGTTCGACGAGTCGAGCGATGCGGGCTGCCGCCGAGTCGGCACCAACACGATCGGTGCGGATGGTCAGCACGCCGTCGGTATTGATCGAGCCACCCGCAACCTCATCGCCAGGGTCGACATCGACCGGCACGCTCTCGCCGGTCAGGAGTGAGCGGTCGAGCGAGGCACTGCCGTCGATGATCGTGCCATCAATCGGAATGCGCTCGCCCGGACGAACGAGGACGAGGTCGCCGACACGCAGCGTGGCGGCGGGGACGACGAGCTCTTTCTCGTCCTGCACGATCGTGGCGTTCGGCGCACTCAGGTCCGAGAGTGCTCGGACGGCGTCGCCTGCTCGGCGGCGCGCTCGCAGTTCGAGCACGCGGCCAGCGAGGAGTACGGCCGTCACCACGGCTGCTACCTCAAACGTCAGCGCACCCGTTGAGCCACGGGCAGTCAGCGAGAGATGCATCGACATCGAGGCGGCGTCGGTCAAGAAGAGTGCGGCGACCGACGACACGTAGGCGACGAGGACGCCCAGCGAAATCAGGGTGTCCATCGAGGTCGTGCGGTGTTTGAGTGCGAGCCACGCTGAGTGGTGAAAGGGCCAGGCGGCCCAGAGCGCGACCGGTGTGGCGAGCGCGCCCGCCAGCCAACCCCAGCCGTGGAACTGCAGGGCCGGGATCATCGAGAGCGCGAGTGTGGGGATGGCGAGAACGATGGCGATGACCATCCGCGTCTGCAATGGATCACGTCCGTACGCCGCCTGCTTTGCCGTCGGATCGGTGATCGGGGTGGCGGTGTAGCCAAGCTCGGCGACGGCCCGGACAAACTCGGGAATCGAGGTCTGTGTGGGGTCAAAGTCCACCGACGCGCGCTCAGTCGCCAGATTGACGGTGGCGCGGTCGACCCCCGCAAGCGCCGTCAAGGCGTTCTCGGTGCGCAGCACACAGGCGGCGCAGTGCAGCCCTTCGAGCGTGAGATCGATCTGCTCGGTCGTGGGCGCGGTGGAGGACATGCTGGACTCAGTATACATACCCCGGGGGGGTACTGTACGATGTGCTCCATGGAACACGGAGATGCCACAGGCGGCTATGCCGCAACCAAGGACGAATTGCTCAAGCGACTATCGCGCGCAGAAGGCCAGGTCCGCGGCGTCGCGCGGATGATCGAGGAGGATCGCTACTGCATGGATGTGCTGACTCAGATCTCTGCCGCGCGCGCTGCGCTGGATCGGGTCGCACTCGGCGTGCTGGACGAGCACGTGCGCCACTGCGTCGTGGGTGGGCATGGGCCGGGCTCAGAGGAGGAGCGCATCGACGAGTTGATGGCCGCAGTTGGTCGACTCGCTGGGCGTCGCGCGTGAGCGACGCGCCCATCAGGCGAACCGGCAGCGACTACATCGAGGTCGGCGCAACGTTGCTCGCGGCGGCAGCTGAGGGACAGGTCGGTCTCGCAGCAACGATCGTTTCGCCACCCGCGCTCGTACTCGGCTCGGCCCAGTCCGAGGCAGACGCCGCCACGGAGAGCGACGTGGTGAGGCGCGGGACGGGTGGGGGCGCAGTGTTCTGCGACCACGGCGTTCTTCTGATCGACCTTGCCGTACCAGCGGGCCATGCGCTGGCACCAGAGGATGTGACGGAGGCCTACCGACCGCTCGGCGAGGCGGTACAACAGGCACTCGCCGGGCTTGGCGTCGACTGTCGCACGGTCCGCGTGGACGAGGCGCGAGCGATGGACGATGCGCGCAAGGCTGCAGCCCGACGTGCCTGTTGGGCTGGTTTTTCGCCCTACGAGATCGTGCTCGGCGATGGGCGCAAGTTGGTTGGGCTCGCGCAGCGGCGCCGCCGGGGTGCGGTGCTCCACCAGGTTGCGATTCCGGTCTCAACCCCGCCGGCGGAAGTGCTCAACCATCTCGTCGACGGTGCTCTGCTCGAGCCGTGGCTCCGCGAGACCGCGATGGTGGCCAGCGCGGCTGGCTGTGGGTCGGCCACACCGGCCGGCGTCTGGGATGTCGTGTGCGCGCCTCTGGCCGCGCACCTTCACACCTAATCAACCAGGACGAATCCGGGTCTTAGCTGAAGGTTTGCTTCGCCTCGGCGGCCTTTTGGCGCAAACGCGCACGGGCCGCCTCGGTCGCAGGATCTGGCCCAACGACACCGTCGACGATCAAATCCGTTTCGACGGGAGTGGCAACAGGCGCCTCGGCGGCAGTCTCAAGATCACTGATCTTCGTGCGCAATTCGTCGCGTAGCGCCGCATTGGCCTCCGGATCAACGTCGGCCTCAGGATCACCGTACGGCCCGTCAAAATCCGACTCATACGTGTCTGCGACTGGCTTTCCGCCGCGTACACGCCGCCACGCGCGCGGGGCGAGTGCCGCACCAGCGGCGATGACGATGGCCGCACCGGCGGCCGCTCCGGAGATAATTGTGCGCTGTCGCATAAACGGAAGCGTAGCGCCGATGCTGGTGCCCGTCGCCCCACCTGCCGTACGCTGCTATCTTCTTCCGCGCGGCTATCCGCCGTGCGTCAGAGCGACGCGAGACCCTCCAAAAGGATTCGAACAAGAGTGACCGCCTACGAGTTCATGCTGATCCTCGACCCCGAAGTGGACGAGGCACGTCAGGAAGAGATCGTGCACCGCGTGCGCGACATCATTCTCGGCGGCGGCGGCACGTGGGACGCGATTGATCCTTGGGGTCGTCGGAAGCTCACGTTCCCCATCAAGAAGCGCGAAGAGGGCGACTACTGGGTGATTCGCTTCACCTCGAACCCCGCGACCCTTGATGAGGCGGAGCGCGTCCTCTCGATCACCGACGAAGTTCTGCGACACAAGGCCGTACATCAGGCACGAACGTCGCGGAAGACGGAGGCTGCGGCGGGTTCCTGATGTCGGTCTGGTCATTGCGCGCGCGAAGCCGTAGGCTCCGTGTAACGCGATACCGATAACGATCGACTCTCGGATACACGTCGTAGAAAGGTCACTCCAATGGCGAACATCAATCGAGTTATTCTGGTCGGCAATCTCACCCGCGATCCCGAGCTGCGCGCAACCGGCAGTGGGCTCGCTGTGTGCACCATCCGCATCGCCGTCAACAATCGCCGCAAGAAGGGCGATACGGGCGAATGGGTCGAAGAGCCGAACTACTTCAACGTCACCACCTTTGGTGCGCAGGCCGAGAACATCTCTCGCTACCTCGCCAAGGGCCGCCAGGTCGCCGTCGACGGTCGCCTGTCGTGGAGCGAGTACGAGGCCAAGGATGGCTCGGGCAAGCGTGAGCGCGTTGAAGTGATCGCAGACACCGTGCAGTTCATTGGTCCCCGCGAGGGTGGCGGTAGTGGTGGTGGCGGCGGCGAGTACTCCGCACCGACCTCCACTCCGGAGCCAGCTGCAGATATTCCTGATGCGTGGGCCGGTGGCGGCGCTGCGCAGGACGACGACATTCCCTTCTGACGTACGAGGACTGACCGATGGCACGCACCGCAAACCGCAAGGCAATCCTGCTCGACGACGTCGAGCATCTCGGGCACCGTGGCGAGATCGTCGCTGTCTCTCGAGGCTATCTTCGCAACTACCTCGTCCCGCGTAAGCTGGCCGAGGAGGCGACTCCTGCTCGCGTCCGAGAGGTCGAGGGTCTGGCCGCCACGCGCTCCGCGCAGGAGGCTCGCACCGCTGAGCAGGCGCACGACATCGCTGCACTGCTGACGAAAACGGTGCTGACGATTCCGGCTCGGACCGGCCCGGATGGACGCCTTTACGGCTCCGTCACGGCTGCCGACCTGGCCGACGAGATCTGGCGCTCGCGCAAGATCCGTGTCGACCGTCGCAAGATCCGGCTCGAAGAGCCGATCAAGGCGATTGGTTCGTATCTCGTCGAGATCGACGTGTTCACTGATGTCCGTGCGGCCGTCAAGACGCAGGTTGTCCAGGCCGAGGGCTTCGAGTTTGAAGAGGCTCCCGTCGCCGAAGCAGTGGTTGTCGAAGAAGTTGTCGACGCCCCCGCTGACGCTGACGCGGTGGCCGAGACGGACGAGTAGCGAGGCGGCGGGATGCCGCCCGCGCCAGAAGGGGCGAATCTTCCGCCCCAAGACCTCGACGCTGAGGAGGCTGTCCTCGGCGCGATGATGATCAACGAGCAGGCCGTCTTGACGGTCTCTGAGGTGATCAAGGATCCCGGCGATTTTTATCGCGAGGCCCACGGCACGGTCTTTCGCGCGATTCTCGCGCTGCTGACTCGTAGTGAACCAATCGATGCCGTCACGGTCTCGGACGAGCTCGAGCGAATGGGCAAGCTCGAAGACGTTGGGGGCCGAGGCTTTATCTTCGGCCTCTCGTCGAGCGTCACCGTCGCCGCCAACGCCAAGAGCCACGCGCAGATCGTCCGCGACGTTGCGGTCATGCGACGCGTTGCCGCCGCCGGTCTCGAGATCGCCCAGCTCGGCTATCAGCGCCAGGGCGATGTGCGCCAGATCCTCGATCAGGCCGAGTCGGCCATCTTCGACGTCGCGCAGTCGCGTAACACGAGCGAGTTGATTCCGATTTCCGAGCTCTTGCCCGAAGAGGTCGAGCGCATGGAGGCCGCGGGCGAGCACCGTGGTCTGACGGGTGCGCCCTCCGGGCTCAATTCGCTCGACAAGATCACGTCGGGTTTCCAGGCCTCGAAC
>Ga0194063_10002584_pt1 | contig 11188 bp, 18 predicted proteins | sample SepL3720m_MetaG_FD_155459 | JGI IMG/M metagenome (GOLD analysis project Ga0194063, IMG submission 155459) | Anoxic zone freshwater microbial communities from boreal shield lake in IISD Experimental Lakes Area, Ontario, Canada - Sep2016-L373-20m | ecosystem: Environmental > Aquatic > Freshwater... | reverse complement strand
GTGTTGGAAAGACCCTTCAACGGGTTGGAAAGACTCTTCAACGCGTTCGAGAGTCTTTCGAAGGGGTTGAAGGGTCTTTTCAGGCAGTTTGAGAGGCCGATTTTATGACCACGCAGGCAGGCCGAGCATTTCGGGGAGCGCTTCGCGGGGGCGCCAGGTGAGGATTTCGGGGTCGCCAGAGGTGATGAGCACGGTGTGCTCGAAGTGGGCGGAGGGCTTGCGGTCTTCGGTGATGACCGTCCAGCCGTCTTCGAGGATGCGGACGGTGGGGACGCCGGCGTTGATCATGGGCTCGATGGCGAGGGTCATGCCAGGCATGAGGGTGGGTGATTTACCCTGGGGGCGGAAGTTGGGGATCTGCGGCTCTTCGTGCAGGCGGCGACCGACGCCGTGGCCGACAAACTCGCGGACGACGGTGAAGCCGCGGGGCTTGGCGAATTCTTCGACGGAGCCACAAAGGTCGGCCAGGCGGCGGCCGGCGCGGGCATGGCTGATGGCTTCGAAGAGGGATTGTTCGGTGACGGCGAGCAGGCGCTTGGTCTCCAGCGGGATATCACCTGCGGCCACCGTAGTGGCATTGTCGCCGATGAAGCCGCTTTTGATGATGCCGACGTCGATTTTCACGATGTCGCCGGGCTGGATCTTGCGGGTACCGCCGATGCCGTGGACGACTTCTTCATTGATGGAGATGCAGGTGTAACCGGGAAAGCCACGGTAGCCGAGAAAGGCGCTTTTGCAGTCGTGCTGGCGCATGAGGTCGGCAGCGAGTTGGTCGATTTCGCCAGTGCTGCGGCCGGGGGTGACTTCGTTGGCCAGCGCCTGGAGGATGGTGGAGGCGATGGCACCGGCCTTGCGCATGAATTCGATTTCGCGCGGCGATTTGATGGGAATGCGGGGATGGCGGGACACGAGCTTAAAACAGAAGTAGAGAAGTGAGCTTTTCAAACAGCACGGCTGGAGATGAGTTGGAGCAGGTGGCTGGCGACGTCTTCCTGCGGCGCGGTGGCATCGCAAGTGACTAGCAGACCTGAATGGTGATAATGGTCAATCACCGGTTGCACATTGGATTCGAACTCGGCGTGGCGGCTGAGGAAGCTTTCCACGTCGTCATCCGCGCGGCTGTGGGCGGCGTGGCCGCAAACCGGGCAGCGGTTGCCGTCTTTGAGTTGCGCGCGTTGGCCCGTCCAACGGCAGTCGGGGCATTCGACACGATCGGCGATGCGGGCGAGTAGTTCGGGCAAGGGAACTTCGAGCAGCACGGCGGCATCGAGCTTTAGATTCCGACTCGCCAGCCAGTGGTCGAGGAATTCGGCTTGTGGCAGGCTGCGCGGAAACCCGTCGAGCACCCAGCCACCGCTTTGACGCGACAACCAGTCTGCAATGATCGGGCACATCAACTCGTCGGGCAGGTAGCCGCCGCGGGCGAGGATGGGTTGCGCCTGTTGGCCGAGCAGAGTCCCCTGCTCGATTTCTTCGCGTAGCAACGCACCGGTGCCGAGGTAGCCGAGACCGAAGCTGTGAGCGAGACGCCGCCCCTGGGTGCCCTTACCCGAAGCCGGAGGGCCTAACAGGACAACACGGAGCGGTGGGGCGGCGGCAGCCATCAATGACCGCCGTTATAAATATAAGCCGTGATGCCGATCACGATCAAGATGGCGATGACCGTCCAAAGGTAGACGATGGCCGTGCGAGGCGCAGCACCACTGGTCTGGCTGAGGCGGTCGTAGCGACCCTTGAGTTTGCCCTTGCGGAGGAAGCCGTCGTAATGCTTTTGCAGCAGTTGGGTTTCCACCTGGCGCATGATGTCCAAGACCACGCCAACCATGATCAAGAGCGAGGTGCCACCAAAGAACTGGAGGACCAGCGAACCGGGAGGCAGGCCCACCGCTTTGCCCGTCAGCACAGGAAGAACGAATAGACCAGCGAGGAACACGGCACCGGCGAAGGTGAGGCGGGTCATCGTGAAGTCGAGGAAATCGGCCGTCGGCTTGCCGGGGCGAACGCCGGGGATGTAGCCGCCGTTGCGCTTGAGGTCTTCCGCGATTTGGGAAGGCTGGAACATCATCGCCACCCAGAAGTAGGAGAAGAGGAAGATGCCGATGCCACCAAGAAGGTAGAAGTACAAGCCGCCGCGGGAAAGTTCACCGTAGAGTTTGACGGACCATGGCTTGCCCGCGATGCCGGGGATCCATTGCAGCATGAGTGGCGGCAAGGAGAGCACTGCGGAGGCGAAGATGATCGGCATGACGCCTGCGTAGTTGACCTTGAGTGGTAGGTACTGCGTTTGACCGCCGTATTGTTTGTTGCCGACGACGCGCTTGGCGTATTGCACGGCGATGCGGCGCTGGGCTTGGGTGATGGCGATAGTCGCCGCAATCACGACGAGTAAAAGCGCAATCATCACGACCATCCACATGGCGTTAAAGGCATTCACGGTACCGCTGGAAGGAACAAAGAATTTCCACGCTTGGATCAAGGCTCCTGGCAGCGCCGAGATGATGTTGACCGTGATAATGATCGAAGTGCCGTTACCAATGCCCTTTTCCGTGATCTGATCGGCGATCCACAGCAACAGGACGGTGCCTGCGACGATGGTGACGATGGTGAGACCCATCCAGACGAAGTCAGGATTCGGCACGAGATTGCCGTATTTTTCGATCCCGCTGAGGTAGGGGATGTTGCTCGGGTTGGTCAGCGACTTGGCGACGAAGAAGCCTTGGACAACGGCAATGCCGATGGTGATGTAGCGGGTATACTGGGTGATCTTCTGGCGTCCACCGTCTTCGCGGGCGAGACGGGAGAGCTTGGGAATCACCGCCGTCATCAACTGCACCATGATGGATGCGGAGATGTATGGCATGATGCCGAGGGCGAAAATGCCGGCCTGTTGGAGACCGCCACCCGAAAACACCGTCAGCAGCGCGGTGATGCCACCCGCAGAGCTCTTCGGGTCCTGGGTCTTGAGGTGGTCCAGCCACGCCTTGATCACGGAAGCATCGACACCGGGAAGGGTCACGTGGACCCCCAGGCGGATGATGACGATCAGAGCGAGGGTGAAAAGAATCCGGTCCCGCAGTTCTGGGATTTTCCAAGTGTTAGCAAACGCAGAAATCATGGCTGAAAAGTAAAAATAGACGGAGGATTATAAACACGATGAGGAAGCGCGAATGCGCTTCCTCATCGGAAATCGAAGATTATTCAGGGACGATCAAACGATCGGCTCGGAGATCGAGCCACCCGCTTTTTCGATTTTTTCACGAGCGGAAGCACTGGCATTGTTCACGACGAGGTGAAACGCTTTGGTGACTTCGCCAATACCGAGAACCTTGACCTTGTCGCAGCGGCCGTTGACGAGACCCTGGCCACGGAGGGCGGCTTCGTCGATGGTGGCACCGGCGTCGAACAGATCGTCGAGTTCACCGACATTGAAGACGCAGAACACGTCGCGGAAGTCGAAGTTGTTGAAACCGCGCTTTGGCAGACGACGATGAAGAGGCATCTGGCCGCCTTCGAAACCGACACGAGTGCCGGAACCGGAGCGAGCCTTTTGACCCTTGTTGCCTTTACCGGCAGTTTTGCCACGACCGGAGCTTTCGCCGCAACCGAGACGTTTGTTGCGGTGCTTGGATCCCGGATTGGGGCTGAATGAATGAAGTTCCATTAGTTTGAAGAATTAGATGTTGAAGGTTATTGGTTAGAAGGGAGGGGCGCTGGATTCCAACACCCCATCACTTCTAACGTTTAACTTAGATGGCTTTTTCCCGCTTCTTCTTGCCGCGGCCACCGAGAACTTGGTCACGGGTGCGGAGTTGGGAGAGGGCCTTGAGGGTGGCTTTGACCACGTTGGCGTGGTTGGAGGAGCCCATCGACTTGGCGAGGATGTCGCGGATGCCGACTGCTTCGCAGACTGCACGGACACCGCCACCGGCGATGATGCCAGTACCCGGGGAAGCGGGCTTGAGGAGGACTTTGCCACCACCGTATTCAGCGTAGATTTCGTGAGGAATCGTGCCGTCGACAATGCTCATTGGCACGAGGACCTTGCGAGCACCTTCGCTGGCTTTCTTGATGGCGTCAGCCACTTCGTTTGCCTTGCCGTAGCCGAGTCCGACTTTGCCGACCTTGTTGCCAGTGACAACGAGTGCGGAGAAGCTGAAACGACGACCGCCTTTGACGACCTTGGCGCAGCGGTTGATGAAGACGACCTTTTCGGAAAGTTCGTTGCCCTCGGCATCGGTCGGAGCAACGCGCTCTTCACGACGCGGGCCGCCACGTCCACGACCGCCTTGGCCACCTTGGCCACCTTGACCACCGCCTTGGAAGCCACCGCCACCTTGACCGCGACCACCACCCGCGAATGAACGGGCTGGAGGAGCTGTAATGACTGGGGCTGCCGCAGGTACTGCTGCTGGAGTTTCGTTATCTGGAATTGTTACCATGATGTGTGTCAGGTCAGAGCGTTAGAATTGGAGGCCAGCTTCACGCGCTGCGTCAGCGAGCGCTTTGACTTTACCGTGGTAGAGGTGACCGCCGCGGTCGAAGACCACAGCGCTGATGTTCGAGCCCTTGGCGCGCTCCGCGAGGAGTTGGCCGACTTTCTGGGCGCTCTCGACATTCGAGGAGGCCTTTTCGAAAGACTTGTCGAGCGTGGAGGCGGAGACCAGGGTCCGGCCAGCCGCGTCGTCGATGACTTGGGCGTAGATGTGTTGATTGGAATAGTGAACAGCCAGACGTGGACGTTCCGCGGTGCCGGATACTTTGCGGCGGATGCGGTTGTGGATGCGTCGGCGGATCGACTTGCGATTGATAGTGCTCATAGTGCCGTAATTGATTTGAGGTAGTGGGCGACGGTAATGGATTATTTGCCGACGCTTTTGCCTTCTTTGCGGCGAACTTTTTCACCGACATAGCGAACGCCTTTGCCCTTGTAAGGTTCAGGAGGATAGAAACCGCGGACTTCGGCAGCGAACTGACCGACGAGCTGTTTATCAATGCCTTCAACCTTGATCTTGGTGTTCTCAACGACAGTGACGTTAAGACCCGATGGGATGGGGTGAAGGAGAGGATGGGAACGACCGAGGGAAAGGTCGAGGTCTGCACCCTTGACTGCGGCACGAAGACCGACGCCGTGGATTTCAAGATCCTTCACGAAGCCTTGCGAAACGCCGACGATCATGTTCTGAACGAGGCTGCGCGCGGTGCCGTGGAGGGCTTTGTGCTGACGATGCTCGGTGGCGCGGGAGACGACAACGGTGCCGTCTGCGTTGGTGAGCGAGATACCGTCGGGAAGAGCGAAGTCGAGTTTGCCCTTCGGGCCTTCGACGGTCACTGTGTTGCCATCCAATTTGATAGCAACTTTTTCCGGGAGAGAGATTGGTTTAAGACCGACTCGTGACATGGTAGTAGATTCCTTTTACGAGTTGGGGTTTACCAGACATTGGCGAGAAGTTCGCCGCCGAGGTTTTGCTTTTTAGCGGAGCCGCCGGACATGACGCCTTTCGAAGTGGAAAGGATCGAGATGCCGAGACCGGACATGACGCGTGGCACTTCACCTGCGCCGACGTAGTGGCGGCGACCGGGAGTGGAAACGCGCTTCAGATCGGTCAGGATCGAACGGCCGTCGAGGTACTTTGGCTTGGCCTTGATGGAGGTACGGTCGCCAGTGACGACTTCGTAGTTCCAGAGGTAGCCTTCTTCCTGAAGAATGCGGGCGATGTCCGCCTTGATCTTGGAGTAAGGAGCGGAGAATTCCTCGTTGCCAGCGCGGGCAGCGTTTTTGAAACGCGTGAGGAAGTCGGAAATTGGATCGGTGAGAACTGCCATAATAGGGATTCCTTTTGAAGTGTGGGTCCGGTGTTGTTAGTTGGCAGCTGCGGCCTCGAGTTCGTTGGCTTTCTTCATGTCGCGGAATGGCATGCCGAGTTCCATGAGGAGCTCGCGGCCTTCTGCGTCAGTCGGTGCCGTTGTCACGAAAATCAGGTCGAAGCCGATGGTGCGCTTGATCTGATCGATTTCGATTTCCGGGAAGATGGATTGATCACTGATGCCACAAGCATAGTTTCCACGGCCGTCGAACGACTTGGAGGAAATCCCGCGGAAGTCGCGGATGTTGGGAGCGGTGACGTTGATGAACCGGTGAAGGAATTCCCACATGCGAGCACCACGAAGGGTGACGCGGGCGCCGAGGGCTTCACCTTCACGCAGCTTGAAGTTGGCAACAGCCTTCTTCGAGAATGTGATGGATGGGCGTTGGCCGGTGATCTTTTGGATTTCGTTGACGGCGTCATCGACGGCGACTTTACGATCCGGTGACTTACCCATGCAGGAAGTGACCACGATCTTTTCAAGACGTGGGACCTGATGGGCGTTGGTGTATCCGAGAGTCTTCTTGAGATTCGGAACAACCTTGTCCTTGTAGTGTTGTTGTAGGGCTGGTGTGCTCATTATTTTTTGCGGGTCAGCGCTGGATTAGCAGACGCTTAAGCGCGGGCGGAGGCGTATGCCTCAGCCCACTTTCTTTACATTGGAAATATGGACCGGACCGTCAATGGTTTTAATACCACCGGAGTCGTTTTCGGTTGCCTTGACGGCCTTTTGGATGGGACGGCCGCCTTCGACGACGACGCGGCCCTTTTCGGCGTTCACGAGGAGCACGGTACCGCGCTTCCCTTTGTGATTGCCTGCGATGATTTCGACTTGGTCACCTTTTTTGACGTGGGTCTTGATGCGGCTCATGAAATTAGAGGGTAAATGGAGTAGATTGCGGAAGCCTGGGTTCAGAGAACCTCAGGTGCGAGAGAGACGATCTTCATGAACGCGCGCTCACGAAGTTCACGAGCCACAGGTCCGAAGATCCGGGTACCACGTGGGTTGTTGTCCTTGTCGATGATCACAACAGCGTTGGAATCGAAACGGAGGATCGAACCATCAGCACGACGGATCGGGTAAGCGGTGCGAACGACAACCGCCTTAACGACACTGCCCTTTTTGACAGCAGCGGTCGGGATGGAATCGCGAATGTGGCAGGTGATCACATCACCAATAGAGGCGGTTCGGCTGCGCTTGCCGAGCACGCCGATCATTTTTGCGCTGCGGGCGCCGGTATTATCGGCGACGGTCAGCATGGTTTCCATCTGGATCATGACAGTAAAATAGGGACTGGTGAGAAAAGTTGAATCAAACCCGGAGAATCCGGAATAAGCTTAGTGAGAAATGACTTCGGCGAGCGACCAGCACTTCAGCTTCGAAAGAGGACGGGTTTCGACGATGCGAACCCGGTCACCGATCTGGCCTTGGTTGGACTCGTCGTGCACGTAGTACTTCTTCGAGCGTTTGACGATTTTGTTGAACTTAGGGTGCGGAACACGGGCGACGTGCTCGACGACGAGGGTCTTGTCCATTTTATTGGAAATAACCACGCCAACGCGGGTTTTGCGGAGGTGGACTTGTGCGTCCGTAGGAGTCTCGCTCATGGTAAGAATAAGGTGCGGCGTTGGGAACTAGGATTAAGCGCTCTTCAGGGCCGTGAGGGCCGTGCAGATGCGTGCGGCTTCGCGACGCACCTGACGGATGCGAGCAGGATTTTCCAAGGCACCCGTGGCGCGTTGGATACGGAGATTAAGAGCTTCGTGCTTCAGATCGCGAAGACGAACTTGGAGTTCAGCTTCGGTCAGTTTGGCAGTGTCTTTGGCTTTAGTGGTGGCCATGGTTCAGACGGATATTGGATTAGATGGATCGAACGGATCAGGCGTGCGGATTGCGGACGACAAGGCGGGTGCGGATGCCGAGTTTGTAGGAAGCGAGACGCATGGCCTCCTTCGCTGCGGATTCTGGCACACCGCCGATTTCGAAGAGCACGTTGCCCGGGCGGATCACAGCGACCCAACCTTCAACAGCGCCTTTACCTTTACCCATCCGTGTTTCAGGAGGACGCGAGGTGATCGACTTGTGTGGGAAAATCCGAATCCAGACTTTTCCTTTACGCTTCAGAGAGCGGTTAATAGCGATCCGGCAAGCTTCGATCTGGCGGTTGGTCATCCATCCGCGGTCGAGGGTTTGCAGACCGAAGTCACCGAAGGCGACAGTGGTTCCGCGCTGGGCATTACCAGAGCGGCTTCCGCGCTGGGTCTTGCGGAACTTGGTTCGTTTGGGCATCAAAGGCATAACTCGGTCCTCCTAGAAAAGTATTGGTTGGAAAGTTGTAAAATTGAGAGATTAGTTGCGATTGTTCGGGCGACGGTCGCCTCCACGATCTCCACCCCGATCACCGCCACGGCGGTCTGGGCGATCACCACGGCCTTGTGGCTGTTTGCCAGTGCCGTCGTCTTCCTTCTTGTTGACCCAGCACTTCACGCCAATGATGCCGTAAAGGGTGCGGGCTTCGGCAAAACCGTAGTCGAGAGGAACACGCAGCGTTTGAAGAGGCACCTTGCCTTCGCGGTAGCCTTCAGCACGGGCGATGTCTGCACCACCGAGGCGGCCAGCGCAACGGAGACGGATGCCTTCAGCACCGAATTCCATGGCCGTTTGAAGAGCACGCTTCATGGCGCGGCGGAAACTGATACGACGCTCAAGTTGAACGGCGATCTGTTCTGCGACCAGTTGTGCATCGAGCTCAGGCTTGCGAATCTCGACGATGTCGATTTTCACTTGAGCGCCTTTGCAGAGACCGGTGAGGTCCTTGGTCATCACTTCGATTTCCTTGCCTTGGCGACCAATGATCAAACCAGGGCGGGAAGTGTGAAGTGTCACTCGAACACTATTCCAGGCACGCTCGATGACCACACGGGCCAAACCAGCATTCTGGAGCTTATTCTTGAGATAGCCACGGATCGCGAGATCTTCGTGGAGCTTATCGGTGTAGTCTTTGCCTTTGGCATACCACTTCGAGCGCCAGTCTTTATTGACGGCGAGACGGAAGGCGATCGGATTTACTTTTTGACCCATGTTCGGTGAGGGATGAGATTAAGAGAGAGGGTTTCAGGCTTGTTCTTCCACCGCTGCGGCAGCGGCTGGAGCTTCTTCGACTTGTTTGGCAGCGGCCTTGCGAGTGACCTTCTTTTTCTTCTCGGGGGCGGAGCCGACGAGAGTGATGGAGATGTGACTGGTGCGCTTCAGGATTGGACCCGCAGAACCCTTGGCACGCGGCTTGAAGCGGCGGAGCGTTGGACCTGCGCCAATGACGGCTTCCTTGATCACGAGCGAACCGGCATCAAGTGAGAAATTGTTTTCTGCATCCGCGATGGCGGTTTTGAGCGTCTTACCAATCAGCTGTGCGGCTTTCTTGGGAGTGAAGGTCAAAATGTCAAGGGCGCTCGATACGGCGAGACCTTGAATTTCACGGGCGACGTCACGCGCCTTTTTAGGCGAGAGACGAACGAATTTTGTGGTGCTTTTGACTTCCATGGGTCGTCGGACGTGATTGTTTACTGCGCTGAGGCTTGTGTTTCGAGAACGGCGAGATCGCCGAGGCGTGGAGATTCGGTGACCTTGCCGAGGGATTCGACAAAGGCACCGCTGACGCCCTTGCGGACGTCTGCGAGAATTGCATTACCGTAGGGCTGCTGCCCGCGGGTGAGTTGAAAGGTCATACCGATTTTAGCACCTTGGCTTTCGCCTAAGTTCAAAACCAACATGCCACTTTCTTGATCGAGACTGACGATCCGTGCCTGCTGCAATGAGCCGGTACGAATATCGGGGAGGGGCTTCTGGCGCAGTCCGAGGACAGCGTCAAGCTCTCTTAGTGAAGTTTCTACACGAAGTCTGGCTTCCGGGTCAGAAACTACCGCCTGACGGAGGTAATTATTGACGTCAGCAACGAGACGCGTGACGGATTTTTCAAGTCCCGTGGTGCGCTCGCTTGCAAGTTGCAAGTCCGCAGCAGCCTGGATCAGGCGGTCGTCTCCCCCATCAAGCAGATTCTTGCCGAGTGCTTCGAGGCGTTGGCGAACCTGAGCGAGTTGCTCGGAGGCTTGCTTCTCGCCGCGATTGGCCTCGATAAGACTATGCTGGAGGGTTTGATTCTGCCCTTGGAGATCGTTGATGACCTCCTGAAACTCCGCCGCGCTCGGGGCTTGGCCCATACACACCCCGGCAATGGCCAACGACCCGAAGGAAGCGGCAAGTGCTTTGAGATGATATGAGTAAGCCATGAGCGTGATGGAGTCGAAAGGAACAAATTATTTCTTGCCGATACCGCCGTGTGTCTTGAACAGACGGGTCGGGGAAAATTCGCCAAGTTTGTGGCCCACCATGTTTTCGGTCACGTAAACGGGAACGAAGGTCTTGCCGTTGTGGACGGCGAAGTTATGGCTGACAAAGTCTGGCGTGATCATCGACTTGCGGCTCCATGTTTTGATGGGCTTGCGGTCAGATCCGGCTTCGGCGACTGCGTCAATCTTAGCAAGGAGCTTTTGATCGACGAACGGGCCTTTCTTGAGAGAGCGTGGCATGAGATCGGTTAGTTAGATTGCTAAAAGTGAATTACTTCTTCTTCTTGTGGCGGGACTCGACAATGAAGACACTGGTGGTCTTGCGCTTGTTGCGAGTCTTCTGACCCTTGGCGTGGCCCCATGGACTGGTAAGGTGCTGACGACCACCACCGGACTTCGACTTGCCTTCGCCACCACCGTTCGGGTGGTCAACTGGGTTCATCGTCATACCGCGGACGGTTGGGCGAACGCCCTGCCAGCGTGTGCGGCCGGCTTTGCCCGAAGTTTCGTTCATGTGGTCACGGTTACCGACTTGGCCGATCGTGCAGAAGCAGCGATCATTGAAGCGACGGATTTCACCGGAAGGCATTTTCACCAGCGCCCAGCCGCCATCGCGGTTGGAGAGCACTGCGAGCTGGCCAGCAGCACGAGCGACTTTGCCGCCGTTGCCTGGGATCAGTTCGATGTTGTGGATCGAGGTACCGAGTGGCACAGCGCTGAGTGGCATCGCATTGCCCGTTTTCGGGGCGACGTTGGCACCCGCAACCACGGTCGTGCCGACTTCGAGGCCGAGCGGAGCGAGGATGTAGGACTTTTGGCCGTCCTCATACTGGATGAGGGCGATGCGGCAAGTGCGGTTTGGATCGTACTCGATGCCAACAACCGTTGCAGGTGCATCGTGTTTGCCACGGCGGAAGTCGATCAGGCGATAGTGACGCTTGTGACCACCACCGATGTGACGGCAAGTGATACGACCG
>Ga0194063_10002583_pt1 | contig 11192 bp, 10 predicted proteins | sample SepL3720m_MetaG_FD_155459 | JGI IMG/M metagenome (GOLD analysis project Ga0194063, IMG submission 155459) | Anoxic zone freshwater microbial communities from boreal shield lake in IISD Experimental Lakes Area, Ontario, Canada - Sep2016-L373-20m | ecosystem: Environmental > Aquatic > Freshwater... | reverse complement strand
TCTCTGTTCACGATACGATTGTCGTCTATGACCGTATTAGAGAGCTGAAGAAAAAGCATGGCTATCTCGATTTCGAAGATATCGTCAATCGAGCAGTCGTCGAGACTATGGGTAGGAGTATCAACAACTCGCTCACTATCATCTTTATGCTCCTAGCCATGTATTTGCTCGGCGGCGATACTACTAAATGGTTTATTTTCGCGCTTCTTATCGGCACGATTTCTGGAACATATTCTTCTACCTTTACCGCCGCTCCACTTTTAATCGCTTGGGACAAATTTATTCATAGCCGAAAAAAATAAGCATGAAAATATTTTTTGCTCGACATGGTGAGTACCTCAATCCCAAAAAATTATCTCCTTTCCAATCACCTGGATTCCCTTTAACTGACAAAGGTATCGAGCAAGTTAATCTCCAAGCCGATAAACTCATCACCGAAAAAATCCGTACTCTCTCTAGTAGTCCGATCGAGCGCTGTGTCCAGACCGCTACCATCATCGGCCACGTCATCGGTTTGCACCCCAACCAGCACGGAGAGCTGATCGAAGTCGGCTCACCACTCCTGGGTATGAAGCAATCAGCAATAGCCAAGATGTCCGCCAATCCTCCCTATGACATTCCTGCTCACATTGCTGGGGGAGGGGAATCTGCCGAACAGATTTTTACGCGGATGGATAGTTTCGTCAGTAAGTTAAAGAAAATGAGCAAAAGTTCTTCTCATTTAATCGTTTCTCATGGCGATCCGATGATGTTTTTCCTCCGCCGGGTATTAAAGAAAGATATCCGTTATATCCCTATGGGTGGTCTCGTCATGCTCGATTATTCTCAGTCCGGCACCCCCAAATACACTGAGATTATTTGACAGAAAGTGTTATATTGTAGCTATATGACCAACTTTCCAAATCTTAAACCATATCTAGGAAGAAAGACTAGCAATAAATTGCCGAAGCCAGTCATGAAAAAATCTAAAGCTGAGATAATTAAAGAAATGACGGAAATTATTGTTAGTGCACGAAAGATTCGCGAAGAATATGCTTCTACCACCAGACCAAGCATGGTTGTATGATAGCAATACTAAGCCCTGACTTGCAGAAGCTTATTACCTCTAAATATCTCTTTCTTGATTCTGATTTTCTTAATGAAATTTACAAAGATGAAGACTTATTTTCTCAATTCGCAAGCCTAGTATATGGACTTTCTTACCCAATGATAGATCCCTTAATCGAATTTGAGTTCTCACGTAGTGTCACATCTCCAAAGGAAGCGGAAAAAATGGACGCCTTCATGAAAAGCGAAATATTTACTCCAGTATCAAGAAGCCAAGAAATATTTATAAAAATTCAAGACAATGCGTTTATTCTATCCAAAATATACGCACTACATTCTCATGGAGATAATGGGAAGCATGCTAGTCTCGTTGACTTGTTTCTTGCTGGCAGAGTAATGACGCATTCTTCTGGAGTTGCCTGTGTAATTACTGCCAATACTAGAGATTATCCAGGGTGTTTATTTGATGTAGTGGGCATTATCACAAAATATCAAAAAGATAGTAGACTTCAGTCTTTTGGCATACTAACCTTCAATCAAGACAAATTCCGTGAAGAATATCAAAGCTTAGAAAAAGCATTGCACACTAGCTAGTTTATTTTGCCTTGGGTAGGCATAAGCCAGATTCTGTTTTTAAGATAATCATTTCTCTCATGCCCGCAAACTTTATGGCTCAGGAGTGCTACTGTCTTTGTCGCCAAATTCGTCGGTTGCAGCGGGGAGGATTGCCCGTTTCACTCCCACTAAAGGGATTCGTCACTGTTGCTCTAAACTAGCGGTTACCCGTGATAGCTTGCGCTACCCACCCTGCACTCTGCTGTCTGGACTTTCCTGACTCGGCTTACGCCTAGCCCGACTATCCACCTACCCAAGGCAAGGGAATTATAACAGAGTGTATAATATAACCATGATATTAAAGGATAAAACAGCTTTAGTTACGGGAGGTAGTAGCGGTATCGGACAGGCTATTGCCCAAGCCCTATCTGACGCAGGTTGCCAAGTCATTATCACCTATAATACTCATAAATCAAATACCACAAATTTTACGCAGTTTCCTGTTGACCTTAGGTCTGAAAAAAGCATAGAGACTCTCTTTAACCAAATTCAAACTAAATTTGAAAGAATTGATATTCTCGTAAATAGCGCAGGTATTAATACTCGTGGTGAAGCATTTGATCTCAAAATCCTGAAAGATGTTTTCCAGGTAGACGTGTTTTCACTCATTAATATAACTGGACGAGCAGTAAAATTAATGAAGGACGGAGGCAAAATAATCAACATCTCCTCAATTTACGGAGAGGGCAAAGCTGCTTGGAAAGGGATGGTAGCTTACGCAGCAGCAAAAGCCGCAGTTAACAACCTAACTCAGACTTTAGCCAAAAATCTTGCACCCAAAATCAATGTCAACGCTATAGCTCCAGGCTATGTCAGAACTCCATTATGGGGAAGTAGAACAGAAGAGGAGTTTGCTGCAAACGGTAAAGAACAACTCATTGAAAGAATGATCTTGCCTGAAGAAATTGCCAGCATGGCACTCGAACTCGCCAGAAATGATGCCCTCACTGGTGAGGTCATAGTTATTGATGGCGGAATTTCATTAAAGAGTATCTAGGAGGTCATATGCTAACAAGAGAACAAGATTTAGTACATATTAAAAAGTATTTAGAATCACATTTTCAAATGGCCTTGGCCACTAGTGGTCGCTTCCCTTGGGTCTGCACGCTTTATTATTCTATCGACTCTGACTTAAACATTTACTTCCTCACGAGTCCTTCTACCATCCATGGCAAACAGTTAGCTAAAAACTCAAAGGTCGCGGTCGCTGTCTCGGATGCTCCCCAATCACCAAACAGCAATAAAAAAGGTCTTCAGATCTATGGCCTCTGTAAACAGATTAGTGGCGCCAGAAAAGTAACCCACGCCATCACTCTCTGGAAACAAACTCTTGGTGTCACCAGTAAAGATTATAGCTACGAAGGCATGATCAAAAAAGCCATCAGTGGCCGCATGTATAAAATCACTCCCAAGAAAATCAAATTTTTCAATGAGGATTTGGCCGAAGAAGGCAAAGAAAGATTAATAGAGCTCTAATATGTTAGCCAATTCATTTTTTAGTTACACCTACAAGCATCTACTCAAACCCATTCTCTTTTTGTTCGACCCAGAACTAGTTCACGACGGTTTTACCTATACCGGCGAGCATCTCGAAAATCTCGGTTTTCTCGTCAGCAAAATCTTTCGCTACGATAACCCTGTATTGCAAAGAGAGTTGTTGGGTATCAAGTTCGACAATCCGGTCGGTCTTTCGGCTGGTTTCGATTATGATGGCCACATGGCGCAGGTAATGAAGTCTGTCGGCTTTGGTTTCAATACTGTAGGCACTGTGACCGCCAAAGGCTACGCTGGCAATACTCGCCCACGGCTCGCGCGCTTACCACTGTCTCAGTCCCTCCTCGTCAACAAAGGTTTCAAATCGGGCGGCGCACTAGTAGTAAGGAGGCGACTAGATCAGAAAAAATTGACCGGTCATACGATCGGGATCAGTGTTGGCTCCTCCAATTTGCCAGAAATTAATACTTTGACTAAAGCTATCGCCGACTATCTCTATACTTTTAAGCTCTTCGCCCCGCGCAAATACGTCAAATATTTTGAACTCAATATCAGCTGTCCAAACATTCGTCTCAAAGGCGCTTTTTCCTCTCCGCAAAATTTTTCAAAACTTTGCGCGGGTGTTGCCAAACTCAAACTCAAACAGCCAATTTTCGTCAAGATGGCCAATGAGATTAGTTTTAAAGAATCAGATGAGCTCGTCGCTATCGCCATCAAGTATGGGATCAAAGGTTTCATTTTCTCCAATTTAGTTAAAGACCGCTCTAACCCAGCCTTAAACATTCACGAGGTCGAAGCTATCTCTCATCTCCCTGGCAACTTTAGTGGCAAACCAACATTCGCCAACTCACTAAAATTAATCAAACATACCAGGCAAAAGTTTGGTCAAGATATTGTGATTGTCGGCACGGGAGGAATATTTAATAGTGCTGACGCAGTCGCCAAAATCAAAGCTGGTGCCGATCTGGTCCAGCTCATTACTGGCATGATCTACGAAGGTCCCCAGCTCGCAGGCGAAATCAATCGTGACCTTGCCAAAAAATAATTAAGCTAATTCTTTCACTCTCTTTTCTAAATACTCTTTCGTATTCTTTGAGCTATCATCGAGGATTTCTTCAAACAACGCATTGAGTATCTCTCCCACTTTTTTACAAGGGTTTAACCCTAGTATCTCCATTACCTCTGCGCCATTAATATTCATATCTTTAAGCGACAATGGCTCATAAAGTTGTTCCCCAATTCGCTTTTGTAGTTCTGTCAGTCGCCAGCTTGTAGCTTTGCTTCCACCACCGACTCGGTCACCAACTCTTAGTGCCAGCATGTCATGGATATTTTCTTTGCCCACGCGTCGGATAAACCGGCGGATTGAGGCATCGGTCATCTTTGATTCATACACGAACATATGCCAGCGGACGAGGGTAAATATTCGGTCCTGATCTTTCTTAGAAAGCTTGAGTCGCTCAGCAATTCGCTTCGCCGTCCGTGCCCCCGTTACCTCATGATTATAAAAAGTCACCCCACGCTCACCGCCTTCTTTTGACACTACTGGTTTGTCGATGTCATGGATGAGAGTAGCCAGTCGCACAACGGAGTCTGGTGATGGGCATGCTCTCAGGGCTTCGAGAGAATGAGTGTAGACGTCATAGATATGATGTCCACCTTGCTTAACTTCTTTGGTCTGTATTAGTTCTGGGATGACAATCTCGGTGATTCCACAATTTGTCATCAGTTGGATGCCATCAGCCGCGTAAGTAGATCCAAGCAATTTCATCGTCTCAGCTCCGATTCTCTCCCAGGATATACTCTTGAGATTGGGGACTTTGTCCTTGAGCGCCAGCAGTGTCTTTTCTTCAATCGAGAATCCTAGTTGGGCAGATAGTCGGATCGCTCGCATGATCCGTAGAGCATCTTCTTCAAATCTTTCACTAGGCTCACCCACCGCTTTGACCAGTTTGTTTTTGATATCTTCTTGTCCACCATATGGATCTACAATTTGCTCCTTGAGATTGATCGCAATCGCATTGATGGTGAAGTCACGGCGTTTCAAATCTTCTTCGATAGTCTTGCCCCAGGTGACGGAGTCGGGCCTGCGTTTATCACTATATTCACTTTCCGATCGAAAAGTGGTGATGTCATATAGTGCAGACTCTTCTATTTCACCGGGTTTTATCTCAAATTGCTCATTCAAATGTTTACCCGCTACTTTTACCGTGCCATATTCATTATCATAAAAACTTTCTTTAAACAGTGGCTCTATTTGCTCTGGGGTTGCCGAAGTAGTCACATCCCAGTCATAAGAGGGGATCCCGAGGATTAGGTCTCTGACAGCTCCCCCGACTATCCATGCCTCATATCCTTTACTTTCTAAAGTCTCGACTATCTTAACCGCCCCAATATCTAAATTGAACTTCATATTCCTTATTATAACCGCAAGTAGGGTAAAATGTTTCCATGGACATCAAACTCAAAACTAAGATTGCTGATGGGGCGACTGCGCAAGAAATCTTCCAGGCAATCTTGGTCAGTAGGGGATTGAAGACTAAATCTGCCCAAGAATCATTTATTCATCCAGTCGAGCCAACTCTAGAGTATTTACTCAAAGAATCTGGTCTTAAAAAATCCGTTTTACACTCTGCCCAAAAACTCCTCGATGGGCATCTGTCATCTGGTCATGACATCTGCGTGTTTGGGGATTACGATGCTGACGGGGTCACCTCTACCGCCATCATGTGGCAAGCCATCGTCGCTTATGGCAAAAAAGTAGGTTCCACCTCTCGCATCCTTCCCTTTATCCCTGATCGCCACAAACATGGTTATGGTCTGGGAGAAAAAGCTGTCGCCGATGTGTTGTCTGGATCTGCCTTTGCTTCCACTCAGTTTAGTCAGTTTGCTCCCAAACTCATCATCACCGTCGACACGGGGATTGTCGCCCATGTTGGCATCAAATCTCTCATTGACGCCCATATCGATGTCATCATCACCGATCATCATTTACCGATCGGGGACCTGCCCCTCGCGACTGCTACAGTCCATTCCCTAGCTACTTCGGGGGCTGGGGTCGCTTGGATCTTCGCTACTTATCTCCTGGGAGATCTTGCCATCAAGCTGATCGACCTGGCCACGATCGGAGTTGTGGCAGACATGATGCCACTAGTCGGGATCAACCGCGCTCTGACCGTTTCTGGTTTATCTTCACTTTCCTCTACTAAGCGCCCAGGATTATTGGCGATGAAATCAGCCATGGGAGTAGGGGACAAATCACTTACCACCTACGATATTAGTTTTGGTATTGCCCCCCGCATCAATGCCGCTGGGCGTATTTATAACCCGCTCGACGCTCTTCGCTTGCTTTGTACTAGCGATGACAAACAAGCCAAAGAATTGTCGGCAAAAATCGAATCGCACAACAAAGATCGTCAGGAATATACGGATCGCGCCCTCCTCCATACCGCCAAACAAAAGATTAAGCACCAAGTAATTATTGTCCTGGGAGATTATCACGAAGGAGTCATTGGTCTTGTTGCTGGCAAACTCACGGAGATGTTCCATCGCCCTGCGGTAGTCATGAGCGACAACGGCGAAGTGATCAAGGGTTCGGCCCGCTCAATTGTTGGAGTCAACATCACTGGACTATTGCGTTCACTTAAGACTCCCTTTCTTGGCCTCGGTGGTCATGACCAAGCGGCTGGATTTAGTATCGCCAAAGATCAGGTCAAAGCCATGATGCAGGAATTAGAAAACTTGGGAGATAGCAAAATCCCTGATGATCTTTTGGTCAAACGCCATTCAGCCGATCTACTGTTATCACTTAGCTCTACCTCGATGACTCTGGCTGGATTACTCCATACTTTAGAGCCATTCGGCATGGGCAATCAAAAGCCCAAATTCTTATTTGAAAACTTGACCGTGCTCGAAGATCGCCAGTTAGGCGCTGAGGGGAAGCATCGCAAACTAACTGTCGAACAAGGTGGTGTTACTCGCGAGCTTATGTTGTTTAACTCCAAAGAGTCTTATCCACTTCAGTTTATCAAATCAGCAATCTGCACCCTCGACATCAATGTTTGGAGAGATAAACAATCACTTCAGCTCATAGGTAGTTATGTGGAAATTTAAAAACTTTTCCGAGTTTCTATCACGTTTTAAAAAGCTCGACCTCTCCCGTAAGCTGTTAGCTGTTAGCTGTATGCTAATTGCCTTCCTTTATCCCGGCCACAACTCTCTCCAAACTCTCGTCATCAATCCCGGTAAAGTCCGCACCTATCTACTCCCGAGTCCTACTCCAGTTTTGTACCCACAATCAGATGGAGTCACCGCTCCACCTCTTTCCGCCCGTTCGATCATTATCCAAGATGCAGTCAGTAAGACCATCATCTATAGCAAAGCCCCCGATACCAAATTGATGCCAGCCTCTATCACCAAAGTGATGACCGCGCTCGTGGCTCTCGACCACTGGTCAGATCTCAATACCATCATCGAAGTCAAAAACGAAGATCGGGCCATCGGTCAAACGATCAAGCTAGTCAAAGGTGAACGTATTATCCTCGAAAATATTCTTTATGGACTCCTTGTGCATTCGGGCAACGATGCCGCCCTGGCTGTTGCTGACAATTATCCGGGGGGATATGCAAATTTTGTCGAGGCCATGAATGCTAAAGCAAAAGATTTGCATCTAACCAATACTGTTTTCAAAAATCCATCCGGTGTAGAGCAGTATGGTCATTTGACGACTGCTAGAGACCTCGCTGTCCTTTCAGCTACCGCTCTGCAAAATCCAGTCATTGCCAAGATGGCAGAAACGAAGCAAGTAGTCGTCACCGATGTCACGGGTACTATTGTCCATGATCTCTCAACGACCAATGAACTCCTAGGAATCATACCTGGTCTCAAGGGTCTCAAGACTGGCTGGACGACCCAGTCAGGCGAGTGTCTGATCAGTTACGTCGACCAAGGTGGCCACAAACTCATCATCGTCGTATTGGGCTCGCTCGATCGCTTCGGCGACACTACCAAACTCGTCGACTGGGCCTACGCTCATCACGAGTGGATTACCCCAGCTCTCTAAGTTATAATCACTCTTATGCGTACACATATTGGTGATCTCAAAGGACAGCTCGGTCAAACAGTTATAGTCTCTGGTTTTGCTCAAGCCATCCGCAACCAAGGCAAAATTGCCTTTATGCGTTTGCGCGACGTGACCGGGTCTATCCAAATCGTCATCCTCGGCCACAATGAAGTTGCCTTTAATACTATCAAATCTCTCTCCGTCGAATCAGTTGTTACTATCACTGGACTTTGCAAAGAAGCGGGGCAAGTCCCCGAAGGCATCGAAATCGAATGTGAGACCATCGAGGTATTATCCGCCGCTGCACCACTACTACCTATTCCTGTTGCCATCGAAAAAGGCTCTGAGGATGTCGATGTCTCAAATCGCTTTGATTGGCGTTGGTTAGATCTGCGTCTACCAGAGAAACAGCAAATCTTCAAAGTTTGGACCGCTCTCGAAACCGGCATGCGCAAGTATTTTACGCAAAATGGTTTTATCCAGCTTTATTCCCCCAATATGATGAGCACCGCCAGTGAAGGGGGCGCCGAATTTTTTGAAGTTAAATACTTTGATCGCAAAGCCTATCTCGCTCAGTCTCCTCAGTTCTACAAACAGATGGCCATGGCCTCTGGTATGGAAAAAGTCTTCATGGTCGGACCAGTCTTTCGTGCTGAAGAATCCTTTACTACTCGCCACATGACCGAGTTCACCGGTTGGGACGCCGAGATTGCCTATATCGAATCTCACCACGACGTGATGGATATGGAAGAAGCCTTGCTCATATCAGCCTTTACTGAAGCCAAAAATGTTTTACCCGAATTGGTTATTCCTACTTCTCCTTTCCCTCGCCTAGTCTTTGGGGAGGTCAAAAGGAAATTGGCCAAACTAGGGATTAAAAGTGAAAAAGAGCATGATCTAACTCCCGAGGAAGAGCGAGAAATCTGCAAACTCGTCAAAGAAGAAACTGGTTCTGATTTTGTCTTTATTATCGATTATCCATTCCAGGGTAGAGCTTTTTATCATATGCGTCACGCCGACAAGAATCAGCTCACCAAGGGTTTTGACCTGCTTTACAAAGGACTCGAAATCACGACCGGTGCTCAGCGGGAACATCGCCTCGACATCCTCGAAAAACAAGCCCTCGAAAAAGGTGTCGACCTCGACTCTATTAAAGATTATCTCAACTTCTTCCGCTATGGCTGTCCGCCTCACGGTGGTATTGGCATGGGACCAGGGCGCATCGTCATGAAGATCCTGGATCTAGATAGTGTCAAAGAAGCTACTTTCCTCCCACGCGACGTCAAACGTCTCCGCCCATAATTTGAGAATTTGAGAATTTGTGATTTAAGATTTTTACTCTGTCCATGCATCAGATAGTGCTGGCACGTAGCCGACGAAATCAGGACTCCCGCTAAACTCATAGATTGGTTGCATAAACTGTTGAGGCACATCACTATCATAATATTTGATTGTGACGTCAGTGATCGTCACATTGGTAGTATTTGGTTTTACTCCCGCGATGAATCCTTGACCTTTTTGCATTCTCGCCCAAGCCTCCGCTACTCCTATTAGTGGATACACTGCCGACCGCTCTAGATCAACCGGGAAATAGTTGTACTTCAAATTGATAAACTGTCTAGTTTCTTCTCTCTGTAGTGCCAGCACCGCCGTGATCAGTCCCGATTTTGCACTAGGGCTCACCACTTCGACAGAGTCAACAGGTGCTCGGTAAAGATTGACTTGGATAAAATGCGCTTGAGATAGGGAAGCGGCCGATACTAGCTGATCTTTGTCGGCTTTGAGATATTGCACTGTCGGAGTTCCCTCTTTGATATCATCAGGCAGTAGGCTCACTCTCCCGAGCAAACTATATATGCGGTCGATCGCTTGCGCGTCAGTATAATAAATCGTCGGAGTCGTATAGCTAGGGTCATCTTGCCATTTTTTGTCCAGGACAAACGCTCCAGTGATAATATTCATCGTCAGTGATGAGGGGATCGGATCAGTCATATCCCATCTATACTCAGTCTCCGACAATTTCTTGGCATCGTCGATAAAGTCTAGCCGGGTCGCCACAGCCTGCGCGCTATCGTAAGCCAGTAGATTCGCTTTCTTGATCGGCATGAAAAAGACCTTAAACTGGTTCGGTAGTTTGGTCGGGAGTCCACCAGTAGGTGTTTCTAGAGAATAGTTGAATGTCTGTAGTTCTGCCTGAGGGAAAACGATTTTTGGTAATTTGCCAAAGAGTACATCAGGTGGGGGAGGGGGAGCCGGGTTCAATTTTTTCCAGTAAGCAATCGAGGCAGTCAGGACTATTCGGCCAATCATCAAAAACACGAGCGCAATCCCCCCGTACTTGATCGCTTTGCGCGCCACAATCGCTGTCTCTCCGAGATTTGCCATGACTCTAGTATATAATACTTTCATGACTGTACGTACTCGCATCGCTCCTAGTCCAACTGGTATTGCCCACCTCGGCACTGCCTATATCGCCATGCGCAATCTCGCCATCACCAAGCAGAATCAAGGTCAGTTCATCATCCGTATCGAAGATACCGATCGCGAGCGTTACGTCGAAGGAGCAGTCGAAGTTATCTTCGAAGCCATGAAATGGCTCGGCTATCCCTACGACGAAGCACCCGATATCGGTGGTCCTTATGCTCCCTATACCCAGTCAGAGCGTCTCCCCATTTATCAAAAACATGTGTTAGAACTGATCGAAAATGGTCAGGCATATTATTGTTTTTGCACCAAAGAACGACTTGATCAGGTTAGAGCTGAAGCCTTAGCCAAAAAAGAATTACCCAAATACGACAAGTCCTGTCGTCATCTCGATTTGTCTACAGCCAAAAAGCGTGTTGAGGCAGGCGAGCCTCATGTCATCCGTCTCAAGGTCCCAGAAACTGGCGTGACCATCTGTCAGGATATAGTCAGAGGACCTGTCGAGTTCCAAAATTCCGGCATCGATGACCAGGTCTTACTCAACTCAGAT
>Ga0194063_10002582_pt1 | contig 11196 bp, 7 predicted proteins | sample SepL3720m_MetaG_FD_155459 | JGI IMG/M metagenome (GOLD analysis project Ga0194063, IMG submission 155459) | Anoxic zone freshwater microbial communities from boreal shield lake in IISD Experimental Lakes Area, Ontario, Canada - Sep2016-L373-20m | ecosystem: Environmental > Aquatic > Freshwater >... | reverse complement strand
TAATGAAGTTTCGCGTCGAAAATCATCATCACTGTCTTCAAGCATCTCACCGATAATAACGGGCTTGTTATCCTCCCAAACTACTGCATACTCGCCCAAACGTCGTTTACGTTCTAAGGTATCGGTGGCGACTTTTTGTAGTGTATCCAATATTTCTTGAGCTTTCTGAGTTATTTCTTTCATGGCAGTTTATAAGCATTGCTAAATATTTCATTCATTTCATCAGCGTTATAATCAAAGATCGGTTCTTTTTCTAGCTTTAATTTCTCGATAAAATCAAGCTTGCTATAGCCCGCTAATTCTGCCGCTTTACCTAAAGATAAACGCATTTTTCTATAGAGCATCAAGGCCGATAAAAATCGTATATCTTGAGTGAATTCTTCCTGACTTTCTCTTAAGGACAGCAACAGGTTTTCTTTTATGGAAAAAGAGATATTGATTGATTTTTCAAGCATGGTTACTCTCCTGTATTAAGCGTTCTAGTTCAGTTGTGTTGCTCATATCAACCTCGTTTTGCCAGTTAATAGCTCCTGCATCATGCCTTGTTTGATGGCTCGGGCTTTAGAGAGCTTAGTTTCCAGAGCGTCGATCTCTGTGTCCATGTCGATAAGTATTTGAGCAATAGCAACTTGCTCATTAACTGTAGGAACAGGTAAATTGAGACTTCGAATAATTTTCGAGCTTAATCCTTCCATGATTCCCCCTACGGACAGTTGTTTTACTTGATCAAATATAATTTTCGTTTCAAATAACTGAGCTAGATAGTCTGGGCATAGCTTTTCAGAATCGAGTCTGAGACGGAGAAGATGACTGTCCATAATTCCATCCTTGATTTCGGCGGGCACAATCAAACATTTACCTACTGTTCCCATCATGGATATTAGGAAATCACCAGTTTTAATTTCACAGGATCGGAGCTTCTTGAAATGTTCGCTATTTATGAATCTATCGCCTGTGTTCATATTTTTTGCATAAACATTCTCTTGTCCGTAAACCTTAAAGCCGTCCTTTGTTAAATACTCTTTCTTCAAGGCACTCCCAAAAGGCCCGATTTTGATAGAGCTTGTGCTAGGAATTGTTAAGGTTGGAAGTTGCATACAGTGCCAGTCTTTCGGAATTAACCCAAGTTCACACTGCGTAAAGCCCTTGTGCTTTTGAAACCCAAACAGACGCTTCTTACCAGTAAGCAATTCCTGCATAGCACCTTGTTTGATCAGCCGTTTTTTGGCGATCAGTTGTTCCAATGATTCGATGAGGGCATCTGCATCGCTCAAAGCTTTGGCTATGGCTTCTTGTTCAGCTTTGGTGGGTGGAAAAGGAATTTTTGTTGGATTAATTATCCCTGTGTTCAAGTTCATTTGAGAACCAGTCTGACCACTCTTAGACCAGCCACTTTCAAGCGCTTTTAATGAATGATAGAGGAAGTCTTGTAAAATTCGTTGCCTTTCAAAAACTACAAATCCATCATGAATACATACGTCAATATCCGTAACAACTGGCTTTCCAACTGAAGCACAAATGCTCATTATCAAGCTTCCTTTGGGCACAAAGCGACTGTGTCTAACCCCTAACTCAGATAGCTTCTGAGTTGTTTCTTGTAAGCGTCTCTTGGATTTGGTTACGTCGGAAATTCTAACCCAACCAATTTGCGATTTCTCGTCAAACCAGATTGGACTTTCAATAGGACGTGGGCTTGCCCCCCGATATATGTCAGAAATATCTCCAAGTGCTCGTACTTCCCAATCCTCCGGTATCACCCCCACCTCAGTCTGCTTATAACCCGCCTTCAGCTCCATGAAAACCCCATCTTTTCCAAATGCCGATTAACTTTATCTTCCAGTTCCTCAACACGCTGTCCCAACAATGGCATCGGTGTTTCATACCGCTCAGCCAGTTCCTTCACGCGCTGAGTCAGTGCCTGACTGATGCGATCCATTTCACCATGTATGGCAGCATCAAGCGTTGCCAGCCATTTATGATCTACGACTAAGGTTTTAACCTCTTCTTCGGTAAGCGAGGGATATTTGTTATACGCCAATAGATCCAGTGCAGACTCTGCATCTCTCACTAATTTCTTTAGGTCGGCGACTTGATCATTGAGTGTCAACCAAGCGAGGAGTATCTTGATTTCTTCTTCAGCCGACGCATCAGTCCTGATTTCTTTATAGCGTGCGCTGACACTAGCCTTGTTGATTTTATCCAATTCGCTGAACAAACCGTCTTCACCCCCCTGCTCTTCTTCTAATTCACTGAGCTGACTAAGGCTGTTTTCCAGTTTGGCTTCTAACTCGATGAGGGCATCGTGTTCTGGCTTGAAGTAAGCGGCAACGATTAACGGTTTGGGCACTAGATCACATGTCCAGCCTTTATCTTTTTCTTTACCTTTTTTATCTTTCTCGATGATACGGTAGGTTTCGGCTTTCCAGCCCTCGGCGGCAATCAGGTACGCATCATCCTGCAGGGTTTCAGCCCAGTAATCCATTAGATGCTGATAAATATCGTACTTATCGATTAAGGGCCTATCGACATAATGAGCCAGTAAGCTTTCAGACAGGTCGGAAATAACGGCTTTAGGCTGGCAGCCGATTTGTAAGGCCTTAAGACTGATGGCGCTACTGGTCCGCCAAGTGGCAAAGTGCTGATTCATGCCGGTGATAAAAGTCGAGAACTCAGGGTGCTGGTAAATGCGGGTTTTGATAACGGCTTTCTCTACGCCAAGGTCAAGATAACCGGGTCTATTGTCTTTGAATAAGGCGGTTTTCAGCGATGGACAAACCGTCCAATAACGTTGCAGTTCATCAACATCGGTACAGGGGATGCCGCCGCGTAAATGCGCTTCAATGTCTTGCAGGTCTTCCAAGGCTTGGCTGTCAATATAACGCGGCAGATTAAGGTTGAAGTCGTTTTTCTCGATCTCCTCAAAACCGACCATCCGCGAATAGTGCGGTACGTCCAGGTTCTTATTAAATACATCGACGATTTTATGAATATCCATGGCGCGTAGGCGGTTTTTGTTACCGTCCTTCATGTAGCCAGAACTGGCATCCAGCATAAAGATACCTTTACGCGCGGGTGCGTGTTCTTTATCAATGACAATAATACACGCGGGTATGCCGGTGCCGTAAAACAAATTGGCCGGTAAACCGATAATACCTTTGATATACCCTTTGCGGATCAAATTGCGTCTAATCGCGGCTTCGGCATTGCCTCGAAACAGTACGCCATGCGGCAGGATACAGGCACCTTTGCCAGTAGACTTAAGCGAGCGAATGATATGCAGTAAATAGGCATAATCACCTTGCTTGTCGGGTGGTATACCAAAGTGTTTAAAACGTTCGTAAGGGTCGTTTTGAGTATCGACGCCATTGCTCCAACGCTTATCGCTGAAAGGCGGATTAGCAACCACATAATCAAAGGTCTTGAGCTGATCGCCGTCTTTAAATTTGGGATCAGCCAGGGTGTTACCTTGCACAATCAGCGCCGTGGGGTTGTTGTGCAGGATCATATTCATCCGTGCCAGGCCGCTGGTGGCAGCATCTTTTTCCTGACCATTCAGAGTAACTTTAGCCTGGGCTTCATCAGCGACTTTCAGCAGCAGCGAACCGGAGCCACAGGTAGGATCATAAACCGTGGTATTGCTAGTGGTGCTGGCAGTACGGATACCGATGATTTGCGCAATGATGCGGCTAACCTCCGCAGGGGTATAAAACTGACCTTTACTTTTACCGCTATCGACCGCGAAATGCCGCATTAGGAATTCATAAGCATCGCCGAGGATATCATCCCCTTCAGCGCGGTTCTTGGAAAAATCCAGCGCGGGGTTCTCGAAGATAGCGATTAAGCTGGACAGTTTTTCGACCATATCTTTATCGCTGCCTAACTTGCTGGCATCGTTAAAGTCTGGCATGTCAGAAAGCTTGTTAGCTTCCGCCAGCGGGGCAATAATTTTTTTATTGATCTGGTCGCCGATATCCGGCTTACCTTTTAATCCGACCATATCCTTAAAGCTGGCTCCTTCAGGAATGGTGATAGGCGCGTAGGGGATACCTACATATTTATCGCTGACGTATTTAATAAACAGCAGCACTAACACGTAATCTTTATACTGTGAGGCATCCATACCACCCCGCAATTCATCGCAGCTTTTCCATAATGAACTATACAGCTCAGATTTTTTAACAGCCATTCAGTGTACTTCTTTTAAGATATTGAGAGTAATAAGGTAAGACGCAATAATAAAACTCCATTTATGTTGGAGTAAAACAGCTTTAGCTGTTTTTACAGGCAATAGCTGAAGCTATTGCGCTCCTGTTTTTTTAACAACTAGTGTTTTATTTAACTATTTTATTTATTGCGAGTTACCTAAAGTTTTGTAAAACGCGAGTCCATGACAGCCAGTAAGCCAGAAGACTAGCGCTCTACACGTTGTGCTTACTTTATCACATCTACGCTTAACTGCCGTGATCATCAGGCAGTATGAGGCGTAACTATTCAGTCCCCTTCTTTGAAAAAGAGGAATTAGGGGGGATTTTATTAGATAAATCCTCCTCGATCCCCTGGGTGTCACCCATGTTTTGCCAGGTATTAGCATGGCTACCACCTTCTTTAGTTGCTCTTCCAGTGGTGATACAGTAGGTTTCATGCTATTGAGCTTGCTTATTAATGGGTTTTTTAGTGCCAGTTGCTGAATAGTCTTGCAATATGGCGCCATTCAGTCAATTTGATGCTTGTCATAAGCCGGTTATTGGCACCTTTAGTGCTTATTTCAGCAACTCGATTCGTCTTAAAGAGGTGTTAGCCTGATTACGGCAGGTATTATATACGGTTGCAAAGTACCAGAGTCAGCTCAGGATTAGTTTTTATAGGCGCACGTAAGGACTTGGGCTTCCTCTGTCGTCATTAATTGTGTCAGTTGGGTTGTTGCCTCAGTAAGGTGTTAGATAATTATACCTAAGCAAGGCTATTTCCCTATGAATGAGACTGAAAGCTCTGATTGGCTAGCTCATTTTCGTGCAGCGCTTCCGGTGCATTGCGTTAAGCTTGGCTTTTATTTCGATATTATTGCCAATACCTTAGCAGGCCATGATTTTTATAGCGGATTGGTACAGCGTTTTAACCCCGCTGTTCAGAAAACTGCGCTGGAAGCATATACTTTTAAAGCGCTGCTAGGAACGGGTTCAGGGAGTGATCTGCTTGTATTACCTTTCTATAGGATGTTTTATTCTGAGCCTATGGCTATGTTACCGATTGTCTTGACGCGCTTATTTAAGCAGATCCTGCGCATTAAAATAGTCGCGACTTATAGCCGGGTGGTGGGTAAAGATTTAGGTTTTATGGGGACTGAACGCTTGACAGACGCGGTTGTCCATGATTTTACTGTGTCTACAGAGCCCGGTACGACCATTGAGCGAGTTAAACTGAAGTTTACCCAATACAGTCAGGGTGGAGTGGTAATCGGCGTAAAGTTTTATCAATCACCGGTTTAATGCAGTTTATAAGCAAGCTGAGGTAGGGACAGCAGAAAAGCGAGTTGTGACAATGGTATTAAGGTGCGATACTTTGACCCATAGGTATGTGTACCTTACCTAAACAATCGGTAAAATTAAAAGAGAGAGTTATGAAGATTGACGTAAAAGTCAAAAACTTGGGTAGATTAAAGGACGCAGAGTTTCAGATTCGTCCGATGACAGTTATTACCGGACAGAATGGAACGGGTAAAAGTTTTTTTACCAAGTCCTTGTATTCGATTTTAAATGTCATTAATAAAAATGTGTATCATGAGTCAGTAAATCAAACAATTCGTCAAATTCAATTGCAGTTAGAGACATTTATTTCGAATGTTGCGTATCTGGCTTCAAATGATTTCAACGTTATTAGCAATATATCTAATGATCTTGAAAAATTACAAAGTGAGTTTGAAGAAGTCAGTAATTGGAAAATTGACAACTATCTCGCATTTGCGACTTCAAAAATTGATGTTGTAAATGAAATTCATACTGCCTACACAAGTTATTTACAATTACTAAATAAAAAGCCGACCAAAATGAATGCTATTAAGAGCATTGCTGAGGCGATTAATATTAATCTCGGAGATTTTCAGCTTCAACTTAACGAACCGAGAAAATATTACGCTAATTTATTTATTACTAATATTGAAAATGAACTTAAGGACAATTTTCAGATTTCTACATTAGCTGAATTAATTAGTTTTGAAGAAGAAAAGTTAGAGATTCAAATAGATGGACATTTATTTATTGAACTAAGCGCAAAGACAAAACGAATTGAGTTAGCTGATGAATTCATTGATTATGTATCGGGATTGTCCAGCGTGGTCTTTTTTGAATCCCCTGCTTATTGGAAAGTGAGGGAAGCATTACAATCGGCTAAAGATAACCAAAATCGCCCTCGAATAATTGGTAAGAAAAATAATGATGTTTTAACAGGCGTACCCAAATATTTTTATGATTTGGATAATGCATTAAACACCAAAACTAAAACAGAAGGCGCTTTTAAAGCAGCAACGGATTTATTAGATGCTGCATTAGAAGGGGAGTTTGTTTTTAAAGGTGATAGCTTAAGCTTTAAAGATAATAAATCTGGGCGAGACATATCAAAAAATCTTGTTTCTTTTGGTATGACTAACCTTGGCATGATTCAGGCCTTATTAAAACATAATGTAATTACAGAAGGTTCTTTCGTCTTTATTGATGAACCTGAAACCAACTTACACCCCGATTGGCAAGTTATATTAATGAGGGTGTTGTTAGTTTTAGCACAGGCGGGTGTGAATATTGTGATCACCACACACAGCACAGATCTACTGAAAGCCTTGGAAGTTAATTTAAAGAAGCAGGAAATTGACTCAAAAGATTTCTTGTCAGTGCATTTTGTTGATTCAGACGGTAAATTATTTGAGTTTGAATCTACAGATTCAGCTCAACAGTTGATTGAAGCGCGAGGATTGCTAAATTCCACGTACGAGAAGCTGTACTTTAGTGACTTATAGTTTGATGATTGATAAAAATCAGTATTTACAACTCATTGTACATGCTCGTTGCCCTATTGGAGAGATTGAAAGTTCCACATTAAAAGCCTTTAAAATAGATGACGACGATGGCATCGCTAAAGCACTCGGTTTTCATCCTGGTATGATTAATAAAGTAGATTATTTTGTAACAAATGATACCGCTGTTCAACTAATAGAATTGAGCGATTTAAAAGAGTGCGTGAAAAGTTGTGATGCTTATGTTGATACGGAACTTAGACGGCTACAAACTGATACAGGTAGAGCCATTACTCAGCGAGAAGAACGCGAGGTAATAAAAGCAGCATGGAAAGATATTAAGGTTGAGTTTTGTAAAAAATGGAGTGGCTCCATTGCGGTTATCGAAAGATTGTATAGAAAAACCAATGAACTAGGTGATGCTGATCCTAGCTATAAGTTACTGATTGTTTGTAAGGATCATACTGATACAAGAATGCTTGATACCTTAAAAGATCAATTATCAAGGCAACTATCAGGCATGATGGGGCATGTTGTCGTTTGTACAACCAAAACACTGAGTAGCGCTCTTGTCAGGTCAGATTTATGAGTTAAGATATTTTTAGGCATAATCAGGTAAGATAGCGTATTGTAAAATACTAAAATTGTTGAGTGCTAAATCACAGCTATTATCACCATGAAATTTATACACACCTCTGATTGGCATATCGGTCGACAGTTTCACAATGTGTCATTACTAGATGATCAACGCCATGTCCTTGAACAAATTGTTGAGCATATAAAAAACGAAGCCGTTGATGCGGTGATTATTGCCGGTGATATTTATGATCGTTCAGTACCGCCCGCTGCTGCAGTGAGTTTATTGGATGAGGTTTTAAATACTATTTGCACTGATCTTGGTGTACCCGTGATATTAATTCCGGGGAATCATGATGGAGCAGAACGCTTACGCTTTGGCTCAAACCAGCTAAGCCAGGCCGGTTTACATATTATCGGTAACTTAAATCAAATCACTCAACCGGTCATTCTCAATAAAAACGGTTGCGACGTTTCATTTTACGGTATCCCTTATAACGACCCTGAATCGGTGCGTAATCATTTCTCTGTCGATGTGTCCAGCCATGATGAAGCACACCAATTTTTAGTCGAACAAATCAACGCCGTTAAAACAGATACCGCTATCAATGTGTTAATCAGTCATTGTTTTATTGATGGTGCCGAGGCTTCGGAATCAGAAAGACCGTTATCGATTGGCGGTGCTGATCGAGTCAGTGTAGAGTCTTTTAAAGCCTTCGATTATGTGGCGTTGGGGCACTTACATAACCCGCAATATAAAGGCACGGAACATATTCGCTATTCAGGGTCGATCTTAAAATACAGTTTCTCGGAACAACGCCAACAAAAAGGCGTAACACTCGTCGAGCTAAATGATAGAGGTGTGCAATCGTTCACACAGCTACCGTTAACACCGCTACGCGACATGCGAATCTTAGAAGGCGATTTAGAAACACTGCTTAAACACGGTTTAACAGACCCCAATCATCAGGATTATCTGTTAATCCGTTTAACCGACCAAAGCGCACTGCTTGATCCGATGAGTAAGTTAAGACAAGTCTACGAAAATGTTCTGCATATTGAAAAAACCTGGTTACAAGATTCAGGTACTCTTCAGGCTAACCGTGAAAAACTTAAACGCGGTGAACTGGAGATGTTTCAGGACTTCTTTAAACAGATTTCCGGAAATGACTTAACGACGGAGCAACAAACAGCGATTAAAAACATTATCACGACTATCAGTACCCACGAAGGCGGTCTGGCATGAAGCCTTTAAAACTGACCCTGCAAGCCTTTGGCCCTTTCGCAAAAACAGAACATATTGACTTTAGTGTCTTGGGAACTAATCCCCTCTTTTTAATTAATGGACCGACAGGTGCCGGTAAAAGCTCTATATTAGATGCCATTTGTTTTGCTTTATATGGACAAACAACGGGGGCAGAACGTGATGGTGCTCAAATGCGCTGTGATAATGCCGCCGCAGAGTTACTGACTGAAGTGATTTTAGACTTTAGTTTAGGGGGTAAGATTTATCGCATTAGACGTATTCCTGCTCAAGAGCGTCCAAGAACCAGAGGCGAAGGCACGACTCAACAGACGCCAGAAGCTCAACTTTGGATACTTGATGGTTCTGCTGAAGGTGAACTTCTGGTTGCCAAAAAAGTAAATGACGCGACCACTAAAATATCCGAATTACTGGGGCTGAATGTTGAGCAATTTAGACAAGTGATTGTTTTACCCCAAGGTAAATTCCGTGAGTTACTGATGGCTAATTCCAAAGATCGTGAAGCGATCTTTAGTCAGCTTTTCCAGACACATATTTATAAACGCATTGAAGACCTATTAAAAGCTCAATCTGCCGAGATTAGAAGAGCGGTTGCGGATAATAATCAGCAAATTATAGGGGTACTGCAAACTGCAAGTGTTGGCTCTGACACTGAACTTGACGATGAAGTGTTACAACTAGCACCACAATTAACCCATGCAACCACTCTAAAAGCACAGGCTCAACAAGCACAAACACAAGCCGCATTAGCCAAACAGCAAGCAGAAGCCTTAAAGCAACGCTTTGATGAGTTAACCAAAAAAGAACTTGAACTGGAAAACAAACAGGCTTTACAACCTGGTATGTTAAACCAACAAAAAGTACTGGATGACGCGATTAATGCCGACAAAATACAGCCAATTTATAAAAACTATTTAGAGAAATCCGCCGCATTAAACAAGCTGACTCAAGACATTGCAGACTCAACTGAGGCCATTAAAATAGCAACGCTAGAGAAAACAGCCGCCGAAAACCTGCTCAATGCTGCCAAACAAACCGCCCTAAAAATCACCGAGCTGAATAAGCAGCAATTTCAATTAAATCAGTTTACAGCACAAGTCACTCAACTTGAAAGCGCCCGCACCACGTTAACAAGCCAACAAGCAAAGGCTAAAGCCAGTCAGACCAAACTGGATGCTGAACTAAAAAAGCAGACTCAATTAACCACCCAGCAAACAGAAAAAGAAAATCTCAGCACAGCGCTGACGCATGAATTAACCACTCTGTCTACTCAACAGATAGCCTTAGCAGATCAACGGAGTAAACTTGAAAAACGAACGACCTTAGAGCAAGTTCGCACCCAAAAAATAGCACTAGAAAAGAATGTGGCGAGTGCATTAAAGCTATTTAATACCAAACAATCTCAATGTGAGGCCAGTCAATTAAACGCCCGTGAAACAGAGCTTGCCTGGCATATCGGACAAGCCGCTTTATTAGCGGCTGAACTTAAATCAGGTGAACCGTGCTTAGTTTGTGGTAGTAAAGATCACCCGCAACCCGCACACATAAAAGACACTGCTGCTTTAGTGACCCAAGCGCATTTGGACGCTGCACGTGCCGCTGAAGAGAAAGCGCGTATTGCCCTGCAAAAAGCTGAAGCTGATTTGAATAAAGCCACTATTGAAGTCACTACTATTCAAAGACAGATCAGCGAACTTGAGGAGTCATTAAATGAACTGGCTCAGCAAAGCCTGGATGCTATCACCCAAACAGTTAAGACCACTGAAACAGAAGTCAATCGATTACTCCAAGTACAAAAAGATCAAGAAGCACTCTTACTCACTATTACCACGATTAAAAATAACCTGGCAACCATCACCACTAACCTTTCATCGTTGCAGACCCTGGCTAATGACGATAAATCTGCTTTAATACAAGCAACGACTGTCGTTACACAATTAGAAAATCAGATACCTGAAGCTTATCGGGATGCCAAGAAATTAATCACCGAGCTGTCAGCTATTGAAGCCCGTATTAAACAACTGAATCAAGCAGTCACTCATGCCCAGGAACAGTTTGAGAACAAAAGCCTGAATTTAGAAGCAAAAACTGCCAGGCATACCGAGTTACTGGTGCAAGAAAAAGCTCTAATTCTTGAAAACACAGAAACCACACTCAGCTGGAACACGGCTCTTGCCCACAGTTGCTTTGCAGATGTACACACTTTTCAAGCTGCGCTGTTACCGGAGACTAAGCAAAGAACCATTAAAAATATAATCGAGACATTCAATGCTGAATTAACCGGTTTACAAAGTGTAGTTGCACAACTTAAAGCGGATCTAGCGACGCAAACGTTGCCTGATTTAATCAAAAT
>Ga0194063_10002581_pt1 | contig 11198 bp, 11 predicted proteins | sample SepL3720m_MetaG_FD_155459 | JGI IMG/M metagenome (GOLD analysis project Ga0194063, IMG submission 155459) | Anoxic zone freshwater microbial communities from boreal shield lake in IISD Experimental Lakes Area, Ontario, Canada - Sep2016-L373-20m | ecosystem: Environmental > Aquatic > Freshwater... | reverse complement strand
GAAACTGGCTCGTGAACGAGCAAGCTCGGTCATGGACTATCTGGTTAAAAAAGGTGGACTGCCGGCCGAACGGCTATTTCAGAAAAATGATGATATTCACAAGGCACCCGAAAAGGAAGGCGCCGGACGCAGTCGCGTGGAGTTCAACGCAATTGCGCAGTAGGATATATTATAGAAAACATCCGGAAGGGGTACACACATAATGAAAACTGCAATTATCGGTCTGGCAAATTCTGGCAAGACAACGGTCTTCAACGCATTGACCGGTCTGAATCTTGAGGTCACCTCATATCCGACCATTTCTTCGGAAACCTTTGTAGGTGTTGTAAAAGTGCCTGATGCGCGGATAACCCGGCTTACCGAAATATACAAACCCAAAAAAAGCACGCAGGCAACGGTTGAATATATTGATTTTATAGGTCTCACAAAAGGGGACATGGACCAGAACAGGAAGGTTTTTGATCTAATTAAAGATGCTGATGCACTGGTTCATGTTGTGCGGGGATTCGTAGATGAAACCGTATCACACCCTATGGGAAGCGTGAGCCCGAGAAGAGATGCCGAGACAATTGAGTTGGAAATGATATTCGGTGATCTGGAACTGGTTGAGAAACGACTCGATCGTATGGAGGAGGGGGCAAAGAGGGGTAAGAAGCCCGACGAGATCGAACAAAAGCTCCTGCAAAAATGCAAGGATGCATTGGAAAACGAGACCGCCCTGAGGGATGTCGATTTTACCGATGAAGAGCAGAAAGCCATGAAAAGCCTTCAGTTCATGTCGATCAAGCCGCAACTTGTTGTCATAAATGTCTCAGATGAGGAGATTAACTCGGAAAAGACAAAAGCAGCGGTTGAAAGCATACGTGAATATTTTTCCGGAAGGTTTGTAAAAGTCATAAGTTTGTCTGGAAAGATCGAAATGGAAATTACACAGTTATCTGACGACGAAGCAAAAGCTTTTTTGGAAGACTTGGGGATTGAAGAGCCGGCATTGAACAAGCTGATAGATCTTTCATATGATCTATTGGGATTCATTTCATTTTTGACTTCGGGTGAAGACGAAGTCCGGGCATGGACAATCAAAAAAGGGACCGATGCCCAGCGTGCGGCAGGCAAGATACATTCCGACATTGAAAGAGGATTTATCCGGGCAGAGGTTGTCGCATACAACGATTTCGTAACTCACGGTTCAATGACCGCTGCAAAAGAAAAAGGCCTTGTTCGCCTTGAAGGTAAAACCTACGTTGTGAAGGATGGAGATATAATCAATTTCAGGTTCAATGTATAACAGAAAAGGAAACCAGTCATGACAATGACCGGGCCCTCCAAAAAAGGCGGCCCGAAGGCCGCCCACAACATATCACATTGTCTCAAGATTCGTCGGCTTCACGGATTGTCATTCGTCACTTCTTTATACCACTTTGGATGGTGCTTTCTTGCCCAGAGTTTTCTGACATCACCGTACAGCATTGCTTCGATGGTACCGGGATTTCCGATGGTCGCAAGGTATACATGCACCACAACGAACATGATCGAACCGACAAAAATCAGCCCATGCATCATCAAAGACACCTGCACGAGCCAACGTGGAAACATTGCCGGCAGCCATATAAACAGACCGGTAACTCCAAGAACGGCGGTGGCCACCGCTATAAAAAGGGCAAACATTTTCTGGCCCGGATTGTACTTGCCGATGTTGAAATGGCTGGCATCACGGGATAGGTAGCCTCCACTTTTATCAACCCACAATTTATCATCCTGGTCAAACGTGGATATATCTTTTTTGTGGTTTAGAAACATATATATAGATGCGAAGAAAAATATAACCCCCGCGATTTTGTGGGTCAGGATAGCGTTCTGACCCCCTCCAAAAAGACCGAAATAGCCGTGGAACAATCGTGAATACAGTCCGAGACCACTTAGGAGCAGAGTGAAAAAACTGGCGGTGACTATCCAGTGCAGAACCCTTTCGCTGGTACTGAAGCGCTCGATATAATCACTCATGGCCTTCCTCCTTAACGTCTAGATCATCGTCAACCTTTTTCGGCCCGATGGTCACGTAATGCAACAGCATGGCGCCAATACTACCCCAGAAACCGAGAATACCGAGCGGTTTGATAACATCCTTCCAGAGGAAGATGGACAGAGGAATACGCGGATTGGCAGGCAGACCGTACTGTTCCGGCGGCCCCTCCAGTGCGTAAACCACCCCGAGTCCCAAGAGGTCATCCACACCATAGAGCGTCTTTTTGGCTGCCTGGGCCTTACCGATCAGGTCGCTGCGCTTCCCATATTTGAGGGTTTCTGTCGGGCAGGCTTTGGCACAGGCTGGGGCCATACCGCCACCGATCCGGTCAAAACAGAGGTGACACTTGGAGACTTTGTCATCAGTGCCATAGCGCGGAATATTGAACGGACAGGCGGAAACGCAATACTTGCATGAAATACACTTCTCTTTGTTGTAGGCAACAATGCCGTCGTTTGTGCGGTAGAGAGCCCCCGGTGATGGACAGACTTTCATGCAGCCGGCATCTCCGCAATGCATGCAGCGCTCGTTAAAAAACAGCCAGGAGAGCTCACCCGAGGTCTCTTTTTCGATAAACTTGATACGGTTGTAAAGCGCAGGTGTAAGATCACGCGGATTTTCAAATGTCCCCTTATTGGAGGTTTTGTCGGCCTCCAGCTTATTCCACTGTTTGCAGGCCACCTGACATGAGCGGCAACCGATACAGCGGGCGGTATCGACGAGAAAACCCTTACGGGCAGCTTGGTTAATTGTATCGGCCATGACTTACCCCTTTCTCGCGATCCCGACCATGAATGCCTTGGTCTCAGGGATCATCGTGTTGGCATCGCCCGCAGTCGGGGTCAGCAGATTAGCGGAGTCGCCCACGCCGGGGGTGTGCCATCCAAAGCACCAGGGGAGACCGATTTCATGAACGATCCTGTCTCCTATCTTGAACGGTTTCATGCGAGGGGTGACCATCGCTACCGCATCGATCTTGCCGCGAGCCGAGGACACCTCAATGATGTCGCCGTTGCTGATGCTCTTTTCCTTGGCAAGTTCGAGACTGATCTCGCAGAACTGCCGAGGTTGAAGCTCCAGCAGCCAGGGGGTGTTACGGGTCATGACCCCGGTCTGCCAGTGCTCGGTGACCCGGTAGGTAGTGGCAACCAGGGGGAAACGTACATCACAGGTGGCCAGGACGTCCTCTTTTATATTGGCATCGCTAAACACTTTGCTGGCCGGGTTGGTCATCTGCTTGGAGAAGAAGTTCTCCGGCACCGGACATTCCACCGGTTCGTAATGCTCGGGGAAGGGGCCGTCTCTCAGACCCGGCCCGAAGATGGCTGCCACGCCGTCAGCCCTCATGATGAAAGGTTTCCTACCTTCCTTGGCATCCGCCATTGGCGGCCAGGGGCCGTCCGGCACGTCGCCGACCCATGCGCCAAGGGCTCCGGTAGGTAGCACGGCGGTCGGATTCCAGTACACTACCGCTTTCTTGAGATTGTAAGGTTTACCAGCCGGATCGCAGGAGGCACGGTTATAAATGATGCGGCGATTGACCGGCCAACACCAGGACCACTCCGGGAACATCCCCAGGCCTGTCGGATCCTTCTTGACACGCCGGGCCATCATGTTCCCTTTTTCGTTGTAGCTCTGGCAATATATCCACGAACCACAGGATGTCGAGCCATCGGCCTGAAGCTGGGCAAAGCCGGCTGCCAACTCACCCTTTTTGCCGAGCATCTTCTTTGCACCGGGCACGGCACCGGGAACCGGCTTGGGCTGCGGAGCACCAGGTTTTGGCTTATCCTCGACATCTTCCAGAAAATAACCGTTGATCTCTTTGGCCACAGCATGGATGTCTACGGCACGGATGCTGCCGTCGGCCCGCTTGAAACCGTAGTTCCATGTCAGGTTGGCAAGCTGCTCCGGCAGAGCACCCCCATCTTTGGCGTAAAGCGCCTTTATCTTCTGATAAAGCTCGTGGATGATCTCGGCATCCGGCTTGCTCTGCCCGAGCGGCTTGACCGCAGCGGTACGCCACTGGGCCCAGCGGCCCGAGTTGGTGATGGAACCCTCTTTTTCAAAAGAGGCTGCAGCCGGCAGAAAGAATACCTCTGTCTTGACCGCCGCCGGATCCATACCCGGCCCTTTCCAAAAGGAGGCGGTCTCGTTGTCAAACAGGTTTGTCGCAACCATCCACTCCAGCTTGGCCAGGGCGTTACGCACCTTGGTCGAGTTGGAGCCGGAGCAGGCCGGGTTCTGACCCCAGGCAAAGAAGCCCTTGAACTTGCCCTTTATCATGTTGTCGAAGATCATTAACCAGGAACCGTTCATGCCCGGGTCCAGCTTGGGAAGCCAGGCGTAGCCGAAATCGTTCTCCTTGGTGGCTTTGGCGCCGTAGATCGCCTTCAGATAGCTGATCAGGTATTTGTTGCGGTTACCCCACCAGTTGGCGCTCTGCGGATCCTTTGATTTGGGGGTATGCTTCTCGATGTAGGCGGCGGTGGTGGGCAGATGCGCAGAAGGTACCGGCATATATCCGGGCAGGATGTGGAAGAGCAGCCCGTGGTCAGTGGAGCCCTGGACGTTGGACTCGCCGCGTAAAGCGTTGATGCCCCCCCCTGCAATACCCATATTGCCCAGCAGAAGCTGGATAATACACATCGCACGGATGTTTTGGGTGCCGACAGTGTGCTGTGTCCAACCCATGGCATACAGCTCTGTACCAGCTTTGTCCGGTTTACCGGTCGAAGCATACAACTTGTATATCTCCAGAAGTTTTTCCTTGGGTGTTCCGGTAGTCTTGGAAACCAGCTCCGGCGTGTAGCGGCTGTAATGCTTTTTCAACAATTGGAATACGCTATTCGGATCCTGCAGGGTGGGGTCTTTCTTGACGCTTTCGTCAGCGTTTTTCTGGAATGACCAGGTTGCTACGTCGTAACTCCGTTTTTTTGGATCATAACCGGAGAACAGGCCGGCCAGCTCGCCCGGCATCTTGAAATCACCGTTGACCAGATAGGCGGAATTGGTGTAGTCCTGAACATATTGCTCGAAATAGAGTTTGTTTTGAATGATGTAGTTGATCATGCCACCAAGGAAAGCGATATCGGTGCCTGAGCGGAGCGGGGCATACAGGTCTGCCTTGGCCGCGCTGCGGGTAAAGCGGGGATCTACACAGATCACCTTGGCGCCGGCATCCTTGGCTTTCATGATCCAGCGGAAGGAAACCGGGTGGTTCTCAGCGGGGTTGGCCCCCATGATGAGGATTACGTCAGAATTCTTGAAATCTATCCAGTGGTTCGTCATTGCACCGCGTCCGAACGACTCTGCCAGAGCCGCAACTGTTGCGCTGTGTCAAATGCGGGCCTGATGTTCAATATACACCAGGCCTAACCCCCTTAAGAATTTTTGGTACAGATAACACTCTTCATTGTCCAGAGCGGCGCTGCCGACCGAGGCCATTCCCATGGTACGGTTAACTACGGCCTCAATCTCTTTTTCCACATCTACTCCGCCGACCTTTTCCTTGACCTTGATCTTGCTGGTGGCCAGAAAAGAGGAATCGCGGGTGGCTTTGGTCTTCTTGGCAATCTCATCCAGCGCCCAGTCCCAGGTCACTTCCTTCCATTCGCTGGCACCGGGGGCACGATACATCGGCTTGGTGACGCGGGCCTTGTTTTCGCGCAGTTGATATACCGAGGCCCCTTTAGGGCAGAGTGATCCCTCATTGATCGGGTGATCCGGATCGCCTTCAACATTGATGATGTTACCACCCAGCGTATGCACGATCATGCCGCAGCCGACCGAGCAGTAGGGACAGATGGTGGTGCTCTCTTTGGCATAGCGGATCGGCAGATCTTCGGCCTTTGCCTCGACTGGTGCGAGACTGAAACCGAGAGTAGCCGCCGCCAAACCGGAACTGGAGAGCTTTAAAAAGTCTCGCCTCGATACCGACATGCGCCGTTCCTCCTCTAATGGTTGTAATCGTTGCCGATGCCAACCATCTCCTTTTCATAGGAAGGCGACGCCGTTTCCAGCGACACCCGCAGGCCGAACACCATAGAAACCTTTTCTTTAGGCTGTTGCGGCTCGGAGATGGATACGAATAATCAAAACTGAAAGCAAACCGTAAGTCACTTTGTAAACAGCGTTATGTTCTTAGTTCAATTAATTGACGAATGCAAGCCTTTTTACTTAAAATACTGCAGTTTCAAGTTTGACATTCTCTTTTGAGATGCTAACATCAGAGATCAGACACATAACGTCCATTACGTGCAATACCATTTAGTATAGTGAGAATAGCCGATGACTTTGATAATTCAAAACTTGTTTGAAAATATTCCATCACTTCTTCCAACAGAAATTACACAGACGATCGTAGACGTCAACAATGTTCGTATTGAGCGGATCGTATCTGAAGGACAGGTGACAACGGAGGGCGAGTGGTACGATCAGGCCTGGGATGAGTGGGTGATCCTGCTGTCAGGTAGCGCGGGGATTCTTTTTGATGGTGACGACGCCCCCAGAATCCTGAAGCCTGGCGATTACGTTATGATTCCGGCCGGATGCCGCCATCGAGTGGAATGGACTGTTCCTGACCGGAAGACGGTCTGGCTGGCTGTTCATTTCGGAGAAAACGATGCTGGATAATTCAGGCAGCTACCACGAAGCGGTTCTTTCCGCACTCTTTGGCCTGTCTGAGCGCCCGGTCGGCGCTTGCAATGCAGTCATGGATCGATTGGTCCGTCAGATGCTCGCACAGACCGATGCTGGCCGTGATACGAATTCCGGGGCGATTAACTTTGAACTCCGTCATTGAAATAGCCTCCAGAACTTTCCGCGCCAGTGCTACGGCACCATCTATGGGCGTTTCCGTCAGGAGAAAAAGGAACTCCTCGCCGCCCCATCTGGCGCACACGTCCTCGCTGCGAACACAGCTCATGAGCACTCGCGCCACCTCCACCAGAACATCATCACCGGTGTCATATCCGTGGGTGTCGTTAACCAGTTTGAAATTATCAAGGTTTGCGATCATGATCGAAAATGTTCTTTTGTGACGTTCAGCGCGACTGGACTCGCGTTCAATTTTTTCCATGATGTCCCGACGATTCGCCAGACCTGTCATCGGGTCGATTCTGGTTGCCAGGTCGAGAGAGCGGTTCATCTCAACGAGTTGTGTCTGCAAATGATGTTTTTCCCTGTCCAGCAGGTCAAGACGATGCGTGAGGGCGCGGTATTCTTCATAGAGAAGATTATATTCCGCAAACAGTGGATCGCCTTCGTTGCGCGCTTTCTCCAATACATCCTCAAAATGACTATCCTGGATCTGCTCGGATCTTTTCAAATTCCTTCTCTTTGTTGTCATGACATTCTTCCCCTGAAATTTGATTGACATGCACTTGATCCATCGTCATTGATTATTTTGTACTGTTTCGTAGTTGACATCTATATACCACAAATTTTAAATTGAGGTACGTTTGAAAACAATCTACCAAGGCTCAGGTCGCAAATGAACATGCCGGTCGCCCAACCACCCGCCATGGGCAGAGTTTATTTCTTCCTGGTATTGACCACCTTCTTCTGGGGCGGCAGTTTTCTCTTCACCAAGATTGCCGTTAGCACAATCCCTCCGCAACTGTTCGTTCTGACAAGGTTCTGCCTCGCGACTCTGATTATGCTGATCGCGTTTGCCCCGAGATTAAAAAACCTGGACCGGAGCACCGTGAAGCGTGGACTGATCGTTGGTTTCGCACTGGGGCTGACCAACCTGAGTTTCGTCTTCGGCATCCAGGGTACCAGCATTTCTCGAGCCGGTGTTCTCAACAATCTGTTCGTGCTCTTTATACCTTTGATCACCAAATTTATCTGGCGCGATAAGGTCGGGAGGGTTAACATGGCAGGTATTGCGCTTGCGGTGATTGGAATCTGGCTATTGGCGACCAGTGGTGGACAGGGCTTCAGCTATGGCGATTTGATTTCAACAATCTGTGCCTTCCTGATCGCCTGCCATATCATCGCCGTTTCCAAGGTTCTTAAAGACGATGATGTTTATCTTGTTTCACTGGTGCAGTTCGCAACCGTGGCGGCCATGGCTGGAGCCGTATCGCTGCTGATTCCCTTACCGCAGTTCAGTGTCACACCGGCTGCTGTTACGTCAGTCATCTATTGTGCCATATTCCCCACTGTATTCTGCTTCACCCTACAGAACATCTATCAACGCTACGTCAACCCCACTCGCGCCGGACTGGTCTACACCCTCGACCCGGTCTGGTGTCTTATAGCCGGTTTTTTCATACTGGGAGAGCGTTTGAATTCACTGGAATGGCTGGGATGCGGCATCATTTTTCTTGCTGCCCTTCTGCCTCTATTATACCGACTAGTCGCTGATAGTTCGTATGGTCTGCGAATTCACCAGTAAACCAACGTGCTATCAACAAGCTAGCATTACACAAAAAGCTGCAACCCGCTTGAGTTTTTCAAAAAAATGAGTTAAGTTCCCTCACCCCTTCAGGAGAGATGTCCGAGTGGTCGATGGTGCCTGACTCGAAATCAGGTGTGGCGCAAGTCACCTAGGGTTCGAATCCCTATCTCTCCGCCAGTAAAAACAATGGGTTACAGTGATAAGCTGTAACCCTTTTGTTTGTCTGTTTTATTCATGCAACCCCTCATGCAACCTCCAAGATACTTGCTTGAACAAAATCCGTTGTAAAAAAACATCAATGGGACTGGATTGATTGGGCGTTTCTGGACGCTAAAAATTTTTTAATTTCATTTGTTCATTAGAGGGGAAAAGCGTATACAGAAATCAGTCGCTACAGGCTAAATGCCCCCATACGTGATTGTTTCGCAGGGGTGTACCTCTTTTCTTTATGACAGGGGTTATCACAAGCACGTTATAAGCGGAACGGTGGGCAGGTTTGCAGAATTATTGATTATACAAAGTTTCTGCCGATTCAATGATTTGAGCGGGGGCAACTTGAAGGGCTTTTGCAAGCTGAAAGATGGTGAGTAGTGTTGGCTGCCTGTGACCGCATTCGATCTGTGAAATGTACGAGCGGTCAAGGCTACTTTCAAACGCAAGCTTTTCTTGTGAAAGTCCCTTTTCAACCCGTAATTGTTTGATGACACTTCCGAATGCCGCTTCTAAAGTCATGTTCACCTCGCGGTGACAGTACCAAAAGCGGCAATAAGTATCTGTTGACTATGGTCAACGGGTGTTTTATGTTTTCAGACATGTTATAAGCTATTTCAATTATGCAGGTGGTGTTTCAAACAATACTCAAATCTTGTGGAGTTAAAAATGATAGTGGCAATAATTGTAATGCTATTTTCCTTCTATATTGCTCCTGTTAGAAGCTTTGCAGATACGGCAAAACCTCCAGCACCTCCACCTGCTGCTTCAACTTCTTATGCTGATTCAATGCCTGAAATGAAAAAACCAAAATACAAGCGAATGATTCCATCGGCATCAACATTAAAAAAACTCAAAGATCAAGCAAAAAAATATACAAGTGCTCAGATAGATACCAATTTAAAAAAACTTCCCACGAAATATTATGGGAATGATCCAAAAGCAATTTTCACTTCTATTGATAATAGAAGAGATAATACTAGTAAGAGTGAATTCGAGACAGAAAAGCAATTTCAAGAGAGGATTGAAAAAGAAAATAGTCTGCCGATTATTGGGAAGATTAGCTTAGATGATATCTGGTCACTTCAAGCAAACGGGACCAGATTTGAATATTCAGCAGATACGGCAGAAATGAACATTTATTTAGATCTTGGCTATGATTATATATTTTTTAACGAAAAGAATCAAAAAGCAATATCGCTTAGTTCTGTGGAGATAAACTACGGATCATATACTGCTTCAAACAGTTATGGAGCAAGAACTGTTGTGAAGTCATCTGATCATGAAAGATATGCTGCCATACCTTATAACTACCACGAGTTTCCATATGTAGATGCTGGTAGTAAAAATTATATTGTTTTAAAGATTTCTGTAGGCATAACTGAAGCAATAAAAACAAAGAATGATATGAGAGTACTTCTAATTGCTGAGCTTATATACCCGCTGATATCTGAAAAAGAACGTTACCGTGAAGCTACTTTTTCAAGCCCCTATACGGGTCTCAATCTTGACAGGTATATTCATATCAATCTAAATGAAATTTGGATTTATAACCAGAAAACGGGCCAGATTTATTCAAAAATAAGGAAATCTGTACCAGTAGAAGCATCTGAAAAAAACACACAATAGGCTCCAGTTGAATCTTTTTTCAAGTACCTGGAAGTCACAAGTCACAACTATGCCGCACAGAATACCCATCATAAATATAGATGAGCCAACAAATAGTCTGATATTAAATATACCCACATAAGGTATATAAAGAAAATATCCTGTAAAACGTAAAATCGTAACGTTGTACACACAGCGCACTTAGTTCAAATTTTCAGCCAGAAAAAAACAGGTTATTGATATGGCAAGAGCAGAACGAAAAAATCAGGTTCAAGCCTCTGTTTCTCTCACTAAGAGCGTAAGTGAGGCATTGCCGAAACAACGGCGCAGAAGCTCTGTAACGCTCTGTAGGCTTACTCCGACAAGAGGTCGACCTAGGCTATACGATTCTGACTATATACCCCGTACAGCGCACGTCCTATGCAAGGAGCACGGTTTTACTATGAAACAGTTGGCACGTGTGTTCGGAGTTGCACTGATAACGTTGAAAACTTGGATGCAGAAATACGAGGAATTTAATATAGCAGTGAAATCAGGTCGGAATCGTTTTGATAGTGAAGTGGTTGAAAAAGCATTACTCTCAAGAGCCACTGGATATGAGTACGAAGAAAAGCAAATCAGAAATCTAATTGATAAAAATGGTAAGCGGAGAACGGATACAACCATTTTTACCCGATATGAGCCACCGAATTTAAAGGCAATTGCTTTTTGGCTGAATAATAGAAAAGCTGAACGCTGGAATAATGATACAAAATTTGCAACCTAGAAGACTGATACATTTATCAAAACAGCGAGCGTTGTTGATCTGTCAAAATTGGATGATTTTCAATTAAAATTGTTACGGGAAATGTGTTCTGCGAAGAATCAAAATGAAACTATTTAAACCAAGAGGAAAAACGATGAAAAAACTGACTTTGCTGATAATGATGATGATAGCAGTTCCTGCAT
>Ga0194063_10002580_pt1 | contig 11198 bp, 9 predicted proteins | sample SepL3720m_MetaG_FD_155459 | JGI IMG/M metagenome (GOLD analysis project Ga0194063, IMG submission 155459) | Anoxic zone freshwater microbial communities from boreal shield lake in IISD Experimental Lakes Area, Ontario, Canada - Sep2016-L373-20m | ecosystem: Environmental > Aquatic > Freshwater >... | reverse complement strand
TCATTCGATACATTTGACTAATAACTGGATCGTCTTCAATGATAGCAATCTTTGTCATGATTTAATAATACGCCAAGGATAGCTTTTGCTCAAGTTTTTGCTATTTACTTTGTCACAAACTAATAAATTCCATTTCCTCATCATAGCCAGGATCATATTCTTTTAGCCAAACTTCTTTTGTATCTGTACTCAGTCGGTCTCTAGTGACAGTGTAGATTTCAAAGTCAAAGAAGCTATTTATTGCAATTCGTTGAATGCGTTTTTCAGTGTTATTGTTACCGCAAATTAACAGCAAGGCAGGGTAGTCATTATTCCAAAGGTCACTATCTTCGTAGAAATCTTGGTGAGCCCTTAAACGTTTTCTTATTATCCAAGTCATAGTTCCGGCTTCGATAGTTTCTAGCTGGTAAGTTGGCTTGGTTGATTTTTTAGATGACCTGCGCAAATAAAGGTCAGGCAGGGGTCTAATGAAATCATCAAATGCCGATAACTCTGATCTAGTGAAGATATCAAAGATACCAAGGTACTGATTATTAATCTTCATATATAGCTTAAATACATCTAGACTATGATCAATTAGCTCAATACTAGCGGGTTTATTCTTGTACATATTGCGAAGGGCGTTTTCACTTACACGGCTGTCATTTTTACGTAGATATTTAATGCCTTTTGTAGACAATGAGTAGATAGCTGGTCGTTGTCTTATGCGGTAAGTACTATCGTAACTTTTGCGAATATATCCTTGCTGCAATAAGACTAGTAATCTTTCATAGATAGTTGATTTATCTTTTTTGAAATAACTGCCAAGACAATCTGTACTGACAAATCGGAACTTGAATATAATAAGCAACAACCTAAGCTGGCTTTTACTAATTTGTTTTCTATACTTTGGGTTTTTAACTAACACGCTTTTTTCTAACTCACCATCAATAACATTTTTTATCCTTATATTTATATATATAAAAGGAGAGAATATTTTACAAGCAATAACAGTAATAAATAACGATAAAAGTAGGCATAATCGATAGTGGGGTTTTATTGTTAGATGAGTATAGGTTTTTAATTAAAATGAGGCAACTAAATACTGGTTATTAATGGATGATGATTTAAATAATATATTGCTAGTATTTGACATTAGCAGTATTATTTTGTATAATATAAATAGTTATAGGTCTTTTAAAAAGCTTATTGATATTTAAAAAGTCGGATCATTATAGTGCATGTCAATTAATGGCATTTCGCTAAATATATTTAGGGGTGGTGACTATTTAATGGAATGGATAAATAGCCTTATTGGCTATGCCAACGAACATGGCGTGAACCCTATCATTTTCCTTGTGATCTATTTTGGATCAACTCCATTCTTGCTAATTCCTATATTCTATTTAGCAAAAATGGTAAAAAACAAGGCGAGCAGGAGTAGTGGAAAGTTTATTTCTTTAGTTAGTATAGTTTCGGCAGCATGGCTTGCGCCTTACTTATACGTATTGATTTGTGGTAGAGGGATTAACCCGATTATTATTGTAATTATTTTAATATTTGCAGTATTTACTCTAATCAGGTATTTAAAGAAAAAACTTCGCCCAAAGTAGAGACTGATATTCTCAGAAGAGTTATGTAATTTCTTTTATTAAGGCATTACTATAACTCTTCTGGGTTATCACTACTTTGACATGCACATTATAATGATCTTATTTTATTAATCAGTAACTACTTGACAAATAACAACTAATATGGGAAAATATACGATATAATAATATTTAATTATTAGATTATCGGAAATAATACTTTTATGCCAGAAAACTTTTCAAAACAAGAAATTAATCCCATTATTGATGGTGATAATCTTTTTGAAAATAGTAATGATAGTAAATTTGCTTTAGGTGTATTTAGTCCTGAATCTGTATTGAATTATGGAATAAGTCAAAACTCTTTAATAAGAGGTTATTTACAATTAAGAGCGAATGTTTATATTGATCAAGAAAATATTCTAGGTAGTGAGTCTAAGCGCTCTGATGGTACCGAATTGGACGATGACGATGAGAGAGCTGTACACTTTGTGACATTTGAAAGAAGGCTTGGATCAATAGCTGTAATCGCTTCTCTCCGTCTAATAATAAAATCAATTGACGACTCGCCGTTGCCAATAGAGACTACGTTTTTAAATATATTACCAGAGCCAATTGAGGCAGGTGGTGTTGAGGTCTCAAGATTTATTTTTAGACATGGTGAGTTTGATCACCAAAGAGAGATTAAAGCAAAAATGATTTTGGCAGCTTTGGCATATGTTTCAACAAATGAATTAGGACCTGTTTTTGGTGTTATTGAAAAAAGGGTTAAGAGGAGCCTATCGCTTTTTGGTGTACCTTCTGAGGATTTATCACCGCCTCAATTAGTTGAAGAAGGTGGTGAAAATGGAGCAAATAAACATACCACTGAGCTAATAGCGGTGAAGATAAATACAGACGCTATTGAAAAAAAATTCGGTAAAGAGGCAGTTAATAGTATGGTTATTAAAACTGGTGAATTTATTTATTGGGGTGACTCTGAGATTAAGGGAGACATTTAGGAAGGAAAAATTATGGAAAAGTATAAAGACATTTCATATAGTAGAAACTATGGTTATTGGAATGAAGAAGAGCAAAAAAAGATTTGTGATTCTAATATATCTATTGCGGGAGTTGGAGGTGACGGATTTCAGTTGGGTCTCGGCCTTGTAAGAATGGGTGTACAGAACATAAGTATTGCAGACCCTGAAGTTTTTGAACCCGAAAACTCAAATCGTGTTCCAGGTGCTATTGTTAAAAACTATGGTAAGAATAAAGCTGAAGTTTTTGCATCTATGGCTAGAGAAATTAACCCAGATATAAATGTTACCGTTTTTAACGATGGCGTAACACAGGATAATGTTGAAGATTTCATGCAAAAGGCAGACCTTTTAATAGATGAGTCAGAAATTAGGTACTTGCATATTGGGACAATGCTTGCTAGGACAGCTAGAAAGCTAATGATACCTAATATGACAGTGATGAATATAGGTTTTGCGGGTGTAGCTACTTCTTTCGACCCTCAAAAAAATAATGGTCATTTTACATTTGAACAATTGATGGGGATATCTGAGGATATGCCATTAGATGATGTGAAGAATTTAAAGGTGGATTTTAGTCGAATTCTTCCATATATGCCTGGTTATGGTGATTTAGAAGTATTTAAGGCTGTTAATGATGGAGCTCCTTTGCCATCAATAGTCCAGGGCGTGAATATTGCTGCTGGGCTCGGAACAACTCAGGCTTTTTTACATATTGTTAACAGTAAGAATAATCATAGACCTAGTCCAGTTTGGGCGTCAAAGTTTCTGTATAATGATAGTTATACAAACAGATCTGGGATTATAGAACTACCGAAGATGTCCTATTATTTAGGTTTAGCTAAGATAATCGGTAGATCTGCAATAGGGATAAACCCTAAAGCTAGTTATTCTGAAGCAGAACGAAAATCTCGTAATTTATAACGAAATATAACGATAATAAATTTTCACTATATCATTTGATTAAGATGTATAATACTTATGTATGCAGGATGTTTTTCTAGTAGTTGATGGGCTAATAGGTTTCAGTTTAGTCACCTTGTCTGTCGTTAGCTTATTAAATTCTGGTTATAAGAATTATATCAATAGGTTATTTTCTTTTTTTAGTACCTTAGTTGCTATTTGGATAGTTTTTAACCATTTGAGTGGTAACATTAAGGTGCCTCATGATATTGCCTTAGTGTCAAATTATATTACATTTTCCGTAAGTTTTGGCGTGGCTATTCTATTAATGAAATTCATTGTAAGGCTCTCTAGTGCTGCAAGTCTTGAAAGAGTTGTTAAATATATTACCTTGCCTTTATGGTCAGTGTGTATTATGTGCTTTAGCCCATTTATTATATCTGATATCGTTCGGCAACCTGACACTTATTCGGTGTCTGTTGGACCATTGATATGGTTATATGTATTAGGTTTAGTCGGCATAATGTCTATAATTGCATATAGCATATTGCACGGGCTGAGGTACTCTACAGGCGTAGAAAGACGCCAATTAAAGGCAATCAGTTTAGGACTTGCAATTTCATTACCCTTAATACTTTCAATAGATTTTATCATACCGATGCTAACTGGTATTTTTTCTATTACTGAGTTTGGCATTACTCCGTTAATAATTCTAGTAATCAGTTTGTATTACGGTGTTGTGCGCTTTAGCCTTTTTGATATTAAGTTGGCTGCTGTTAGAGCTGTTACCTATGCGTTTTCATTGATAACTATGGCAGCAGTATATTTCGGTCTAGCCTATATTTCATCTGTTTTTCTGTTTAGACAAGGGACAGAAGGCTCGGTCGTAATTAATCCAACAAATATTATTATTGCATTATTATTAGCGTTTTTATTCCAACCTATAAAGAGATTTTTCGATAGAGTTACGAATAAAATATTTTATAAAGATAATTACAACACCGATGATTTTTTTGCAAGATTAAACAAGATATTAGGCTATACGACCGACTTACGTGGTTTATTAGAGCAAACCTCTACTGAAATTGCAAAAACACTAAAGGGCGAGCAAGCATTCTTTTTTATTAACATTAATAATGACCACTACATAAATGCTGGCTCTCCAAAACATAAGATCCTACCAAAGAGTGACGCTGAGCAATTAGAGAAAGTGCCTGTAGCTAAAAATGGCGTAATCGTTGCTTCATTACTTGAGGATAATGATTCAACAAAGCGCTTAATGATTAGTCATAAAATAGAGTTAATCTTGCCATTAGTCCAAGATAATAAGGCTATCGGCTACCTATGCTTAGGTGATCATCTAACGTCTAGTTACACCAATAGAGATATAAAAGTGTTAAATACTATTTCTAATGAGTTAATAATTGCTATTCAAAATGCATTAGCCGTCCAAGAGATTCGCGAATTTAACGTTACATTGCAGCAGCGCATAGCAAATGCCACTAGGGAGCTAAGGGCCAGTAACTCTCAGTTACGCCATTTGGATAAAGCTAAGGACGAATTCTTGTCTATGGCCTCTCACCAGCTTCGTACGCCGCTTACAAGCGTCAAGGGCTATATTTCTATGATATTAGATGGTGATGCTGGTAAGGTCTCTGCTGACCAGAAGAAGCTGCTAGACGAGGTATTCTTGAACAGTGAGCGCATGGTTGGACTTATTAATGACTTCTTGTCGGTTTCCAGGATTCAAACGGGTAGATTCGTAATCGAAAAGACGCCATTAGATTTATCACTAGTTGTTGAGCAGGAAATTAATAGTTTAAGACAGAATGCTACGGCTAGGCAGATGGAATTTGTTTATGAAAAACCTGCTAATTTCCCAATGCTAGATATTGATGAAAGTAAGATACGTCAAGTCATAATGAACTTTGCCGATAATGCTATCTATTATTCACATCCAAATACAAATATTAATGTTAGTTTATCGGTTGAAAATGGCAATGCAGTATTTACAGTTAAAGACACTGGTATTGGAGTACCTAAGACAGAACGTGACCAGCTATTTACAAAGTTCTATCGAGCTAGCAATGCAAAAAAGACTCGACCAGACGGAACTGGCGTTGGTTTATTCCTAGCTAAGAAAGTGGTTGATGATCATGAAGGTAAGATTATATTCGAGTCAACAGAAGGCAAGGGAAGTACATTCGGATTTAGTCTGCCTATAAAGCCATTAAGCCCCGCCGTTAATGATACGAATAATTTGAATAATTAATATAATTCCGAATATTACGGCACCAGTTGTAATAAATATTGGTTTTAGCATTTTCTTACGTTCAAACCAAAATTGTCCAATCTTAGATCGATTAGCTGCTTCAATATGAGTTATTACTGGTCTAGTTATGGCTGCATCGGCGCCACTATATACTTTATTTCGTTTCTTTTTATTCTTTCCCATGACTTTATTTTAGCAGATATGCATTATAGGGGATTAATAATTGATGATATAATTTTTATATGACCGATAAGAAAAAAGATATCACTAATAATGAAATGTTTGATTATATGCAGCAAGGATTTGCTCATATAGATAGTCAAATTGGTGAATTAGAATTATATACAATCAAAGCTTTTGATCGTATAGATAAAGCACTAGAAACAAAAGCTAGCTCGGCTGATTTACGCAAGGTTATGGATACACTGGATAAAATCTTAAAGCAACAAGAGATTTCTGACGATGAGCGGTTAGTTATGCAGTTTCAATTAACTCGCATCCATGATTGGGTAGAGCTAGCTGCAAAGCGCATTGATTTAGAATTTGTTAAGTAAATATATAATATCAACAAAAATACCCCACTTTTTAGGCGGGGTATTTTTTGTCTGAATCGCTTCAGATTAGAGTGGTCAGACTCGGATTATTTTTTAACTAATGAACGACGACTAGCAATATAATAGCTAATACTTGTCGCAATAGCACCAAAACCTAGGAACGCAGCGATATTTTCGCCAGCACCTGTTACAGGTAACTTTTCTGGAGTTACTGGTTTATCTGTACAACGAACGTCACCTTCAGGTATACCAGGTTTACACTCTTTTGGAGTTACTGGTTTATCTGTACAACGAACGTCACCTTCAGGTATACCAGGCTTACACTCTTTTGGAGTTTCTGGTTGACAGGTCTTATTGACGGTAACATCAGCTGTATCAGACTTTGAGCCGTTTTTAGTAATAGCATTGGCTGTATTACGTAGGGTGTTTAAACCACAAACGTCTAAGTCATTATTGCTAGCAACTTTGGCTGTAAATTTGATATAAGCTATTTCACCTGGGGCATAATTTCCTATATTTATGCCAACCTTAGTGATGTTATCACCGATTTTATGACCTAATTGATCAGCAGCGTTGGCTAGGTAAGTTGTACCTTCAACGTAGCTAACATCATTTGGCAAAACGTCTTTTATAGTAACATCGTTTTGATCAGTTGTTCCTGTATTTGTATAAGTGATTAAGTAATCAACACTATCGCCAGGGTTAACTGCTTGGGATTTTTCCCAACCAGATATGCCAGTTTTATGGACTTTTTTAGTTATAGTGAAGTTTGGTTGGTCAGCTTTCACACGGAAAGTGACATAGCCAGCAAATTCATTACAACCTGGCAAAAATCCGTCAAGGGCTTGGTACCCAATAGGAGCACCAGTTGTGACGATACTATCTGGCATAGTTTTGCCATTTACTGGGCCAAAACTGTGGATAGTTGCAGATGATGGGACATAACGTAGAGCTATATCTGCACCTGTTGTGTTATTGAAGCTAATATCGTCCCAAACTTGAGTTGGGTCGGCATTTACTGCTCCAACATAGCCAACAGCTTTTACATCGCTGGCGCCATTTTTGACGACTCCAGGTATTTCAGCTTTGACGTATGCGCCTGAAGCAACGCCAAGGCCTAAGTCATTGAGGGTGCTAGAAGCGTTATTGTGGTAATACATGTAAATAACATACTCATGACCGGCAGTCAAAGAGATATTGTCAACATAAGTTTCATTGCCAGCATTTGCATCACGGACTTGAACGAAATTTCGTTCGTCGCCATGTGATTGGTTATTGGTTATTGAGTTAAAGGTTATATGATTTGCAGCATCTGTTAATGGTGGACGACTAGGCCCCCATGCAAGTAAAACTGCTGGTACAAGGATTGCGATTGCAATCATTGAGATCAGCGCAATTAATTTCTTCATTTGGTTCTCCATTCTTGATTTATCTCGCAGATAAAATCAGTTTAATAAAAATGTTTTAGGTTATTGGTGCCGTATTGTTAAATGTCACAAATCAGATCATTATAATGTGCATGTTGAGTTTTTAAATTGGAGAGGTGCGGCTTATTAGGCTACACACCTCTCTACAATTCATTATTTGTGCCATTTTATCCCCATGGCACTGGGAATGGCGTAGGTGTCGTCGAAGGACGAGGCCCGCCGCCAGTTGGTTTGTTTGACCCAGGCTCTGGTGGAAGAGTCGGGGTCGGCGTTATGCTTATGGTACTAGGAAGTTGGACTGGAGTTGGGTTCGCATCTTTTGCGACAATTCCAGCATCTTCTGCTCCAGGGCTAGCCGGAGCGGCTGTAATTACAACTGTAGGTTTTACCTCTGGTGTAATTTCACCCTTGGGGATGGTTGGCTTGACGCCAGTCCCCAAATCTCTTTCTAGCCCATCCCCAGGACGTTTATAATCCTTCGGATTTGTGGATTTTTTGGTCGGTACTATAAGCTGAGGGTTGGCGCAAGCGCCTCTAACAATAGCAAATAGACCAGATGTGGGTGATCGATATATAAAAAATATATCGCCCTTTTTACCATCTCTTAATCCAGCTTCGATAGCTTTACCGTCTTTGTACATCATGTTCCCAGGATATATAAAATCTATACCTGATTGGAACACAGCCCAATTCGATTTATCTAAGACTTCTTGGTTATTCGCTGATTTTGTACTATTTTTAGTATAATTTAGAAAAGTTTTTGATTCTATTCCATCAAATTCTAAAAATGAAATCATGCCTTTTACATCTTTTACGCTTCGAAAGCTAAAGGACCTTTCACCTCTTGTCGCTGTGTCTTTTTCTTGAATTACTTTATCGCCAACTAAGTAATCTTTTTCTTCCCAGCCTGCACTCGCAAGGAGCTTTTTTGCATCAGCCTCAATTGTTGAGGTTGATAGCAATGCCGCTTTGGTTGGTGTTGGCGCTAGTTTTTCTTGAGTCTTTATTGTAGCTTTCACCAATGAAACATTAGAGATAATCAGGGCAATAATTAAAATTATCGAGATAAAGAATAATAATATTGTAGCGCTCTTATAAAATCTTATATTGCTACTAATATTAGAATCTTTTACGCCTAATCTCTTCTCGGCCTCTATTAGACGTTCTATGCCGTAGTTTTCAGCCTTTTTAAAGGCCTTTCTATAGCTCATCTTTCGATTTAAAGCGTCTGAATAGATATTCCAGCAATCTGCTGCCAGACTGTCTTGGAACTCGGGCATTGCTTTATACAAAGCCTCTACCATTGCCCATAGTTTCTTGGTTTTTCTATCTCTTATAATCTCTTTTAACTTTTTCATATAATTAAATCCTCCATATTTATTAGGGTTTTTACGCAATACCACCTTGCATAGCCACCCCGATAGGAGTAGCACTATAGACTAGACTTTTAGTTTTAGCCTATGGTGCTGCTCCTAGTAAAAAAAGAAGGATCATATATGACTTTGTGATTTTTCATCACTCAACATGCACTATAATGATCTGACTTGTTAACGATCCTCCGCTATCCTGGGTCCTCACACCTTGGACAACTGATGACATCAATTTACCACAAAAACGACGAAATGTCAATATCTGGTATAATAATATAAACATAAGCGCAAATAGCCAATTTTATTAATCTAATTATGGCCCCTATTCAAAACAGTCATTTTTTGGTACAATCATCTGGAAATTGTATACGTGGTCTCATCGTCTAACGGTTAGGACACCAGGTTTTCATCCTGGCAATCCGGGTTCAATTCCCGGTGAGATCACCATAAGAGATTTTTCAAGTGGCGCAAGCCGAAATACTGAATTCACCCCTGTAAAAAGGGGTGTTTTTTGAGTTCCAGAATCTAAATCTTCGTAGGTTGGCAGTTTATCGAACAATACCCCAAATAACTGGGCTTTTTTGTGCGGATCTTGTTGTTTTAACAGTAGTAAATCGAGGTGTTCCATAAAATATCTGACTCGGGCCAATATTCGGTCTATATCTATCGGCTTTTTATCTTTCACTTGTTGTTTGTCTCTTTCTAGTTTGATTATTTGTTTATGGATGTTATCAACTTCGTTTTCTAGATAAGCTATGGCAGTAGTATTCGACAAGAACATAATTTTACTCATCGTAGCTTCTTCCTTAATCTTAAGTGCTTGTATCTGTTTATCTATAATTATCTTATCTCCACCAGATAACGCCTCTCTGCGCCTGTACTCATCTTTAATGGTAGTCATTAGTAATTCAATTTGTTTGTCGTCAACTTTTATGCGAGAGATAAATTGCGTTATTTTTTCATCCATTTGGTCTTTTGGAATCCTAAAATAATGGCCTTTATTACTACAGTGATAGGCAGGGTAATATTTACCAGTCTTGCCGCGACTAGCGCTGCCGAGCAATGTGCCTCCACACTCTGGGCATAAAACGAACTTTTTATATGGAAAATCTGGATTGTTCATAACTTTATTAACTAGGTATTTTTTGGGCGCTTGTCGGAAAATTTCGTATTCACCGTCAGTCTCGTTATAGCCGATATAGCGTTTGCTTCGGTTAGCTCTATTAAATAGATCAATTGTTACGAGCCCTTCAAAGACACACTTAATTGGGCTGTAATTTGTCCACTTCTCAACATTGATGCCAGCATAAATAGTATTCTGTATGATTCGTTGTAATCTTTTAACAGTTAGTGGCTTGCCGCCTTTTTTAGATAGTACCTTACTGAGATCATCCTTACTGCGGATATAGCTGACTCGCGTCTGGTAACCTAGATCGTTAAGCTTATCTACAATCTTAGAGTCGGCTAGTAGCCCTTCGGCGCGCAGTTCGAACATCTTTCTAATAAATACAGCTTCTTCTTCTCTGGGCTGCAGAATCATGCGTTTGCCCTGGTTAGTATCAACTTTTTCACTGTAATAACCAAATGGGGGTTGTCGCATCCAATAACCATTTTGAGTGTAGCGAATTTCAGCACCAATCATGCGGCTCATAATGTCACGCAGTTCATCTTTAGATCGTTCAGCCTCTAATATCTCAGATTTCTTGCTTGGGCTGTATACACTCCATTTATACTCAAAGCCGAGATGGTCTAGGGTATTTATTTGTTGTGAGCTAATAACGCCGTAAATATCGACGAGTTGGACATGGCTAGATTCTAGTTGGCTTTTAAGTATATCGTAGCTTAGTGACCCGCCACGAGTGAATCGGTCAATTGATTTGATGACAAACAGGTCAATTGAATTCTTGGCGTCCTTGCAGTAATTTACGGCCTCTTGCATGGGCTGTTGTTCTTTGCTGGCTGATTCCATAAATACAAAGATTTTTTTAATATTGAAGCCTTTAACTTGGGCAAAACGTTCAATTTGCTCTTTTTGAGCTTCAGGAGAGTCACCTTCGGTGCCTTGCTTTGTGGTTGAGACGCGAA
>Ga0194063_10002579_pt1 | contig 11201 bp, 8 predicted proteins | sample SepL3720m_MetaG_FD_155459 | JGI IMG/M metagenome (GOLD analysis project Ga0194063, IMG submission 155459) | Anoxic zone freshwater microbial communities from boreal shield lake in IISD Experimental Lakes Area, Ontario, Canada - Sep2016-L373-20m | ecosystem: Environmental > Aquatic > Freshwater >... | reverse complement strand
GTTTATGATGGCTGCCGTAACTGATGAAGTATCCGCAATCATGGAGAATGGCCGCTGCTTCAAGAAGCTTTCTCTCCGGCTTTTTCAATCCGAAGGGAAGCGCCAGGGCATCAAAAATTGAGAGAGCCATACCGGCTACGTGGGTTGCATGCTGTTGGTCAACATGACAGGAGAGTGCAAAGTCATTGATTGAATCTCTCCAGGTGGGTGGATCGTTGTTTCCAGATTTAAAACCAATATTTTTCATTGCCTTGATGAGCAGACCTTCGCGAATTCCACGCTCATTGACCAGAACCCTATTGGCGTCGAAAAAACGCATAAGCTCATCGATCAACACCATACCAGCCACGATTATGTCGGCCCGGTCCTGATTAAGCCCCGGTACGGTTCTACGCCCTTTCAGATCCTTGTGAATCAGCATGGCCAAGAGGTGGACGACTTCTGCACGGAACACTTCGGACCCATGTATTGAGACGTAGTTGTCCTTACGCATCTGCATTGCCATGCAGCCGAGCGCTGTAAGGGTTCCACCCGATCCGATCAATGAATCAACCGAAATTCTTTTGCCGGTGAAAGCGCGTTTGAGGCTTCCACGTATATGGCGCTGGAGTTTCCTCAACTCGGACTCTTCAATAGGGTCGCTCTGCAGAAAGCGATCGGTCATGACAACCGCGCCCAGATCGAGGGAATAGAACTCTTCAATATGATTTCCGAAAGCCGTGACGATCTCGACACTCCCGCCGCCGATATCAACCATGACGGAGCGCTTCCCGTACATGTCGAAATTGGAGAGGGCTGAAGTTGCAGTCAGTTCGGCTTCTTCTTCGCCGGTAATTACCTTGATATCATGTCCCAGCTCTTCCGAAAGCAGTGCTACCAGTTCGCTGCCGTTGGTTGCAGTTCTCACTGCGCTGGTCGCAACCGCCTCAACCGCTTCAACATTCAGCCCGTTTATTAGTTTTCGAAAACGCCGGATGGCTTCAATGGCACGACTTGATGCATCATCAGAGATCATGCCGGTCATGGCCAACCGTTCCCCAAGACGCACGGTTGCTTTTTCATCATCCATAATCTTGAACTTACCATCATCCGAGGCTTCTGCAATGATACAACGGATTGAGTTGGTGCCTATATCGATGGCGGCTATACGAGATTTTTTCATGTGGCCTCTTATATCAGAAATGTGTAGCTAAGCGGTTTTCGCTCTACTAATTCGGTGAAGTTCTCCAGCAAAAGGGTATCCTCTTTCAGGAGAGTCGCTTCGGCATACTCTTGCTCATTCTTCGGTAGCTCCAGATTACTGAATATCCCACATCAAGAGCATTTCAAAGGCGTAACTATATAATTTACATGGTTGTAACATTTCGAATTGCTGGATTACGGATCGGCACTATATCTTATGAGACTTTCTATCATTGATGAATCCGGGGTCGGATCAATATGCGGTATTTTGGTCTGTCCACCCAGTTTGCCGCGCTCCGTCTGCGACCATTGATAAATGCCGTCCTCTGGCACCAACATCACGTCAGGCGCATTGATGCGCCCCTGACTCCTGAAGGTTGCATAGTCGGCGTTTAGTTTCCTCAAAGTTGAATCCAATTCCTCTGCTGCATCATCGACATCCAAGCCATCGTGCTGCACCGCCAGTACCCATCGGTGCCGTCGAGCCGGAATATCGGTGCCAACCATAAACTCGCGGACATTCCATTGGTTGTTTTTATTAAGATTGGCAACAGCCTGCTCGACCTCGCCCTGGGAGACCTTCTCCTCCAACTTGTCCAAAAAACGATCTCGACCGGTAAACTCGATGAAATGAGGGCTAGTTGAGGTAAATCGGATCGTATCGCCGATATGGTAACGCCACAACCCTGAACAGGTGCTGAGGATCACGGCATAGCGCTGTCCAATATCAACCTGCTCCAGCGGAATTGCATCAGCATATGGCGCTGGCTTACCCTGCCCATCCAGATCTTCAAAGCGGACGAACTCGAAAAAAGTGCCGTAGTAAGGGGTCAAACGCATCTGAGCTTCTCCAGACAGCTGAAATGCCATGAAGGCCTCGGATGAGGGGAGCAACTCCAGCATGTTCGGGAGATTTCCATCGAACAGATTCTCAAATTCGCTCCGGTAGGGGATCAAGCTGGTACCGCCGTGGATAATCAGCTCAAGATTCGGCAGCAGTTCCCGGATCGACTTGCCGCCAATCTCAACGCAGCGTTTCAGTAGCAGAATGATCCAGGGAGGCACTCCGGATATGACGCAGATGTGATCATCATGCAGCAATAGTTCTGCCATGGCCTGAAGCTTTTCTTCCCAGGGAAGAGCAGATACCTCCGGCTTCGGCTCCACGAAAGGTGTCAGGTACCAAGGGCGGAAACGGAGCGTCAGAGCGCTCATGTCGCCGGACCAGACCCCTCTCTTGACCCTGGTCAATCGGGTGGAACCGGACATGTAAAGAATTTTGCCTTTAAGTATCTGAGATTCTTTGTTAGCGGCAAGATAGCATGACATCATGTCGATGACTGCCTTACGGTTCTCTGCGAACATCTGATCCGAAAAAGGTATGAATTTTGTTGGCGCCGTGGTTCCGGATGTCTCGCAGAACATTTTGATGGCTCCGGGCCAGGTCATGTTGTCAAGAGTTGGGGCTGAACGTCCGATCGATAAGAGAGGTTGATCGCGATAAAAATAATCCGTCATGAATTCCCGATAGGAACGGATTGGTACATGGCCTTTGTAGTAACGATAGGCAACGTCAAACGATATGTTTTTTAACCTTGCAAAGTCATTATCTCTGCCAAACTGAGTCGTAGAAGCTGTTGCAAGTAATTCTCGAAATATGTGGCGTTGAGCTTTCAGCGGGTCTAATCGGTTAAACTGATCGGCCCGCTTTATTGCTTGAGAATACAGCAGGCTCTGCAGCGACTCAGCACTTTGAATTTTAGCGAACATTCCCATTTAAACAGCCAACTGCAGTCGCGGATATAGAAGCTTGTCATACCAGCTTTCCAGCAACATATTGTAGGCTTCCTGGTGGAAAATGAGAGAAGCGTGGGCGACTCCGTCACCAACAACACGGGATTTAACCATCTTTACAAGGCATGATGGGAATATTTTAGTAAAGAGCAAAGGTTCACTGAATAGCTTCAACGTTGGTGAAGACGGCACGAGAATCTCGGATTCATTTTCGGCCAGCAGCACAAGAACCGGGCCTGAAAAAAGAGTATTGGCAAGAGCTGGAAAGGAGAAATCCCTTAGCGCCGTCACTCTTTCAAATCCGCTGCGGGCTGTAGTATATTCAATGACATCAAAGATTTTCTTCCGGATTGAGAGATGGCGAACGGTTAAGGTGCGGTTCTCGGCTCCAGCATTGAAAAGTGCCTGAAAACAGCGCCGTGAGCGCTCTACGTGTTTGGCAATATCCGATTCACTTGTCGGATCCGCGGACATAATTTTCTTCAGATTACTTTCCAGTATTCTTATGCCGTTACGTTTTTGTTCGATCGGCCTGATCAGGTCATCGGTCGAAATAACCGGACTTACCATAATAAGGCCTCGGATTCTTTCATGCGATAGCTCATCGGCATGTCGCAGGAAGTTGGAAAGTAGTCCGCAACCGAAGCTGACACCCATTATCAGAGGTTTTTGTCCTTTACGTGCCAGATACTCGATCAGATCGATAAGTTGAGCGGTAAACATATCCTGGCAGAATCCGTTGCGGGAATAGTTCACATAGTAGATAGAACCATGTTGTCGCAGCAATTTGCGTTGAAATTCCACCGTCTCGGTGGCGTCTGGCACGAAACCTCCCAACACGATTGTCGGAACATTGCCAGCGCTTTTTTCACGAAAAATCTGACATCGGGTACGATAGGAATCGTGATTCTGCACAAGTACTGCAAACTCGCGTCGACGCAACTTGGGGGTAAAACGCTTGATAGAGATGCCGCGCATGAAACCTGCAGCTGCAGTAAAAGCGGATACCATCGGACGGATGTTCTTCACAACTTGGAGCTTTGCAGTCTTGTCGCTCATATGCCCTCCCGAAATTGTTTGGAAGACACTGTAGCATTGTCAGGTTACATACATATTGCGGGTTTGTGAATGTTTTGAAAATTTATGAGCCGCTTGAAGGTGGGGTAACGGCACCACAATCTAATTGTGAATCGTAATTGCAGTGTCGGAAAAAAATAAAATAGATCAATTTCCTCGATACAGTTGCATCAGATAAATCACAATCTCGAAGGCAATTAGTATTATGATGATCCATTCAAGACGGGCGGAACGGCGGGCGTGGGAGAGGCTGGTAAACACATCGGTCATATCCAGCAAGGTCTCGGATTTGTGCTTGATTTCGAGGTATCTTTGGTTGAGTTCAAACTGGCTGGCCATTGTGGTGTAGAGGCGGTCGGCTTCAGTGTTATCCCAAGTGATGTCAGGCTTATCCAGCACCATGATGTGGGCGATGGATGTAAACTTGAAGCTCAGAATTGATGACGCCAGCCGGGCCATATCACGATCCGGCAGCTCCAGTTTGCCCCGTCCCAGATTGGCGATCAACCCTTCCACCTCGTCAAAAACTACATCAATCCTCTCCTCGATCCTCTCCAGCGCTACCGATTTGGCGATAACGAAACAGATAATATCCAGAAAAGAGAGATTGTAACGGGGCATAACAGCACAATCGTTGGCTATTGAGGCTTCGCGATCCGGATCAATCTCCAACCGGTATTCCTCACGGTATGGTAATTGAATCTGCCCTTTCAGAGACTCGGCGTACTGAGGAATACTATCAAGAAAGCGGGCAATGATATCTCCGGAACAGTTGAGAAAAACCACCCCGCCGAAGTAATAGAGATATACCCGCTCTGTGTCGTTACCGGTAGCAAGTGCAAAGGTTACCGGGTTGAGCTTCATCGGCTCTTCCCATCGGTATTTTCGCGTGATGTTGAGTTTGACGGCAAGGCGGTTTAAATCAAGTTCACCGCCGAACGCAAAAGCTTTAAAAGTAAATAGTTCCATCCGTCCTACTATTGATTAGTAAGTTAGAAAAGATTTTCTGCGTTCTACTGGCAGAAAATAATTTCGTTAATGCACTTATCCTGTTTAGCAGGGCTGATCGCGATGCTTTTCTGTTTTAGTTCCCTCATCTCTCTGATTCCAATTCCATGGAGCCGTGCGTCACCTGAAGCACACAGCTTTTGTACAAGTTCTTCCCATTCATAGCTCGAACCATGCTTTTCTAGCGGGAGTTCTCTCATTTTACGCCCTATTTCGGCATATTTTGTTTTATTTATTTCAGTCATTTTGTCGTTTCCTCTTATTATTGCCTTCACACCCGCCTCAAAAAATTTTTCCCACTATACCTCATTAAGGTTACAGACATGTTTCGATTATGAAATATTCTTGTTACATTATGGTGTGCTTCTGGCTGACTTTGTGATGCTGCTTATAAGTCGGGTACGGTTGAGACCAGTAGCCACATATTACGCACCTCGTACAATGGATAATGCCTGCTTCAAGCACGATCTCATGTTTCATAACTCCAACCTTGGCCCTACACTTTGGACAGTTCAAACTAACCTCCCATGAAATTAATACTCGAAACAAAGCGAGACCAACCTGGCTGTCAACCGTCGAAGATTCTGAGCGTTATTCGACAGGATATTGGTTTATGAAGGAAATTACTGAACTCCGTATTTCATCTCTGATCAGACGGGTCGCCGCAAGCCTATGCTCCCACTCTCCCTCAATAGCCGCCGGGTCAGCAAAGCTCCAATGAACCCTGCTCGTCACACCCGGAAAAACTGGGCATCGTTCGGCGTTGGCACCGTCGCAAACAGTTATGACGTAATCGAACAAACTTCCGTTTTTAAAGAAGTCGAAAACACTATTTGTCCGGTTTGCCGAAATGTCCACTCCCAAATCTTTCATTACCTCAACGGCCAACGGATTAAGCGTTCCAGGTTCAAGTCCGGCACTCTGCGCTTCAAAACGGTCTCCGGCAATTTGATTTAGAAACGCCTCAGCCATCTGACTACGAGCACTGTTATGGATACAGACGAAAAGAACTTTTATTTTTCTTTGTGTTGCCATGCCTGACTCCGTTGATCTGAATTCTGTCTTGAGCACTATAGCAAAGTGATGGTTACAGCGGTGTGCCGTGTTGGCAAAAGGTGCGTTACAAAAATCGGCTCCGTCGGGAGGTAGACGGAGCCGTGATTGCATCATAAATCAACTGAAGGCAGATTGATCATTTGCTGCGGACGGCAAGAGACACGGTTATGGGAGATGCACCCCATTTTTTCTGCTGCCAGAGATACTCGCGAACAGTCATGTACTGAGCAGCGGCGTCTATTGTGACTACGTTGTATGCCAACTTGGTCGGGTCACCTTTGCCATCGGCGGCATCAATACCTGATATAACACCCTTCATTGGCGAATCAACCCGGAAAACATTCAGGTTTAGCTGGTTGCTTGTACCTGGCCAGGTGTAATTCTGGGAATAATTGTCATTACCATGGAAGTAGGCAACAATATTCTTTTTGGTTGCGAGCCAATCGGCAAGACCTTTTTGTGCGGTAGTCGAGGGGCTATTAGTGGAAAGGACGCCCGTAGTGTCGTTATCTGCGACAACATCAGTCACCAGATTTTCAAACTTCTTGGTCCAGTCCAAAGTAACCGGGGTTACCACATAGTTTGTGAGATCACTGCTCAGGTGTTTTGTCTCGATGTCTGGTTGGTCATGGGTGAAAAGAACGACCGGCATATTTTTATTACTCATTGCCGCCAGATCGGCATCGATCAAAGGACGTATGGTTTTGTCGGGCCACATGCTCAGGAACACGAAGTGAACGCCGCCGATATCCTTTGAATACACTATACGTTGACTGGCGTAGTTGTAGCCGCCTGCAACCAATGGGACAGCGGGACTCATAAACATGTTGTAGAGGTTGAACATAACCGCGTCGTCAGTTGCCGGAGACATGGTCTTGGTATAACCGATGGCATTGGAGACATCATGATTGCCGGGGGTCAGGTAGAGTCCGGCTTTTTTGCCATCCTTGGCCAGTATGGTGACGTTATTGATATAATCGTTCTTGAATTGCCCCCAGGAAGCGGTGGCGGTTTGAACAGGCGCCTGCATGCGATTGGCAATATCGCCGGTCATGGCAATAAAATCAATGGGGCCAACCTGCTGACCGGCCTTGATACCGAAGTCGCTCGGAAGCAGCTCGTTAGGCATATTGTTCATTGAGCGGATCATCAGGCTGTTGACCTGCACCGCATTACTGTAACTACCAAAAACAACCGAACGCTTGATGCCGTAGTGGGCATCGGATGTGTACAGAAACGTGGTCGGCTGGGATCCGGTTACCTTGGCGCGATTCTCGTCAGTAAGCCCCAGCGCGGCCATCATAGTCTTGTAGATATGGGTATTATCGACAATGCGGGTGCCTGGATACCAGAGTCCCTCATAGCCGCTTAACAAGCTTGAACCAGCGCCCTTTGCATACAGGGTGACCAGCTCGTTAGTGTGATCATTCATTCCTAATCCGTTAAAACCATAGGTAACTTCAGTCGGGTCGTAGTAATAAGAAACTCCGGATGCCACAGTCGCATAGCCTGCCGGTGCGCCAGCGCCGTTGGGGGTTTGAACCGGCAATTTGCCTTTTGGCAGATCCTTCTTCAGTCGCATGAAACTGTTGCCGTGGTCAGAGGTGACGATCACCAGGGTGTTGTCCCAGGTAACATTATTGGTTTTATTGTCGATGTATGCTTCAACAGCCTTTACGGCGTTGTTAAGATCCCAGATGCCGCCAACCATGGAAGCGTAGTCGTTGGAATGGTTGGACCAATCGATGTCCCCTTGCTCCAGCATCAGGAAGAAGCCATTACTGTTCTGCGAAAGGACTTTAAGGGCGGCCTTGGAGGCGTCTGCCAGAGTTGGGTTTTCAATCGAACCACGGGTAATGGTAGCGGTGCCGTCATTGCTCACCTTGTGGTAGTCAAAGTTGCCACCTGCTCCGCCGAAAAGGCCGAACAGCTTCTGTTTGTTTGCTACCGCAGTATCTGCGGCCGCCAGCAGGGCGGTACCGCCGTCAACCCCGGCTTTTCTCTGAACAAAGTTGTAGTCGGATGTGGTGGAGCTATTCTTCAGATAGCTGTATTCGGGAGCATCGATATAAGTATAATCGGCTGAGGATGTGGCCGAGTTATAAGCCGGATGTCCGCCGCCGATGACAACATCCGGGCGAACCCCGGTGATGATCTCCTGGGCGATGGCTTTATAATTGTTACGACTCTTGTTATGGCTGACAAAACCTGCCGGTGTGGCGTGCGAAAAGGGAACCGTGCTGACTACACCGATGGAGGCCTTTTTCTGGTAGCGGTACATCTCGGCGATTGTTGTGAGGCGCCCATTATCCGGCTGAGCCGAAAGACCCGAAGCCGTGCGCCAGGCGATACTGCCGCTGTCGGTCTTGAATCCGGCGGCCAGTGCCGTAGCTGCGGAAGCCGAATCGGTAGCAGCTGTGGCTGCGGAACCGGTGGCGCTGTCCTTGTACTTGGTACTGAAATAGGCTGTCTGCCCGGTGATGTCCTGACGGTAGGGGAGTTTGCCACCTTTGGCCGGGTCGTATCCGAGCGTTGAGTCAAAGGTTGCGACAGTATTCAGGTCAATTGCGCTGTCGCTATACTTCTTTGAACTGAAACCGTTGCTGGAATACTTGGAGAAGGCGTAACGGTTGTAGGTATTCACATCCCACGTCGAAGCAGCGCCCTTATAGGGAAGCGCCTGGTGTTCCAGTCCAGATTCCGGGGTCCCGAACAGATAATTATTGGCGGCCCGCTCGTGCTCAAGCTGCATCCCGTCACCGATGATCAGGATCACGTTCTTGGCTGACAGCGCCGCAGTTGTTGCTGGTGTTGACGGTGTCGATGATGTCGACGATGTTGTTCCGCATCCGGACAATGTCAGGATGAACTGGGCAATGACTACCAATGAAACTACAGACCTGATTCTTCTGATTCCGTTTAGCATTAAAACTCTCCTCCTCTGTGGAATATGGTTTTGAACCGCCGCAAAACTATCAAATGTTTCATTACAACGGTGTTCCATCTCTGCAAATTTTTTGTCACAGATTATTCCAATGGAGAACACATATTTTTGTCACCAAAACGTTTCCGAATTGCTACGTTAAGGCTCAATATCAAGACCATGTCAGGGCTTGGTTTAAATGGCCATCTTACTTTTTCATCCGCCTGGGAATGGGGTTATGCGGCGTGAGATTGATAGGAATGACGTGCTGTTCAGGTAGGTAGCAAAAGGGGATTATCGTGCATGAGCATTATGGTTGGCTTCGTTACGTTCACATTCTACACGTATCTATCGACTATTCAACTTTGCTCTGAGAACGACTTCCATCCAGAGAGTATCGAATGTGGCAGTAGCATCACTTCTGGGCGCAAATACACCAACCGGTGCCCTTTCGATTCCCATATTCTCTATGATTGAAAGATAGGGGACGCTTGTGCGGAGAAGTCCGCTGATAGAGTTGAGTCCGTCAGACATTATACCGGTATGGAGTTTTTTCCGCCTGTCCACCATCGAAAAGAATGGCATCAGCTTGAGGGAGAGTTTTTTGTGTTCGCCAACGTAATCCAGGATCTGCTCGTAGGTTCTTAAAGATAATGTCGTCGGGATGAGCGGTACAAGCATGACGTCGGCAGATTTAAATACGTTTTCCGAAACCAGTGAGAAGCTGGGAGGGCAATCAAGAAACAGGATGTCATAGTCATCTTCAAAACGGCTCAAAAATTCGCTCATTCGTTTTTTTGGTTTCTTCTCACTGTCAAGAAACAGGTCCATATGCCGGTATGAAAAATCTGCGGGTAACAGATCAAGATGCTCAATATCTGTTTCCTTGATCAACTCGCCAATCTCTTTGGTTTTGAAGAGCCTTTTGGTTCCACCTTTCACTTGAGGCTTCACATTGAAGTAATAACTTGCAGCACCCTGTGAGTCCAGGTCCCACAAAAGCGTTTTCATGCCGCTCTTTGCACAGGAGTAAGCCAGATTAACACAGGCAGCCGTTTTACCGACACCGCCTTTGATGTTATAGAGGGCAATTATTTTCATATAGCACTCAGTTTATTAAGTCATTTTTCAGTTTTCAGTTAAAAAGTGCCGCTCGTAGAGATCCTCCAGGGACTGGAGATGCCGACTTTCCTCCTTATGGAGCTGTGCAAACAGCTTCCCCATGGGGGCGCCCGCACAGCCTTCTGAAACCTTCCCATAGAAATCAACTGTACCCTTTTCCAGGTGAATGGCATAGATCAACGCTTCCCGAACACCTGAATGAGGACCCAACTCCTGCTTCTTGAAGATGTAATCAAGGCTCATGGTCGGAATCGGCTGGTCAAGTTCTTCGCCCCCCTCCATGCGACCATCCAGCAGCGCCTTTTCAAGCTGGTGTTTGTGATTCAGCTCATCCAGAGCGTTGTCGCGCAGAAGTTCTTTGGCACCTTTATTGGTCAGTTGACGGATGGCCGACAGATAGGTTCGGAAACCCTCTTCCTCCATCTGTATGGCCATCTCTACAGCCGCATCAAATGTATGACAGAACTGATCGACACTCATGCAGAGGCCTCCTGCTCAATCAACCTGGCTGATGTTATGAATACGGGTTCAACCGGCACATCGGAGTGTCCGTTCTTGTTGCCGGTTTTTACGGCCCTGATCTGATCCATCACTTCAAGTCCATCCAACACCTGGCCAAATACGCAGTAACCAAAATGATCCTGGTGCTTGCTCTTGTGATCCAGAAAAGCGTTATCCACGGTATTTATGAAAAACTGGCAGGTAGCTGAATCAACAACGGCGGTACGGGCCATGGCCAAAGTTCCGCGCTTGTTTAAAAGACCGTTGGTCGCCTCGTTTTTTATGGCAAATTTAGGTTTTTTTGTCTCCATATTCTCATTCATGCCACCTCCCTGAATCATAAAATCCTTGATTACGCGATGAAATATCAGGCCGTCATAATGGCCTTCTTTGACATACGAAAGAAAGTTTTTAACGGTGATAGGCGCCTTATCTTTAAAAAGTTCGACCCTGATGTTCCCCATGGATGTTTCCAGCATGACCTGCGGGTTCTGTTCTGACATTGCGAATCCTCCAAAATTATTGATAGGTGTTATCG
>Ga0194063_10002578_pt1 | contig 11206 bp, 9 predicted proteins | sample SepL3720m_MetaG_FD_155459 | JGI IMG/M metagenome (GOLD analysis project Ga0194063, IMG submission 155459) | Anoxic zone freshwater microbial communities from boreal shield lake in IISD Experimental Lakes Area, Ontario, Canada - Sep2016-L373-20m | ecosystem: Environmental > Aquatic > Freshwater >... | reverse complement strand
CCTTTATGTATACAGTATATCCTATCATATGAAAAAAGTCAAAAAAAAGAGCATTAGCAAACTCATTTATATGTCATGTCAATACAATACAGGCTTGCATAGCTGTCAAATAACTGATAATATATTCACATGTTCGTTGACAACTTTTAATAAAAAAACGCATGAATAAAAAAGTATCAAATGGTTCGCATGGTGTAGTTAGAAATATCGTAAAGGTTTTCTCTCTAAGCTTTAAGGCAGCACCTGTGAATCTAGTTTTACTTATTCTCGTCTCGCTCATCATGGGTGCGTGGACAATTCTCGGTGCAAAAGCATTCAGTTTGTTCATTGATGCCATCGTAGGCTTCATCAAAAGCGGAAGTTCGAATGAAGTATGGTATACGTTGTTTCTATACATCGCTATCATCATCACACCGAATTTCCTCGACATAGCACACCGATTCCTAGACTGGAAATTCTATCTCAGGTTTCAAACCTATGTGGAACTTTTCATTTTAGGAAAAAGGGCAAACTTTGATGTGGCTCATTACGAGAGTAGTGAGTTTCTAGATAAATTGAGGCATGCTTTTAACCAAGGCACTAGTCCTCTAAAAAACATCTCAGATAGAATGATCTGGGTTTTCAGATATGGGGCGACAGCTGTAGTCGGTTCACTAGCCGTTCTTTTGATCGACTGGAGGGTCTTTTGCATAATATTCATTCTGGCTATTCCACAGTTCATCGTCGAATTAAAGGCGAATAAAACTTTATGGAATATCAGTATGAGTAATAGCAAAGAGAAAAGGGTGTACGATCATCTGAACGGATTCTTCTTTAATCGCTTTAGCTTCATTGAGGCAAAGCTTTTCGGTATTCATTGGAATTTTATTGGGAGGATTAAAAAACTCTTAACTGATTTTAATGAACAGCAAATACCTGTGGAGAAAAAGCGAGCGCTAATATCCATAGCTACAGAAGCCCTATCTGCTGTCGGAATATTTGCAGGTATGGCGCTAATAGTACAGAAAGCGCTTTCGGGCGAAGTGAATGTGGGCTCCATAGTCTTCGTCTTTTCTGCGGCAAGTAGTGCCAAAGATCAGATGGGGAACCTCTTTATGCAGATATCGAGGATTTCCAGCGACAGTCTTTACACTGAAGACATCTTTAAAGTAATCGACGCTGAACCTGTGGTTAAGGAATCGAAAACAGCGAAAGAAATTTCTCTGGATTCGGCTCCGATCATTGAGTTTAGAGGCGTTAGTTTCAAATATCCAGGCACAGAAGAATTCGCTGTGAGGGATATTTCCTTCATTATGCAGCCTGGGGATAAAATCGGCCTAGTGGGGCACAATGGCTCCGGCAAATCCACTCTAGTCAGGCTTCTCCTTCGCTTCCATGATCCTACAGAGGGTCAGATTCTCATAAACGGCACTGATCTTCGCGAAATAAAACGTGATAGTTGGTGGGAGGGTCTCGGAGTATTGCTCCAGGATTTCTCTAACTTTAGCTTCACTGTCGCGGAGACTGTGGCTGTGAGTAAGATCGAAAAACCTGTGGACAGGGAGATGGTAAAACAAGCCGTCGAGATGTCTGCATTAGACGGTCTAGTGAAAAGTTGGCCGAAGGGAATAGATGAACAGCTAGGAACAGAGTTCGGTGGTAGAGAATTGTCTAAAGGCGAAAGGCAAAAGGCCGCGGTGGCCAGAGTCTTTTACCGAAACGCTCCACTCACCATTCTCGATGAGCCGACGGCCGCCGTGGATTCAGATTCGGCCATGACTATATTCGGGGCCGTCGAGAGAATGCCAGCGGATAAGTCTGCCGTTCTCATCTCCCACAACTTCGCGACCATCAGGCGTGCGACGCGCGTCCTCGTTCTCGAAGGTGGAAAACTCATAGAGTCCGGTACACATGACGAGCTTATGCAAAAAGGCGGTGCTTACGCTCGATCATTTAGAACACAAGCAGAACAGTTTAGTTAGGCACAAAGGAACTCTTTCGCACACGCGGGAGAGTTCCTTTTTTATTTGATTATAAATTAATCGCCAAGTATACTTTCATTATGGAAAATTCAGAAAATAAAATAGAAAAGATGCCTTTGCTTAAAGTTAGTTTCGAATTACCGACAGCGGAACAGGAAGGAAATACACTTTTTAATTTCCTTGGTAAAGGAGAAGGATCGTTTCCGGAGTGGAGTGAGGGTATTTATAGGAATCATCCTAAATTAAAGGAACTGGTAGAAGGTACAGAAAGTGAGGAGGAATTTCGAAAAAAGTGTATAGAATATGCAGAAGGATATTTAGAAGAAAATAAAGGAGCTATAGAAGAGGGTAGAGTAAATTTAGAAAAGGTGTGGCAGGAGGAAGTCGGCACTAAATTCCTCGAGGAAATAGTCAAAGATTTTGAGACAGATTTTCCTGAAAATCAGGATAAAATTACTGGGATCATCTCTATTAATCCCATAAATCCTAGATATTTAAAACACTGGGCATTTGGAGTTAATTATTTAAGGAGTTTAGAAGATAGAACAGGAATATCCATCCACGAAATAATTCATTTTTTATATTTTAAAAAATGGTCAGAAGTATTTCCTGGGTATGATATGAAAAAATATGAAAGTCCTAATCCAGAATGGGTACTTAGCGAAATCCTCGATGTGGTCATTATGAAAAATAATTCAGTGATTCGCGGATTAATAGGGAATTATAAACCAAATGTTTATAAGTTCTGGCAGGATATTAAAGTAGATGATAAAACCCTTATAGAATTATTCGAAGGAATATACATGGAGCATGAAGAAGGAAAGATAAATTTTGAGGAATTTTTAAAGAGATCTTGGGCTGAATATAATGCAAAGAAGGACCTTATAGAAGGCCAAATGGCAATGAAAAAAGCATAGATAATAATAGATAAACGACTAATATTTCACCACTGTCAATAGCGAAAAAAATCTAGAAATTTGGTATAATACAGCATATGACAAAGGAAAAGAAAGATTCATATGGAGCAGACCAAATACAGGTCCTGGAAGGTTTGGAGCCGGTCAGAAGGCGTCCCGGAATGTATATCGGAACGACTGGTCCTGACGGTTTACATCACCTTATTTGGGAAATTTTCGATAACTCACGTGACGAAGCGATGGGTGGCTTTGCTAATGATATAGAGGTAGCCCTTCTACCGAATAATCGCGTTAGAGTAGTAGATAATGGCCGAGGAATTCCAGTGGACATTCATAAGCAAACTAAAGTTTCAGCACTCGAAACTATCATGACCGTCCTCCACGCTGGAGGAAAATTCGGCGGAGAGGGATATAAAGTCTCTGGAGGATTACACGGAGTGGGAGCATCAGTCGTGAACGCTCTTTCTATTTTCTGCGAAGTTTTAGTTCATAAGGATGGTGGAATTTACGCGCAGGAATATTCACAGGGAAAAAAGAAGGCAAATGTTAAGAAAATCGGAAGCACTAAGGCAAATGGAACTATAGTCTCTTTTGAACCTGATAAAGAAATCTTTAAAGAAGGAGTAGAGTTTGATTTTAACCGCATAGTAAATCATCTTCGTCAGCAGGCATATCTAGTCCCTGCACTTCGAATTACAATAATAGATGCTCGCGCTTGGAATGGAAAGATAGATATAGAAAGTGATTTTTACCTTCGAGATCTTCATCCAGGCGCTCCATCATACACTTTCTTCTTTGAAGGAGGCCTCTCCTCACTTGTAAAATTCAGTAATAATCTTTTCAAGCCTCTGCACAGAAGTATTTTCTATGTAGATAAACCAGCAGAAGGAGTGGAGTCAGTGGAGGTCGCCCTTCAGTATGTAGATGATATTTCATCTAGAATTCTCGGCTTTGCAAATAACATCTTTAACCCAGAAGGTGGAACACACATAACAGGTTTTAAAACCACACTCACGAGAACTCTAAATAACTATTCAAAGAAAAATAACCTTACGAAAGACGGAGAGGATAACTTTACAGGTGATGACGTACTCGAAGGTCTTACGGCTGTCGTTTCAGTTAAGCTCCGTGAAATTCAGTTCGAAGGTCAAACTAAGGCAAAGCTCGGATCAGTAGAAGCACAGGGCGCAGTCACTACAGTTTTCGGTGATGCTTTTAGCGCATTCTTAGAAGAGAATCCAGAAGAGGCTAGAGCTATCATTGGAAAAGCAATACTCGCCATGAAGGCCAGAAAGGCGGCGAAAGCAGCGAAGGATTCAGTGCTCCGAAAGGGAGTTCTCGAAGGTATGACGCTTCCGGGAAAGCTCGCTGACTGTCAGACCCGCGATGCGTCGGAGTCAGAACTCTTCATAGTGGAGGGAGATTCTGCAGGAGGTACGGCTAAGACTGGGCGTGATCGAAAAACTCAGGCCGTTTTGCCACTCCGAGGAAAAATCCTAAATATAGAAAGAGCTCGCCTAGACAGAATGCTTTCTTCAGAGCAAATTAAAAACTTAGTTCTAGCACTCGGTACTGCTATCGGCGATACTTTTGACATCAGTAAACTCAGATATCATAAAATTATTATAGCGACAGATGCCGACGTGGACGGAGCGCATATTCGTACATTGCTTCTAACTTTGTTCTACAGATATTTTAGACCCCTACTAGACGGCGGATTTATATATATCGCTCAGTCACCTCTATTTAAAGTTAAAAGAGGCAAAGAAATAATGTATTTTTTGACCGAAGAGGAGCTTCACAAAAAGCTAGGAAAAAATCTAGGAGGAAAAGGTGTAGAGGAAATACTAAATGCTACAGATGAAGAATCCAGAGGGGAAATGCTAGAGGCCGCGGATGCCGATGCTGATGCGGACGTGAGTGCAGGTGAAGAAAGTGAAGGTGCGTCATCAAAGAAATCGAATAAACTACATATTCAGAGATATAAAGGTCTCGGAGAAATGAATGCTGAAGAGCTATGGGAAACCACAATGGACCCAGCTAGAAGGGTAATGAAGCAGGTGAATGTAGAGGACGGCCAGGAAGCTGATAAAGTTTTCGATATGCTCATGGGTGATGATGTGCCAGCACGCAAACACTTCATACAGTCGAATGCAAAGCTAGCGACTATCGATATTTAACCCAAAAGTAAAAAAATATTTATCTCTTTTTGGTAGTAGAAAATGGGATGCTTTAAGGAGTGCATGGAATGAATTTAATTCCAAAGAAGGCTATCGTTTTCAACAAAAGGGTTGGAGAGGAAATTAAATTTACATATGATGCTATGGAAATAGTAAGAGAAATTCCAAGTTTCCCTTACGCAGTAGACTATTTTCGTAATGATCCATCTACTTGGGGGGGGGTGTATGTCAAATGTGTATGTGTTGAAGCAGATAAAATATTGTCTAAAGAAACCGATATATATATATATAAGTTTAATGTATTTGAGGTCCTACCGGAGCCCCTCAAGCCGAACACTCACTTTAATGATACAAGTGTTCGGCTTCAAAAGCGAAAGTTGGGGTTAGGAAGGATGAAAAAGGTAAACTGTTAACCAGTGTCATTGATCATTTTGAAATTCGTCCAGGAGCTCCTGATTCAACAGATTCACAACATGGGGGTTTTTGGAGAAAGGAATAAAATACTCTTAAGTAAGGATATGCGGTATTGACTTATACTATCTAGTACTATATAATGAGGGCCTATGAAAAAGACAGAAAGCAAAAATTTGCTATGTGTTAATAATATCTTATATGTGACCATTTTACTGGCTCTAATTCTATGTACTGGGCTTTTTGCACCTCATGCAAAGGCGAACGGTATATTTGACCCATTTAATATCTGGGAGAATCATGATTCTAGCCCATCACAGGCCAGTCAGGTATCCTATAATAATTACCCTAATCTAGTCGTTAGCTGTTCAGGTTCTCCTTCTTCAGTAAATACTGGTGATAATGTCCTTTGGACTTCATATATCTCTGGAGGTAACGGTTCTTATTCTTATAGCTGGTCTGGATCAGATGGTTTAAACGGATATGGCGTTAGTGCAAATAGAAGCTACAGTTCTTCAGGAAATAAAAGCGCTACTATTAGCGTTACTTCAGGAAATCAGACTGCTTCAGCCTACTGTAATAACGTTTATGTAAATAATTATAATTACAATAATAATAACTATAATCACAATAACTATAATTATGATAATAATGATTCAAACTACTACTATCAAAACCCTTCATATAATTACAGCTATTCAAATCCATTAGTAGTTACATGTTCTCCTAGTATTAGTTCTGCAAATGTCGAGGATACTATAAAATGGAGAGCCTATGCATCTGGTGGAAATGGAAGTTATTTCTATTCATGGAGTGGTACTGATATAGACACATACAGTCAGAATATTTCTATTTTCCCTAAAAGCTATTCATATGCAGGTACGAAGGCCGCATCTGTTAGAGTTAGTTCAGGTGCACAGACAGTTACTATGAACTGCGGATATACTAATATCGGTAATTACTCTTATAATAATTACAATACTACTTATCCTTATAATTATCAGACTTCATATCCTAGTACTGGATATGTCTATAATTACAATACTACTCAGACTTATGGTGGTAATCTAGATGTTAACTGTTCTGTCAGCGATACCACAGCTACTGTTGGAAAAACGGTCACTTGGACGGCGATCCCGACGGGTGGATACAGCCCTTATACATATATTTGGACTGGAACTGATAGCCTCACAGGTTCATCTCAGAGTCTTTCCACTGTTTATCCTACGGCGGGAGTAAAAACTGCTAGTGTGACTATAAGATCTGCGAATGGACAGACAGCTTCAAAAGTTTGTTCTAATTCAGTTACTTTGACTTCTAGTTTTACATACAGCGCTGGGACTTACTATAATACTGCAAACAGTAAAAATACTACAAATAATAAACCAGTTGCCGCTGTTTCTACAAATTCTCCGACTAATTCTGGTAGTGATATAAAAGATGCTGTCGGTAACGGCATGTCCGCTTCCTCATTATTTGCACTAGATCATATTCCATGGGGATGGGTGTTCATACTCGTAACATTCGTACTTTTAGTCATCATCGCTTACTTAGTGGCGCAGAAGAATAAGAAGGTATAAAGGAGACAAAAGGATAGCAAAAGAGAGGCAAAACAAAAAAAGACTTTTATTAGTCCACGCAGGGAAATACAAAGCCTTTTGATTTTATTTATCTTGTAGGGGTACGCATAAAACTCTGCTGAGTTTTTGCTCAGTCTCGGCGCCGACGCGCCTGCGAAGCCCCCTCCAAGATAAATAAAATCAAAAGGCTTGTGAATCCTTTCGCCTGTGGCTGTCCTTTAGAACTTATCTTGTATGGGGTGGTATGTTTGAAATGTAGGGTATATGTGCCAAAAAACTGGCTCTATTTTCTTTCTTTTATTTCGGTGAGGAGTTTGGCGACGATGTCTTCTGTAGTGAACTGACCGAGCTGGCCTTTATCACGGCTCTCTAGTGTGGCGACGCCTTTTTCCATATCTTTATCACCGATGATTATGAAGTAGGGCACTTTTTCTACTTTTGCATTTCGGATTTTTTTGCCGAAATTATCATTGCCGAGATCTATATCTGCGCGAATCATTGAATCACAAAGAGATTCCTTAATTTTCTCTGCTGCCTTAAAGTGAGCCTCGCCTACAGGAATTATTTTCGCTTGGACTGGAGAGAGCCAGAGAGGGAAATTTCCTCCATAATGCTCTATGAGAATTCCCATAAAACGCTCTAGTGATCCTGAAATAGCACGGTGTATTACGACAGGACGCTCCTTTTCGCCTTTTTCATTTATAAATGATAGGTCAAAGCGAACAGGGAGATTAAAGTCACACTGAATAGTAGCTAACTGCCATTCACGGCCTATAGCGTCTTTAAACATAAAGTCTAGCTTCGGTCCGTAGAAAGCGGCTTCTCCTGGGCCCGGTCTCCAGTTTAATTTATTTTCCTCCGCAGCGTCTTTTAATGCCTTTTCAGCAATATTCCAAACGCTATCATCTCCTATATATACACTCTTATCTTCGCCACGTGTGGAGAGACGAACCCAGTAACCCTCCATCATATTCATTGTGGAGTAGAATTTTTTTACAATGCTTATGATAGTCGCCACTTCCTGTCCTATCTGACTAACTCGGCAAAATAGATGGCCATCATCCTGAGTGATAGCACGAACGCGTGTTAGACCCGCTAACTGACCAGACTTTTCATCACGGTAAACAGTGGCCGGTTCGAAGTATCGGACTGGCATATCACGGTATGAGAACTGATTATCGGCAAAGATTTGCATATGATGAGGGCAGTTCATCGGCTTCATGAAGAACTTTTCCTCTTTACCCTGAACGCGGAAGAGCTCATCACCGAATTTAGCAGCATGGCCGGACATGATGTATAGATCTTCTTTTGCAATGTGTGGAGTCCAGACTCTGTCATAACCGAGCTTTCTATGAAGTTCCCATAAATAGTCCTCGATTTCTTTTCTAATAACCATGCCTTTCGGCTGAAGGAGTGGTAATCCAGAGCCGACAAGCGGGGAAGTTGTAAAAAGTTTTAATTCTTTGCCGAGTTTTTTATGATCCCTCTTTTCAGCCTCTGACATCATTTTTTCGTAATTTTCTAGCGCCTCTTTTGATTCAAAGGCTAGACCATAAATACGAGTAAGCATTTTATTTGCCTCATCTCCGCGCCAGTAGGCACCGGCTATGCGAGTGAGTTTCCATGATCCTTGCTCAGCGTCTTTCATAGAGTTTGCATGTCCGCCACGGCAAAGGTCGGCAAAGTGAAAGCCATTTTTGCCTTCTTTTCCGTCTTTTGAATCACTCTTTGTGCCACTTTCGTAAATAGTGATTTTTTCGCCACGCTTCGCTATGCCCTCTATTAGTTCCTTTTTATATTCATTTTCTCCGGCCCAGGCGAGCGCCTCTTTAAGAGTCATTTCTTTTTCGGTGAAGGTGGTCCACTTTTTTGAGATCTCCTTCATCTTTTGTTCTATATTTTTCAAATCTTTTTCGGTCGGTTTTTTATCAGCAGGGAATTCGAAGTCATAATAAAAGCCATTTTCTATAGCAGGCCCGATGGTATTTTTAGTCCCCGGATAAATCTCCGCTACCGCCGCCGCTAAAAGGTGCGCCAATGAATGGCGAATTTGTTCTATATTTGATGACATACATAATATGCTACTCTTTATTTGAGTAAAAGGCAAAATGTTAGAGGAGATAGATAAATACTGTAATAATTTGACTATGAAACTTTGACAAAAGCTATTTTTGATGTATGTTGAATATAGCAAAATATAGAACATTGAATTTTTAAAATTAGGAATAAATATGAAGACATCTAAAATTAAGGGTGGCTGGCTTACTGTGAACAGAACATGTAATATGCGCTGTCCATGGTGCTATGCCTCAGCAGTAGGCTATGCAGGCGACGCATCTATGCCGCTTGATCTTGCAAAACATTTAGTGGATCTTTTCTATAATCTTGGGGTGAATAATATAATTATTCTAGGTGGGGAGCCAACGATCTATCCCCATCTCGAAGAAATTCTAAGATACTCTGTAGATAAAGGCGTACGCCCTATAATAGTGACGAATGGGAAAGCCTTTGCTAACCAAACCTACGCCTCTTCGTTGCTGTCTTCGGGACTTAAGGATTTAACAATCTCCCTTAAAGCTGTGGCAGAAGATGGATATAGTTTACTAGGTGTATCTGGACAGAGTGGTTTGTTTTAATGAGGTCTGTACCGCAATAAAAAACACTCAAACACTTGGTTACAGGCTTAATATTTCTGTGACCCTTGTGAGGAGTTTGTACGACAAACTACACGACTTAGTCGATTTGCTTAGTAGTTTTGGTCCCTGTCATGTAACTATAGATATGGGTAGCCCAGTAGTTACTCCCGAGGGTATGAATCCTAAGGGAATTTTGGATCCACTCGAACTGAGTAAGGCAATGACAACACTACATAGTTTACTGAAAACGACCTCAATCGACTATAGCTACTATGTATCAATACCTTTGTGCATGCTAGACCAATGTACTCGGGAATCGATAATTAAGGATGGTAGAATCCTTACTACCTGCCATGTTCCAAAAGGGAGTGGTCTAATATTTACTCCCGATGGAAGTGTGATTTTGTGTAATCATTTTTCATCTTTTCCGATAGCGAAATACGGCGTAGATTTCAATACCGCCGAAGAGTTTACGGCTTTTTGGAATAGCGAGCAAGTCAAAGAAGTGCGTTCTCGTGTAACTACATACCCACATCCCAAATGCCGCGATTGTACTGATTGGGATATTTGTGGAGGTGGCTGTTTTGTCAAGTGGTTGCAATGGGATCCGAATGATTATATAGTTAGTGAAGAAAGGAGGTGAAAGAGACAAATGAACGAATTACTAAAATTCATCTCTCGAAATCAGAACAGTACCAACGTGCAGGCACCCGTTGCCAAGGGTTTAAAGGTTGTGAACGTGGCATCAGCAAGCCATTGCCAGTGCGATTGCTATGAATGTGCTGGTGGAAACACCTCGGAAGATTGACTTTTCCGTGGATCTTTGAGAGGGAGTCATTGGCATGACACCCTCTTTTTTTTGTGATAAAGTATTTTTACTTATGATACAAGTAAAATACAAATACAGCTTGAGGTGGGATCTCATATGGATGTATAGGAATATGAAGAATATGCAGTGGCTTACTGAGAAAAGAATAGTGGTTTTCAAACCTAGTTTTTTTAAAATGGTCAAATTATGGTTTAAAATGCCAGTCGGTCCAGAAATTGAAACAGACTTCCCGATAACTTGTTATTGGCTATCAGCTGGAACATGGGGGTCATATATTCCACCGGATAAAATTTTTATTTGTCCGAGGGGATTAAAAGATGTAGCACGGGTTATAAATCACGAAATTACGCACATTAAACACGAAAAAGAAGTGCAGGGTATGTCACATGAAGAAAAAGAAAGTTATATTAACAAGGTAAAGTGAATGGTTTGAGTATTTCCAAGACCATGCAAAACCTCCCGACATATAAGCACGACTTTTTAAATGAAAAAAGATGGCTCGTTCGTGAGTCGGAGCATTATGTTTTTCATTATTTTTCTGGATCTGAGGCTGAGAAAGATATTAATATGATAGAGGCAAAACAGGAATCCGCTTTCGTGAAGATTCTGGCTTTTTTGGAAGTAGAGGATCCGAAAAGAAAGATAGAATATTATTTTTATCCTGATGAAAAGATAAAAACGGAGCTTATGGG
>Ga0194063_10002577_pt1 | contig 11209 bp, 8 predicted proteins | sample SepL3720m_MetaG_FD_155459 | JGI IMG/M metagenome (GOLD analysis project Ga0194063, IMG submission 155459) | Anoxic zone freshwater microbial communities from boreal shield lake in IISD Experimental Lakes Area, Ontario, Canada - Sep2016-L373-20m | ecosystem: Environmental > Aquatic > Freshwater >... | reverse complement strand
CCTATGCAGAATGGGTCCAGGGAGCGGATGAATCCCGACATATCGCCCTGCTGAGTCGTTTTCCCATCATCACTCGCATTTCGCGTTCCCGCATTCCGGTAGAGCTCAATGGGCGTTTCTTCCAAATGTGCCGTGGCATTTTGGACGTGACCCTTCAGATTACTCCCACATCCACGCTGCGGTTGGTCGGTCTCCACCTCAAGTCCCAGCGTTTAGTGCCTGAGTATGATGAAGCCAAATTTCGCGCGAGGGAATCCATCGCAGTTCGTGCGCATCTCGATTCCATTTTAAAAGAAGCGCCCGATACGGACTTGCTCGTCTTTGGCGACCTTAATGATTCCAAAAATGAATTCCCAGTTCAGGAAATCCTCGGTCCGCCGAAGTCACCGATGGCGCTCCGCGACATCCGCCTTAAGGATCGGTGGGGTTTTACGTGGACTCACTATTGGGCGGAGGCCGATATTTACTCCAGATTCGATTACCTTCTTGCGAATCAGTCTCTCTGGCCCAAGATCAATATGGGTCGGAGTGGCATCAATTCTTCTCCCGAATGGGCTCGCGCTAGCGATCACCGTGCTATTTTTACTCAACTATCCTTTCCTGAATGAAAATCGCTTTTTTTCTGTTTTTTTCTCTCATTACACCTCTGCTAGCGACTCCGGACGACGATTGGAACGCCATTCTGGCGATGGATGCCGGTCCCACTACGAAGCCGGCCAGCACTGCTGAGGCGAGGACTTTAGGAAAAGCTCATTTTGCAAAACATCAAGCGCTCATTGAGGATTTTCTGAAAAAAAATCCTGCTGATTCGAGAGGTTTCGACGCTCGACTGCGCCTCGCATCCATTCTTGCGGCGACAGGAAAAATGGAAAAAAAACAGTCATTGGTGGATGACGCCATGCGAATGTTACAGACGCTCGAAAAAGATAAGTCCGCACCACTGGATAAACGCGCCGATGCTGGGTTTCGTCGAGTATCGCTTTACATGCAATGTCTCGATAGTCGCGAAAACGAGTCCCGTCGCGATATCGTGACCGCCGCCCGCAATTTCCAAACCCGCTATCCGAACGATCGCCGTACCCCGCGGTTGCTAGTCGAGGTGGCGACCATTTGCGACAATGCTCCCGACCTCAAGCGCGAGTTGCTCGACGCCGCATTGGCTTCGTCTCCAGATGAAGCTCTTAAACGCCGCATCGCTGATGACCTCAAGCGTATAGCCCTACTTGGTAAGCCTCTGCCTTTGCGCCTCAATACGATTCAAGGTCGCTCTATCGACCTAGCTAATCAGGAGGGCCGGATTGTTTTTCTCATTTTCTGGGCAGCCGATTCCGCCCCGAGTCTCCTCTGGATGCAAAACTTTCAACTCGCTTTGGCTAATTTGCCTGTCGATCGATTTTCGATTATCACTGTCAGCCTCGACAAAGATCCCGCACTCCCAATGGAGCGATTGAAGGATATGGGTATGTCCCAGTGGGCGACGTCCTGCGACGGATTGGGGTGGGATGGACCCCTCGCTCGACAATGTGGCATCAATTCTCTCCCAACTGTCCTCCTCCTAGACCAAGCGGGTGTTGTTCGTGCGATCAATGTCCGTGGGAGTTATGAATCGTGGATCCGAAAGCTTCTCATGCAGCCTGCCTCCTGAGGTTTTCTTCCCCTGCATCATAATTTAGATTTTGCGCACGCGCTTGAAAGAGGTCACATAAAAATCAGCCAATCTGTTCTATGTCTGCATCTGCCCAATTCGGTTCCACTCTCGCTGAGGTTTATTCCAACGCCGCGCGACGCTATGACGGTATGCCGGCTTTTTACCGAAAGGATAGAGGGAGAGCGAATGGCCATGTGACATTCCAAGGCCTTTTCGAGAGTGGCCTAGACTTGGCGACGGCTCTCATTGCGCTCGGCATTGAGGCGAGAGAGCATGTCGGCCTCATTGCGGATAACCGTCTTGAGTGGATCCTCAGCGACTATGGGATTCTTTTGGCTGGCGCCGCCGATGTGCCGCGTGGATCTGATGTCACCGATCCGGAATTGATTTACATACTCACCCACTCGGACTCCAAGGTTGTCTTTGTTGAGAATAGGGCGCTTCTACGTCGCCTTCTTGCCCTTCGCTCTCAACTCTCACACGTTCGCCACATCATTCTCATGGTCGCTGATGGGGAGCCTGTCGAAGATGGGGTGCGTTTGCTCGATGATCTTCTGGTCGAGGGCGCCCGCCTTCGTGCTTCTGGTGACCATTCCGCTTCCGATCGCATGCGCGCAGTGAAGCCCTCCGATCTTTTCACTATCATTTACACCTCTGGCACGACGGGGACCCCGAAAGGAGTTCAGCTCACACATGCGAACATGTGTTCTCAGATCGAGAATCTCCCCATCGCTTTGCGTCCAGGAGATCGTGCACTTTCGATTCTTCCTATCTGGCATAGCTATGAGCGTGTCTTTGAGATGCTTTGTATTTCCCGTGGCGTCTCGACACATTACACGAGCCTGCGCGCGCTCGGGGAGGATTTGAAATCTGTCCGCCCAACGGTGATGGCTTCAGCGCCGCGACTCTGGGAGAATCTTTATCTTAAAATCCTGGGTAGCGTAAAATCCGCTCCGCCGCTCCGCCAAACTCTATTCCATCTCGCCTACCGCACCACGCGCAATGTGAAGCGTGCAGAACGCTTCTTTCTCGGTCAGCAGTTGGACCTTCATGGCCGCAGTGCATTTGCCTCGCTAGCCCTTGCGATTAAGTATGCCGCCGCTTGGACTATATCCCTCCTGCCCGCCGTCCTCCTAGATCGTTTGGTTCTCAAAAAGCTCAGAGCCATCGTGGGTGGAGAATTCCGTGGCACGATATCCGGCGGCGGGGCCTTACAACCTCATGTGGACGAATTCTTCAACTTCATCGGCATCCCTGTGCTGGAAGGTTATGGGATGACCGAGACTTCGCCCGTGCTCGCCGTTCGCACATGGGATAACCTTGTTATTGGAACCGTAGGTGCCCTCTACCCTCATACGGAACTTCGCATCGTCGATCTCCACACTGGAGCGATACTTTATCCTGATACGGCCCATCGCGGAGGGGGAAGGGGACTCCGTGGAGAGATCCATGTCAAGGGACCGCAAGTCATGAGCGGATATTATAAAAACCCTGATGCAACCGAGCGTGTGCTCCGTGATGGTTGGATGAATACGGGCGATATCGGCATGGTGACTTATAATGATTGCTTGAAAATCCTCGGCCGCTCGAAGGATACGATCGTGCTTTTGAATGGAGAAAATATCGAACCTCTCCCCATCGAAGCCCGCTTGTTGGAGTCACCCTTCATCGACCAGTGCATGGTGGTAGGCCAAGATCAAAAAGCTCTCGGGGTGCTCATTGTGCCTTCGCTGGAGCATCTGCGAACCGCTGGCATTGACGCAAAATCCCTGGCCGAGATCGCCAGTGTCGAAAAGGTTCGGCAATTAGTCGAAGACGATATCCGCAATCTCATCAACCACAGCTCAGGATTCAAATCCTTTGAGCGCATCACCAGCTTCCGACTGCTACCAAAAACCTTCGATGTCGGCGATGAGATGACGAATACTTTCAAGCTCAAGCGACACGTCATCACGGAGCATTACGCCGAGTTGATCGCCGAGATGTTCCATCAGGACTAATCGCCTGCCCCAGCGCAACCACAGGCAGGGGCAAGCGGAGATTCAAAAAGATGCGGGGCCTCTTTGTGTTACTTGAGATCGAAGCGGTCCAAGTTCATCACCTTGGTCCAAGCTGCAACAAAATCGTGAACAAACTTAGTCTCCGAATCGGAGGTGCCGTAGACTTCAGCAAGAGCTCGAAGTTGAGAGTTGGATCCAAAAACGAGATCAACGCGGGTTCCATTCCACTTGAGATCCCCGGTTTTGCGGTCGCGACCCTCGAACACATCGGCGTCTTTCGAGACAGGTTCCCACTCGGTCCTCATATCAAGAAGGTTGATGAAAAAGTCGTTGGTGAGAACTCCTGCGCGTTTCGTGAAAACACCGTGTTGGGACTTCTCAAAGTTTGCGTTCAGTGAACGCAGGCCGCCAACTAGCACAGTCATCTCCGGCGCGGTGAGCGTGAGGAGTTGGGCTCGATCGAGTAGGAGTTCCTCGGCGGAGACTGTGAATCTCGACTTCTGATAGTTGCGGAATCCGTCTGCGACGGGCTCCAGAACAGCGAATGATTCTACATCCGTTTCGGATTGGGAAGCATCCATGCGCCCTGGCGTGAACGGAACAGCGACGTCGTGGCCTGCATTTTTTGCGGCGAGTTCGACGCCTGCGCAGCCTGCCATAACGATGAGATCAGCTAGGGAAACTTTTTTACCGCCGGTTTGGGCGCTGTTGAAGTCAGATTGAATACCCTCTAATGTGGTGAGCACCTTGGCCAGTTGATCGGGTTGATTGACCTCCCAATCCTTTTGTGGGGCAAGGCGGATGCGGGCGCCATTTGCGCCGCCACGCTTGTCGGATCCGCGAAATGTGGAGGCCGATGCCCAAGCCGCGCTCACGAGTTCGGAAACGGTGAGGCCGGAAGCGAGGACTTGTTTCTTGAGCGAACTCACGTCCGCCTCATCGATGAGCGGGTGATTGATGGCGGGGATGGGGTCCTGCCAGATGAGGGCTTCGGTCGGGATTTCTGGACCAAGGTGGCGGGAGCGGGGACCCATGTCGCGGTGAGTGAGCTTGAACCACGCGCGTGCAAAAGCATCCGCAAACTGATCTGGATTTTCGAGGAAACGACGGGAAATCTTTTCGTAGGCCGGATCGAAGCGGAGCGAGAGGTCAGTGGTAAGCATGGTCGGGACCAATTTCTTCGTTGGGTCGTGAGCATCGGGAATGGTCGCAGCAGCATCCTTCGCCGTCCATTGATTCGCGCCTGCGGGGCTTTTCGTTAGCTCCCATTCATGGCCGAACAAGTTTTCAAAATACAAGTTGCTCCACTTGGTGGGCGTTTGTGACCAGGTGACTTCAAGTCCGCTGGTGATCGCATCCGCACCTTTGCCGGAGCGGAAGCTGTTTTTCCATCCGAATCCCTGCTCTTCGATCGGGGCCGCTTCGGGTTCGGGCCCCACGTTTTTGGCATCACCCGCTCCGTGGCATTTGCCGAAGGTATGCCCACCCGCGATGAGGGCCACGGTCTCCTCGTCGTTCATCGCCATGCGAGCGAAGGTTTCGCGAATATCGCGTGCAGCAGCAAGAGGATCAGGATTGCCATTTGGACCTTCGGGATTGACGTAAATCAGGCCCATCTGGACCGCTGCGAGCGGATTCTCGAGATTGCGATCACCAGTGTAACGTTGGTCATCGAGCCATTTTTTTTCTGCGCCCCAATATATGTCCTCTTCGGGTTCCCAGATATCTGCGCGGCCTCCGGCGAATCCGAAGGTTTTGAATCCCATCGTCTCAAGGGCGACATTGCCCGTGAGAATCATCAAGTCGGCCCATGAGATTTTGCGGCCGTATTTTTGTTTGATCGGCCAGAGCAAGCGACGAGCCTTGTCGAGATTGCCGTTGTCGGGCCAACTATTAAGTGGAGCGAAGCGCTGGCTGCCATTTCCCCCGCCGCCGCGTCCGTCACCGGTGCGGTAAGTCCCAGCACTATGCCACGCCATGCGAACAAACAAGGGGCCATAGTGACCGTAGTCCGCCGGCCACCAATCTTGTGAATCGGTCATGAGGTCAGCGATATCCTTTTTCAAAGCTGCGAAATCGAGACTCTGGAATTCCTTCCCATAATTGAAACTATTGCCCATCGGATCGGACTTGGTTGAATGCTGATGTAGGATTCGAAGGTTGAGCTGATTCGGCCACCAGTCACGATTGGCGGTCCCCTTTGCAGCTAATTGGCCGTGGTTGAATGGACATTTGGATTCGCTGTTCATAGTTGTTTATTGAGAAAAATGGATTTGTGATCGGTGGATTTACGAATGGTAGTCCAATTTGGTTGTTGTCATTCGCCATGAAATCGAAAAAACGCAATCAGACGAATAGAAAAAGAGGTGAAAGGTTTTTGGAAATCGTCAATCCTTGGCTTTAATATTAAAAAATAAATTGTGTTGCGGCATTTTACGGTATTGATCCTCGCCATTGAACTCTTTCTGAGTGGGGCGCCAGGAGCGGATTGGGAATCATTAGCAACGAGCTTACAAGCGGAACGAATTCCTTATGGGAAGCTATGGCGTCCACCGAATCAAGATAGACCTTGGTTGATGGATTGTTCGAATACAGTCAGGTGGCTTTACCATGAGGCGACAGGCATTAAGTTGCCACTAACGGCTTCAGCTCAATACGAGTATTTTCGCGAGTTGGGACGATTACAGCGTACGCGTCCAGATTCTCAGCGATTGATGCGAGATCTGCGGCGAGGAGACTTGCTTTTTTGGCAACACACGAATCGTCCTGAGCGAAATCCACCGATCACTCACGTAATGTTGTATCTGGGTCGAGATGCACATGGGCGTATGTGGATGACTGGGGCTCAGGGGACTCGAGGCGTGGCCATCTATGAATTCCATCCAGAGATGAAGATGGGCGGGTACCGATGGTTTCTCTGGTTTCGACGCAAAGGGCGTTTTGTGGCTTATACCAAGACATAGTGCGATGACTTGAGTAATCGTGAAAGTTTCGCAGAACCTTTGCTTGAAAAGGAAGTGCGCCCCCCGGGGCTCGAACCCGGAACCAATTGATTAAGAGTCAACTGCTCTACCATTGAGCTAGGGACGCAAGATCTCGAATTGCATCAAAGCAACCCCAGAAAAAACAAGAGCGAATACTAGTAGCTTCGTGCTTCCCTAGCTGGCAAGTAAAAATGCTGAGTTTACAGAGGGGTTGCCGCCACGATGCGGTTTAGCGTAAGGAGCATTGATTGAAAGTTGGGCTGAGAATAGTATTGGTACGCAAGATAACCGAATAAGCCGCTTTTATTTCTCAACGGGATATTCTTGGTCTTTCAAAAAAAGATGTAAGGTTTTTTTCGCTTTCGACGTCGAGCAGTAATCCGAGGTCTCGATCCGCCAAGGGGGGTAATTTACTTTGGCGTATTTGCTTTCAGGCGCGCAAAGAAATCTGGCTGACTCCAGAACTGGGCAGTCTCAATCCACAAACCTAGGGATCCGCTAAGTGACAACGGCTGCAGCTCATGTCTTGATAAATCGCCTTCTTTTTTCAGTCTTAAGAAAGTTTGCGTGTTCTGGTTGGGATCTTGCTTGCGCGAATTATCGCGTGCAGTTGAAGTGCTTCGGGGTTTGCCTCGGGGTTCTTTATTTCTTCTGTTGATTTTCTCTACGGTCTTTTTGTTTTTTGAGGTTAATGACGATGGTGAGTTGGGTGATCTGGGAGTGGAAATGGTATGCATAGCCCTTCGCTTTTGGGTTGGATTAAACTCGAATCCCACGACGTTGAGATTGAGTGAGTCATAGATTTCCACCGGGATGGTTTTATTTTCCGATGAGGAGGAATGTGGCGTGGATAGCGAGGCCGATCAGGCCACCGACGAAGGTTCCATTAAGGCGAATGAATTGGAGATCTGAGCCGACGGTCGCTTCGAGTTTGCTGGACATTTCCTTAGCGTCCCAAGCTTGGATCGTGGAGCTGACGAGTTCTCGGATGAAAGGTTTTGCGCCGAGGACTGCGGCGAGGACTTGCGCGGCGATGTATTTGTTTGTGTCATCGCGCATGGGCGCATTGTCTATCAGTTCGCGGGCAGCTGAGCCTATTGCGTCAGAGATTTTCTGGCGTATGAGCGAATCCGCAGCGGCGAGGTCCCGACGCACAAAGTCCGAGACCTCATCCCATGCCCGCCGTGAAAAATCATCCACTAGAGCACTGCTGGCTAAAGTCTCCTGCATATTGCGAATCTTGTGCGCCAGTTCGGGAGAGGTTTCGAGGTCGGCGATAAATCCATGCAGTCGCGCATGGAAGGAGTGCCAGAGCGGGTGGTCTGGGTTCGTGCAGGCATCGTCCATGGTGGCTTGGATTTTCTCAATCGTGCGAGTGGCTACAGCACTGGCTATCTGGTCTCGGACATGATCCAGCGCGGAACCAGCCGTGCTTTTAAGAAACGGAATAGAAGTTAGCCACTCAGATGAGATCGGTATTTCTTCCGCGATCTTGCGTTGAATTGTTTCTCGGTTATCGGCAATGAGTCCGCGAAACGAATCGGCGATGCCGCTGAAGATTTCTCGGTCTCGACCATTTTCCGTGAGGGTTTGCATGCCCTCGGCAAGCATGGGGGCTGCATGTACGGTGAGTATCACATTGCGGGCGCGCTGGGCTAAAATGGCAGTGACCTCGTCGGGCTTGATATTGTTCAGAAGCACAGGCGCAAACTGTGAGGTGCGACTGGCGATGGCATCTGCGTGCGCTCCCAACCAAGGAGAAACAATCCCGGCAAAGTCGATCTTTCGAATGCGCGGCCCGAGTTGTTCTTCGGTGAGAAATCCCTCTTCCAAAAACGTCGCCAACGACTCGGCGACGCGCCCTTTGTTATTCGGTAGAATAGCCGTGTGCGGAATCGGGATCCCCATCGGATGCCGAAACAAAGCGACCACCGCAAACCAATCCGCTAATGCTCCCACTGTTGCCGCTTCAAAAAATGCGCGTGGCCACGCCAGCCAATTTAAGGAAACCTCGCCTAGGTGACAGAGCACCATGCCCAAGAGGCAGAAGACGAGAGCACTTGACGCGATCCATCGCATTTTTTGAAGGGTGAGATTCATTTGTGATTGGAATGGGAGTTTCTGAGGAGATGCAGGGGTTTGTTCGGAGCTAGATTTTGTTTCAGCATCAAAACCGTGCCTCAATCCTGGCGTAGATTTTTTCTGGGGCATCATCTCCTCTGAAGTAGTGCATAAGGGCAGGGCAGAGCCATATCTCCTGCACTCCGTCGTAGTTGCCAGCTGAGCCAGTACCGGAGTAAGTGCATCCGTTAGATCTGGCACCCTCCCTTTTACCTACTGCTGTCAGCGTTAAATTGCTTTTGGGAAGCGGCGTAGTGGAAAAGTAAGCTGTTAATTTTCCTCCGGCGTTCAACTGAGCATCGACTGCATCAAATGGAAGATTGGCCGATCCAACAAAAGGTTCTTGTTCAAGTCCGTGGCGGGGATCATCAAAGACCCATACGGATTTGGATTGAGGGTGGCGATAGGGGGCGATGCAATGGACGGTATTGTTGCTTGGTGTGTTCATGTTTGTGTTGGATTTTTTTGTTTGCTGCGAAACTTAGTTGGTGCCTTCGCTGTGAGCTTTGCGGCACGCCTTCAGGATGTTGAACCAGAGGTCTTCATAGGCTTTGTATTTTTTGAGTTGGTGAGGTGTTTTTAACCCGAAAACAGCTTTTTTGACAGGATTTACAGGATTAACAAGAGCGGTTACCGAAAGCGGCGAACCACACAAAACGATCCAATTAGATTCGCTCTAATTCATTCACCCTCTGTGCTCTATGTGTCCTTTGATTCACTTCGTTCCCTCCTTCGGAGTTGCCTTCGGCAATCTATCTCCCTTTGGTCGGTTGTGGTTAATTACGCCGGATTCGGGTTTAAGATCTCGTCTATCTTTTTTAATAAAAATAAATCTTGCAATGCCTGATTTCTTTGATAACACCACTGCGTTGAAAGCTTCCTTATCACATTCTGCAATCACGGTCATGGGACTTGTGATTTTGCCTTGCCTGTCACAGGCGCAGGCAAGTTGGAATTGTGATAGGGATCGCTCTGCCCGATCGCGGGTAAGTAGAGTGCGCATTCAATCTTCAAATACGGGAATGCGAAAAGGCATTCTTAACTACGATCGCCAGTTTTCAGTCGTTGATACTGGTGACACTTCATTTGAACTCCCTGGGACCGGATCCAACCCTCGCTCAATCTGCGGGTCCGTAAACAACCAAAGCAACATATACGCTCCTCCCAGGGTAGGCGTAAATGACACATATAATCAGTTCTAAAAAAAATTCCGAAGTTCAATCAGTAACATATCAAATTTCAGCCAAGTTTCGCCCGATTTTACTGGGCGTATTAGGGGTCTTGGCAATGTCAGCAGGGACATCAGAGGGACAGGTAAGCGGGCAAGCGCCCGTTATCACCAGTGCAGCGAGCGCAAATGCAAAAGTGGGAGTTGCGTTCACGCACCAGATCACAGCTAGCAATAGTCCGACATCCTACGCTGCGACAGGGTTACCTACTGGGCTTACGTTAAATACGGGCACAGGGTTAATCACAGGCACGCCGACGTCGATTGATAAAACCTACAGCGTAAATCTAACCGCCACCAACTCAAAAGGGAAAGGATTTCAATCCTTACTAACTTTAGTAGCGCCGACTTTGCCAGTCATCACAAGTGCGGTGACTGCGACGGGATCGGTTGGGAGCGCCTTCAGTTACACGATAGCTGCTTCCAATTTCGCGAGATCCTACACTGCAACAGGTCTGCCAAGCGGACTGAGCGTGAATGCGTCAAGCGGAGTTATTAGTGGTAAACCTGCGAGTGCGGGTAATGCGACGATCCTCCTCTCGGCGAGTAATGGTGCGGGAAACACAACAAAATCACTTGCGCTCACCATCAAACCGCTTCCGCCCGTGATCAGTAGTGCGGCGAGTGCGAGCGCATTGGTGGGAGTTCCATTTAGCTATCAGATCACAGCAAGTAACAGCCCGACTACGTACGGTGCTACTGGGTTGCCTAGTGGGATAACGATTAATGCATCCAATGGACTCATCAGTGGAACTCCAGTTGCAGGTGGAAACTCGACAGTCACTCTTACCGCTTCCAACGCGGGAGGATCGGCTACAAAATCACTTGCGCTCAAGGTCACGATACCGCCACTCGTCATAACGAGTACCGTAATTCCTTCAGGGGTTCTCAATCAGACCTATGTCGGGCATACCTTCACCGCCACCGGTGGATCTGGGGGCAATGTACTGTGGACTGTGATCGATGGGTTTCTGCCCCCCGGCATGGAATTTAATCGTTCGACCGCTCAATTATCTGGCACTCCAAAAAATGCAGGTTCATTCGCATTTGTTCTTGAAGTGAAAGATTTCAAGGGAGGGGTTGACGATGTGGATGTGGTCTTGGAAGTCAAAAATGCAAATGCGAATTTCACTGTGAGCGATGTTCTTTCAGTCATCCCGACCGGTGGAGCGGCCCAATCCCCAGGTAATGCCACTTGCTCTTTTGATTACAGTCCTTGTGGTTCAAC
>Ga0194063_10002576_pt1 | contig 11209 bp, 3 predicted proteins | sample SepL3720m_MetaG_FD_155459 | JGI IMG/M metagenome (GOLD analysis project Ga0194063, IMG submission 155459) | Anoxic zone freshwater microbial communities from boreal shield lake in IISD Experimental Lakes Area, Ontario, Canada - Sep2016-L373-20m | ecosystem: Environmental > Aquatic > Freshwater >... | reverse complement strand
GCTCTTCACCTGCGTGCTCTTCGACAGGTTCTGCAACCACGTCCATGGGGAGTAGCCCATGACCGCGACCCGGCCGCCGATCCGGTTTTCATAGATCCCGCTGACAGGCCCGCTGACCTTGCCTCCGAAGTCGATCAGTTCAGACAATGGCCGGGACTTGTCGCTCAGCGGCCGAAGAACGAATGCCTTTCCCCCCCAGAACGCGGGACGGCTGTCGCGCCACCAGCCTGCATGGGAACCGTTGATCGGGTCGGACGTGAACCGTTCGATTGTGTCCCGCTCCCGCGTTTCCGCTACTGCGAAGCCGGTCAGTTCGGCGAGCCCGAGGTCCTGCAAATGCCGCAGCGCCTCCCCATCGACGATCACGGCTTCAGAAAAGAGGTTCTCGAGCTGCTCGCGGGTGAAGGCGAGGACGGCGTCGCCGGCGAGCAGGTGAACTTTCGCGCCGGCTCGCGAGTAGGCAGGTGGCAGGCCGATTTCGGCCAGTTCAGTGAGGCAGGTCAGGGGGTCGGTACTGCCCGGGCTGATTTGGGCAGCCCAGAGCAGCGCGTTGCTGGCGGGCCAGAGGCCCTCGCACGGGCTGCGCCCCGCGAGCGAGACCAGTCGGTCTAGGAAGGGTTTCGCGTTGCGGAGGCGGGCGAAATACGGCAGGTATTCGTCGAACGGATCGGGGGAAATTCCCATGAGGTTGAGCGCCACCCCGGTGCAGCCTGCTGCCAGCGCCACCCCGATTTCGGCGACAAAGGCCGTTTCGCTCTTCTTGAGCTTCTGGTAGATCCAACTCTCAAGCTCATACTGGATATCCGTATCTCTCGCCGGGATGGCCTCGGCGATTCGCCCCATACTATGCGCCTTGCGCAACATTTCCAGCGGTTGGGCATCGGAGTAGAATCCGCCGCCCGGCCGCCATTTGACCGGTAAACCTTCGCGCCCCGCAAGCGTCCGGCCCCACGCCCGAAAGTCAACTCCATCGTAGAGATTACAATCGGTCGGCATAAACCCGAGCACCAGGCGGGGGTTCACTTCGTCCACCGCTGCGCGGATCAGCGCAAACAGGTCATTCAAGATGCGCCCGTTGTGGGCAACCCACTTGGCGCGCACCTCGCGCGACACCGAGGCCCCTTTGCTGTCGATGACGGCGGAGGCGCGTTCCCGCGTCCAGGTCTCGCCCGTCTCTTCAGAGAACCGAGCCAGGCAGAGGTCGCAGAAGCAGCTGAGCCCGACGAGCGCATGGTTCCCCATGCGCACATCGTCGTCGATCCAGATGAAATCGGGCTTCGCCTTGGCGAACGCCTGATAGCAATCACGGGTGAACGCTTGAAATCGGGAATCGAGCGGACAGAAGCTTCCTTTGGCGGCAGTGCCAGTGATGTCTGTCATCTTCTGCCATGGCTCGTCGAGCGATTGCTCCAAGCTCTCATCAAGATGCCCGAGGGTCACCAGGTGGTTGATCCCAACTCGAAGTCCGAGAGCCTTGAACTCTGGAATAATCCCTGCCAGCAATCCGGCCCGCCGCGCAATTTCCGCATACGGCAGGACGGAATGCGTGCTTGAAGTGAAGAAGCAGACTTCCTCGATCGTGCTGCGGTAATCCCTCAGGAGGACGAGCAGTTCGCCTCGCCGGGCATCATTCATCCAAAGGTGAGTCCAGATCCGCAGGGAAACGATGGCGCTGCCGCGACGTGGCGGTTGAAGTGTAGATTTCATCATTTTGGAGAGAGGCTTATCAGGAGAGCCATTTGGCTGGTTTTCGGCTCCCATCGCCGAACGGGAAATTAAAGCCGCCAATGCGCTTCCCCCAACCACACGGAGGAAGTCTCTCCGGTTGGAATCAAAGGAGCGACATTCAGAGTCGTGGCACTGGCACTTGTCGAATTCTTCGGCGGGCATCACTTTCTCCTCGGGGGGAGTGGCATGCATAAGATGTTATTGAGAGGTATTGTTTGAGACGACTCTGGTGAAAATTACAAATACGACTGCGGTTTGTAGCGGAGGTCGAAGACATCCCTTCGCCGGACTGCCGGGCGGTCCCACCTCCCCTTTCCCACTCGCCGGCAGGATGCCGACGAGTGCGGGCTGCCTTTCTGAAGTGTAGCACAGACAATCCCGCAGGAGTGGGCTTACCCTGATCGATCATATTCTAAACTTTTTGTGTTCGAAATATTCCTGATTCAATGAAGGCCGTTTTTCTAGAAATCTGAAGATATTGGTTAGCGCAATAGCGCAAAGTGCCACGGTTGCAGGGATGGGATGACAAACCGCGAGTAGGGACCGTCTCTCCACGTTGAGGGGATTTTGGTTTCGTTCATTCCCATGTCGACCAGCGTGAGCTCCTTGGCCTCGGTCCGCAGGAACAGCGCCCCCCCCTCGACAACGTCATCCGAGTTATTGAGCAGCACGCTGGCCAGATGGCCGCCACCTGTCTCGCGGATCCACAGCCCGATCCTGTGGCTGGATTCGACGTAGCCTGGCAGGCCATCCCGTGACAGCCAGCGAAAGACGCGCTTGATCTGTGTGGCCTTGGATTGGCTGAACAGATTGTCCCATGGCGCATAGCCAGCCACCACGATGCGGCCGCCCAGCTCGTTCTCATAGGCCCCCATGCAAGCGAACGACGGGATCGAGCCCATCCGATCAATCTTGCGTCCGAGGATGCGCGCCGCCGGCGAGAGCGGCGAAAGCACTGCGCAAGGGTTAGGACAGAACGCCTGGATGACGTCTCGCCGCCGACCGGCATCCGATCCGTTAAGCGGGTCGTCGGTCAGGAGCTCTGCGCAGTCTTTGTCAGCCCAGGAATCCACGGTGAACCCAGTGAGGGAGATATAGCCCAGCTCGTTCAATCGGACCAAGGCGTTGGCGTCCATGTAAACGCCGCCAGCTAGAATCCGCTCCAACTCAGGCTTGTCAAAGGAGAGCACGCGATTCCCTGAGAGCAGGGTGACGGTCGCATCGGCCGGGGTAAAGGCCGGCGGCAAGCCGATTTCGAGGAGCTGCTGTGCGCCCTCGTGGAAGAAGCGGCTGAATCCCTCCTCGGACCAGCGCCCTTCCACCAAATTGTCGTCCGCCATCGAGTGGCGGTTCCAGCCGCCGAAGAACCCTTTCGCCCGATGCCGGCCCAACGTCCGAGCCATCGCGTCGTAGAACGGCCGGGCTTGAGCAAGCGCCCGGATCAGCGGCTCATATTCCTCCAAGGACTCGTCGAACCAAGTCAGGATATTGAGGAGCGAGCCGGTGGAGCCGCCGGCAATGTGCGCAGCGACTTGCAGCACCGTGGCGCGGATTGGTTTCTGCATCGACTGCCAAGGCAAGTTCTCAATCTCCGACTGGATGTCCGTCTCGGATTCCGGGATAAAGCCGACTGTCCGTCCCAGATGGTAGGCGCCCTTCAGCAATTTTGACGGTTCGTGGGCATGGCCGCCCGGCCGCCACTTGACTGGCGCAAGTCCCGGGCCGCTCAAGGCTTCACGATCGCCCTCGACGAGCCAGCCTTCATAGAATTGCTCGGTGGGCATCCGCCCGAGTGGCACTCCGGGTTTGATGGCATGGACGGTTTCCTCAACCAGGGCGAGCACCCGATGAAGCTGCCGCCCGCTGTGGTCGATCCATTGTTTGCGCAGCTGCAACTTCTGCGCCCGTGTTCCGGAATCGAATGCAACCCGGATGGATTCACGGCTGAACTCACTTCCCGTAGCCGTATTGAAGATGCGCAGGCAGTTGTGGCAAAAGCAGGGAAGCTTGGCCGGGCGGTGGCCGCCCATGCAGATATCGTCATCGGTCCAGATGAAATCCGGGTTAGCATTGGCCGCAAGCGTGTAGGCTTGGCGGATATACTCACGGTAGCTCTCATCATTAGGGCAGAATGAGCCGAGGGCAACCGATCCGTCGAGCCCGGTCATGGGAGTGAAATCCCCCTTGAGCGCCAGATCGATCGATTCGTCGATATGCCCGAGCGTGCAGAGAAAATTGAGTCCTGCACGAAATCCGTCCAGCCGGGCCCGCTCCATCCGTTTCTCCAGAATCGCCAGCTTCGGAATCAGATACTCGAGCGGCACAGCGGGATGAATGCTGTGAGTGAAAAACGTTAGCTCGTCGGCGATCTCCCGGTTCTTAGCCAACAATGCTAAAAGTTCCTCGAACCGTTTTTCGGGCAGCGAGTTGTTCAAATGCACCCGCAATCCCATGTGCGCGCGCGTGAGTGCGGGGACTCCTGCTGTGGGCTTATTATTCATATTCTTAATTGTGTTTTATGAAAGGGATTCCTGATCTCGTGAAGGATTTCATCATTATTTACCTTTCGATGTCGGTTCCAGTTCGTAGCGTCCCCAGGCATCGGAGTTGCGATTGTTGCCGAAATCACCATGCAGTGCCATCGCCGCCTTACGCAGCAGTTTCGTCTCCAGGCTGTCGGCGTCGTCCAGCAGGAAGTCCATGCGGAACTGGCTGCCAGCCTGCACCTGGAACGCGCTTTTCGCGTTCGGCGCGACCTTGCCTTCGATTAAATATCCGTCCTTAGTCTTGCGACCCACGCATTGGACGTCCACCTGGTTGCGGCCATCGCAGCCGTACCACAGCTTGCAGGAGGAGGCGGTCTCACCCGCCTGAGGGATGACGATCACCTGGTCCATCCCGTCGGAGAGCAAGGCGCCCTGTTTGCTGCGTTCCCGGCTGTCGAAAAAGAATTCCAGACAGTCATATTGCCAGGCCGTGCTGACTTTGTCGTCCGGGGCAGGGCATAAGACGTTGTCCTTCGCTTTCAGCAGGAAGTAAACCCCGTCGCCCTTGCGCCATGCGGTCTTGACGGTGAAGGAGAGGTCGTCCTTGCCGTGCCACTGGGGAATCCAAGGCTCGGCAATGTTCGGCTTGCCATGTACCACGCTGTCGGCGTCGTCGCAGGCCATCGCGGGGATGTCTTTCCACTTCGCCTCGTCCCCGTCGAGTTGGAACGCCGTCTTAAGCTGCGGGATCATCTGGATCACTCCTGGGGACTGAAAGGACGCCTGTGTGGACGAGATCAGCTTCCCGGCTGCGGTGCGCAGCTCGGCAGTCAATGTGTAGCTGCGGCGCTTGAGCGCGTTTGCCCGCAGCTCGACCGCGATCTTCTCGGACTGCCCCGGCGCGAGGTTGATCCCGGTCTTCGAAAGCGTGATGGTCGCGCCTGGGATGGCTGCGACGGAGAGCTTGCCCGCCAAAGCGGTGGCAAGTTGATTGGAGACCGTCAGTTCCCCCTTGAGCAAATGATCCTCCGGCAACACACTGGGAAGCACCAGCCGGAGCGGTGCAACCGCCTGCATGCCGGCAGGGACGTTGAAGACGTAGATCGGCGCCCTGGTGCACTGGACGGCAAGCAGACCGTCGGCGTCCGCCCGGATCGAGCCATAGTTGCCCAACATGTCCATGGTGCGGTATTCGGCGTTCGGGGGGACTTTGAAGTTCTCCGTCGTCGGCTCCATGCCAAAGACGGCGGCGGTGGTCGTGCCATCGGTATTCTTGATCAAGGCGCAGAAGCTCTCTGCAGAGGCCAGCGGCAGCGGGCTCACCTCCACGAGGTTGTTCAGCACCTGCCCGGCAAGGGCTGTGACCGCCACGCCACGCAGCCCCGGCATGCCGCCTTCATCGACAGGGCCGCTCAGGACGGTATACATCTTGTAGCCTTCGGCCAGGTTAAGGAGGATGTCGTGGCACTGCAGCGCTGCGGCGTCCCACTCAGGCATCATGGAGGAGCCGTAATACACCCCTGAATAGTAGTCGCCGCCGAAACCTGCGGCGATGGCGTCCTTGTCGGTCATCGGGCGGCTGTCGCTGCGGCGCGGCAGGGCCTGAAAGCCGCTTTCAGTGTTCCATAGCGTGAGTTTTTTTCCAGGGTATTTCGCCAGAAGCTTCTTCAATCGCTGGGTAAGGTTGTCAGGGGAGCAGTAATCGCGGAGGGGCGTCATGCGATAGGGATGGTAAGAGACCCCGTCCATATACTGCATGCCGCCGTTTTCCAGGATGCCGTCCAGCACCGAGAGGGAAGTCCCCTCGATTCCGGGCGGGAAGAAGAGGATGCCTGGGAACGCCGGGCGGAAAAGCTCATCCGCGGCCTTGAGTCCGGCGACATAGGCTTTGGTGTCGCAGGGCGCGTGCGGCTCGCTGGTGAATTCCAAGCCGAAAATCTTCTTGCCCTTCAAGACTCGCAGCATCTCGGGGTAAGTGCTTTTGTTGACTCCAAACATGACGTAGCCACGGAAGTTTGGGATCAGCTTGTCATAGTGGGCATACTGTTTCTGGAAAGCGTCAATCTGTAGGGTGCTGACATCATAGATGAACAGGCGGCGTATCGGCGCGTCGAAATGGAAGAGCTCGGAGCCGTCGGCCCAGCAGGCCATGGGGTTGTTAACAGTCAGTTCCTTCGGCGCGGGCGGGACGATGCCAAGGCAATAGCGCTGGCTCTTCAACGGCTTGCCCTCAGATCCGCGCAGCTCCATATCCAGATAGAAAACTCCGCACTCGGGAGGCAGGATGTTCTCGGTCACGCTTTTCCCCGCCTCCAAATTCCGCTCCAGCTTTTGCAACGGCTTTCCGTCAAGCGTCTCCAGGGTGAACAGCGCCTTGCAGGCACCGAATTCGGCTGGGACGGACACCGTGGCAGGGATCGCCTGTTTGATCCGGAAGTAGCCGCCGGTGTCTTTCGGGATATCCAGCTTGATGCGGGCGAGCTGCTCCTGCGCCACCTTCAGAGCGCGGCCATCGGCGAGCTGTTGATCCTGACTCATTGCGGGCCGTCCGGCCTCCTCCTGTCGCTTGACCTCCGCCGCCGTCAGGGCGCGCTTGTAGATGGACAGCTCATCGATGTCGAAGCGGCTGATTGTTTCGCCTGCATTTGGGACGGTTCTCCCGACTTTCATGAATTCTCCGAAACCACAATAGAACTCATGGAATGGGCCGCTCAGCGTCATTTCACTCCAGATCACTGGGATGATTGCGCCAGCGAAGGGCTTCTCGTCCCTCAGCTCGCCGTCGAGGTAGAGCTTGAGCGACGCCTTGTCGAACGTCACGGAGAAGTGATGCCAGACGCCAGGGGAGAACTTGGTCGTCACCGTCGCACCGTTCGCCACCTTGTCGGTCGAGCTGGCGGTGAAACGCAGCCCCCCATTGTACATGAGGTTGGAGCCCCCAACCGACAGGATGTTGCTTCTCCCTGCCGCCATGTCCTCGGGGATGCGGAGCCAGCCGGCAAAAGTGCCGCCATCCGCGAACTCCGCGCCGGTGATGCCGCTCCGGAAAAGACAGGTCGCTTCCCATGCATTTTGGATCTTGTCGGAGCCACTGGCGACCGCCGCCTTCCATGGCCAGCGGCCCCGGGTCCACTCGGGGGAGACCGTTTCCGGGCTGGATATGGATGGGCAGACGATCGGACATCTCCCATAAACGTTATAGCGATGCATGGTCAGCGAACCGAGCGGTCCGCCGGTCACCGCCGTCTGCGAGCCGCCGAGTTTGACATGGTTGGCGACCTCGTCGCCCTGCCCCTCCTCGAAGGTGTAGAAGCGGATTAGCGCTGGGTCTTGCTTCACCGCCTCCTTGTATTTCTGGAATTGCGTCTTTTCCTCCGCTTCGCCCGCCACCAGCGTGGCGGATACCGCCAGCGCCATGATCGCCGCCAACGGGAGGATCTTCGAAAGTTGCAAGATCCTGAAGCTTCTAAGTGGCATGGGCACCCCCATCGACAAGCTCAGCGCCTTGAGCCTGTCGAAACGGCTGCCCCTGCAAGGCGGCCGCGACACAGACAGGATTGTCTGTGCTACACTGCAGAAAGGCAGCCCGCGCCGGCCGCGAAGTCTGCTTGCACCTATCAGAGATGCGCCCGCCGTGAACAACATCTTAGCTTTCATCATGAGACTTTTCATTTAGTTTTTCTTTCGTTGAGAGTGTAGGTTTGCGCTAACTATTTCATGACCCTTGAAATAGCTTATTCAAACGTACCAACTTTTCCGGGGCAAGATTCCAGACGGGATCTTCCGGACCGCAACAGGTTCGGAGGACACATCCCCATAATCCGGCTTTCTTGTAGTTCTGTACGGCGAATTCTAGCAACTCCCAGTACTTTTCGCTATGTTCTTCCCAGAGTAGATTTTTTGAACCGCAGTAGGAAACGCCTTCCCCCATGACCAGCGGAGCTCCCGGACAGCGTTCCTCGGAGACTTTTTTGACGCACTCAAGCATTTCGCAGATCTTTTGCTTATAATTGTCAAATTCGTCATCCAGTTTATGTTCAAAAAGCTTTTCCAAGGCTGGCATCTTGGCCGGATCGAGATTTCGGTAAAGCCAGATCCGGCGATACCAGTCTGCCATCGCCGGAAGCTTCCCCTCCCGGCTTTTCTGTATCTCTGCCAGAGGGACCGGATGGGCATTCATGAAATCCTTGAGGATTCCAAGTTCGGCCGGATCGGTCACATCGGTTCCTTCTTGCAAAAGCCTGCTTTCGACCAAAGCGTAGATGTCCCACATGAAATAGCTGTGAAAATTCCACACCTGCAAATTATCCGGCATCTGCTCGACATCGGTAAATGGCGTATACGTGTCGTAGGCGAACAGAATATCCGGATGCTTGCTTCGCAAATATCCGATTGCTGCCGCATGTTCGTCGCGAAAGCGGTTGCGTTCGTCTTTTCCAAGCTGATTGCTGGCGCCATAACCGTTTATGAAATTCAGACCGTCAGCTTCATTGAATATTTCCGCAAACGCGATTCTATCCGCAAGGTTTCTTGATTTTAATTCACAGATGATGAAATCCAGCGCCTTGGCAAAATACATAAACCGTTCATGCGGCTGAATTCGATGCAGGCTCTCGTTTAGCTCATTGTCTCCGCAATACCAGAAGGTGTGCAGGTAGTACCATGATGAGAGAATAATATAAACATTATGCGAGGCAGCCGCTTCAAACAATTCCACAAGCCGCGCCAAAAGGTCGCATCCCCCGCCATTGCCGGTACAGTCTAACTGTCGTATCGTTTTCCCATGGCCTGGAAATGGCGAGATAATATTTGTTGGCCCACGCGGAATCCCGTTCTCATCATGCATCAATCCCGCGCCATCATCGAGACGGATACAATTAAATCCGCGCTCAACATGTTCCCTCATGCATTTATCCCAATTATGGTAGGCTCCGCCCGGCGGCGTGTCGTAGATCCCAAATATTGGAAAACTGATCGAGAGGCGCTTTGGTAGATGTTTTGGAATCCCCATGACTACTGAGCTCATAAAATGGCCTCCTTATTGATTTTATTAGTTTTGTTCATAATTAACGTATGTTGTAAATGTCGTGCATGCCCGGTGTTCGTGCTAACCACTCGTTGTCGATCCTCCCTCGCGGCATGAGATTTCGAGCGTCTTGCCTTTATCCACATTCATAAAATGGAAGCCGGTGTAGGCGGCATTTCCCCGCACGCAGGAGAACTTGTAGTCGTGCTTCTGGAACGGGGCGGGCGACTTTGCTGGAGTGTCCCATCGGTCCCTCCGACATCCTGGATCTCGGCTCGACAATCCCTGTGCAAAGCGTCCGGGATGCCAATTCTTCGATAGGAAAATGCTGGTGGGGAGGAAAGCATTGCGAGCTGGTTTGTTTGCTCAGAATGGGAGGAGAATACGGGGTCGCACAAAAAGCGCAACAAATATTTGCAATCATTTGCCTATTTATTACTCCCTCACGTAAGACTGACCTATTTTTCAAGCACTGGACGTTCATTCCAAAGCAGAAAGAATTTGACAGCCGCAAGATGTTCGCAATATTTTGCGACCAGGTCTCTTAAAATGTGCAGCACATATGAAACACGCGCATGCCCGAAACTTGCAAGTCCCTGAAGCTTCTAAGTAGCACTGGCATCCCCATCGACAAGCTCAGGGCCTTGAGCCTGTCGAAACGGCGGCCCCCGCGAGGAGGTCACGGCACAGACAGGATTGTCTGTGCTACACTCCAGAAAAGCAGCCTTCATTGGTCTAGACGTCCGTTTGCACCATCAGAAATGCGTCCATATGAAACCCATGAGAGCCAGCCGATATCGGCCCGGGCATCGACAGATCACGGATCGTTTGCTGGAGATGATCATGCCCGGGCAAACTGGTTGCACGTTCCCGTAAGATTGTTATGTTTGAATGAAGCGATTCCACAAGTTCGCCACGCTAAAATCCCATTCACGCGATGAAGCCTCCCACGCACAATGCACTCTTTTCTGCCAGCCGGATCGTCCTGTACGTCCTTGTCGGATTGGCTCTCCTCCTCCCGCTCACCGCATCGGCGCAGTCAAACGAGTTGTGGACCCCGGCTTCTACTGGTTCCCAAAACTGGAACCTCCCCGCAAACTGGGGCGGCACCGTCCCGAACGGCACCGCCTATAAAGCATACATGATCTCCCTGCTAAACAACTCCACCTACACGATCAATCAGAACATCGGTGCCGGAGTCACTCTTGGATGGGGTCTTATTATCGACTTAGGCAGCACTGCCAACACAATTTCCGTTGCCCTCTCCGGCAACTCCATCACCCTAGGTAGCGCCGCTGGGCCAACCTTTCAATTAACAGTCCAAAACGTTGGCAGCGCCTCTTCCTTGACGGTCGGTAATAATCTGGTCTTCGCAGCTCCCTCGACGACTTTCGGAATCCCTGGTGCCGGCTCAAACGTAACCGCCCCCACGTTCACTGGCGTCCTCAGTGGGACGGGCAATGTCACGGTGGGTGGTACAACTATAGTGCTGAATAATACCAGCGGTACGGCGAGCAGCCAGTCAGGTGCTTGGGGCGTGCAATATGGTGTGCTGTCTTTGGGCAACAGCAATTCTGCTGGATCCGCAAGTTATACGCTCAACACCGCCGGGCAGGTGAAATTCGCCAATGCTTCAAACGACGCCTACACCAACCTCTTTGCCCAGGGTGTAGCGGCTACTGGCACGATTGGATTTTTAGGGGTTGGAGGAGTGACGAACACCCTGACCAACATGGGGGATCTCGCAGGGGGAACGTTCAGCTTTCTCACATCTGGAGGGACCGGAAACACCGGGTATAAAATCACGACGGCGAATTGGAGCCCGACGGCCGCGCTCACCGTCACCGGATCCACTCTCGAGCTCGCGAGCGCGAGCGGGATCCAGGCGCTCAGCGGCAACATCACCGGCACAGGAGCTCTCGTCCGCAGCACGGCGGGAGGAACCTCCGTCCTCTCGGGTACCAATACC
>Ga0194063_10002575_pt1 | contig 11212 bp, 7 predicted proteins | sample SepL3720m_MetaG_FD_155459 | JGI IMG/M metagenome (GOLD analysis project Ga0194063, IMG submission 155459) | Anoxic zone freshwater microbial communities from boreal shield lake in IISD Experimental Lakes Area, Ontario, Canada - Sep2016-L373-20m | ecosystem: Environmental > Aquatic > Freshwater >... | reverse complement strand
GCAACGCGATCGTCTTCATCCTCGTCGTACGGGTCGTCGCGTCGGTACGCGAGCACCGAGCCCTGTTGGCTGAGTACGCCGCTCGAAACGCCGACCTGCAGGTGGCGCGCGATCGGGCGCACCAGGAGATCACCGAGCGCCACACCCAGGTAGTTGAGCGCATCCGCGGCCAACTGCTGGACCGCCTCGATGACATGGCCGGACAGTCCCCTATCGAGATCGCCAACGCCATGCCGCAGACCGTCGAGGACGTCGTACGGCCGCTCAGCCATGAGTTGGCTCAGCAGACGCCTGCCCTCCTCGCGCATCGACTGGCGCGGCATCGACTCCGATGCGACTCTCGGTCGTCCTCTGCCGGCACTTGCGCTGGCCGTATCGATGGTCGTGATCGGGGCGCTGGCCACGATCATCGACGAGATCATGTACCGCTTCTCGCCCACTGCGGGTCCAGTAGTGCGCAGCATCGTGATGACGCTGCTGCTGTTCGCCACGGGTATCGTGACCGGTTCAGCGACGACCATCACGATGGCTTCTGATCCGCGTTCGCGGACTATCGCCGTTGGTGACACCTTCTTCATTCCCATCCTCGGCTGGCTGTTGGCGGGGGCGAAAGCCGCCCAGAATCAGCAGCGTCGTCTTGAGGCGGCCATGATGGAGACCAATGAGGCCCTCGCCTGGGAGATCGCCCGCGCAGGTGAGACTCAATGGCAGCAGCGCCGCGCACTCTCCCGCGCGTTGCACGGACCCGTGCAGGGCGCTATCGGCGGTGCAGCCGTGCGACTCGACCTCGCCCTCCAGGCAGGTGAGCCAACCGACACGCTCATCGTCGAACTGCGTGGGCACGTCGTCGACGCCATCGACCTCCTCGGCTCGCAACAGCCGGCCACTGACCTCAACACCACAATCGAGCAGTTGCAGGGCGTCTACCGAGGGGCCTGCGAGATCACCTTCCAATCCCCGAGGCCGGTGCTCCGGGCGCTCAAAGACGATCACACCTGCGCCGCAACGGCAACGGAACTCGTGAGCGAGGCAGTGTGGAACGCCATCCGGCACGGCAAGGCCCGCCACGTCCGAATCGACGTCCTACCTGCCAAGCCAGCAGCCATCCGCATCACCGTGACCGACGACGGCATCATCACCGACCCCGAGCACGAGGACCAGCGAGGGCTGGGCACCGCGATGCTCGACGAGGTCGCCCTCGAATGGACACGACAGCGGAGCAATACGGGAACGAAACTCGTCGCCACCCTCCCGATCGCCTGACGACCGAACGACCGCGGACGGGCTAACGGCCCAGTTCATCGCGCAGGACGTCCACGGCTTCATGCTCCCACCGTCACCGGCGCTCTGCGGTTTCGCGTCAACCGCTGGACTCGCCGGCGACGAGAATCATGATGTCGATCAGGGAAGACCGAGCCACTCTGCAGTCGAACCCGGTTCTCCCTCTCCGGCCGCTACGACCGCGAGGCCGTCTGCATCAGCCAAGCCCCTCAGCATCCCGGACCCGATGTGGTCGAGAGGGAACACCCGCTCCCCAACCCGTCGACAGGGGACGAGCCTGGTCTTGGCTCCCTGGGACGCGACGTAGTCGGCCAGCACCACTCTCGGCAGTGGCTCCATGTGACGACCACCGAAACCCGCAATCAGAGGCTGTGCCAACGTCAGCAGCGCAGAGATCGCAGCGAGTGGATTGCCCGGCAAGCCGACAAGACGACGCCCTCCGGGCCACCCAGCCAGCAGCATTGGGTGGCCGGGTCGGCAGGCAACGGTGTCCACGATGAGTGAGCCACCCGTGGCCGCGACCGCGGCATGCAGGTGGTCGACGGGTCCCGCTGCGGTTCCTCCGGTCGTGAGTACGAAGTCGCACCCAACGGCCTCCTGCAATCCGGTCGACAGCGCCCGAAGGGTGTCTTCTACTCTGACTGTCTCCAACAGGTCGACGCCGAGGCGGTCAAGCCACCCCGGCAGTTGCGGGCCAAGGCTGTCACGCACCTGTCCGTGCCTGGCGGGTCCTTCGCTGAGGAGCTCGTCACCGAGAATGAGCAGCTTCACGATCGGTCGACGCCTCACGACGAGCGTGTCGTGCCCTGCCGCAGCAGCCAATCCGATCCGCGGCGGAGTCAGAACGACGCCCATGGCGATCAGCACCTCGCCTTGGCGGGCTTCCTCTCCGGCGGGCCTGATGTCTCTGCTCGCGCGAACACTCCCGTGCACGTCCCCGAGCGGATCGACCAGTCCGTCCTCGCTTCTGAGGACCCCGTCGCATCCCGCGGGAAGGGCCGCACCCGTAGCGATCAGCACGGCCTGCCCAGGGGCGAGCGGTGTCGGCCACACCCTGCCCGCGAGTACTTGTCCGACGACGACCCAAGGTGCTTCACCGGCGACGGCCCAACCGTCCATGGCGGAAATCGGCGTGGGGGGCAACGAGGTCAGAGCGGTGACTGGTTCAGCGCTGACTCGTCCGTCCGCGTCGATGAGGCTGACCCGCTCGGTCGGCAGTGGCACAGCGCATCCATGCGCAGCCTTCCGCGCCTCGTGCCAGCTCGGCTCGACGAGCGTCATCAGCCAACCTTCTCCCAGCCACGCTTAGGTGCATGGTTGCCGGCATCGTGCGGGCCCTTGTCGCGGTAGACAACGTAGGGTCTGAACACGTAGCCGAGGGGCGCGCTGAAGGCGTGCACGAGGCGGGTGAACGGCCACACGATGAACAGCAGCATGCCAGCGACCGCATGGATCTGGAATGACGGAAGCGCCTCGGCCATCAACTCGGGCTGCGGATTGAGCAGGAAGATGGATCGGAACCATGGCGAGACCGTCTCGCGATAGTTGTAGCCGTTGCCGAGGACTCCCGAGCCGATGATCGTGGTGAGCAGCCCCAGACAGATAGCCGCAATGAGGAAGACGTACATCGTCTTGTCGTTCTTGGTGGTGGCCGCCATCACTGCACCCGTGGTGCGACGTCGGTAGACCAGGAGTGAGACCCCTACGAGCGTGCATACGCCCGCGACCGCTCCGATTCCAACGGCCATCAAGTGGTAGGCGTCCTCACTGAGTCCGGCGGCCTTGGTCCAGTGCTCCGGTATGAGCAGGCCCATGATGTGGCCCATGAGAACCGCGAGGATGCCGATGTGGAAGATCGGGCTGGCGATCCGGATGAGGTTCCGCTCGTACAGCTGGCTTGACCTCGTGGTCCAGCCAAACTTGTCGTAGCGGTAGCGCCAGATGGTCCCGGTGACGAAGACGGCGATCGTGATGTAGGGAAGGGCGACCCACAGCAGGATCTCAGAGGCAGTCATCGGCGGGCCCCAATCGATTCGATGGTGACGCTGACTCCGAAAGGCTCGAGGCCCACCGACTCTGCAGGAGGGCCGGAGACGGCGAGTTGAGCCATGCGCATCTCAATGTCGGGCGTGATGTCGGGCAGTGTGACGACGATGGCGTCCAGCACGTGCATGTATGGCGAACCGAGCTTGGCCAGCGCGTCGCGGAGCAGGTGAATGGGAACTGCATGCTCGGCGAGTAGCGCATCACCAGTCAGGCGATCACCTATTGCGGCAAACTCCAGCACCATGGCCAGGTGATCAGCCAGTTCGACGTTCCCTGCATCGAACCCTGACTCGAGGTACGCCTGCTTGAACCGAAGGATCGCCCTGCCGCGGTTGCGGGTGTCACCGTCGGTCCAGTAGGTGAGGTAAGGGCAGGCCTTGCGCTTCATGTCGAACGTCGCAACGTAGTGGGCCTGCACCTCTCGGACAGGCGTGTCATCGAGGTATTCGAGGAAGGCCCGCAACGGCACGCCCAATCGGTCGGGCAAGTTGCCCGCGACTTCAGCGATGTCATCGACTCGGGAGAGGAGTAGGTCGTCTGGATACCAGAGCAGCCACGATGCCGCGAGTCTCACGACAGCGACTTCCTCATCCTTCTGCGGTCTAGTTGTCATGAGACTCACCTGCTCCGCCCCAACTGCGCAGGTTCATGCGCACCGCATCGAGCGGTATCAGGACCTCCGTCGTCTGGCGCTCCTTCAGGGCATGGAAGGTCTCGACGGCAACTGGTACGGGACGTCCAGAGGCGTAGCCGAAAGGACCGGATGCGTCATGGGGGTCGCCGTCATAGTCGACTGCACAGGCCAATTCCTCGAGGTCCCGCGCGGTCTCGGCATGCGCCTTGGGGATGATGTAGCGGTCCTCATACTTGGCGATGGCCAGGAGCCGGTACATCTCGTAGACGGACTCCTCGGTCATGCCGACGGCCTCGGGGATCTCCGGTCGAGGCTCACGGCCGAGGTTGACGTCACGCATGTAGGAGCGCATCGCGGCGAGCTTGCGCAAGGACGCCTGCACTGGGGCAGGATCGCCCGCGGTGAAGAGTTCAGCGAGGTACTCAATGGGGATACGCAGTGTGTCGAGCGCGCCGAACAGGTTGTCGACGTCCTCTGCATCGTTGCCCGTATCGCGCAGCGCATCCACCACCGGTGACAGCGGGGGGATGTACCAGACCATCGGCATGGTTCGGTACTCCGGATGCAGCGGCAGGGCGACGTTGTAGACCTTCGCAAGCTTGTACACCGGCGAGCGCTGGGCCGCGTCGAGCCAGTCAGCGGGAATGCCGTCGCGGCGTGCAGCCTCCTGCACTTCGGGATCGTGGGGATCCAGGAGCAGGTCCAGTTGCGCCTGCAGCAGGTCGTGCTCATTCTCGACCGATGCGGCGGCCGTGACCTTGTCGGCGTCGTAGAGGAACAAGCCGATGTAACGCAGTCGACCGACGCAGGTCTCCGCACACACCGTAGGCAGTCCCACTTCGATGCGTGGGTAGCACATGGTGCACTTCTCGGCCTTGCCCGTCTTGTGGTTGAAGTAGACCTTCTTGTAGGGGCAGCCGCTGACGCACATGCGCCATCCGCGGCACTGGTCCTGGTCCACCAGGACGATCCCGTCCTCGGATCTCTTGTACATCGCACCCGAGGGGCAGGCAGCTACGCACGCCGGGTTGAGGCAGTGTTCGCAGATCCGGGGCAGATAGAACATGAAGGCATTCTCGAAGTCCAACTTGACACGATCGCCGACCTCGTCGCGGATCTTGACCAGGATGGGGTCCTTGGGCGCGAGCTCAGGGCCGCCTGCGAGATCGTCGTCCCAGTTGGCGGACCATTCGATCTTCATGTTCCTGCCGGTGATGAGCGACTTCGGTCGAGCCACCGGCGTGTTCTCCCCCAAGGGGGACGAGATGAGCATGTCGTACTCGTAGGTCCACGGCTCGTAGTAGTCGTCCAGCGTCGGAAGGTTGGGGTTGCTGAAGATCTGCGCGAGCCGCTTGAATCGCCCGCCGGATCGAAGCTTCAGCTTGCCGCGCTTGACCTTCCAGCCGCCCTTCCACTTCTCCTGGTCCTGGTAGGTGCGCGGATATCCCTGGCCGGGTCTCGTCTCGACGTTGTTGAACCAGACGTATTCCACTCCAGAGCGATTCGTCCACGCCTGCTTGCAGGTGACCGAGCAGGTGTGACAGCCGATGCACTTGTCGAGGTTCATCACCATTGCCATCTGTGCCATGACGCGCATCAGTACTCGACCTCCTGCGAACGGCGGCGGATCACGGTGATCTCATCCCGCTGGTTGCCCGTGGGCCCCAGGTAGTTGAACGCGAAGGACAGCTGGGCGTAGCCGCCGACGATGTGGCTGGGCTTGATGAGCAGGCGGGTCAGCGAGTTGTGGATGCCTCCTCGCTTCTTGGACGTCTCGGTGATCGGCACGTCGACCGTGCGGTCCTTGGCGTGGTACATGAAGACGGTGCCGGCCGGCATGCGGTGCGAGACGATCGCTCGCGCTGCCACGACGCCGTTGCGGTTGTAGGACTCGACCCACTCGTTGTCCTTCACGCCGATGGCGTCGGCGTCCTGCGGACTCATCCAGATCTCGGGCCCGCCCCGTGACAGCGAAAGCATGAACAGGTTGTCCTGGTACTCGGAGTGGATCGACCACTTGGAGTGGGGCGTGAGGTAGCGGACGGTCACCTCCTTGCCGTCACCGAGTTGCTGGTTGCCGTCGAGGCGATGCAGGTTCAGCGGCGGCCGGAAGACCGGCATGTTCTCGCCGAGCTCGCTCATCCAGTCGTGGTCCAGGAAGAAGTGCATGCGACCGGTGAGCGTCTGCCACGGCTTGAGCTGCTCGACGTTGATCGCGAATGCGGTGTAGCGGCGGCCGCCATGTTCACTGCCGGACCATTCCGGGCTGGTGATCACGGGGACGGGTCGAGCCTGGGTATCAGGGAAGGTGATGTGCTTGCCTTCCTCCTCCTCTGCGAGGAAGGCCAGTCGCTGGCCCGTGCGCTTCTCCATCGCCTTGAACCCCTGCACAGCGAGGCGCCCGTTGGTCGTTCCGGACAGCGCGAGGATCGTCTCGCAGGCATGCACGGCCGTGACGAGTGAGGGGCGCCCTGCGGCAGGCCCGTCCGGAATGACTCCGTTCTTTCCTGCGAGCAGTGCGATCTCCTCTGTGGGTGAGAAGGGCACGCCCTTGGTCATCATTCCCAGGGTCTCGGCAAGTGGGCCGAGGGCCGACATCTTGGCGCCGATGGCCGTGTAGTCGCGCTCGACGACAACGAATTTCGGGGCGGTCTGGCCTGGAATGAGGTCGACCTCACCCGTCTTCCAGTCCCGGACCACTCCGCCGGGCACCGCCATCTCGTCAACGGTGTCGTGGAGCAGCGGGACGGCGACGAGGTCCCTGCGAGTGTCCAGGTGACCGCGCGCGAGGTCCGAGACGCGCCGTCCAAGAGCCTGGAAGATGTCGTAGTCGCTCTTGGTCTCCCACGGCGGGTCAATTGCCGGGGTGAAGGCGTGGATGAACGGGTGCATGTCAGTCGACGAGAGGTCATGCTTCTCGTACCACGTGGCTGCGGGCAGCAGGATATCGCCGAACAGGCCCGTGCTCGTCATGCGGAAGTCGATGCTCACGAGCAGGTCAAGCTTGCCTTCTGGCGCCTCGTCGCGCCAGGTCACATCGCGTGGCCGCTGCCCCTCAGGTGTCTCCGTCGCACGTACTGAGTTGTCCGTGCCGAGCAGGTGCTTGAGGAAGTACTCGTTGCCCTTGCTCGATGAGCCGAGCAGGTTCGCCCGCCACACGGTCAGGACACGCGGCCAGTTGGCCTCTGCGTCGGGATCATCGATGGCGAACTTCATCTCGCCGCTGGTCAGTTGCTGTGTGACGTAGTCGGCCGGCGCCTGCCCGTTGGCCTCGGCCTGGGCGACGATGTCGAGCGGGTTGCGGTCGAACTGCGGATAGGAGGGCATCCAACCCGAGCGCGCCGACTGCGCGATGGTGTCGATCATCGACTGGCCGACGAAGCGCCCTTCACCCAACGGCGAGGCGAGCAGGTCGGCGCCGAGGCGGTCGTAGCGCCACTGGTCTGTCTGCACGTACCAGAAGCCGGTGCCGATCATCTGGCGCGGCGGGCGCGACCAGTCGAGACCGAAGGCGAGCTGCGCCCACCCGGTGACGGGCCGGCACTTCTCCTGGCCCACGTAGTGCGCCCAGCCGCCGCCGTTGATTCCCTGCGTGCCGCAGAGGGTTGTCAGGGCAAGGAAGGTGCGGTAGATCGTGTCGGAGTGGAACCAGTGGTTCGTGCCGGCGCCCATGAGGATCATCGAGCGCCCGCCGGAGTCCTCGGCGTTCTGCGCGAACTCTCGGCCGATGCGCTCGGCCATCGCGGCCGGTACGCCGGTGATCTCCTCCTGCCAGGCAGGCGTGTAGGGCTCGGGGTCGTCGTATCCGGATGGCCACTGGCCGGGCAGGCCATCGCGGCCGACGCCGTACTGAGCGAGCAGCAGGTCGAAGACCGTCGTCACGAGTCGTTCGCCGCTCGCGGTCGCGAGTCGAGCAGCAGGCACGCCGCGGTGGTGGATCCCGCCGCCCTCGTTGTCGGCCTGGCCGACGTCGAAGCGTGGAAGCAGAACCTCGACGTTCTCGGTGCCGCTGGCCCCGTGCAGGGACAGGGCGGGATCGACTCCCTCGAGGTCGAGGTTCCACTTGCCCATGCCGGACTCGTTGAAACGGAACCCAAGGGATCCGTTGGGCACGTGCGGAAGGCCGGTAGCGGCATCGACGAACACCGTCTTGAAGGTGGCGCCCTCTGCCTCATCGCCGAGATCGGCGGACGTCACGAACTTGTCCGGCACCCAGGCGCCGTCCTTCTCCCGCAGCGTGACGAGGAACGGCAGGTCGCTGTACTTCCTGACGTATTCGACGAAACGCGGCACCTGCCGCTCAATGAAGAACTCCCTGAGGATCACGTGGCCCATCGCCATCGCGAGCGCGCCGTCGGTACCCGGATGTGGCGCCATCCACTCGTCGGCGAACTTCGTGTTGTCCGCGTAGTCCGGCGAGACGGTAACGACCTTCTGCCCGCGGTAACGCGCCTCTGCCATGAAGTGCGCATCGGGGGTGCGCGTGACGGGCACGTTCGAGCCCCACATGATCAGGTAGGCGGCGTTCCACCAGTCAGCCGACTCCGGTACGTCGGTCTGGTCGCCGAATACCTGCGGCGAGGCGACGGGAAGGTCCGCGTACCAGTCGTAGAACGAGAGCATCGACCCGCCCATGAGCGAGATGAACCTTGCACCAGCCGCATGGGAGGCCATCGACATCGCCGGGATCGGCGAGAACCCGAAGACGCGATCGGGGCCATACGCCTTGATCGTGTGCACATGAGCTGCCGCGATGATCTCGTTGACCTCGGCCCACGAAGCTCGGACGAGTCCACCCTTGCCACGCGCCCGCTGGTAGCTGCGCCTCGTCGCCGGATCATTGACGACGGCGGCCCACGCATCGACCGGGTCGTCATGCGTGACCCGGGCCGCGCGGTAGGCCTCGAGCAGGACGCCGCGGACATAGGGATACCGCACCCGCGTCGGCGAGTACGTGTACCAGGAGAAGGCCGCGCCGCGGGGGCATCCGCGGGGCTCGTACTCGGGGCTGTCCGGGCCGACGGACGGGTAGTCGGTCTGCTGCGTCTCCCATGTGATGATGCCGTCCTTGACGTACACCTTCCACGAGCAGGAACCCGTGCAGTTCACGCCGTGCGTGCTGCGCACGACCTTGTCGTGGCTCCAGCGGTCACGGTAGAAGACGTCGCCCTCCCGGCCGCCGGTCTTGGTCACGGTGCGCAGGTCCGCGGACACCTTCCCGGGAGTGAAGAAGCGCCCGGCCTTGACGAGGAACTCCTCGGTGGCTCTGCTGGTCGATGTGTCGCTGCTCATCACTCGCCGCTCTTCTTGGAGGAGACGCGTCCGCGACTGTTCGCCGCGATCGTCCTGGCCGCCACAAGATCGGGCCGGTTCAGGTGGGCGATGCAGATGCCCGGTCGCGCCCACACGTCAACGGTTCCGACCGTCACCGGTTGACCCGTCTGCTTGAGCAGCCGCGCGATGAGCGCCGTGTGGATGTCGCAGATCACGGGGTTGTCATCGACCAACGTGGCGTACGGGCACTGCGTCACGGCGATCGCGTCACCGACGGGATTGGTGACCGCAGTGAAGCCGAGGCGGTTGAGTGCTTCCGTGGTCTCGAAGACGGCCTCATCGGGGGAGCCCGCCTCCAGCAGCGCCGGCAGGGCCCGCGCCCACTGCTCGGCAGCACGATCCGACAGCGCGGGATCGTCGACGTGACTCAGCTGGGCGCTCAGCGCCTCGGCAAGGGCCTGGAACGGTGACGCCTGTGGGGTCGAGGCGCGATACAGCCATCGAGGGCGACCGCGGCCCGAGGCGTCGGCGGCGTCGCGGTTGATTGCCCCAGAAGCCAACAGGACATCGAGGTGGCCGCGCACGGTGTTGGCATGGAGCCCCGTGCGCTCGGAGATCTCCTCAACGGTGAGGGAAATGTCCGAAACCTCGATCGCCGCCAGTACACGGCCTCGGCTCTCCTGGGTGACGCGCGTCTCGCTCATGGGGATTTTCTACCACACATCCGATGTTTTTTCACTTTAACACCGTGATTAATAACTCTCTGTGGTTTAATCCTGTTTCGTGACGACTGAAACCCCTGAGAAGGGCCGCGTTCCGGTCCTCGTCTGGTCCACCCTCGGCTTCACGCTGATGTTCGCAGTGTGGCTGATGTTCGGCGTCCTGGGCATCCCGATCCGCAAGGAATTCGGCCTGTCGGACGTCCAACTGGCCTGGCTCACCGCCGTCGCCGTGCTCAATGGAGCCATCTGGCGCCTGCCCGCCGGCATCGCCGCGGACCGCTTCGGCGGCAAGCGAGTCTTCGTGACCATGCTGGCCATCACGGCGGTGCCTGCCTATCTCGTCTCGACCGCGACGTCCTTCACGACACTGCTGTTCTACGCGTTCCTCGTCGGCTTCGCCGGCAACTCGTTCAGCGTGGGCATCGCCTGGGTCAGCGCGTGGTGGCCGCAGAACCGACAGGGCTTCGCCCTCGGCGTCTTCGGAGCGGGCAACGTGGGCGCGTCCGTGACGAAGTTCATCGGCCCAGCCCTCATCGTCGCCGTCCCTGCCGCCGGATACCTCGGCGGAGTGGTGCCAGGGGGCTGGCGCTTCGTCCCCTTCCTCTACATGATCCTGCTCATCGCGATGGCGCTTGGAATGTGGGCGTTCACGCCTCACCGCGAGATCAAGCCCGGCAGCGGCCGCTCAATGAAATCGATGCTTGCCCCGCTCAAGCAGACCCGCGTCTGGCGGTTCAGCCTCTACTACGTCGTCGTCTTCGGCGCCTATGTCGCGCTGGCCGCATGGCTGCCCAAGTACTACGTCGACGTCTACGGCATGCCGCTCTCGCAGGCGGCTCTGCTCACCGCGATCTTCATCTTCCCGGCATCGCTTCTTCGCCCCGTCGGTGGCTGGATGTCCGACCGCATCGGCGCCCGAAAGGTGATGTACATCTGCTTCACGATCATGCTCGTGGCGTCTGGAATCCTGATGATGCCCTATGGACACATCGTCCTTGCGAATCCGAACGGCACCACCAGCGAGATCCTCCCCTGGCAGGTAGGCACCATCCTGTTCACGCTGCTGGTGTTCCTCATGGGCTGCGCGATGGGCATCGGCAAGGCGGCCGTGTACAAGCACATCCCCGAGTACTTCCCGAACGACGTGGGAGCGGTGGGTGGCCTCGTCGGCTCCCTCGGTGCCCTCGGCGGCTTCTTCCTGCCGCTGCTGTTCGCCTACACGACCTCGTTCACGATGCTCCCGCAGTCCACATTC
>Ga0194063_10002574_pt1 | contig 11213 bp, 10 predicted proteins | sample SepL3720m_MetaG_FD_155459 | JGI IMG/M metagenome (GOLD analysis project Ga0194063, IMG submission 155459) | Anoxic zone freshwater microbial communities from boreal shield lake in IISD Experimental Lakes Area, Ontario, Canada - Sep2016-L373-20m | ecosystem: Environmental > Aquatic > Freshwater... | reverse complement strand
ATCATGGAGGAGAAAAATCCCAGAGTCCCGAAAAAAATGAAAATATTTTCCCTGTCGGGGATTTCCCTTGCCCGCCTGCGCTGCCAGCGCCACCATGCAGGTCACGTCAAACGACCTGAACAGTTACCGGGAATGATTGCCGCCGACGTTCTCCGCGGCGACATGCCGCTCAGCCACTGGGGAGAAGAAGGCTTCCTCCTCGACGTGCGCGACCCGGAGGAATTCTCAGGCGGCCATGCGCCGGACGCTCTCAACATCCCGCTCAACGCGCTCCGCTCGCGCCTCGAAGAACTTCCCCGCGACCGCAGAATCCTCGTCTATTGCCACTCCGGCCAGCGCGCCTACTACGCCACGCGAATCCTTTTGCAAAATGGATTTCAAGCCCGCAACATCTCGGGCGGCATCCTCGCCCGCTCGAACCTCATGCCGGAATAAAACCTATGGAATTCCCAAACGTCACCGCCCTCGCCAAAGCCAATGTCTATTTCGACGGACGCGTCGTCTCGCACACGATCGTCGCCAGCGACGGATCGAAGCGCACGCTCGGGCTGATCTATCCCGGAACGTATCACTTCGGAACCGATGCCGCCGAGCGCATGGAGATCACCGACGGAACGTGTTCGGTGGTTCTCGACGGCGCGGGATCCGCACGGGAATACGCTGCCGGCTCGGCCTTCGAGGTTCCTGCAAAATCCGGATTCACGATCACGGTGGAAGACGGGATCTGCCAATACGTCTGCTCGTTCCTCGCTTGAACGGCCTCCAGGATCCGACGGTTGTTTCCACGGGTCACGGTTTGACAATCTGCAACGAAAGGAGCGAGGCATACCATGAACAGAATTCGGAACTTTTGGGGAAATGGATGGATGGTCGTGTGTTTTGTGCTGGCGGTTTTCTCAGCTGGCGCAAACGGCGTTCAAGCGGAGGAGGGATACAAGGAGATCGGCGGTGGGGTGAAATATCAGGCGGCCGGCGAATACAGCTTGGCACGACTGAACAAGATTCTGACCAGCGAGCTGGCGGAATTCAGCGATTTCAATATCTCGTTTCCCGAGGCGAAGCATGCGGTGACGCTTTACCGGGTGGTCTACACGACGGTGGTCCCCGAACTGAACAACCGTCCGGTCGCGGTCTCCGGGCTCATCGCTGTGCCGCAGAACGTTTCCGGAACCCTGCCGGTGGTGTCCTACCAGCACGGGACGGTTTTCTCGCGCACCGAGGTTCCCTCCTTCTCCGATAAATCCGCCGAAACCAGGATGATGATCGCCAATTTTGCAGCGCAGGGCTACGTGGTCATCGCTGCCGATTATCTGGGCAAGGGTATCTCGGCGGAAAACGATGCCTTTGTCATCAAAGACGCCACGGCGCAGACCTGCCTCGATATGATCCTAGCCTGCCGTGCGGTTTTCTCCGACCTCAAAATCCAGACCGGTGAACTCTTCCTGAGCGGCTGGTCGCAGGGCGCCTATAACACGATGGTGTTTCTGCGGAAACTAGAAACCCTTGGAATGCCCGTCAAGGCGGCCGCGATGGCAGCCACCCCCAACGATGTCTACCTCCTTGTGAATCGGCTGATGAATGTCTCTTCAGAACTGGATGTGCAATGGGTAGTCGGAGTGATCTGCCTGCTGATTAATTCCTACGAGCATTACTACGGCCTGCCGGGCCTCTCGCAGGCCGCGATCAAGCCGCAGTACTGGCAGGTTGCCCGGGATCTGTATGTGAATAAGATCACCTGGCCGGTGGCCGCTAAACTCCTGCCTTTTAGGACTCGGGATTTGCTGCAGGCGGAGTTTATCGCTGGCGGCTCTGTCGTGGGCAACCAATTCTTCCGGCAGTTGCAGGCGAATGAAGCCTATTGCTGGCGGGCAAAAACTTCCGCCCGGCTGTACTACGGGCAGATTGACGAGGTCATCGCCCCCTATATTGCCACCTTGCCGATGAAGTATCAGGAGACCATGGACGGCACCTCCATGAACGCTGTCTTCGCCGGCGAAGGGGCCAACCACCGCGGAACGTTTCTCTACGGAATCTTGGACCAGAAGAAATGGTTCGATGAACTGAGAAAGGAGCAGGACGTCCCCGGGGGCAGGCACCCGTGATGGAGGCATGTCTCGAGGGCGGTTGCCTTGGCAGTAGAATGCTCCGAGAAGGACTGTTGGTTGCTGGGATTTGAACGTTTGCGGAACGGCTGAAATTTTGTCATTTTCAGTTATGACGACATCGATTTTCCTCCTTCAGGCGACGCTCTCACGGTGATGCGGCCGGTCGTGCTCAGCATTGCGGGGTCGGACAGCTCGTGCGGAGCTGGCGCGCAGGCGGATCTCAAGACGATCACCGCGCTGGGCGGGTATGCGCTGACCGCGATCACGTGCGTGGTCGCGGAGGTGCCCGGGAAAGTCAGCGCGATCCAGGCGGTGCGGCCGCGGATCGTCGCCGAGCAGATCCGGCTCAGCTTCGGGGCGTTTCCCGTCGCCGCCATCAAGACCGGCATGCTTTATTCTGATTCCATCATCCGGGCGGTTTGCGCGGAATTCGACCGGCCCATTCCTCCTCTGGTTGTTGACCCGGTGATGGTCGCATCGAGCGGCGACCCGCTCCTGAAGCGCTCCGCGATTTCCGCATACAAAAAATTCCTTTTTCCGAGGGCCGCGCTCGTCACGCCGAATCTCGATGAGCTCCGCATCCTCTCCGGCATGCCCTGCCGGACCCTCGAGGAAATGAAATCCGCCGGGCGCCGGCTCGTCGCGGAATTCGGCGTTCCCTTCCTGCTGAAGGGCGGACACTTCAAAGCCCGCGTGGCGGTTGACATCCTCGCCACGGCGGACGGCTTCATCGAGTTCCAAGCCCCGTTTGTCCGCGGCGCCGACACCCACGGTACCGGCTGCACATTTTCCTCCGCGATCGCCACCGGCCTGGCCCACCGCCTCCCGCTCCCGGATGCCGTCGGCCAAGCGAAAGCCTTCATCACGGAAGCCATCCAAACCCGCCTCCGCTGGAAAAAAACCACCGCCCTCAACCACGGGTAAAACGCCGCTTCGCCCCGGAAAACCCGAGGGCGAAACAACAGGCCTCTCGGAATCAGGGTTCGGGATCGGGAACTTCCTTGTCCCAATCCGAATCGACCGCGGTGTAGCTGAGGCAGCTGATTTCCTCGAGCGAGGTATTGCCGTTGAGAACCTGCGAGAGGCCCTCCTGGTAGAGCGTGAGGACTCCTTTTTTGAACGCGTGTTTGCGCATTTCGCTCTGCGGGGCGTTGGCGCCGATGAGGTCGGCCAGGACGTTGTCCGAGGGGCACATCTCCATGAGCGCCATGCGCCCGGTGTAGCCGGTTTCGCGGCACTCCGAGCATCCGTTCTTTTCAAAAATAACCTGGGTTTCCGGAGGGATGGCGACGCGGTTCGCGGCGAAGATCGTCCGCACCTCCGGGGTGATCTGAACCGGCCGCTTGCAGTAGGTGCAGAGGCGGCGGACGAGGCGCTGAGCCTGCGAGAGCGCGAGGGAATCGGCGAGGAGGTAGGGCGGGATGCCCATGGAAATCAGGCGGCTCACCGCGCGGAGCGAGTCGTTCGCGTGGAGGGTGGTGAGGACGAGGTGGCCGGTGAGCGCGGCGTTGACCGCGGAGTTTGCCGTCTCGAAGTCGCGGCACTCGCCGATGAGGATGACGTCGGGATCCGCGCGCATGAGCCGCCGGAGGCCCTCGCCGAAATCGATCCCGTTGATCGGGTCGGTCTGGGTCTGGTTGAGTCCCTCGACCTCGTATTCGATCGGATCTTCGATCGTCTGGATGTTGATGTTGTCGGCGTTGATGCTGTTGAGGAGGGCGTAGAGAGTGGAGGTCTTGCCGCTGCCGGTGGGCCCGGTCACGAGGATGAGCCCCTGGTCGCGGCCCATCGCATCGCCGAGCACCGAGATCTGGCGCGGCGAGAGGTTCAGCTCGCTGAGCTTGCGGATGCCGTCCTGCCGGTCGAGGAAGCGGATCGTGATTTTCTGAAGATCCTTGCGGCAGGGGATGGCCGAGACCCGGCAGTCCACGCGGCGCTTGCCGAGGGTGAGCGAGAACCGCCCGTCCTGCGCGTCCTGCCGCCTCTGCCCCATGTTCGAGTAGTTTTTGATGACGCTGACGAAGCGGGCGAGCTGTTCCTCCGGGCACGAGTGGATGACTTTCAGCTCGCCGTCAATCCGCCCGCGGAAGCGCGCGGTGTTGTAGAATTTTTCGATATGGAGATCGCTGGCGCGTCCGGTGATCGCGCGCCAGAGGACCCAGTGGACGACCTGTTCAGGGGTGGCGTTGATGCTCGAGGGGTTGATGCGCTGGATCTCCTGGACGTCGATGTCCACGATGTTGGCGACGTCCGAATACGTGAGCTCCTGGTCGGTGGCGGCGGTGCTGGAGCCTGCGGCCCGGCTGCGGTCGCGGTTGATCGTCGCGATGACCCCCTCGCGCTCGGCCAGAACCGTGCGAAAAAAAAGCGGGGCGTTTCCTCCGGAAAGCCATTCGTCCTCGAAGCCGAAGTTTTCTTTCTCGGCGGAAAGCAGGAAGATCGTCTTGACGCCGCAATAGAGGGGATAGACGGCATATTTTTCGAGGAGGGAATCCGGGAAGAGGCTTTGTGGCGGCGCGTGTTCGGCGTTGAAGCAGGCGTCCCCGGTCGAGAGGCTCCGCAGGGCGAGCCCGTAGTGGGACGGGAGGGATTTGATCGCCATCAGCGCCTCCGGCGGCACGCCAGTCAGATCGGCCTTGGCGCGTTCCAGCTTGCTGAGGATGTCTTCCTCGAACGGGTAAAACGCGAGAAGCCACTCGAGGACGGCCTCCGGGCTGGAATTTTGCGGGAGCGGATGCGGGACAGCCAAGTGGGGTTTTTCCTCGAGTGGCTGAAGGTCGAGACGCCCCATGAAATCGCGTTGAAAAATGGCATATTTCGACTGCGGGACGAGCATCGGGATGACGAGCTCGTGGGGGATTTCCCAGAGCCGGGTGCTGGCGGGATTGTAATGTGCGCAGAGCAGGAGCGGGCCGAGCGTGCCGAACGGGATCCAGTGATCCTCCTCCGCGCCCGACCTTTTCGGGCTGAGCCTCCGGAAGGCATTTTCCGCGCGGGTCGAGCAGCTTGTCCGGATCGGGTTGAACGGGAGGATGGTGAATTTTCTTGCGAGCCACTCGAGGGCTTCCTCGGCGAGGATCCCGTTGACATGCGCGAGGTGCTGGTGAAGATCCAAGGTCTCCTCGGGCGGGTTGCCAGGATCAATCCCGCCCTCCTTGAGGACGGTGCAGAGGTCATGCCAGTCGGCGGGGTTCATCAGTTCGTGGAGGATGATGAGCCCATGAGCTTGAGGAGGTCGAGCCCGGAGCCGCCCGTTCCCGCTGGGACAAGTTTGAACATCCGCCCGTTCCAGGTGGCGCGGTAGGTGGCGGTGTCGCTGCTGCTGACAAAAACCGCATTGGGCGGCAGGTAGGGCGAGCCGGGGGAGGGGTTCGTGGCCTCGCGGGTGCAGAGGAGGGTGAAGACGGCCTGCCCGTCGCCGCTCGCATTCGTCAACTCCGCGACGCCTTCATTATATGCGATCACCGCCCCGTTGAGGAGCCGCATGTTCCGCTTCGCCGTCTCGTAGGATGAGGCCTTGAGGACATTATTCATCACAGGAATGGCGACGGCAGCGACGATGGCCAGAAATGCGATCACGACGATCATCTCGACCAGGGAAAATCCCGCGCGCCGCGAAAATCTCCCGCTTCTCCTCCGGCTTCCGCCGCGTTTCGCTCCGGTCCGCATGGTTTCAGTAAGGAATATTTGTGCCCCGCACCGTGTTGCTGATGCTGGTTTTACTTGTCATGGGGACGATGCTCGTCGGAGGAGTGATCGTGTAGCCGGATGGGGTGAAGGCGGAGAGGCTGGATTCGGAAAAAGAGATGTATGAGCGGATCAAGGCGTATCTCGCGTCCGCACTGGCGCCGCTCCAGTTGCTCTGGGCGGTATTTGTCCCGACCACCTGCACATACGAGGCGATCGCCATGTTGAGCGACTCCGCGCGGGCGCGGGCGAGGTTGTCCTCGCCGTCCTGCTTGATGCGGACGATGTTCGGGATCGCGAGGAATGTGACGATGCCGATGATGGTGATCGCCGCCAGCACCTCGACGAGGGAGAACGCGGAAGAAAAGGATGAAGGGCAGCGCTGCCACGCGGCTTCATTCCGCATTCCGCATTTCGCATTTCGCATTTCGCATTTCATAGGGTCATTGCCATTCCACGGTGGGGTAACTTGATCCGCTCCATGTGGTGAAGGTCAAATGAATTCCGGATTTCACCATCGCCTCGCTTTGGATGCCGGAAGCGGAATTGCTCTTGAAGTGCAGGTAGGTCGAGTTGTGGAGGTAGTTGCTGCCGAGGAGGTCGAGCTTTGCGATGTCGGTAGAGGCCGCGGAGTAGAGGGCGCGGGCGGTGTTCAGGGTGTTCGTGCCGCTGGAATTTCCCGCGATCCAGGCGTTGAGGGCATCCTGGAGGGTGACCTGCTGCTGGAAGGCGAGCGTCCGGCGGGCATCCGCCGCCGCGTTCGTGACGGTCGTGATAATCAGCGCGCTCATCACCCCGATGATCGCAATGACCAGCAGCAGCTCGATGAGCGTGAAACCGGATTTTTTCCATCCGGAAGCCCGCCTGCTCACAAGAAACCCGCATCGCATGAGGCACTGGTGCATGATCCAACATAGCACGATACCGGGGGCTTGCCAAAAAAAATCACTTGCATGAGAGTTTATCCCGGATCCGGCGATTCCTCGCGCAGAGTCGCGGAGCCCGCAGAGAAAAACCGTTTTCGGGTTTATGTCATCCGCGCCTTCATTCAACTGCGGGAGCAGCTCGCCGCCAACTCGGCAATCCTCAAGCGCCTGGCGGAAATTGACAAGTCACTCCTGTTGCATGACTCCGCCTTGCGGGACATCTACCAGAAACTCGTGCCCCTGCTTCAACCTCCACCACCGCTGAGACCCCAAAGCGTCTGGTGCTGTTTTCGTGCCGATCAAACTCGCCAATTTCTTGGCACGAGATTGACATAGCATCTTTTCTGTGCCAATCTCCTGAACGCCGATCATCGGCACGAAATCGACATGATCCCATTTATCGGACGAGAGAAAGAACAGGGTGAGTTCGCCTTGCTCCTGAAAAAGCCAAGTGCCTCGCTGGTGACCTGCCAGGGGCGACGGCGGATTGGCAAGAGCCGTTTCATTACGGAGTGCGCAAAAGGGGCCGACCATTTTCTGTCCTTCGCCGGACTGCCGCCACGCGAAGGAATCTCCCAGCGCGATCAGTTGGGCGCATTTGCCGGACAACTCGCCTCGCAGTCCCGCGCTCCGAAGCTGGCGCTGGACACCTGGCCGTCCGCGCTCCAGCTCCTGGCGAGCCAGATTCCCGCGACCGGATCGGTCGTGCTCCTGCTGGATGAGATTTCCTGGATGGGCGTCGGCGATCCGGATTTCGCGGGACACCTGAAATCGGCTTGGGACGCGCATTTCTCGGCCCGGCGCGGCCTGGTCCTTGTCCTCTGCGGATCGGTTTCGTCATGGATCCAGCGCAACATTCTCAACAGCACGGCATTTGTCGGCCGCTGCTCGTGGCAGTTTGTCCTTCAGCCTCTGGCGCTGCCGGAATGCGCGGCGTTCTGGGGGAAGCGCAAAGTGGCCCCGGCGGAAAAGCTGCGTTTGCTGGCCGTGACCGGCGGGGTCCCCAAGTATCTTGAAGAGATCGTTCCCGCGAAAACGGCGGAACAAAACATCGAAACGCTTTGCTTCAACGCCGGCGGGATACTCTTCAACGAGTTCGACAGCATATTTCACGATATTTTTTCCGGCCGTGCGGGGACTTGTCGCGACATCGTGCGGACGCTCGTTGCCGGCCCCCGCACTGTCCAGCAGGTTAGCCGGGCACTCGGCATCGGCCGCGGTGGCAGTCTCAGCGCGGCACTCGAGGATTTGGAAGGGGCGGGATTTATCCGAAAAGATGTCTCGTTCGACCCACTGTCCGGCAAGTCCCGCGCACGCGACATCCGCTTCCGTCTCAGCGACAATTACCTTCGGTTTTACCTGAAATACGTGGAGCCCCTCAGGGAGCAGGTCAAAAAAGGACTCTTCCAATTCTCGCCCCTCGAAACCCTCCAGGCATGGGATACCATCATGGGATTGCAGTTCGAAAACCTTGTTCTCGGCAGCCTGCCCGCTATTTTTGCCCGTGCCGGGCTCGCCAACGTGCCGGTTCTCAACGCCGGCCCCTATTCGCAAAACAAAACCCGGCGACGCCAGGGATGCCAGATCGACCTCCTGATCCGAACCAACCAGTCGCTCTACGTCTTCGAAACGAAATTCCAGAAGCGCATCCCGGCAAAAGTCATCTCCGAAATGAAGGAAAAAGTGCGGCGACTCCACACACCGCGCGGGCTCTCCGTCCGCGCCGGCCTGATCTACGAGGGAGAACTGGCTCCCGAAATCCTCCGCTCGGATTACTTCGATCTCCTCATCCCGGCCGCAGATCTGCTAAAGACATGAACGGCGGTTCTCATATGGGCCAATGATTTACCTCGACCACAACGCGACGACGCCGGTTTTGCCCGAGGTGTTCGATGCCCTCGGTGACACGATTGCCGTCACTTCGGTTCCGGAATCCGCACTGGAACCGCTCCTGCCGAACGAAGTGTTCAGCGTCCGGCGCATTGCAGTCGCAGCGTAAACGACGGCACTCTTCATCGCGGCTGGCGCGGCCGATTTTTTGAGACTGGCCTGTCCTCCGTTGCTTTCCCTGTGATTATTTCAAGAATTCCACCATTGTTCCCAGAATGGGATGAGTGATTTCGGTTTTCGGCACACGGATCGCTTTGTAATCCGCATTGTCGGATTGAAAAATCCAACAGAAGGTATCCTGTGTGATGCGCTTGATGGCTTCAGTTCCGGTCTCTCCGGAACCGAACTCAGGAAAGTTGGCAATGACGATTTGCCGGTCATGACGCGGAGTGCGGTGGTATTCGAAGACAATGAGATCGCCGGGTTGGAGCGTCGGCTCCATCGAATCGCCAGCAACCCGGACAACGAAACGGCGCTCCCTGGCGAGGCTGCGCGGGACTTCGACCCATTCGAGTTCTTCAGCGGCATCAAGCGAACCGGTCTCAATTCCGTGGAAAGGGCTGCCTGCGGCGAGGGAGCCGATGAGAGGAAGATGGGTTATGAACGCGCCCCCGGCCAGATTGCGAAAAGGGATGATATTCGGCACCAGGTATTCGAGGGTAGCCTCACTGCAATGCATTTTTTCTTCCGCCTCCGGATAGACCACAGGCGATGGGGCTGCTCTGACGATTTTTGGCGTGACTACGGCAGTATTTGCGAGGTCCCAACGATCGACCCCTCGTTGGCTGGCTGTGATTTCAAAGGCCTCAACAAATCGGGAAAAGAGACGATTTTCCCAGTTTCCAGGAGTGAAGGAATCGCGTCCGAACAGAGACTGAGCTTCACGAGCGAACCGTTCGCCGAGTGCATCATTCAATCCGCGCCAGTAGTGGATGATCGTATCGCGGCGGCGGTTCAGAAGATCGTAAGTCGGCAGTTTGTCGCTCTTATCGGCATTGATGCCCGGCGCGGCGGGGAAGAGGTTCCAGAGCTCATTATTGCGCCATAGGGAGAATGGCATGGCGTGGTCCACGTCGAAGCGCTCCTCACCGAGTGGTTTCTCCGACCACACGCAAGCTCGCTCGGGCAGGGAACGAAAATATCGGCGGGCATCGTTGACATTCCGAGCGGGATCCGGGACGGCAAGAAGACAGTCTATGACCTGGCTGGCTTTCACCGATCCTTTGCCAAGTTGCTCCGTCAATTGTGCCCAGCGCAGAACTGTGGCATCTTGAATCCAGCTTCCCGTGAGACACAATTCGCGCCAGAGATCCGCATCCATGCAGACGCTTTTGTCGAGACGGTCGTATTGGAAGACGTCGAAATCGCCTCCTCCCGCATGGCGCACCGGCATGTTCCAAATCGTGTTTTGGAATTTTGCCCGCGCCGATTTCCAAAGCCTGCCAGCATCGCCCGAAAGCTTTCCGCTTTTCCAATCCGCATAGAAGCCGGTCATCCCGCCGCTGGGTCGGAAATGGTCGATCAGCGATTCAAGCGGGGAGCGGATGGCAACCTTCTTGCTTGCCCCGCGAGTTTCTCCGGTTCGCTGACAAATGAACGCTTCGCTCTCGAAAATCGGCCAATAATACAGCATCCATTTGTCGGCAATCGCCCCAACCGGAATTTTTACTTTTCCCTCTGGAGTGAAGGCCGCAAGGTGGTTCTGCGTTTGGGCGATCTCCGCCAGCGCCCGAAACAATGCCAGTTTGTAAGTGGCGTCTTTCTTGTCGCGATTGAGGATGCTTTCAACAAGGTGCAGCGGCCGCTCGGCGGATTCATCCAGACGAACAAATTCCGTCACACACCATTCGACGCCATCGCGGCCCAAAGAGTCCGTGACGGTTTCTGATTCCCGGACAGCGAAACCTACCCGCTCGAAGAGCAAGTGCAACTTCGCGGGAGGGAAATCGCTGAACAACCGCCCGTTCGGGTCGCGGGAACTCCTCGAATCCACATCGGGCCTGGCGGAAGGAACAGAAACGAGCAGGGTTCCACCCGGACGGAGTACCCGTCGGAGTGCATAGACGGCATCGAAAATTTCTTCGTCGGGCAGATGCATCAGAACCGCCGAGCAGAGGACGCCATCAAATTCGCCCTCCGCGAACAGGTTGAGGTCTGGCAACGCTGACTCAAACAATCTTCCACGTCCGGAGAGTCCATTCGCCGCAAGCGTCGAATACGCCGCAACGAGAATTTCCGGCGACGCATCCACGCCGTAAGCGTCCTTGCCCTTCCGCAGGAAAAAGGAGAGGTCGCGTCCCGTGCCACATCCTACGTCAAGAATTCTCTGCTTCTTCTCGAAGGCCCGGGACAACCTCTCTTCGAACTCGGGCTGTACGCCTGCATATTCGCAGGCCAAGCGCGCGGCATTTTTCGCATAAAATGCTAATGTTTGGGCGTCCACTTTGACGGATCAGGCAAAGGCTACGATGGGCGGCCCTTTTCCGCCGCTGAACCCGACCAGCCACGGGCGGGGATCCTCCAGGTAGAGGCGGGTCAGATTCTCCAAGATTGCTCCGTAGTTTGAAACGCCGCTTGCGTTCGTCAAATCGTCAAGAATCTGTGG
>Ga0194063_10002573_pt1 | contig 11214 bp, 6 predicted proteins | sample SepL3720m_MetaG_FD_155459 | JGI IMG/M metagenome (GOLD analysis project Ga0194063, IMG submission 155459) | Anoxic zone freshwater microbial communities from boreal shield lake in IISD Experimental Lakes Area, Ontario, Canada - Sep2016-L373-20m | ecosystem: Environmental > Aquatic > Freshwater >... | reverse complement strand
AGGAAAATCCATTACGGTATTTAAACAACCTTTGTATCCGTCATAATTTTTCTTTCCGCTTTGCCAGTATGAAGTAATTAAAGGATTGGTGCTCCATTCTTCTCCCACCATGCTGAAATTGGGATACTCGTTCATGACAGCACAGCTCCAGTTTTTTAAAAATGTTTTGTCGGAATAACCATAAGTATCCTGCCTTACACCGCCCAACTGCAATGTTTCAATCCACCAGATGGTATTCTGTATAAGATAATTCGCCATAAAAGCATTTTTCCCATTCATATCGGGCATGGTTTTATCGAACCAACCATTGGTCATCAGGTCTTTGTCGTATGCAGATGCATACTTGTCCATATTGGTAGTGCGGCGATGGTTGCTCTGGGTATAAGTATCCGGATAATTCAGCCAGTTTTTATAAGGCAGATCATTCATCCACCAGTAGTTAGAGCCAATATGATTCAGTACTTCATCAAAAATTAATTTCAGGCCTTTTTGTTTTGCTTTTGCAGCGAGCTCTTTGTAATCGTTCAGTGTTCCATAACGCGGATCAACTTTGTAATGATTGGTAATGGAATAACCATGATAGGAATAGGCTGTCATATCATTCTCCAGCATGGGTGTGGGCCAGATAGCAGTAAAGCCCATATTTTTAATATAATCAAGATGATCAATAATGCCACGTATATCACCACCATGGCGGCCACCATCAAAATTTCTGTCTATCTTATTTTCCTTCATCCCTGCTGCCACATCATTGCTGTAATCTCCATTAGCGAAACGGTCGGGCACCAATAAATAAATGGCATCGGTTGCATTGAAGCCTTTAAACAGAGCAGCATCCTGCTCCCGTTTTAACAGACTGTACTGATAATTATAAATTTCTTTCCCATTTTTTGTAAAGCTGATATGCAGCATTCCGGGCTTTGCATTTTTATCAATCAGCAGATTAATAAATAAATAGTTCTTGCTATCAGCTTTATGTATTTTCTTAATGCTAACGCCGGGATAATTAATAAAGGGAATTGTTTCTCCTATATCATTTCCATTGATGAGCAATTGCAGGTTGGGGTTTTTCATGCCTACCCACCAGTTGAGTGGTTCCACATGATTGATCTGGGCAATTGAATGTGAGCAAATAAAATACACAGGCAGCAATAAAGGAAAGAGTTTTTTTATTTTCATGAACAGTTTTTTTAAATTTAAAAATTCAATACGCCGCCTGCTGCAATAGCTTTATGAGCTATTTTGAAACCACTGATTGGTGTATCATTCAGTACAATTACTTTGCTGTTATTATTTTTTATTACCAATTTTTTGCCGCCCTTTAAATACACCGTGGCAGATTTTATTTGCGGCTGACCAATAATATATTCAGCACTCGCAGGATTCACCGGATAAAATCCCAGTGTTGAAAAAATATACCATGCACTTATTTGCCCGCAATCATCATTGCCAATCATACCAGTGGGGGTATTATCATAAAATTGATTGCAGATTTGGGAGATGAGTTGCTTTCCTTTTTCTGGCCTATCTGAATATGCATACAGATATGCAATATGATGGCTGGGTTCATTACCATGTGCATACTGCCCAATCATGGCTTCCTGTCCCAAATGTTTATTAGGGTTAAGCGCTTTTATGCTAAAGAAGCTATCCAGCTGTGCCGTGAAGTTTTTCTTTCCGCCCAATAACTGCATCATACCCTCTGCATCATACTGTGCCGGCGTCCAGAAATATTGCCAGGCATTGGCTTCGGTATAATCACCGGGGTTATTCATTGGCGAAGTGGCCATTAATGGATTAAAGGGAGAACGCCATTTTCCTTTGCTGTCTTTTCCACGCATTTGTTTGGTAGCCGCATCAAATAAATTTTTATAGTATCCGGCACGTTTATAATAAGCGCCGGCAATATCTTTCTTTTCCATTTTAGAAGCCATCAATGCAATGCAATAATCATCGACTCCATGTTCCAGTGTTCTTGAAACGGATTCGTTGTCAATACTGTCAAAAGGATAATAGCCATATTGGTTGAGTAATGTCCAGTTACTGTTGAAATGATTTTGAGAAGTGGATTGTATCATTTGTTGCAGGGCTTCCTCTGCATTAAATCCGGTAAAGCCCTTCATATATGCATCTGTAATTACCGGAATGGCGTGATTGCCAATCATACAATAATTATCCTTGCCCCAAGCAGACCAGATGGGTAAAAAACCTGCGGCCTTGCTGTGTTCAATCATGCTGATGATAAAACCATTTACCTTTTCAGGAGCAATCAATGTGTATAATGGATGTGCCCCACGGTAGGTATCCCAAAGAGAAAGTGTAGAGTAATATTCTCCGTTAGCAGCAGTTCTTATGGAATCATCAGCACCTCTGTATTTCCCGTCTGCATCAGCAATATTGGATGGCTGAATAAATAAGCGGTACAAGCAACTGTAAAAAATTTCTTGCTGTTTTTTGTCTGCTTCTATATCAATGCGACTTAAATAACTGTTCCATGTTGTTTTAGCTTGGGCCACTGTTTCGTTAAAATCCCATCCCGGCAATTCTGTTTGTAAATTATTTTTTGCCCCTTCCACACTTACGGTTGATAAAGCAATTTTTGTTTCAAGTGTCTTGTCCTTTAAGTCAAACTGTAATACATATCTTGGCGCAGCTTCTTTGGACTTTCGTTCCAGTTGTACAGATGAAACAAACGATTGATTGAATTGAATAACGAAAAAATATTTTCTATCCACCCAATTTTTTGTGTGGCAATACCCACTGATTGTTTTATTATTTTCCAATTTTACGTTGCTTTCCAATACCAGTGAATCTGTAAGAAAACGAAGCCCATGCTGCAAATCAACCAGCAGCTTTGCATGATTTACAGGGTAAGTATATTTATGATAAGCAACCCTTTGGGTACAGGTCAACTCCACTTTTACTTTGTTGCTTAATGTAACAGTGTAAAAACCCGGTGCCGCTTTTTCAGTTTCTTTCAAATAGGTTTCACCAAAGTTGTCATTTTTGTCTGCAGTAAAAGGCTGCAACAGTATATCGCCAAATTCACTGATGCCTGTACCGTTTGCCCTTGTTTGCGAAAAACCCATAATCACGGAATCTTTATACTGATAGCCACTGGTATAATCCCATCCTTTGTCCACATTATCCGGACCAGGCTGCACTATTCCAAAGGGCATACATGGGCCGGGAAAAGTATGGCCGGTGCCTTCTGTGCCGATGAAAGTATTTACATATTGGGTGTAATCAATCTGTCTTTTTTCATTACCGGCACAAGAGCAGAATAGCAAAACAAAAACAGGGAGGCTTAATTTCATGCTTATTGTTTCTTTTTAAAAGTGACCTGCCGTAAAATTGTTTTTGCCATCGGAACCAGTTGTATGGTTTCTTTTTCTCCTGTTGAACTATTCACCATCGATGTTGTGAATATGTTATGCTGAGCAGGAGCCGGTAGTAAAGTATCACCAATGTATTGATAACTGGTTTGATGAACTGGCTCGTAAACAGATTCACGCAGGTCTGCTATGCTGTATGTCTTGGTTATTTGCTGTGTTGCTTCTATTGCATGACATAAGACAAGAGCACCGCTTTGAAAATAGATTTCTTTACCCGCTGTTTCTTTTTTTATAATTGCAGATGAAAAAGAAATGCTTAAATGATTTTGCTTGCTCCACAATTGATGAAAAACAAGAAACCCATTTTCTTCTTTATAAGGTAGTGAAGATTGTACTCCGATAGCCCATTCCGGTTTTCTTATTTTGATGGAGAAATTAGTCGGCTGTTTACAAGCTATTACAAAACGTATATTGTTCTCAAACGGATAGGCTGTTTCTACTTTTATAGAAACTGTGTTGTTATTGATCAATGTATTCAATGCACACGGCCCGAGCAATGAAGCCACCAAGCCATCTTTGTCTTTACTCCACATATTTTGAATATAGTATGGAATAATCCGCCCTGCATTAGGCACACAACATACTGCTGCTTCTTTATGTACTGGTGAGTAGCGGTACCGGGTTTGATGTTTATCTGTGGTATCTCCATTATTTCCTCCTGTTAGGAAAAAGGCATTGTCCTGTTTTAAATAGCATATGGCACTTTCTGTGGGATGTGTGTTGCCCATAGCAGCATTAAAAAATACTTGTTCTGCCTTATCAGCATATTGATGCCCGGAAGATTTACCCAGCAGGCTGATCCATCCTGCCATTAATTCGTGGAGGGAACAAAATTCGTAGCCACTGTTTCCATCAGCAATTTTGCCCATAATAAACTCATCGCCTGCAGGGCCACCCGATGGCGATATTTCCTTATTTATTTTATACAGAAAATTATCCAATACTTTTTTTAATGCCGGATTTCCTGATGCATAATAGGCTGCTGTTACAGAGCGTAGGTGCTCATATGTATGTACACCATGTCCTTTCAACGGAATATTTAGATCCGATAATTTTGAAAACTGTGCGTCTTCGTTCAATACCTGTTCAGAAAAATCTTGGTACAGAAAAAGGCAATAATCCAGGTACAAATCCTTTTTGGTAAGCTGATATAAATGCTCGAGCACATCAGTAAATGCCAAACCATGTGTTAATCCACCAGCATTGGGATTTACTGAATAAAATGGATGTGATTGATTGATCGGGTAAGCCTGTAGTACATTCTTTACTGCTTTTTCAACAGCGGTAAGAATATTTTTATCTTTTGTATATTCATACCAGCCCAGCAATGCTCTGTATAAAGTGGCTTTGGACCATAGTTCGCCATTTTCATTATCAAATTTGTAGCGAAGTTCTTTATCATAAATGCCGATATAGCCATCCGCATCCTGTGTGCTCAGTAAACGGTTGATAATTTGAGTTGCTTTGCTCAATTGTTTTGTATCGTTGAGCAATACAGCCGTCCTTATATATCCATCCAGCCAATTACTTTGTGTTTCACTATTCCACCAAAGAAATTGCACCTGCCAGTCACCCGCATCTGAAACTGCACCTACATTTTTGTTTTTTATCTTTTTTGTCAGCCTGTTTTTTCCATAGATATCATCATTCAATATCAAATCAGGAACAAGGCTGTCCAAATGGCCGGTAAAGCCATCCATGTTTTTCTGCAGTTCTTCCCGTATCCAGCCCCCGGGAGTTACTTCATTTAAAGGTAGTGCTTGAAAAGCGGGGCTAACCGGCTTGAATTTTTTAAACGCAAGTGGCTCTTCTGTTTGCGCAGTAATGTTTTCATAAGTCATAAAACAAATGAATGTAAATATGAGAGTGTAAATTATTTTATTTTGATATTGCATAATAGTTAGTCAGACAATCCTTGCTTTTAACCTGTTCATTATATAAACATTATTTTGCCACTGGTTGCTTAATGGATGTTTTGAATTTGCTCAGGATTAGTATTGATACATGATGGGATTTAACGGAGTGTCAATTTGTTCTCCGGGTACAGCACCCGGGCACCAGGTATTCCAATCCTGAATTTGATTTTTATTTTCCGGATTTTTAAGTTTCATGTTTTTATCCATATAAATAATCGTCATTACTTTCCGCATTTGATCGGTAGTATTAGCTCCTGCCCGGTGAAATACCCAACCGGAATGAAAACTGATCTCCCCCGCATCAAAGGGTTCAATTACATGCTTAAAGTCGGTCACTTTTAATTTTTGCTGAATGGCGGCTTCGCTTTCATCACCGATTTCCAGTTCACGGCCCTCTACTATCTGGTGACTGCCTGCACTAAATTCTAATGGACCCATTTCAAGAGGTGTTGCCTGTAATGGCATCCATGCAGTAATGGTTTTATCAGTTTCCAGTGGCCAGTAATATTGATCGGCATGCCAGGGAGTAATGCCACCACCTGCTTCTTTAAACAAAGCCTGATCGTGATACATACGTACACCTGTTGTCTGCATCAGATCTGTGGCAATTTTTGCCAACCGTTTGCTGAATATCAGTTCTTTTATCAGTTCATCTTCGCGCCAAAGATTGAATAATTGTAGAAAGGCCTTGCCATAGGTACTCCTTTCTTCAACAGGCGTTGCTATAGTATTCATTTTGTTTACCTGCCTGGTTATGACTTCCTGAAAAAACTCCAGCGTTTCTTCATTAAATACCTGCTTAAGCTTGATATATCGGTTTGCTTCATAAAAAGCAATCTGCTCAGGGGTTAAAGTATACGGTTGCTGCAAAAACAATTTTACTGATACCGGAATTTCCATAAATTAATTTTTAGCTAAGATATTACTGCAGGATAAGAAAGGGTAGTACAATAAAATCAAAAAGAAGCACTATATTGCCTGAACAATTTACATATTTGTATTATTGGGATAATATAGTATGAAACCAAAGCTCGAACAGCTGACACACCGGAATAATAACCGGTCATTTTTTAGTTATGAAGTAAGCGTGGCTTCTTTTGAATTTCTTTGGCATTATCATCCGGAATATGAACTTACCTATATTGTAAAAGGAAAAGGAAAAAGACTGGTGGGAGATGTATATGAAAAATTTCAGGAAGGCGACCTTGTTTTAATACCCCCATTGTTGCCCCATACCTGGGTAAGTGAAAAAAAAGGAAAAGAAAATTGTCGTGCTATTGTCATTCAGTTTTCTATTGATTTTGTAGCACAACTATTTCAGTTTCCGGAACTGACAAGTTTAAAAAAACTATTTGCCAATGCAGACAGGGGTTTGCAGTTTGCAATACCCAAAAAACACGACTTACTACTGCTGTTGCAAAAAATAGTTCAGAATAATGAACTGGTAAGCTTTACATTACTATTACAGGTATTACAACAACTTACTGCTAAAAAAGCTGCACCAATAGTTTCGGTAAATTACAAACCCATGAAGGGGAATGAGAATCAGCAGCGGATCAATAAAGTTTTTCAGTATGTTCAAAAAGAATTTGCGGAACATATTTCTTTGAAAAAAGCGGCCTCCCTTATCCACTTATCAGAAAGTGCATTTTGCAAATTTTTTAAGCGGGCAAGTGGTAAAACATTTTCCGATTATACCAACGAAATAAGAATTGCATATGCCTGTCAATTATTGATTGAATCCGATACATCAATCAGCGAGATAGCCTATAATTCAGGGTTTGATTCTAATACTTATTTTAACAGGGTGTTTTTAAGGAAGAAAAAACTGAGGCCTTTAGAATACAGAAAGATGTATGTAAGATAGTTTCAGTAACCTAAGGTAAAAATCAATTTTTCTGTTTCTACAGTTGTTCAGAATGATATTAATCTTTCTCTCCGAAGGCAACTAATTATAGAACATACTAAATTAACCCAGAAGTCAAATTTTAAAATACAGACCGGCTTTTTAATAAAAAAAGAGATAGTATTTCGATTTACTGGCTTGACTTTCTGAAATAAAAAACGCAATCAAAAACTTTACTGCTTTCCTCAAAATTTTTCTTTTTCTTCAATTTTTGAAACAAAGATTCGGCAGCAGCTTTTCCAATTGCTGATGCAGGATGTTCAATAGAAGAAAGTGGCGGAGATAAGAGTGCTGCAATAGGTGAATTAAAGTAGCTGATAATTTTTATTCGATCAGGTATGGGGATGTTTAATTTATGGCACTGAGAGTACAGCAATAATGTGTATCGTTCTACTGTTGAAAAAATTCCATCAGGGGAAATTTGTAGCAATGTATTAGTTATTTCACGCTCAGCAACAGCTTCATTTTTACAAAGCAAAATATTTTCTTTTTGTAGCGGCAGCCCATATTTTACTAATGCATCTGTATACCCCTTTAGCCGGGCGCTGGTTACAGAAAGTTGCTGAGAGATTCCGATAAAAACAATGGATTGGCATTTATTTTTAATCAAATGTTCAGTTGCTTTATAACCGCTTTCGTAATCATTTCCTGTTATTGAAGGAATGTTGGAGTTATCAATCACCCTGTCAAAAAAAACTACCGGAATTAAGTTGCTCAGATTTTTGATATGCGTAAAATCTTTATTGATACTATAGGCTACAGAAATAATTACCCCATCCACCCTTCCATTATACAATTCGTTTAGTATTTCAACTTCCTTATCGTGGTTATCATGTGTTTGATAAATTAATACATGAAATTTATTATCGTTGGCAATGTCTTCAATAGCATTAAGTGCCAGTGTAAAAAAATAGTTTGAAATATCGGGCACAATTACTGCAATGGTTTTGGCTGCACCCCGCTTAAGGCTTGCGGCTTGCGGGTTGCGATGAAAATTCACTTCCTTTACAAATGCATTAATCCTTTGTCTGGTTTTTTCACTTATTTCATAGCTATTATTCAATGCTCTTGAAACTGTAGACGTAGACACTCCCAGTTTTTTAGCAATTTCAATTATTGTCATACTAAAATATTTAAAAAGAGTGGTTGTTCTATTTGGCGGTGAAATTATTTGCCACCACTTTACAGGGACGATATTTATTTTTTAAACTGTACAAATTGATTGGTAATAATCCTGCCTGATTTGGTAACAATATTATTGCTTAAATAATGTACTGCTCTCACCCAATCTTCATACTGTATTATACTTTTCCCTGCATTACAGTCTGTAAAATTATTATGATCAATTATAGTATACTGAATACCGGACAGGCTGATTAAAGCAGCACTATCCGAAGTAGTACAATTGAGTATGGTATTTTTAGAAAATAGCAGCTGCGGCCCCATAGTACTTTCATCTTTACCGCTCCGCAGCATGGTTAAAATTGACCCTTTAATATCACTAAATAATGTGTTATTAATTTTCATATTTTCTACGTTATAGTATCCCTTTTTATCTGTTTCTTCATCCAATTTAAAAATGTCAGCATTGATATTTTCAAATTGACAATTTGATATAATGATACTGTCGCATACACTTGACCTGGAAGCCTTAAAGAAAACGCTGTTGCTATTGCTGATACTGCAATTGCTCATGGAAAAATTTAAATGATTGCTAAGACCTGAACTGTCTGTGCAAATAAAATTTTCAGTAGCAGATGAAGTAAGGTCGAGGTGAAGATTTTTCAACTGTAAACTATGCCCGGCCATTACCTGAATACAATATGCTGCATTGGCATTCTCAATGGATAATTTAATTTCCTGTTTTTTAGCACTTGTAATTATCACATCTGTATTAATGTTCAGAGGAGAATGGAAAACATAGTTACCGGCAGTAAGCGTAATGATGATTTTTTTATGGTGTAATGCAAGTGCCTGAATGACATCATTAGCAGTGTTGCAACTAACAGTTACCGCAGGTGCAGGAGCATTTATTTTCAGCAGCCACTTTGCGCCACATGAAGTTTTGGCATTATCCAGTACATGCTGAAACTGAGTGTAATTGCCAATTCCAGGGGTTGAGGACAGTGATGATATTTGTCTTGCTTCCCCAATCGTTTGTAATGCCGCAGGGATAATGTTTTTTGCAGCTGCTCCTGCATCAGGCAGGGTTAGTATTCCTTTTTGTATTGTTTGGAATGCCGTTTTTAAAAAGCCTTTATCCACTTCCTGACTGATGTTTTTACTTAATACATTTCCGCTAAAATGTATACCGCTTATATTATCATACACATTGTATAATACACTGTCTTTACTGTTATAAAAAAGATTGTTTAAAAAAGATACTTCGTGAGGTGCCACAGTTCTTTCAGCATCACTTCCTTCACAGAAACTAATCGGCGTACATTCAAAAAAACTGTTATTGCTTATTACTGCCTCCGAAACTTCCAGATACCTGTTGGCAGGAGAATTGGGTATCCCATTCATAATGGACATAGGAGAGCGAAAACCTTCGCCCCTGCATTTATAAAATAAATTATTAACTACCCATTGCCCTTTATTTATAATGCGTACCCCACCAGTTCCTTGCTTACCATTACCATAAAAAATATTATTTTCTACTGTATTATAATTGCCATGACGCAATACTACACCTCCCTGACATTCTTTAAAAAAATTACCCTTAACTAAATTTTTGCACGACTTTATAGAAATAATTTCTGTTTCACCGTCGCAATGTTCAAAAAAATTATCAGTTATTTGAGTGTTAGAGTTAAACTGACAATGCTCAGATACTCCCACCCGTATTATTTCACCAGTATTAGACGCCAGTGGTATTCTTACTCCAAAATAATTATGATCTATCTGATGAAAATTTTCTCTGCTTCTGTCATCTTCCAGTATTACGGCAAGTAAAACCCCCATGTTTTTTTTATTTAAAAAACTGCAATGGTCAATCCGGTTGTTTTTACCATAAAACGAAACCCAGTAATTCTCATTTAATCTTTTTGGATTATTATAATCATCAATTACAGTGTTGGTAACCCTGCAATGAGTAGCAATTTCATCTTTACTGCTTTTAAAGCTGATTACTGATTCTGTGCCGGAAAATCCGTTTCTAAAACAAAGTCCGTCTATAACTAAATAGCTTCCTCCAATTTTAAGTTTTGAATTGCCGGTTAACAAAACTTTGCCTGCGGTTTCGGCTCTAAAAGTTATTGGCATTGCCGGGGTACCGGTGCAATTAAATAGTAATTCGGCATTGCTCCACTCGCCATTTCGAATGATTATAATATCACCGGGTTTTGCTTCTTTATTGGCCTTAGTGAGTGCTGTTGTATTTTTTACCCATATTGTTTTTGCTGATGCAATAAAACCGGTTAATAAGCAGCAACTCAACAGTAATTTTTTCAATAGCATAATTTATTTTTTATTGCTGGATGTAGTTGGTATTTTTTGCGAAGATTCTCTGATAAATAGTTTGGGTTTTAATATTTGTTCTACCTTGGTCATATCCTCATTATTATGCATCGTTTCAATAAATAGTTTAGCCGCAGCTTTACCCAATTCAAAAGATGACATATCTACGCTGGATATTTGAGGAGTAAGAAGTCCTACAATGGGTTCGTTATTAAAACCTACCAGTCCAATATCTTCAGGCATACGTAATCCCTTTTTTTTGATAGCCAGCATGGCTCCAATAGCCATCCTGTCGCTGATAGTAAAAATGGCATCCGGCCTTTTTTTCATGGATAATAATTCCTGAGTGGCATAATAGGCATAGTCCTGATTAAAATCACAATGAATAATCAGGGCGTCATCTTTTTTTATTTTGTATTTTTTCAAAGCATTTAAGTAGCCTTCCATACGGCTGTTGCTGATACCCAAATTTTTTGGGCCGGCTAAAATGGCAATACGTTTATACCCCTGTTCCAGCAAATGTTCTGTTGCTATAAAG
>Ga0194063_10002572_pt1 | contig 11220 bp, 8 predicted proteins | sample SepL3720m_MetaG_FD_155459 | JGI IMG/M metagenome (GOLD analysis project Ga0194063, IMG submission 155459) | Anoxic zone freshwater microbial communities from boreal shield lake in IISD Experimental Lakes Area, Ontario, Canada - Sep2016-L373-20m | ecosystem: Environmental > Aquatic > Freshwater >... | reverse complement strand
TGGTAGGTGCCGCGCGTCATGCACAGGCATCGCCGGTTCTGGACATTGCCGGAAATGGGACGGTCACCTTCAAAAACCCTGGCCCGTTTGATGTGCAGGCCGGTCGCTGGGAGTTGGAATTGAGCACGGATCATGCGGGCGCGTTCCTGTCGTGTCAGCCGGGCGGTTTTGTGGAATCGGAGACGCCTGGCGGTTTGCCTGCCGAATTGGCGACCACCGTCATCCTGCGGTTTTCGAAGTTGCCCTCCGGCGCTGCCATCACCTCCGGGCCGGTGATTCGCAACGCCGCTGGCATCAAATGGAAGTTGCGCGAGGCCTTGGAAAAAAATATTCCGTCCCGAAATGATTTCGCTAGATAATCGCAGGGCTTGTAGTATGGGAAATCATGCGTCGATCCATTCCCGTTCTACTCTTATTGATGATCGCCTGCGGCCCGTTTTTTTATGAGGCACCGCCATCCCTCGGCAGCTATCCGGAACGGGTCGCCACCAAGCGTTGGGACCACATTTTCAAGGAAATCTCGCCGCTCGATCCCTCATTGCCGGATGAATCAACTCTGGATGGTGCCTGTCACGATCTCCTGCAAACCCTGGCACCTTTGGATACCCTGAAGCGCTTTGCAGAGATCGACCTCATGCTCAACCAGAACCGCAGCGGTCCGTATTCAGCCCGTCGCGCGAACTTCCTTCATGAGTTGCGCGAGCTCGCCGCAGACCCCACGGTTTTCGATGCGGCTAAATCCTATCTCACCTGGCGCGCCGTTGATGGAAGCGCCATGCCCGCCACTCCGCCCGACCAGCGCCCATGGAACATGGAGGAGGCCCAATTCAAATCCCTCCATGAAATCTATCAGGTGCGTGTTGTAGAGAAGCTTGCCGAGATCGACCGGCTCTCCGCTGCCGCTCCGCCATCCATGAAGCCGTATTGGATGGTCCGCCGTGCGGCGTTTCTTTTCGAACAGGACCGTTATGCTGATGCTGAGACTGACTTTGCGGCGGTGGTTTCCGGGTTTCCCGCTCATCCTCGCGCGGAGGTTGCCAGCCTGATGCGGGCGCGCTGCATGATCGAACAATCCCGTGTGCTCGGCAGGGCGACCCATGCCGTGCAGGCTGGTGATGATCAGGAAAATCCGAATGCCGTTACCATCCGTGATCTGCAAGCGGCGGCGGAAGAACTGCTCAAAACCCATGTCTCCACCTATTCAAAAGGACGATTCACCCCGGACGCGGAAGGCTGGCTCGGTGGCATCGCTTATGACCGGAAAAAATTCGGTACCGCTGTGAAACAACAGCTTGCACGCCTGGATCGCCAACCGACCCGTGAGACTACCCGCTCCGTGCTCCGTGAGTGTGATGCGATTTTCGGGAATTTGTTGAAGTCCTGTGAAGTTGATGCCAACGATTCATGGTTGGATGCTGAAACCCAGTTCGATGCCGCCGCAGTGGCCGATCATCCGCTCGTTGCCCGACTTTTCGTCCAACACTGCATTGATCCGGCCGCGAATGTCTCCATCCCGTTGTGGTGGGACGAGCGTGGCACCGGCGGTCAGAAATCCATCAATTTCCTCAACCGCAGGATTTACAAACCCGCGCCGCTCGTCCGTCTCGCGCTCAGGGAACTCGGCAAGGAATTGTTATCCGCCGGTTCCAAGCAGGACGCCACGACACTCACCCTGCTTGCCTGGGCCGCCACCGGCGAAGGTGAACATGAACAGGCGCTTGCGTTGTTAGACCGGGTCGCCGTGGCCGCGCCATCCGATGAGATGCTGCATGCGCGGGCCATCATCCTCCAGCGTCTGGAACGCCATGGCGATGCGGTGGCGGCATTCGACGCCCTTGCCAAAGCCTGGCCCGACAGCCCTCTTGCAGCGGATCTGGTTTACCGGCGTTCCGTTTCACTTTTCAAGTGTGGCCGCTCCGGCGGCGCGATCGCGGATATTGCTCCCGTGGTATTTCCGCAGCCGGTCAAAACGGAAAACGAGGATTCCATCCCTTCGAAAAGAATGTTCCCATCATCCCAACTCATTCAGTGGCTGGATACCCTTGTCCAGTTTTCCCCGCTTGATCAACTCCAGAGCGCTTTCGCCGCCGTTCCTGCGAACTCGCTGGCTGCTGGCTATCTGCGTAATGCCATCCGCACTCGCGCGCTTGCGGCTGAACGCTTCGATCTTGCCGCGCAACATTTGGCTGGCGAGACCGATGTGCAGGACGATTCACGGCAATGGTTGGTATCCCGCCAGGATGGACAACGACTGATGACCCGCAAGGACTGGGAGACCCGCGCGGCACCGCTCGCGGAGTTATATGCAAAGCTCGGCGCTGCCGGGAACGAAGCTGAAATGCCGGCCCTCCACCTAGCCATCGCACGGTTGTGGATGGAGAATCGGGGATTGCTCACGTTGCCTGCCGTGGAGCTGAGTTACTATGCCGAGAGCGAGGAGGAAAAACAGGACCAACTGCGCCGCCGGAATGCTCTGGAACTCGGATTCACGCGGGATGCCGTCAACCGCGAACTCGACCACCACGACGAGGCTACCCATGCCTTCGAACACGCGCTTGAAGCAGCAAAGAGCCAGGACTCCGCCATCGCCGCACCGGCCCTGGAACTCGCCAACCAATGCTTGTTTCGCCGCGCGGAATTTTCGCTCTATCAGAAATCACGCGCCTTGGAAACAGACGATACCCGCCTCTCGCAAAGCCTCTATCGTCAGTTGATTGATCGTTTTCCCACATCGCCTGAAGCGAAACGCTCGGTTTTTTTCATCTTCTCGCCTGCCGCTGGCCCATGGATGCCCGGCGATTACAATCCCGCCAACTCCGCCTCCGCCCTGATGCGCGCACTCATGGGAAAATCCGACGCACAAGACAACCATCACGGTCCTGCGTTGGAAAAAATCGCGGCCATCCTTGCCCGAGTGGATAACCAGGATCCCAAAACCCCGCTCTCCACCATCCGCAAAAATCTTGATGCAGCAAAACGTGAAATCGCTGCCCTGCGAGCCGGAACCGATCCCGACGAGCAGAACGATGTCGTCGCTGCGATCATCCGCCTCGATGACCTCAGCGCCGCCGTGTCGTTGAAGGATATTCGAGCCACCGATTTTCTCAGCTATGTGAAGGGTGAAACCGAGCATCTGCCTCCGGCTTTCAAAAGTTTGTTGGATTACAAGCAGCGTCTCCAATCTTCAACCGACGACACCGGTGCGGACCTTGGTCCGAAAAACGATACTGTCGATGGTTGGCGGTCGTTCCTCGATCTTTATCCGGACAGTCCGAAGGCGGAGGCAGCCTCCTTCCGCATGACCCGCCTGATCGCACGTCAATACCGCACCAGTAGGAAAATCACCGCCATCCATTTCCCAGAGGCTCCCATCCCCGGCGGTTACAAGCACCTCGAAGTCTTCCGCGCCAATCCGGAAAACGATCCTGATGCCGTGCTCTACGCCATCCGGGAGCATGAAAAACGCTTCCCCATGGGCCGTTATCTGGACGATCTGAATCTTCTCCGCGCGGGCACGCTGATCGACTCTGGAAACTTCGCCGACGCCCTCGTGCTGCTGGATGGCATCCTGGAAAACCCGTCTCAGCGCGATCTTCATGTGATCGCTGCCTTGGAATTCGCGGATATCGCCCAGCGCTTGCTCGATCCAGCGCAACGCACGCTCGTCGCCAAGGCCCTGAAAAGCACGCCGGGTGCGTTCGTTCGCCTCCGCCTGCTCGCCGATGGTGACACATTCCTCTCCCGTCTCCAACCGCTCATGCCATGGTTGGAAAAAAACGGTTAGTGTGAAATGTTGGTGTTTCGGGTGAGGAGCGCAGGCTGGAGCAGTCGTCATGGTCAATGGGTCGAAAAACGTGTGGAACCATTGAAAGGAAATGGAATTCGAGAAAGTAGGATGTCTGACATAGAAGTCAAAACATCGTTGACGTAAGACCGCATGGATCCAATAGAGTATTCAAATATGCAATTCTCTGAATCGCTGACCGCCCCGTTCCGACTGGATGGAGAAGTCGCCCTCATCACCGGTGGGGCAACCGGCCTCGGTTTTGGCATGGCGCGGTGCTTCGTCGCGTCCGGTGCCAAGGTTGTGCTCGTGGGTCGGCGAGAAGAAGAACTGAAGCGTGCGGTTGCCGTGTTGGGATCGTCCGCCAGTTATGTCCGCTACGATGTGACGGAACATGACAAGGCTGCTGGATTGATAGAGGCTGCCACGCTCTCTGCCGGAGCGGCACCCAGCATCCTGATCAACAACGCCGGTGTTCATCTCAAGAAAGCCGCCGTGGAAACCAGTCCGGAGGAGTTTCTTGCTGTCCTCAACACGCATGTCATCGGTGCACACGCGCTCACGCAGGCCGTATTGCCGGGAATGATCGAGCGCAAACACGGCAGCGTGATTTTTATCGCCTCGATGGCTTCGTTGTTTGGTCTTCCCAAGGTAATCGCCTATTCCGCCGCGAAGAGCGCCTATGTCGGCATGGTGCGCACGCTGGCCTCCGAGGTTTCCGTCGACAACGTCCGCATCAATGCCATCGCTCCCGGTTGGATTGATTCCCAGATGATGCGCACCGCGCTCGACGGAGATCCGGAACGACGTGACAAGATCCTGGGGCGCTCGCCGATGGGCTGCTTCGGTGACGCGGATGACATCGGATGGGCTGCGGTCTATCTTTGTTCGCAAGCGGCGAAATTTGTTACCGGCGTTGTTCTTCCTGTGGACGGCGGTGTCAGCATCGGATTCTAACACGATGAATACTACGGCCGCCACACCCCGAATCAGACGCACCGGCTTCCGCTGGACGGTGTGCGCCCTGCTGTTTTTTGCGACGACCATCAATTACATGGATCGTCAGGTGTTAGGGATTCTGGCGCCGACTTTGGAACGTGAGATCGGTTGGAGTGAAATCGAATACAGTCACATAGTCATGGCGTTTCAGGCGGCATACGCGATTGGTTTGGTGGTTTTCGGCCGTCTGGTAGATCGGATCGGGACGCGTCACGGATATGCGATTTCCATTTTTGCCTGGAGTCTTGCGGCGATGGCGCATGCGCTGGCAAAAAGCGTGATGGGATTCGGTATTGCGCGGTTCACGCTTGGATTGGGTGAGGCGGGCAATTTCCCCGCCGCCGTCAAAACCGTGGGCGAGTGGTTTCCAAGTCGGGAACGCGCACTGGCGACCGGATTGTTCAACTCCGGCGCAAATGTCGGTGCGATTCTCGCCCCGTTGTGTGTGCCTTGGATCACGTTGAAATACGGTTGGCAGATGGCGTTCATCATCCTCGGCGCAAGCGGATTTGTGTGGCTGATCTTTTGGTATTGGCTCTACGCCACCCCGTCGCAGTCGCGCCGGGTTTCGACGGAAGAATTGGCCCTCATCCATAGCGATCCGCCCGCTCCCACGACGGAGAAAATTCCTTGGAGCAGGTTGTTGCGTTATCGGCAGACGTGGGCGTTTGTGGTGGCCATTTCGTTCACCGCGCCGATCTGGTGGTTTTTCCTCTATTGGTTGCCGAAGTTCATGCACCAGCAATACGGTTTGGATCTAGCAAGTCTTGGTCCGCCGCTGGTGGTGATCTATTCGATGACAACGGTGGGTAGCATCGGCGGAGGTTGGTTGTCGGGTTATTTTTTGAAGTGCGGATGGTCGGTCAACGCGAGTCGCAAGACGGCTTTGCTCATTTGTGCATTGTGCGTGGTGCCGGTGGTGTTTGCCGCTAATGCCTCCAATCTCTGGCTGGCCACTGTTCTCATTGGTCTGGCCGCTGCCGCCCACCAAGGTTGGGCGGCGAATTTGTTCACGCTCGTCTCCGACATGTTTCCGAAACAAGCGGTCGGCTCGGTCGTGGGTCTTGGATCCATGTTTGGCTCGTTGGCGGCCATGGGCTTCGCGCAATTGACCGGTTTTATTCTTCAGACGACCGACAGCTACTGGCCGTTGTTCATCATGGCGGGCAGTGCTTATTTGCTCGCACTTGCCATCCTGCAGGTTTTGATTCCTGAAATGAAACCTGCGGAGGTGACCCATGTCTGAAACTGAAGATCCAGCTGAACCCGTCACGTATGATGCTGGGATTGCCAGCCACCGTGAGTGCGTAGAATCCGTGCTCGCCCGTAAAAATCCGCCTCGAATGGTTTACGCGCCGAACTATTGGCAATGGTTCGCCCACCATCTGAACCACGGCCTGTTGCCGAAAGAGATCGCGCACTGCCGGACACAACTCGACCTCATCCGGCATCTGGGTTTGGATGTTTTCAGTCGGAATGTTTATGCCGACCAGCAGCACTGCTGGTTCGGTGGTCTATCCGAGGAAGTCTGGGATGGCGTCGATGTGCGCGAGGAAATCAGCTTCGAGGGGCGTGATCGCGTCATCAAAAGGACTTACACCACGCAGAATGAAACCCTGACCGAGCGGCTGCGCTTCGTTTTTGCCGACTCCACACTCGTTCAGGAAAAATTTATTCTCGATGACGCGAAAGATCCGCTCGGTGTTTTGGAGGATTTGTTGTCCGCACGCACCTGGCGTTTTTCACCGGAGAGGTATGTGCAGGAACAATCGCTTGTCGGCGATGATGGTTTTGTAGTGGCTGGTGAATTGTCCAGCCCGCTCAAGGTATTGCATCTGCTGGCGGGCGCGGTCAACGCCACCTATCTGATAGACGATGATGAAGATCGCGTCCAGGAGTTGCTCGCGCTTCACGAGGCGGCACAACTGGATCTCGTGCGCCAGATTGCCGCGGCCGGCGTGCCGGCGATGATGGCAATGGACAACCTCGACGCCGCGTTTCACACGCCGGCCTATCTGGAGAAATTCTCGGCATCGTTCTACGAGCAGGCCAGTCGTATCGCGCATGAGCACGGCAGCACTTTCTGGATTCACGCCTGCGGGCGCCAACGGACCAACCTGAAGCTGATCGATTCACTCGGCGTCGACGGTCTGGAAGGCGTGGCCTTCCCTCCGCTCGGCGACGTGCAACTGGACGAGGTCATGCAACTGACCAGCGACCGGTTCCTCATCACCGGCGGCATCAGCGCGATCGAGACGGAAAAATTTCGGAGTGCCGACGAGGTTCGGTACTATGTCGAAAACTTGTTAGTTCGGCTTCGGCCAAACTCGCACCGTTTCATGCTTGCGGCGAGTTGCAACACCTCCATCCGCACGCCGTGGCAAGTCATCCAGTGGTTTCGCGACGCATGGCAGGAATTTTCCCGGTGAACATAACAGGTTGGAATTTTTTTGAAACGCCGCCCACCGATGCTCCTGAGCCCATCTTCCGTTTGGCGGTCCGTCCCCAAGGTGAATTCATAGCAAACCAGCCGCATTCTGGGCCATGCAGCATTCTCCGTGCTCCAATGGCTTGCCAAGCGCCTCTGGCTGTGGATTCTCGCTCCGCATGAGCGACGAAACAACTGCGAAAAATCCCCTCTCCGATGTTGAAGAGCGGGACCTCAAGTGGCTGCGCGAGGTTTATCAGGGAGATCACCAGCGGCAGTTGACGTGGCGTGCGGTGCTGACGGGCGGAGTTCTCGGGATGTTGCTCTCGGTCTCGAATCTATATACCACGCTCAAGCTCGGCTGGGGTTTCGGTGTGGCAATCACGGCTTGCGTGATTTCCTACGTGCTGTGGAACGCCATGCGCACCCTTACTGGTGGCAGGCTCAGCCAGATGTCGATGCTGGAAAACAACTGCATGGCGAGCGCGGCGAGTTCCGCCGGCATGTCCACCGGCGGCACCGTGGGCAGCGCCTTCGCCGCATTGTTCATGGTGCAGGGCTATCATCAGCCGTGGTGGGTTTTAGCGGGGATGGTTTTTCTAACTGCATCGTTGGGCGTTTTTCTTGCGATTCCGATGAAGCGTCAGATGATCAATCAGGATCAACTCCCGTTTCCCAGCGGGATTGCAGCGGCTGAAACCCTGCGCAGCCTGTATTCCGAGGGCAGGGATGCGATGCGCAAGGCCCGCTCGCTTCTGCTGGGCATCGCGGTGGGTGGTGTGGTTGGCATCCTGAAAAACCTGGGCTCTCTCGCGGAAACATTTTCCAGCAACGCACTTGGGAAAATCGCCGGTTGGATCAGCAGGGTTGTACCAATTCCGGATCTGTTGCCGTTTCCCAATAAGTTCATGCCTAACGGAATCCGCTCCTCCGGTTTCGGTTTCGAACCGGGCGTGCTGATGATCGGTGCGGGAATGATCATCGGACTCCGGATGGCGCTTTCGATGCTGTTGGGTTCCGTGTTGTTAACCGTGGTGCTGGCTCCCATCATCACGAACCATGACATCACCTTTGCCGCGCTGGCGGACTATAAGGCCTCGATGTGGCATCCTGGAATGGAAGAGGTGATTCCCCGACGTTGGGGTGTGTGGGGTGGCACGGCCCTGATGGTGTTTTCAAGCCTGACTTCCTTCGCATTGCAATGGCGCACGCTCGTCCGCGCTCTCCAGATGAAAAGCTCCAAAAATGTTTCACCCGTGGCGCACCTTGAAGTGCCCATGACCTGGTTGTGGATTGGCCTGGTCCCCATCACCATTGGTTTGGTGATCCTTCTGAAAATTGCTTTCAATGTTGGCTTCATCCTCGGTCTGTTCGCGGTGGCGATGTCCTTCGTGCTCTCGCTCGTGGCCTGCCGCGCGACGGGTGAGGCGGACACCACGCCCGTTGGCGCTATGGGAAAAGTCACCCAACTCATCTATGCGATGCTGGCCCGCAACAATACGGTGGTGAACCTGATGGCCGCGGGCACCACTGCGTCGGCGGCGGGTAGCGCGGCGGACTTGCTGACCGACCTGAAGAGTGGATATCTGTTAGGTGCGAATCCGCGACAACAGTTTCTCGCGCAGTTTTCCGGAGTCTTCTTTGGAACTCTCTCGATCGTCCCGGCCTGGTATGCGCTTGCGCCGAGCGTGGAGAGCTTGACCAAACGTTTCCCGATGCCGTCGGCCAACGCGTGGAAGGCCATGGCGGATCTGCTTGCCAATGGCGTGGGCGAGCTGCCGCACAGTTCGATGTGGGCGGTGTTGATCGGTGGAATGATCGGCATTGTGCTGCCGATCATCGAAGCGAAGAAGCCCTCCCTCAGCCGTTTTCTGCCATCGGCGATGGGACTGGGTCTGGGGTTTGTTGTGGATTTTTCCAACAGCCTTGGCTTCGCCATTGGTGCTGTCATCGCATGGATGTGGGTCAAGCGCTCCGCCGGTCACGCCGGTGCCTATTCTATTCCCTTGGCCTCCGGACTGGTGGCGGGTGAATCGTTGTTTGCAGCGATCATCGCGATCCTCTGCGCGGTGGCGGGTTTGATATTCGCCGCGCATTGAAGTTGGTGTTTTTTCGATCATTCGTTGGTTTTTAGTTTCTCCCCACAATGGCACCCGCGGCGAATTACGATCTTAGCAAAGCAGTCCATAGAGATATGACCATGCGTTGCGCTTCATGGTGCGCCGAACACGCAAGAGTTATCTCTATCCGGCCACGCATCAGGCTGGCAGAACCACGGAGATCGATGTGCCGGCGATGGGTGAACGTTTTCGTCTCAAGGCCGGAGTCGATGTGAGTCATTTTTCGTCGCATGCCCGTGCCATCGCGCAGGCCCTGAAAACTTATGGCATGTTGGTGGCGGACAATGGCGGTGACTGGCGCATTTCCGTGGCACCAGACGACCGCATTCAGGGGCTTGATGCCCTACGCGCTCTCAAGGGTAGCGATTTTGAAGTGGTGCAGAGCACTGCTGAAAAAGCCGGACCCAGGGCCGAGCGGTGATCTGAATGGATAAATCTCTCATGAGGGAAAAGTGATTGGAGCGAGATGCTCCAATCGCGATCTGTCTAAAGCTGATTTTACTTGTGAAAGCTGGGTCGTGGTGGGGCATCAGTGAAGACTCTCGAGGTTGCCCGTAAATTGCTTGCGAACATGTCGGCAAGGTTCCGGTGGTCGTGTTTTGCGCGGATGGGGTTTATTATCTGGACCAGAGTCTGGTTCTGAGTGCGGGGGATGGTGCAGTGAGAAGGCACCGGTTGTTTACAAGGTGGAGTATGAGGGCAAGGCGGTGCCGAGATTGAGGAGCCGAAAGGCGAAGCTCTGTCGGCTTATGGCGCGGTCAGGGTGAGTAGACCGTGCCGATGGAAGTGAAAAACGTGAAATTTTGACCGTTCAAAAGAAACTCGAATCCGGTTGAAAACAGGGTTTTAGAATGCTACCCTCCACGCCTCTGGAAGCAAATCCCAAAACCATCCATCATGTTCAAAGAGTTCAAGGAATTCGCACTGAAAGGCAATCTGATCGATATGTCGGTGGCATTCGTTATGGGAGCCGCGTTCACCAAGTTGTCCGCCTCGTTCATTGAAGATCTGATCATGCCCCTGGTTGGCAAGGCAGTTGGGGGAGCGGATTTTTCCAATTTATTCATCAAGCTGTCCGATAAGGTGACGGCCACAAACCTGATTGAGGCCAAGAAGCAGGGGGCCGTGTTTGCCTACGGAAATTTCATGACCATTGGTATTAATTTCGTGATTGTGGCCTTTGTGATGTTTTTGGTGGTCAAGGCGATCAACAAGGCGAAGGCGCTTGCGGAAAAGACTGCGGTTCCAGCCGGACCTCCCGAGCCAACCGCCCAGGAATTGTTGCTTGCCGAGATCCGCGATTTGCTGAAGCAAAAGCCCTGAATGAGAAGAACCTAGCCTGCCTGGAACGGAAAAAATCCCCTATTTATCAGGTTTTTTTCCGAATTCTTCAAGGATTGTTGTTTTTTCGACTGGTCAGCGGCGCATCGACAGCATAGATTCGTTTCGGAAAATAGTTGGCCGTTCTTTTCATCTTGGCACGGCTGTTGCTCTACTAATTTTACCAATTCACCGAATCATGAAAAAAATCGAAGCCATCATCAAACCATTCAAGCTGGAAGAAGTCAAAGAAGCGCTCGCCGAAGTGGGGGTGCAAGGCATGACTGTGACTGAAGTCAAAGGGTTCGGGCGTCAAAAGGGCCACACGGAAATCTACCGTGGTTCGGAATACACCGTGGACTTTTTGCCGAAGGTTAAAATCGAGATTGTTGTGGATGACGCCCAATCCGAGCATGTCGCCTCCGTGATTGTCAAAAGCGCCAATACCGGCAAGATTGGAGACGGTAAGGTGTTCATTTCCAACGTCGAAGAGGCGATCCGCATCCGCACTGGTGAGACCGGCAATTCCGCAGTGGCGGTGAATTGATTTTCACCTCAGCGAGCATTTC
>Ga0194063_10002571_pt1 | contig 11222 bp, 10 predicted proteins | sample SepL3720m_MetaG_FD_155459 | JGI IMG/M metagenome (GOLD analysis project Ga0194063, IMG submission 155459) | Anoxic zone freshwater microbial communities from boreal shield lake in IISD Experimental Lakes Area, Ontario, Canada - Sep2016-L373-20m | ecosystem: Environmental > Aquatic > Freshwater... | reverse complement strand
AAATTGTCGTCGGGTCAGACTCTCTGTTACAATAGGATACAAATGGAAAAGAAATTATATATAACGACTGCTATCCCCTACGTTAATTCTACGCCGCATATTGGTCATGCGATGGATTATCTATTAGCAGATATTTGGACTAGGTACCAGCGTCAGAATGGCCATGAGGTTAGGTTTCAAGTCGGTACTGACGAACACGGCAGTAAAATTGCCGCCAAAGCAGCTGAATCAGGAATGGCGCCCCAAGAATTTGTTGACAAGATTTATCTAAGTTTTGAAGACTTAATCAAAAAGATTGGTGCAGGTTACACTGACCTTATCCGAACAACTGACCCGCATCATATCAGCGCCGTGCAATATATTTGGCAGCAATTACAACCATATATTTACAAAGGTAAATATGAAGGTTGGTACTGTGTTGGTTGTGAATGTTTTGTCACCGACAAAGAAGCCACTGAAAATAACGGCGTCTGTCCTGATCACCAGCAACCGTATCAACGTCTGAGTGAGGAGAATTATTACCTAAAAGCCAGCGTGTTTACCGACCAGGTCAAAGATGCACTAAATAGTGGCAAGATTCAAATCGTACCAGAGTTTCGCAAAAAAGAGTTCCTAGAACTAATCAAAGACGGTATCCAAGATGTCAGTATATCTAGACCCAAGAAAAACTTAGGCTGGGGTATACCTGTGCCGGGCGACCCAGAACAGGTGATGTATGTATGGATGGATGCATTGGCGAATTATATTACGGTATTAGGTTATCCTGATAATTCTGACTGGAAGCAATATTGGCCAGCTGATTTGATGGTCCTAGGCAAAGACATTTTGCGTTTCCATCTAGGAATTTGGCCAGTTATATTACTGGGCCTAGGTTTAGAGCTACCTAAAAAGATGTTGGTTCACGGATTTGTTAATTTTGGTGGCGCAAAATTATCCAAAACTACCGGTAATATGGTTAATCCGATTGAGATTATTGATCAATACGGCCTAGATGCGGTGCGTTATTTCTTTTCACGCCACATTCCAACGCTGGGCGATGGTGATTTTACCTGGGAGAAATTTGAGAATGCTTATAATACAGAATTAGCCAATGATCTGGGTAATGTTATTCAGCGTATTGCAGGCATGATCACTCGTTACCAATCAGGAAACATCGGTGAAATTCCATCCGGGGGCCATGATAGTGATAACTACAAAATCGCTATGGATAATCTAGAGTTTGACAAAGCCATGGACGAAGTTTGGGCAATGGTTCGCAATCTGAACCAATATATTGAAACTGTTAAGCCTTGGGAGATTGCCAAAACTATGGCGACTAATCCTGAATCAGCTACTCATTTATCTCAGGTATTATCTAGTGCTGTCGGGTCATTATTACAAATCGGCAACTTGTTAGCGCCTTTTCTACCAGCTACGGCCGAAAATATCCAAAAGACATTTGGAACAGGCACAGTTGTGCTTAGCGAAGGCGTAGCTTTTCCAAAAATCTACATTCATACTCCCGACCCGCACGCCAAGAAAGTTTAAAGATGTTAATTGACACTCACTGCCACATCCATTGGTCAGATTTTCCATTAGAAATTAATGGAGTAATTGACCGAGCTCATGAAAACGGCGTCAACCAGATGTTCTGTGTTGGTACTAGCGCAGCCGATTCTAAATTAGCAGTTGAATTCGCTGCCAATCGCGACGGTGTCTACTCTACAATAGGCATTCATCCGCATTACGCCATGAATGGCCTAGATGGGTTGGATGTACTATTAGGGAAAAATCACAATCAGATTGTGGCCGTTGGCGAGATAGGGCTAGACTATTTTCATAACCACAGTTCTCGCGAAGACCAGATTAAAATGTTGCGGATACAGATAAAATTGGCGCTAAAATATGATCTACCAATTATTTTCCATGTCCGTGAGGCATTTGATGACTTTTGGCCGATATTTGATGAATTCACTGGTATCCGGGGTGTTTTACATAGTTTTACAGATACGGCTGATAATTTACAGGCAGGTTTGGAGCGGGGGTTATATATCGGAGTTAACGGATATAGCACGTTTATCAAAGATGAATCTCAAAAGGCGATGTTCGCGTCTATACCACTAGAGAAAATGATATTTGAAACTGATGCTCCTTACTTGACACCAATCCCCTTTCGTGGTAAGATAAATGAACCAGCATATGTTAAAAACATTGCTGAATATCACGGGGTAGTGCGCGATGTTGGATTAGATGAAATCTCATCTATCACCACTGCAAATGCTCGTGAATTATTTAATCTCTAAAACAAAAATCTAAAAATATAACAACCCAAAATAATTGAGGCTTTAAATACAATTTATGCAACCAAACGCAAACAGTCAATTCCAAATTCCAGCAGGTGCTCATAGTAAGCAAGAGGCTACTGCATTGGCTGCAGTTAGAGAAGCCTATGGTGATGGTGAACCGGTTGCAGAAATCGTACAACCTTTTGCCAAAGAGTTTGCCCGATTAGATGGTATTGCCGTAAATCTAAAATTAGAACGTGACCAATATATAAATGATAGGCTGCCACAATGATTCGCAGTGATTTTATAGTAGCCGTAGCCAAAAAACTGTTCAGGCGCACAATGTCGCCCGAGTATGTTAGGTTGTCTATGGAACGCGAGCTAAAAACTATGGAAGGTGAAATCGGTGCTCGGATTTTTGGACCGTTAGAACCAAATGAGCGTAGGGCTTTTTTCAACGACAGCAAATCTAGCTGGTTCTTCCACCAAGAAAAGACTGATGAATTAAAAAATGTTCATTCGGTTACTTTACACTACGAAGTCCGCCCGGAAGGCGTATTGCGTGTCGTTAACCGAGACGGTATGAAATGTGAATATATCCACGGTCAAGAATTGGACAATTTTTTGGCTGCTACTGAGATTTACTACGATAACGTCATGCAACAGATTTATAAAAAATCTCCTCGTAGTGGCAATCAGTTAGCTGCTTAACTGATATAATAGTTAGGTGAAGAATCTGATATATCTAGACCATGCTGCAGCTACGCCTATGGATAGGCGAGTTTTTGATGCGATGGCGCCATATTGGACCGAATTATTTTTTAACCCATCTAGCCCTTATCTGCCTGCGGTTAATGTCCGACATGACTATGAATTAGCAAAGCGAACTTTGGCAAATCTAATCGGTGGTAAACCAGGTGAAGTTATCATGACGGCTGGTGCTACAGAATCAATTAATATGGCTTTTGCTGGGGTCGGTGGACATGTTGTCGTGGCCAATATTGAACACCCGGCAGTTTTGAATTGTGCTAAAAATATGGAACATACGATTGTAGCGGCTGATAAATCTGGGATTGTATCGGCCGAGGCGATAAAATCTGCGATTACATCTAAAACTAGATTGGTTAGCGTTGCGCTGGCAAATAATGAACTAGGAGCGATTCAACCGCTGCGAGATATCGCGGCAGTTATCCGAGCTGAACGTGAAGCACGTTTGGTGCGAGGCGACAAAACGCCTATATACCTACATAGTGATGCTTCGCAAGGCGTCGGCCAACTAGATGTGAATGTCGCTAGATTAGGTGTAGATATGTTGACGTTGAACGCTGGCAAAATGTATGGGCCTAAGCAAGTCGGATTGTTATGGACTGCTAGTTTCGTTCGTCTGGACCCGCAGATTTTTGGCGGTGGCCAAGAACGTGGAATGCGCAGTGGAACTGAGAATGTTGCTGGCGTGGTAGGATTTGCGCGGGCGCTAGAATTAGCTGTTGAACATCGTAAATTTGAATCTGATAGATTAGCTAAATTACGAGACTATTTACAATCGGTTCTAGTAGGCGCATTCCCAAATGCGGTTGTTTCTGGTCATCAAAAACATCGATTATCTGGGCATCTACATATTTCTTTCCCTGGTATTGACGCGGAACGATTAGTTTTCCTATTAGAAAATCGTGGCGTTTTGGTCGCGACGGGTAGCGCTTGTGCGGCCAACAAGGGTACGAAATCACATGTCCTAGAAGCTATCGGAATGAGCGACGAATTGGCAGATGGTAGTATCCGAATCACGTTAGGGAATTTGTCAGATGAAAAGAGCACCAAATCGGCTGGCAAGATATTGGTAGAAGTTATAAATTCAGAATATGCGAGGATCGCCAAATGATTCGCTGGTTAATTGGATTGGCTGTTTTCGGATTATTAGTTGTTATTGGGCTAACAGTTTATCTGCAACCAGATGATTTGAAAAAATGCGGGTCCAACCCTAATTCGGCTGTTGGTTGTCAGACGGTAGATGCGATTGTAGCAATTAGTGGTGGTGATACCAAGGCTCGTGCCGAAGAGGCTGTAAAATTATACAAAAACGGTTGGTCAGAAAAACTTATTTTTTCAGGTGCAGCTCAGGACAAGACTGGGCCTAGTAACGCATCGGTTATGAAAACAGTTGCATTGCAGGCAGGCGTGCCCGAAACTGCGATTAGGTTAGATGAATATGCCGAGAATACTATTCAAAACGCCGAGAATTCCGGAAGCATTTTTAATGAGTTGCAAATCAAAAGTGTGATTTTGGTTACTTCGGGCTACCATCAACGACGAGCGGGGCTAGAATTTGATAAAAGAACAGGTGATGTGCGGATTATTAATCATCCAGTGGCTAGTGACAAAGATTGGGGAACGATGTGGTGGGTGACACCTTGGGGCTGGTGGTTGGCGATGAGTGAGTTTGTTAAAATAATTGCGTTCTATGTTGCGGGGATTTTCTAGTGACTGGTAAAAAAATCTATGTTGGTATGAGTGGTGGTGTTGATTCGTCGCTAGCGGCGGCGTTATTAGTTGAGCAAGGCTACGATGTGACGGGCGTTTATATGAAGAACTGGTCCCAGGACTTGCCGGGAATGAAATGCCCTTGGGCCGAGGATTTGGCTGATGCTAAACGCGTGGCGGTACAACTGGGGATTGATTTTAAAGTTTTTGATTTTGAGGCTGAATACAAACAAAAAGTTGTTGATTATATGATTGATGAATATAAAGCTGGGCGGACTCCAAACCCAGATATTATGTGCAATCAGGAAGTAAAATTCAAATTGTTTTTGGACGCGGCGATTGCAGATGGCGCTGATATGATTGCGACCGGGCATTATGCTCGGGTGGAATATGGAATATGGGATATGGAAGGTGGCAAAAAAGGCACGAAGCTAAATTCCAATAGCCAAATTCCAATAGCTAAACTATTGCGTGCAGTTGACGATAACAAAGATCAAACCTATTTCTTGTATCGTGTAACTGGTGTGGCGATGAGCAAGACTCTATTCCCAATTGGCGGATTTACTAAACCACAGGTTCGCGTGATGGCTGAAAAACGTGGGCTAACGACTGCGGTCAAAAAAGATTCCCAAGGCATCTGTTTCGTCGGTCAAGTTGGTATCCGCGATTTTCTCAGCCTGTATGTTGATTTAGAACCAGGGCAGATTATAGATAAAAAATCTGGCGCAGTGTTGGGTCATCATGATGGTGCGATTTTCTACACATTAGGGCAACGCCATGGTTTGGAATTAGGCGGTGGTCTGCCATATTATGTCGTTGGTAAAGACATGGATAAAAATGAAGTGTACGTCACGACAGATTTAAACGACGGTACATTGTGGCACGACACAGTGGAATTGCACAGCGTTCATTGGATTAATGATGCGCCGAAAGACGGCAAATACCTGATTCGTTCGCGCCATCGTGCGCCATTGGTACCGGCTGAGATCACAGTTGATGGCGATAGCGTGTCGTTAAAACTAACTGACCCACAACGAGCTTTTGCCCCAGGGCAGTCGGTTGTTATATATGACGACCAAATCTGCCTAGGTGGCGGAATTATAATTTAGGAAAGCATATTATAAAATAAAAGTTCCATTTGCAAGGACTGACCTTGCAATGAGATTTGGCGATCTGGAAAAGAGCAGCCCAAGCAGCGGATTTATTCCGTGCGTGGCGCCATGAGAAAAACCTTTAGGTTTGTCTCATGGGGTTTCTAGGACGGACCTTGCAAAAGAGATTTGTTGGCGGTTGATGTAAAAAATGGTAAAATTAACCTTAATGAATGCTCAACAAATACGAAATGAATATTTGAAATTTTTTGCCCAGCGCGGACATGCGGTTGTTAAACGCGCTAATTTGGTTCCGCTAAATGACCCGACGACATTGTTTACGGGCAGTGGCATGCAACCGTTATTGCCATATTTATTGGGCCAGACCCATTCTGATGGCGTGCGGTTAACTAATAGCCAGACGTGTTTTCGCGCCCAAGATGTTGATGAAGTTGGTGATAATCGTCACACAACCTTTTTTGAGATGCTAGGCAACTGGAGTTTGGGCGACTATTTTAAAGAACAACAAATTAAATGGTTCTTTGAATTTTTGACTGATGTTGTTGGTTTGGACCCGAACAGGATTTATGTTTCGGCATTTATTGGCGACGAGGCAAACGGTATCCCGCGTGATGACGAGACAGCACAGATTTGGCAGAAAGTTTTTGCTGACGCCGGTATAGCAGCTGAAATTGCCGAGATTGGCAGCCAAGAGGACGGCGACAAACATGGTATAAAACCAGGTGAACGCATATTTTTCTATGACGATGCGCAAAACTGGTGGTCACGAGGTGGTGGGATTGATAGTACGCCGATCGGTGATCCTTGCGGTCCTGATAGTGAAGTTTTCTATGACTTTGGCGAGCAAAATCATGCCGAAGGATTTGGTTTGGCGCACCCAGCTAGCGACAGTGGACGATTTGTTGAAATCGGTAATCAAGTTTTCATGCAATATCGACGTTTGGATGATGGCAGTTTTGAACCACTGGCAAAACAGAACGTTGATTTTGGTGGCGGTTTAGAGCGTATTGCATCGGCTGCGATTAACAGCCCAGATATTTTCCGTGTTAGTGTGATATGGCCAATTGTTGAAAAATTACAGATTATTAGCGGCAAAACTTATGAAGACAACAAAACCAGCATGCAGATTATCGCCGATCACCTACGCGGAGCAACTTTTCTAGCAGTTGATGGTGTACGACCATCTAATAAAGAGCAGGGTTATGTCATGCGTCGATTCTTGCGACGTGCAATTCGTCAGGCTTTTGATCTAGGTATTGAACAGAACTTCTTGGCTGAAATCGTGCCAGTGATTGCTGATATTTTCAACGCTGATTATCCAGAAGTTGCGGCAAATCGTGATGAAGTTATCGCTGTGTTGGTCAAAGAAGAGAAAGTTTTCCGCCAAACATTGAACAAAGGCTTGCGCGAGTTTTCTAAATTCGCCGTCAATGGTTTGACTGGCGTAGAATTATTCATGTTACATGACACATTCGGTTTCCCTGTAGAACTATCTGTTGAAGAAGCTGCAAAACAAAACATAGATTTATCTGAAGACTGGCGCGCAGAATTTGATGCTAAAATGGCCGAGCAGCGTGAACGCAGCCAAACTGCAGCCAAAGGAACTTTCAAAGGTGGTCTAGAAGGCGATAGTGATACTCATAAAAAATATCATACGACTGCACATTTGATGTCGCAGGCATTACGGATGGTTTTGGGTGATGGTGTTTCTCAGTGCGGTGCGAATATTAATGAGGAACGAATCCGATTTGATTTCAAATATCCTGAAAAAGTTGCTGATGACAAACTTCGTCAAATTGAAGATATAGTTAATGAACAAATTGGCAAAGATTTGACCGTGACTTTTGCTGAATATCCATTAGATGAAGCTCGCGCGATGGGCGCAGTTGGCGAGTTTAGTGATAAATATGGTGACAAAGTGCGAGTCTATAAGATTGCTGATAGTGACGGAAATGCATTTAGCCTAGAAATCTGCGGCGGTCCGCATATCACACATACTGGTGAATTAGCGGATGGTGGTAAAAAGTTTAAGATCATCAAAGAAGAATCTTCCAGTGCCGGCGTCCGACGTATCAAGGCCGTTTTGACTAATTAACCAAACGGTTATACTATTAGCTATATGAATAAAGTCATTAGTTCAGACACTATTAAATATATAAAATCATGGTTGGAACTAAGGTATGATAATGCCGACATTCCAGGTTATTCGGTGGCTATATGCCACAATGGTAGGGTTATATTCAATGAAGCATTCGGCTTCGCGAATCTAAAAAGTAAACAAAAACTCAATAGCGATAACATATTTCGGGTAGCTTCAATGTCTAAAACTTTTACTGCTACGGTGATTATGCAATTAGTAGAAGAAGGCAAGCTGCGATTAGATGACAAGGTGTCGGACTATTTGGATTGGCTTAAGGGTGGCAAGGACAAAAGGCTATCCCAGATAACAGTCAGACAAGTTATGTCACATGGTGCTGGGATAATTCGCGATGGATTAGATTCTGGGTTTTGGAATTTGGATAGACCTTTCCCTGATCGAGATGAAGTCAAAAGCACCATCCTAGAATCTGGTCTGATTATCGAGAATAATATCAGAATGAAATATTCTAATTGGGGGTATGGATTGCTGGGTCTGTTAATTGAGAAAGTCGTCGGTAAACCTTATAACGATGTAGTCACCGAAAAGATTATAAAACCATTGGAGTTAAAAAATACATTTCCAGAATATAGCCCAGATATGAAAGATAAAATGGCGGCTGGCTACACACGCAGGGAGTTTGGGCTACCCAGTATGGCTGTAGGCGAAATATATACAAATGCCCTATCGTCGGCAACGGGTTTTTGCTCAAATGCAGCTGATCTATGTAGGTTTTTTTCAGCCCATCTTATAGGCTCAGGCGAATTATTGAACGACGAGTCCAAAAAAGAGATGCAAAAAGGCGAATGGTCAATCATGGGCGACGATTCAAATTCCTTGTACGGATTGGGCATGGATATCAGATATATTAGAAATAAAAAGATTGTGGGTCATGGTGGCAGCTGTACTGGCCACAAGGCAACAGGTACATTTGATGGTGAAAATAAATTGGCTATTGTTGTGCTTGCGAATTTTTTCTGGGCCGCTCCATTTAATATAGCTAGGGGTATTTATAATGCTATTGATAATCTAGAAAGCCCAAAAATGGATAAAGAAAAATATGACAAATTATCAAAATTCCAGGGCAGGTTCGCTAATTTATGGGGGCCTACGGATATCATATTTTGTGGTAATAAATTAATTAAGGTTTGGCCGGATTGCTGGAACCCGTTTGGCGGGGCTTGCGATTTAAAATATATTGATGAGAATACGTTACAAATTGATACCAATAACAGCTACGGCAATATAGATGAGAAAATGAAATTTGAGTTCAAAGACGGTAAGGTCCAGGCTATATATAGATCTGGGGAATTAATTATGCCAATTGATGAATGGAAAAAGAAACGAAAATCAATGAGCATTGTTTCACTGCCTAGGTAATTGGTGGATATTATCAATTAATCTGTGACGGTAACCATAATTAGTATATAATAGACGCAGTTATGGTATTTGATAAATTTCTAAACCGCAAAAAAACTGACGAGGGCGAATATATTGTCGCGTTAGATATTGGTACAGAATATGTCAAGGCGTTAATCGCTAAAATGGACGGCGACCGTATGGACATTGTTGGTGTTGGCCGTGCGCATCAGGAAATTAGCGATATGTATGCTGGGGCGATTGCAGATATTTCAGGTGTAGTTCGTAATTGTGAGGCAGCGTTATCGGCTGCCGAAGACCAGGCTAAATTACAGGCTAAAAAAGTTGTTATCGGTATCGCCGGTGAATTAGTCAAAGGCACAACAAATACGATTCGTTATCGCCGACCGCAACCTGACAAACCGTTGAACGCTAACGAGATGGAATTTATTATTCAGAAAGTCCAAGAACGTGCTCAGCGCAAAGCTCAAAAACAAATCGCATTAGAAACTGGCAATGATGACGTTGAAATTAAATTGGTCAACAGCGCATTAGTTGGTATTCATATTGATGGTTACAAAGTCAGCAATCCGATTGGTTTTCAGGGGCATGATGTCGCCGTTCAGATATATACAGCCTTTGCACCGATGGTTCATATCGGGGCGTTAGAGCGAGTTGCCGAGGAATTATCGTTAGAGCTATTAGCAGTCGCGGCCGAGCCATTTGCGGTCAGTCGTAGCGTATTAGGCACAGATGCTAATAGCAATTTTACTGCAATTTTAGCCGACGTTGGTGGCGGTACAACAGACATAGCAGTCGTCAACGACGGTGGTGTTGAAGGTACAAAAATGTTTGGCATTGGTGGTCGCAGTTTTACACGCACAATTGCTAGCGAATTAGATATTAGTTATGACGATGCCGAAAAATTAAAAGTCAATTTAGGTAGCGACCAGATTAAACCGTCAGTTACCGAGGAAGTCAACGCGGCTATAGATAAAACATTGGATGTTTGGATAGCTGGTGTAGAATTGGCGCTCAGTGAGTTTGACGCGGCGGATCATCTGCCTAATCGCATACTATTATGTGGCGGTGGTGCTAGCTTGAAAAAGATTGTAGAGATATTGCAAACTCAGAATTGGCACAAAGACCTACCATTCACCAAAAAGCCAACTGTTCAATACATCAAACCTGAAGATGTGGCTGGTATAACAGATTCAACAGATCTAGTTACTGACCATACTTTTATTACGGCAATGGGTTTGCTGCGGGTTGGCTATGATACAATTATAGGTAGTCGCGATAACGATACGATCAAAGACAAACTTAATCGGATTCTCAGAATATAAATATGAACAAAGATGTAATTTACATAGATACCGAAGATGATATTACCGCGATTATCGGTAAAATTAAATCTAGCAAAGAAAAAATTGTTGCATTAGTACCACCAAAGCGGATTGGTGTATTACAAAGCGCTGTTAATTTGCGATTATTATCGCGCACCGCTAATAATGCCAATAAGCATCTAGTGTTAATAACTAGTAACAAGGCGCTGATTGCATTATCGGCTGCATCAATGATTCCGGTTGCTAAAAACCTGCAGAGTAAACCTGAAATTGCCGAAACAACAGAATTCGAAATCGATGAGAACGAAGATGTTATTGATGGTGCTGATATGCCAGTTGGCGAATTAGCAGCTACTATGGATGCACCTGTGAAAGATGATGTGTCTGATGCGATTGACACAATTAGTATTGATGAAAAATCATCTACTGAGGACAAAGTAAAATTCAAAAAAACAGGCAAAGTCCCAGATTTTTCATCTTTCCGTAAAAAGATATTTATCATTGGTGGTGTAGTGGTACTGCTGAC
>Ga0194063_10002570_pt1 | contig 11224 bp, 9 predicted proteins | sample SepL3720m_MetaG_FD_155459 | JGI IMG/M metagenome (GOLD analysis project Ga0194063, IMG submission 155459) | Anoxic zone freshwater microbial communities from boreal shield lake in IISD Experimental Lakes Area, Ontario, Canada - Sep2016-L373-20m | ecosystem: Environmental > Aquatic > Freshwater >... | reverse complement strand
ATATTGCACCTTATCTTTTTCATCAAAACCCCAAGCGGTATGTTTGGGATTTCTAAAAGCGGGATGATTTAAGACGAGAAATAATTTTCCACCGGGTTTTAAGGCGCGAGCCGCTTCGGCGAGCGCACCATTTAGATTTTCAATATTCTGGATCGCTAAAACAATCAAGGCTTTATCAAAACCTTGCCCCGCGGAGCCTGGGCGAAGTGGGGTTATCTCCTTAATAAAATCATCAGCGGAAGCAACTATGTACTTCTCTTTCTTCCCCGCTTTTTCTTTAGCAAACTTTATTAATTCCGCGGAAATATCCACCCCGGTTACTTCCCCACCTTTCTCCGCCAACGCGCGTGAAAAAAATCCTTGCCCGCAAGCAATATCCAAAACTTTATCCCCCGCCTTAACATCCATCAGCCTTAATAGATTAGGTAAAATCACCTCCTTCTGGTAAGTCCCCTCACCACTCAATAATGAGTCATACCACCCTGCCACCTTCCCCCATGATGTGTCTTTATTCATTTTAATATCTTAGCACAACCACGCTCTGTAAAACCACCCCCTTACCCCCTCCTAAGAAAGGCGGGGGAAATCAGAAAACCCCTCCCTACCTCCCCTTGTCAGGGGAGGCGCCGTTTCGATTTTCCCCCTGACAAGGGGGATTAAGGGGGTTTCTGCTACCCCTCCTTTCTTAGGAGGGGTCGCGTTCTGACGCGGGGGTGGTTGATAGTCTAAGTAGTTGCGTTCTATCCCTTCTTCTGAAACTTCTCAATAGTAACAAGTAGAGCGGAAGCAATAAAGATGGAGGAATAAGTACCAATACCCACACCAATTATAAGAGCAAGAGAGAAATGCTGAGTGGCCTCGGGACCAAGGAAATATAGAACGAAGAGGGCTAAAATAGTGGTCATAGAAGTGTTCACGGAACGCACAAAGGTTTGATTCACACTCTCCCCCACAATAGTTTCAAAACTTTTTTTATCATTAGCACTAATAGAATTTTTCAAATTTTCCCGGATTCTATCATACACCACAATTGTGTCATGGATTGAAAAACCAAGAATCACCAGTAAGGCGGTGACGAACAGTGTATCCACTTCATAACCCTTGAAATGACCGAGGACAGAGAAAACTCCGGTGGGAATAATCACATCATGAGCGAGGGCGACAATGGCCATCAAACCGTATTTCCAGCTTTGAACTGGCTTAGAAACTTTTCTAAAAGCAAAAGTAATAAAGAGAACAATACAAAGAATAACCAAAATAATAGAGATAATGGCTTTCTGAGCGGCCTCCTTACCAATGAGTGGACCGATGGAATTAACCTTCTTTAATTCTGTTTTAACGGCGCCATTGTTAGAAAAAGCATTTTCTAACTGCTGTCTCTCTATATCCGTAACCAATCTAGATTTGATGGAATAATCCGTATCCCCCACTGACTGCAAAACATAATTACCAAGTGACATTTCAGTAGCGACAGCAGAAATATTTTTCTCAATAGTGGCCTGATCAAGCTTGGTTTCCGTATAACGGATTTCAATAGCGGAACCACCTTTAAAATCAATTCCTAACTCTAACCCCCAAATAAATAAAGAAACAACTGAACTTACCAGTAAAATAGCGGATAGAATATAAAATATTTTTCTGTTTTTAATTATAAACATATTATTATTTATTTATGACCACCACTACTGAATAAAAACTTCATTATCCTGCCGGCGTTATCATGTTTGATAGCCAAAAGTAAGGTACGGGAAGCGGTAATGGCGGTAAACATCGAAACACAAACACCAATAAAGAAAACTAGGGCAAAACCTTTTACCACTGGCGTACTGGAAAAAGCATAAAGGATAATGGCCGTAATAATACTGGAAGTATTACTGTCTCTAATAGAAAGCCAAGCGCGAGCAAAACCTTCTTTAATAGCATCTGCTAATTCTCTCCCTCGAGCCAGCTCTTCCCGCATTCTTTCAAAAATCAAAATGTTAGCATCCACGGCCATACCAAGAGAAAGAATAAAAGCCGCAATACCAGCCGCGGTTAGGGTGACCGGAATTAATTTAAAAATAGCAAGGTTAATAGCCACGTAAATTAAAAGAGAAATCACCGCTAGTAACCCTGGCAAACGGTACCAAGCAATAAGGAAAATGGCGATAACAATAAAGGCCCAGAGCCCAGCATGCATACTGGCTTTTACTGCTTCAATGCCAAGTGATGCTCCCACACTTTGAGTGGAAATAAGCTCAATTGGAATAGGTAAAGCACCAAGGTTTAAATTACTAACTAGGTCCTTGGCCTCAGCAATACCGGCTGAACCAGTAAAACCACCAGAAATAGAAGCTTTACCACCAGAAATTTCTTCTCGAATAACGGGCATTGATTTTACATTACCATCTAGGAAAATAGCTAGGCGGCGGCCAACATTTTCACGAGTTAATTTTGCAAATAAGTCTGACCCTTCATTATTAAATTGTAAGGCGACGCTAGGGGCGCTGGTATTTTGATCAAACTCTAGAGTGGCTTTGTTAAGTAAGGCACCAGTCAAACCGGTAGAAATAAAATCAGCAGAAGTTAATGGAGCTGTACTAGTAGAATTCTCTAATTCTGACTTTAAAAGTTTAAATTCCAAAACATAGGTTTTACCTACCTGAGCAATTGCTCCGGCAATATCAGTCTGGCCGGGTAAATCCACGATTAGCTGTTCTGAGGCATCACTACCAATCAAACCCACCTTCTCAATTTGCACAATTGGTTCAGACACCCCAAAAATATTTACTCTCTTCTCAATTAAATCCTTTAAGGAATTCATCTTGCCGGAAATATCCGCAGAAGCAACAGCACTAGTATCAGCTTTGTATACAAGTTCTATCCCTCCATTTAAATCAAGACCTAATTTAAATTTCTTACTAGAATCCGCACCATTAGTAGAATAAACAAAATAGCCAATTCCCGCTGCTACTAATAATAATATTACCGCCCAAAATCGTCTTTTAAACATCTGGCTATTATAACTATTTATTTATTATTTGCAAATTATAAAACCTATTTCCCAGTCCTAGACAAAAGGGCTTTTATGGTTTTTAAAGCAATTTTAAAATCCAAGCCAAGTGAGCGGTTTTTAATATAATATAAATCGTATGATAGTTTATTTTTTGTCTCTTCAATGTTAGGACCGTGATGAGGATGATTTTCATGATACAGTTGGGCCCAACCAGACAAACCAGGCTTTATCAGGTGACGAACATTATAATAAGGCACTTCTTTTTCATACAATTTTGCCAATTCCGGTAACTCTGGTCTTGGGCCAATAAGAGATAAGTCCCCTTTGAATATATTCCAAAATTGGGGAATTTCATCTAAACGGCTCTTCCTTAGAAAACCACCAACACGTGTAATCTTATTTTTCTCGCCTTCCCTCTTTTCTCCCTCATCATTAAAGCTCATGGTTCTAATCTTAATTATTTTAACTAATTTGTTGTTTTTACCAATTCGATTCTGCACAATAAAAACCGGACCTTGGTCATCAATTTTAATAGCCAACCAAATAAAAGGATAAAAAACTAAGGAGATAACTCCAACTACGGAAGAAATAAGGACATCCATTCCCCGCTTTAAAGTATCATAAGTAGCACTGGAAGCGGAAGAAATATTCTCAATAAACCAGCTATAGCTTAGAAGGGAGAGTGGTACACGATCAAAAATATCTTCGTATAGACTATTAATATCCACAAAGCGAATCTTGGAAAAGAGTAAATTATAAAAATGAGGCATATTTTTCTTAAATATCTCATTTTGCAAATCTACCACTACAATAGAAATATTCAGAGTATTTATCCGTTCAATAATATCCCTCCCGAAATCCACTTCACCGGCCCGACTTAAATCTTGTGAAAAAACAAACTGTAATCCAAAACGGGCATTAGTATTAACCTCCTGTAACAATAAATTCATCTCCTCGCCTTGACCAAGAATCATCGCTCGCTCTGGAGTCATCAAACAAAAGACTTTTTGCCCATAAATACGCCACACAAAAATCAAGGTGGAAAAGATAACAATATATATAAATAAGATAATTTTAGGTGTAATACCAAAATATGGAATCAAGTAAAAGAAAGCCACCGCCAAAAAACTATTAAAAAATTGAGTGTTCAAAACTCGCAGAGGCAAACGGCTATTAAAAATAGTAGTATGTTTTTCATATAAACCCACAATAAAAAAAATAAAACACCAAACAGCAAACAAAATACCAAAAGGCAGAAGGTGGTCTAGAAATACCGATCCTGATGGTATAGCCCAGAGTCTAATACACAAAGTTATCCAAAGAGAAAAAACAAAGAGTAATATATCTCCTCCCAATAATAGCCAGGGCTCCTTTTTATTAGATACCTTCATGACAGGATAAAGTATACAGTTTTTTCAATATTCTTCAACTTATAAAATATGATATAATGATTTCTATAAATATGACCAGTAAAAAGAAAATTATTTATTGTATTACAAAAAGTAATTGGGGTGGAGCTCAAAAATATGTCTATGATCTGGCTACCGCCCTACCACCAGACAAATTTGAGGTTTGTGTTCTAGTTGGTAATAATGGTGTTTTAATCCAAAAATTACAAGCCGCAGGAATTCGCACAATTATCCTAGGTAACCTAACGAAGGAAATAAAAATAGCTAGTGATTTTACATCTTTAAAAACCTTAATAAAAATTTTTAAAAAAGAAAAACCAGATATTATTCACCTAAATAGCTCTAAAATAGGCTTCTTGGGGACCTTAGCGGGTCGGCTAGCTCACGTACCAAAAATTATTTTTACTGGTCACGGTTGGGCTTTCAATGAGGATCGGAGTAAACTTCAAAAGAAACTGCTTTATCTTTTACACCTTAGCACCATTAAGCTCGCCCATAAAACAATTGCCGTTTCGGAGCAAACAAAAAACCAAATAGCGAAAAAGAATTATTACAACAAAAAAATAACTGTCGTTAAGAATGGTATATCAGAGATTAATTTTCTTGATAAGTTAATTGCCCGAGAAAAAATCCTAGAAAAAATACCCGGTGATTTTAACTTCGGTAGCCGCCCTTGGTTAGGCACAATCTCTGAGCTCCATAAAAATAAGGGTTTAAAGTATATTATTGAGGCCATGCACTTACTTGAGGTTGAGACTGATGAAAGGGAGGAACTACCAGTGTTAATTATTATTGGTGAGGGTGAGAGACGTAAAATACTGCAAGAAAGAATCAACCGTTATGGTTTAGAAGATTCCATTTTCCTGGTTGGGCGGATAGATGGAGCAGAAAAATATTTAAAAGCTTTTGATATCTTTACTCTTACTTCCACTACCGAGGCCCTACCATATGTTCTACTAGAAGCTGGTCAGGCCGGTTTACCGATAATTGCTAGCAACGTTGGTGGTATACCAGAAATAATAAATGACATGGAAAACGGTATCCTAGTTCGAGCAAAAGAGCCAGAAGAAATACAAAAAGCGATAGCGTTCCTCCTAAAAAACCCCGAAAAAATGTCTATTTTAAGCCATAATATCACAAAAAAGGTTAGGGTTGAATTTGATAAAGAAAAAATGATAAAAGAAACAGTAGCTTTATATTAGTTATGCTATACTAATAACTAGTTTTATTAATTAACCAACCCACAAGGGTAAAAAATATGGGAGTAGAATTTGAAAAAAATCCAATCAGTAATATGAATTACCAACAAAAGAAGAACAGCGGTATCACCGCCATATTAATAGGGATTGGTTTTGCAAAAGATGAGGCTGGGGCCAAAAAAGTAATGATAGCGATCTCAGTGATTTGTATCGCCTTGGCAGTATATTTAGCCTTTAAATAATCATGATTTCAGTTAACAAACAAAAAGGTTTTACCCTGATTGAACTTTTAATGGTGATCTCCATCATCGCTCTCCTTTCATCATTTGTCCTAACCGCCCTAAATGATTCAAAAATTAAAGGGGCTGATGCCGCCAAGATTCGAGCCCTGCAGGAAATCAGAACCGCCTTACAGCTTTATAGTACAGATAAGGGATATTATCCTGGATCGACATTTCTCACGTCTGAACTGGTTCCCAAATATATTTCTTTTATTAATTTAACTGGAATATTTTACCGCCCTATAAATTCTTTTGGCACAGTATGTGCTGCGTCTACTAACTGTGTTTCCTACCACTTAGGGACTGTTCTTCAGCTTGGGAATAATGTAAACAAAGTCTTAAATAATGATAAAGATTCTAGTAACATTTTCCAGGGAAAATCAACAGATTGTGGAGCGGTGGCGTCAACTGATGCTAATGAAAGATGCTACGATATAGAGCCATAAGAGTTACTACTAAATTCCTAAAAATTCATTCTTCATCATCTCCTTATGGGCGGTTCTTTTATAGCGGCGCATGCCCATAAGAATGCCCAGACTAACAAATGAAATTAGTAAGTTTGTCCCCCCATAAGACATAAATGGAAAAGTAATACCCGTCACCGGCATTATACCGATATTCATACCAACGTTCACCAAAAAATGGCTGACAAACATGATAGCTACGCCACACCCAAATAGTATTTCAAAATTTGTCGCGCCATAATAAGCGATCCTAATTATGCGCCACAATAAAATACCAAACAAACTAAATAAAAATATTACTCCAAGGAAACCCCACTCTTCGGCATAAGCGGCAAAAATAAAGTCTGTTTGATACTCCGGCAAAAAACTGAGCTTTGACTGGGTGCCGTAACCAACACCCTTTCCCAAAAACTGCCCGGATCCAACCGCAATTGTGCTCTGATAAGCACTATAACCACTACCCCGAATATCCATCAGTGGATGGATGAAGTTCATAACTCTATTTTTTTGATAATCCTGCAAAACAAAACCCCAAAGAATTCCAAAAGCAATAGAACCTAATAAAAAAACGGCCAATAAGTGTTTTTTAGAAATACCGGAAAGAAGGATCATCCCCAGCCAAATTAGAAAGATAATCAAGGCCGAACCAAAATCCGGCTGCAAAAAGACCAAGATAAAAACAAAAAGAACATAGAAGCCAGAGACAAAAATATGCCGAACATTGGCTATTTCAATATGTCTTTTGGAAAAATATTTTGCTAAAAGAATAACAATAATAAGTTTGATGAATTCAGCTGGCTGAAAGGAAACAGACCCAAAACTAAACCAGCTTTGTGCCCCTTTGGACACATGTCCAAGTACAAATAAGGCTAAAAGTAAGATAACAGCAAAAACATAAATTGTGACCACAACACCAGTTCTCTTTAAAAAGCGATAATCAAAAATACTTAAAATAAAAAAAATTACAATTGATATTAGGATCCAAATAACTTGCTTGCTAAAATAGCCTGAAGACGCACCAAAAGAACCCATAGTGACTAAACCAGCTAAAGTAATAAATAAGACTGAAAAAAATAAAATCCAGTCTATGTCAAATATTTTTCGAAGAATACCCCCCATACTATTTTAAAATCTTAAGAATTATCTCCGTTCGGACATAATTTTCAGAAAAGGGTTTGGGCCAATTAAAGTTGGCTACTTGCGAACCTTTACCATCTATTGAGTCTAGCTTGGTTCGGGAGAAGGCAATGGTATTGTCAGCATTATTATAGACAATAGCAACCGCTTCAATATTCTTTATTATACTTACTGTATTGTTTGTTATAGTGGCACTGAGTCTGGGTGAAGTATCTGCCTTAGTAACTTCAGATTGGGAAATAGCCAAACCACTTTCTTTACTCACTTGTTTAACCCAAACAGCCTGATTAGTAAAACTAAACTCTACCCGACTTGGTATCTGATTACCGGTTGATAATTCCGCCTCAAAAACCGCCATAATTTTATTTGCTGGAGCAAAAGTAGATCCAAATCTTTCACGCAGCAAAACACCAGCTTTATCATAAAGCTTAAAAGAATAATTTAAATTATCTGCCCCGGCATTTAAATTTGGATTTTCAATATAAGCCACAACGTTGTATACACCGTCAACTACTTTAGCAAACTTAGACCATTTCACTATTAAGGGACCATATTGAGAGGGGCAAAGAAGAGTACAAGGACCGCCGCAATCTATCCCCTGCTCGGTCTGGTTTTGTTTACCGTCAAAACAGGTTGGGGCTTTATAAAAACTAAGAACAGCAGGTAAAACCACCACCAGTAAAAAGATAGCGACTATGGTTCCAATATATATAAATTTTCTTTTTCCTGACCAGGACATAACATGTATTATAGCAGATAAACCCAAAACAAAAAAACCACCTACCGGTAGTTTAATTTTGAGATTAAAAACTTGGTTCTGGCGGCTAGCTACTTTTGCCCCAATGGGACTATCATCGCCACTACAGCGCTTAACTTCTGTGTTCGGAATGGGAACAGGTGTGGCCACTGCGTCAAACCACCAAAACCAAATTTTCAATAAACTAATTATACATAAAAACTAACAAAATCAAAATCTGAAATTGGGGCCGTAACAAGGTTACGGCGCACTGGGTAACTCGAGGTGGGATAGGACCACAACAAATGGTTGATCGCTCAACAACGGGCCGATGGGTAAACCAGCCGAAGTGAAACCATTCTCTTGTGCCGACCAAACTAGGAAACAGCACAATGACTCGAGCTACGAACTAAAGAACGAGGGAGGGGTTGATCCAGTATCCTACACGTTAGTGTGATCAATTTGTTATTTCGCAAATGATCTAATGGAAACCAGTTCAACCTCCCCCAATTTCAAATTTCAATTTTCAAGGTACTTCGCGAAATTAAATTAATTCCACGCAACGGATTAAGATTTTATATTTTCTAGATTGGATTTTTAAATTTCCTAATAGAAATCGACTAATTAGTACTCCTCGACTTAACATATTACTATGCTTACATCTAGAGCCTATCAACGTGATCATCTCTCACGAGTCTCAAACGATTCCTTATCTTGGGGACGGCTTCATTCTTAGATGCTTTCAGAATTTATCCGTTCCAAACTTAGCTACTCTGCGTTGCCCTTGGCAGGACAGCAGATACACCAGAGGTTTGTTCAACTCGGTCCTCTCGTACTAGAGTCAAATCCCCTCAAGAATCAACGCCTGCAGAAGATAGGAGACCAACCTGTCTCACGCTTGTTATCCAAAATTACTTTTGGCAATGGACTATCGCTTTTTACCCTGAGTCCCATCGAAGGGCTCAAAATAAAGCTGATGTTTAGTCTCTACGGGTGGCTCTCGCCTTCCCTCGGGATTATCCTTTAAAAAAATTCAAGGACTCCCCCGATATAAATCAGCTTGATCTGATTTTAAATATTTTATAAATAAAATCTGACCGCCGTGATTTGATTGGTTCTACTTTCTAATTATGTTACGACAAAAATACCTCATTTTTATCATAAGTTTTATAAACGAAAAATTCTCAATGGGATTCAGACGGTACTACAGTCAATATTTTGACTTCAGTACGGTCTGAACCCAGCTCGCGTATCTTTTTAATTGGCGAACAGCCAAACCCTTGGGACCTTCTCCAGCCCCAGGATAAGATGAGCCGACATCGAGGTGCCGAACTCCGCCGTCGATATGAACTCTTAGGCGGAACTAGCCTGTTATCCCTAGAGTAGCTTTTGTCCGATAATCTCCGGCCGCATCTAATGCGGGCCGTCGGTTCACTTTGCTCTGCTTTCGCACCTGTTTGATATGTACATCTCACAGTCAAGCCAGCTTATGCCAATGCACTATCGTCACGGTTTCCATTCGCGACTAGCTGACCTTAATAGGCTCCTCCGTTACTTTTTGGGAGGATAGCGCCCCACTAAAACTACCCACCAGATACTGTCACCAAACGGTTTTTACGTTCAGGTTAGAATATATATTTTTAAAGAATGGTATTTCACTGACGGATCCATATTCCCCGAAAGAAACACTTCAAATCCTCCCATCTACACTACGCAGCAAAAACATATACTCAATATCAAGTTGCAGTAAAGCTTCTAGGGTCTTTTCGTCTATCTGCAGGTAACCGGCATCTTCACCGGTACTGTATTTTCACCGAGCGATTCTCCGAGACAGTTACCCAGACATTACACTATTCAACGCGTCGGAATTTACCCGACAAGGAATTTCGCTCAAACATTCCTCAGGTTTGGACTCTATCTTCATCCACTTACCGAATCTAGATAAGTTTGGATGTATGGTGTTGGTCTCTTGTTAACCATAATTGGACTAATTCTATATTACTATAAAATCAGATAGCTTTTAATTGTAATGCTTTCTATCGTTTATCAGGCACATAATTTATAACTGTCCTAGTCCTAGAGAACTCTTATAAATAAAAGTTCTCTACCTTAGGACCGTTATAGTTACGGCCGACATTCACCAGGGCTTATATCACGCAGCAAAACATCTTGCGACATTTCACCAGCGATAGTTGACCTTCTGGCATTGGTCAAGTGTCACCCCCTATACTTCCTCTTGCGAGTTCGCAGGGAGCTGTGTTTTTGATAAACAGTTGCCAGGTATACTTTAGCTGCGGCCCTTCCATTTAAGGAGGGGCAAGTCATATTCCGAAGTTACGACTGCTTTTTTGCCGAGTTCCTTGGAGAACTCTCACTCGTTCGCCTTACTCTTCTCGAGCTGACTACCTGTGTCGGTTTGCGGTACGGATCTTACATATATAAGTTTAGAGACTTTTCTTGGAGGTCGGTTTTGCTTCATCCCCTAGGGCGAACCCTAAAGTGTTACTTTCTTTTTTGAATCGTCATTAAAGACAGAGTTCCGGATTTTCCTGGAACTATTCCTAAAAGCACGTACGCAAATCCATAATGCGCGAAGCATATTAGACCCCGTCATCCCGTCACTATATGTAAAAGTCATGGAATATTAACCATGTGTCCATCGGGTGCGGTTCTCACCATTCCCTTAGGCCCGACTAACCCTTCGATGATTGACATCGCGAAGGAAACCTTAGTCTTTCGGCGTGCAGGGTTCTCACCTGCATTGCGGTTACTTGTGCCAACATTCTTACTTCAACACGCTCCACGGTGACTCACGTCTTCCGCTTCATTGCAGAGTTGAATACTCTCCTACCAGTATATATTTCCGAAGAAATATCTAATCCTCAGTTTCGGTACTATGTTTAACCCCGATCATCTGCGGCGCGAAATCTCTCAGTGAGTGAGCTGTTACGCTTTCTTTAAATGATGGCTGCTTCTAAGCCAACATCCTCACTGTCAGAGAAA
>Ga0194063_10002568_pt1 | contig 11230 bp, 5 predicted proteins | sample SepL3720m_MetaG_FD_155459 | JGI IMG/M metagenome (GOLD analysis project Ga0194063, IMG submission 155459) | Anoxic zone freshwater microbial communities from boreal shield lake in IISD Experimental Lakes Area, Ontario, Canada - Sep2016-L373-20m | ecosystem: Environmental > Aquatic > Freshwater >... | reverse complement strand
GCAGAAACTCCGGAACCAGGAACCGGTAACGATTGTCAACATCGGCGATTCCACTTCTGTGGTGACCCATGCCACACACGGGCGTCACAATTGGTTCACCTACCTCAACGAAGCGCTGTGGGAGACCTACGGAGATGGGTTCATCACAATGATCAACACGGCCAAATGCGGCACCAGTTTCGCGGAGTGGGAAGAGCGACTCGAACGCTACGTGCTCCGGTTCGAGCCGGACCTCGTCATCGTTTCCATCGGCTTGAACGACGCGATCCAGGATGCGGCTGCGGCGGAGGACTCCAAGAACGCCGCCCGAAGAATCACGGGCCGCATGCGCGAGAGTGGTTCGGAGGTTTTGTTCAGGACTTTCAATCCCGTGGTCTATGGCTACTGGGAGCCGCGCCCGCCGGACGCCGTGCCGGGCGAGGCCTACGACGCAGCGGGCCGGGGCGAGCAGATTGCCCGCGACCTCGTGGCGCTGGCGAACGAGTTGGATTGCCCGGTGGTCGATCACTATTCCCTCTGGAAAGCCCACCACACTCCTTACAAGAACGAGGCGGCAAATCCGCAAAACCTCTGCATGCGCATGATGGATACAGCCCACCCGAACGCCATCGGCCACCTCGCGCTGTTCCGCGAACTGGCTCCCACCTTTGATGTGCCCCTCTTCTTTCCCTGGGAGGAAGTGCCGGTCGCGCTCGCTCAATCTCCATTAAAATAACTTTCCAAAATGAAAATCCCAATGAATACACCCACCAATCTCCAATCTCCTCTCGCATGGAAAACCAATTGGCTTGAGACGCGGCAGCGTTTCGTCAACTGGTGGGACCGGAGGGGTTGCCTGGTTGGAGGCTGGTTTGTCAGCCCAAAAAACGATGCATGCCACGCGCAGGTCGCGGCGGTTGCTTGTCCCTCGAGCCAGGAGCGCCACACCAATCCCGCACTGCGGGCGCAAGCCAACCATTTCGAGCTGAGCCGACGCCATTTCCCGGGCGACTGTATTCCGATTTCCGACACGAATATCGGCCCGGGATCGCTTTCCTTGCTGGCCGGCGCTCAGCCGGATTTTGCCGAGACCACCGTCTGGTTTGAGCCGTGCTGGCACGAGATCGAGGAGCCCGAGCCTCTCGCCCCGATCCAATTCTCACCCGACAACCGCTGGTGGAAAATCCACGAGGAGACCGCGAGACAGTGCGCCGCCCTTGCCGCCGGGCAGTATCTGGTCGGCATGCCGGATCTCCAGGAGAACCTCGACATCCTGAGCGCTCTTCGCAGCCCGCAGGTTGCGATGTTGGACCTCATCGAGCGGCCGGATTGGGTGAAAGCGAAGCTTGAAGAGATCAACCAGCTTTTTTTTACCGCTTTCGACCGGCTATACGAGATCGTCAAGCTTCCCGACGGTAGCATGTGCAGTGGATCCTTCCTGCTTTGGGGGCCCGGGAAAACAAACAAGGTCCAGTGCGATGCGTCGGCCATGATGTCGGCGGAGATGTTCCGCGAATTTGTGGTCCCGCCGCTGCGCCGGCAATGCGAATGGCTCGACTTCTCGATGCATCATCTGGACGGCACGCAGGCCATGCACCATCTCGACGCACTGCTTGAAATCGAGGCGCTGGATGCGATCGAGTGGACGCCCCAGGCCGGCATCGAGCAGGGCGGCCACGCGCGTTGGTATCCCCTTTACAAGCGGATCCTGGCCGCCGGCAAGAGCGTCCAAGCCGTTTGCGTGAGGGCGGACGAAGTCATCCCGCTGTTGGAAGCCACCGGCCCCGACGGCATGTATATCCTGGCGGAATTTGCCGATGAGGGTGAGGCGGAAGCCGTCATCCGGGAAGTCCGGCGCCGGTTTCCTGACTAAGACAGCTCGGCTCCTTTTGAGAAAACACACTTCAAAACACTATGACCACACCATCCAACAAACCCCGCACTGTCCAGGCGACGACCGACCATCTCCTCATTGACGGGCGGCCGGTCTTCCTCTTCGGAGGCGACTTCAACTACACCCGGACCCCGCGCCGCGAGTGGCGCGACCGCCTGCTGAAAATGAAGGCGGCCGGGATGAACTGCGTCACGTTTTATATCACGTGGGGATACCATGAGCCGTTCGAGGGGAAGCTCGATTTTAACGGCGAGCGCGATGTTGCCGCATTTCTGGACCTTATCCACGAGACGGGGATGTATGCCGTTACGCGGCACGGGCCGTTTGTTCACGGGGAATGGCGTAACGGCGGACTTCCGGAATGGCTTCTGGGCAAGCTTGGGCCCGGACGCGTGCGCACGAATGACCCGGAGTATCTGGAGATCACCCGGGGCTGGTATGAGGCGCAGATGAAAATCGTCGCGCCACGCCTTGCGACCCGCGGCGGACCGATCGTGATGGTGCAGCTTGAGAACGAACTTGGATCGGCCGGCAGCAAGGGTGACGACATCGCTCGCGGCTCGACCGATGCTGCGGAGAATGCCAAACACGTCCTGCACTATTACAAGATCATCTCCGATCACGGGGTCGATGTGCCGGTGATCGACATCAGCCACTGGCCCGGAAAAGAAGAAGCGATCTCGAGCCTGGTGGATACGGGGGGCGCCTACCCGGCGTCCTGCTTCGGTTGCGACGGGGAGATTTATCCGATCAACCGCGAGCGCTGGGGAAAACATCAGCGGCCTTATGTTTCCATCGAGACAGGCAGCTCGATGTTCGTGCGATTCTACGATCTGCCGCCCTACCGCAATACCAGCAGCTACCAGGGGCCGATCATTGATCCGGCCATGATCGAGGCGCTCTGTTTGGGACACTTGGCGGAAGGGGCCTCGGGCGTCACTCTCTACATGGTCACCGACGGCCAGCATGGCGACCACCCGGCCGGCGAGACCAACGGGGAACGGTTGCTCCCCGAACGCGATGTCAATTTCCAGTCACCGATCACCGTCTCGGGCAACCTGCGCGAAAGCTATCGCTGGATGAAGCGCCTGGGCTGGATGCTGCGTAGCTTTGAACAGGAAATGCTCGGAGCCAAGCCGAACTACGATTGGGCCATCGCGCGGACCTACGGGAAAGCCCACCCCGGCGTCGAGCAGAGCGGAGATCTCTTTGAGAACTACCACCGCGAAGACCTCCAAATCGCGAAAGATTTCAACCATGTCGGTATCGTGGAATCGGCCGGCCGCTGCACGCGCGGGCTCAACCTCAGCGAGACGAATTTTCTCATTCTGCGGAACACGAGCCGTCGGGCCGCCCAGTGGAAACGCGATGTCCGCATCGAGACCTCGGCAAGGGGAATCCCCTGCGAAACGTCGCGCGAATATCCGGCCCGGACCCAGCTCAACCTGCCGCCGAACCAGAACCGGATCCTCCCGTTCTACTTGCGCATTCAGCCGCGCACATTCCTGGAATACTCGACAGCGGAACTTCTCGACCGGCGGGCCTTCGGTGCCGGCACCCAGCTCGTGCTCCATGCCGAAGCCAACGAAACCTTCGAATCCGCGCTGGTGACCGAACGCTGCTGCGCGATCCGCACCCGAGGCGACTGCCTGCCGCTTTGGGAAAACCCGAACACAGTGAGCCTTGTCGGGCGGACCGGTCCGGGCATCCAGGTCAGCATTTTGGATCTGGACTGCCCCGTTCGCGTCGTCCACCTCGACCGGGAACGCGCCGGAGACGCCTGGGAGATCGCATCGCCGACCGGCCCGCTCGTTGCCTCCTGCACTGCCACGGTGCTTGATAGCACGTGCGCACCGGACGCCCGCGAATCCAAGGTTCGACTCGAACTCCGACGCCCGGATTTCTCGCTCTGGCTGCTCTCGCCATCCGAGCCCGTGATGGATGGTGTGGCCGGACAGTTCGACGCTGCCTTTGGCGTCTTCGAGGGGCTGGGCACGGTGCCCGACTGGCCGGAGAAATCCATCGCGTGGCGGAAACGCCGCGAGGGGAACCGGCTCATCTGGGAAGCGGATGTCGAGCCCGCGTTGCTCGATGGCACGCGCGATGTCGTGATTGAAGCCCGCTACAAGGGCGCCTGCGGCCGGGCCTACCTCGGAGACCACCTCATCAGCGACCACTACTTCGGACGATTCCTCTTCTGGGAAATCGGCCTGCGCGACTGGCTCACCCATCCAGGCGTTCTGCGGCTGGAATTTGACGAATGCGCGGAGGCGGATGTGAACGTCGTTCCAGTGGTCGAACGCGAGCTGACGATCCAATGGAAAACGGAAGCAGAGAAATAATCGACTCATGAGCAAAATAGCATCCCGATACCTTGAAGTTGACCCGTGGCGGATTGTCGAAAAGGGGTTCCACCGCGACCGCGCCATAGTCTCCGAGTCCATCTTTTCCGTGGGCAACGAGTTCATGGGGGTTCGCGGGTATTTTGAAGAGGGCTACGGCGGCCCGAGCACGCTGGGCAGTTACTTCAACGGCATCTTCGAATACGCGCCCAACCCGAAGAAGGAATGGTTCAACGGGACGCCGGACCGCTACCATTTCATTGTCAACACGGTGGACTGGCTGCACACGCGCCTGAGCGCCGAGGGCGAGCAACTGGATCTGGCCACCTCGAAAATCACCGGCTTCGAGCGGTCGCTGGACATGCGCGAGGGAGTCTTGCGGCGGAGCTTCGTGTGGGAGCTTTCGTCGGGACAAAAGCTGCGCGTGAGTTTCGAGCGCCTGACCTCGATGGTGGACGCGCCGCTCGGCCTGCAACGCCTCGTGGTGGAGGTGCTCGAAGGTTCCGCAAATCTCCAGATCGAGGCTGGCCTCGATTTTGTCACAAGACAAAATACGCCCGGGAATCCGCAGAAATGTTTGTGGTCGGTGGTTAAGGCCGAGGCGCGCGATGGCGTGCTGGCGATCCTTGGAAAACTGCCGGAATCCGGACGCAGAGTCGGGGCAACGATGCGGTTGGCGGGATCGCCGTCTCTGGCTACAGAAGTGGTGACCCGCGAGAAATACATCGGCTGGCGGATGACGCATTCGCTGAGGCCCGGCCAACCGCTGACGCTGGACCGGATCGTCGTCAATACCGTCGAGCGCAATGCCGCGGTAGCAGATGAGAAGGTCTGGGAGGCCATGCTTGGCGCAGCCAGGGCGCGGAGCGGGGTGACATTTGAAAAAGCGCGTGCCGATCAGGCTGCGTGGTGGGCCGAACTCTGGGATCGCACCGGCGTCAGCATCGAGGGAGATCCCGAGAACGAACAGGGGGTGCGCTTCGGCATTTTCCAACTCACGCAGACCTATCACGGGCTCGATCCTGCCAACAACGTGGCCGCGAAAGGGCTCACCAGCGAACATTATGGCGGCTTTGCCTGGTGGGATACCGAGACCTACTGTCTGCCGTTCTACCTCTTCACCAATCCACGCGCCGCCCGCAACCTGCTCGAATACCGGCACCTGACCCTGCCGGGGGCGGTCCGTCGCTCGGCCTCCGACGACTGCGAGGGGGCGCGCTACCCGATGTGTACGATCGACGGGGATGAGACCTGCATCGTCTGGCAGCACGGCGACCTGGAGATTCACGTCGGCGAGGCGGTCGCCTACGGCATCTGGCATTACCTCAACATCACCGGCGACCGCGAGTTTCTCCATTCCCACGGGATGGAGATGCTCATCCAGATCAGCCGGTATTACGCGAGCCGCGGCGGATGGGGGCAGCAGACCGGCAAGTTCGGGTTCTATGGGGTGATGGGACCCGATGAGTTCCACATGATGGTGGACAACAACTGCTACACCAACTTCATGGCCGGGAAGGTCTTTGTCTGGACGCTGGAAGCCATCGAAGAGATGCGCCGGAATGCTCCCGAGAGACTGGAGGCGATCATCCAAAAAACGCATCTGCGCCCGGAGGAGGTGCCCGCCTGGCAGCGCATCGCTGCAAACATTTACCTGCCGCAGAACCGGAAGACCGGGGTCTATGAGCAGCATCAGGGCTACTTCAACTATCCCCACACCGACATCTCCAAAATCCCGGCCACAGACTATCCGCTCTACGATCACTGGTCGTATTACCGGATTTTCCGCTCCGACATGATCAAGCAGCCGGATGTCCTGCTCATGCACTTCTTCTTTTCTCACGAATTCAGCGAGGCCAACAAGCGGGCGAACTACGAATTCTACGAGCCGCGTTGCAGCCACGAGTCCTCGCTCTCGCCTGGCGTCCACTCGATTCTCGCCGCCGAACTCGGCAAGCACGAGAAGGCGTTTTCCTACTGGGGCCACTCCGCGCGGCTCGACTTGGATGATTACAACCGCAATACCGATCACGGACTGCACACCACCTCCATGGCGGCTTCCTGGCTCAATGTCGTCTATGGATTTGGCGGCCTGCGCACCGACGGCCCCTGCCTGAGCTTCCGCCCGTCGCTGCCGGAAATGTGGAACCAGTTTTCCTTCAAGCTGCAAATCGGGGAAGGGACGATCACGGTGACCGTCACCCCGAAGCGCGTGGAATTTGTCATCAGCGGCATGGAGAGCCTGGAAATCGAGGTGTTCGGAAAACGCCGCGTGATCACTTCAGGCACCACGCTCAAGGTGCCGATGCCGAAAAAGCGCGTGGCCCGGGAAATGGCCACCACAAGGCCCGTAGCGGGGGTCATCTTCGATCTCGACGGCGTCATCGTCTCGACCGACGAATTCCATTACCAGGGTTGGCAGCGCCTGGCTGACGAGGAGGGCATTGCCTTTGACCGCGAAGTCAACCATCGCCTGCGCGGCGTCAGTCGCATGGAGAGCCTGGAGATCCTGCTCGAGAAGGCCGACCGCAAATATTCCGACGCCGAAAAGCAGGAGATGGCCACCCGGAAAAACGGCTATTATCTGGAGGCGCTCGAAACCCGCCTCACGCCGCAGGAGCTCCTCCCCGGCGTGAGGCCGTGCCTGGAATCCCTGCGGCAGCGCGGACTGAAACTGGCCATCGGGTCCTCGTCGAAAAACAGCCCGACAATCCTCCGGAAGATCGGTCTGGAGAAGTTTTTCGACGCCACCGCCGACGGCAACGACATCACGCAATCCAAGCCGCATCCCGAAGTGTTTCTGCTCGCCGCGGAACGGCTGGGGTTGGCTCCCGAGCACTGCCTTGTCGTCGAGGATGCCGAGGCGGGCGTCACCGCCGCCCTCGCCGCGAACATGCGTGTTGTGGCCGTCGGCGCGGCCGCCGGCGATCCCCGCGCGCAATCAGCAAAATGCGGAGAGCTAGCCACCCAACTGATTTTGTCAACATGGGAGGCCGTGTAACGCCGCTTGAGCCCACCGGCTCTCAGCCTACGTGCGCGAGGTCAAGCCCGATGCACGAGTCATCACACACGTCTACCTGCCGGACCCACCAAAGCCTTTTGTGTCGTATTGACTCGGCTTTCCTCACCTGCAAGTTCTCCCAGCCCGCAACGCTCAAGTTCGTCGGCAACGGAGACGACTCGATTTTCAGCAAGCGCGCGCTTCATCGCATCGAGCGTGGCGACGACACGAATACCGTCCACAAGGTCGGGCTTCGGCCTGTTTCGGGCGCGGATACTCTCGACAAAATGCTCGAGGTAGTTTTGGAATTCGCCCGCGTGGTGCATCGTCCCACCCCAGCGAAAATAGTAACTGTGCCGGTCGCAGATCAGCGTCGCCGGATCCGAACCGTCGAAGTGGGAGTGAATTTTGAATTCCGGGTACCCAGGCCCCGCTGCTGCCCTGGCGTTTATCGCCATTGTAGTGTGCTTCAACGCTGAGCAGGTTTCCGTGGCGGTCCTCGTCAGCCATTTGGCGTTGCCTCACAAATGTCTCAAAAAACCGGCAGCTCATACCGACCATCACAGCCAACCGGGAATCTCTCCACAGATCATAAACGGCTTTGGCCTCATCCAGTCTCCCGAAGCAGGACATGAAATGGAGTCTCCTCGACACGCGCAATGGCGTCCAACAATGCCCGTTCCACAAGCGAGGTGCCAAAATGGGCCAGCAAGGGTGGAAGGCGGTGCGAAAGTGCCCAGGCGCTTTGTGCACTATAAAGCTTCTCCCAAAAAGCGAACGGTGTTTCAGCCTCAATTCCGCAGGCCAAGGCCGCCGCGTTTTGAATGACAGCGACCATCTCAGCGATCTCATCGGGTATGGCCATCTCTGGATTTTTGGTGAACCACTTTGGCGGCAGGTGATCCGCCGCGATCCCACGGGATGCTTTGCCATTGATGTCAGCCTCCAGAATAAGAAAGACGTGCGGCGGCTCGACCATGGTGGCAATGCCGTAGCGGAATGGCATGCGGGTCCGCACTTTGGCACGCCGGAGGATTGCGTTGCAAATTCTGATGTGTGGCACGATGAACTTCGGCGGCAAAACTAAGTCACAGCGGAATGACCTTCCACTCGCCTTGATCCGGCAGGTCGATGATGGCCAGCGATCCGGTGTCGAGGTCCATTGTCTTTCCCTGGAAGGAGACGAGCGCCTTGAGGCGGGTTCTGTTTTTGGTCGCCGCCACGGCGAGTTTGTGGCCGCCATCGGTTTTGTAGAGCCGCCAGATGAGCCCCTCGCCAAGGCAGTGCACCGGGGCGGGAGGCGAAACCTTTGCAAGGAATTCGGTCAACTCCCAGGTCGGTGCGAACTCGCTCCAGTAATGGAAATGCCCACCCATTCCGCTGCCGCCGCATGGGTTTCCCTCGCTGTTGATCCACGGCGCGCCGTCGGTCACATCGACCTCGGTCCGCACCTCGAGACGGAAGGAGTCAGTGCTGGGGATTCGATAGACAGATTGAAGCCGGGCGTGGATCTCCTCGTAACGCTGTGGGGTGACCCCGGCGCGACGGGCGAACTCCTCGACGAGCGATTTCCCCTCGATGGTCTGCTGCGGTGCGATGCCGGTGAAAAGGACATGTCCTCCGGCTTCCGCCATCGCGACGAGATTGAGCCACGCCTTTTCCGGGAGGGCCAGTGCAAATGGCAGGATGATGACTGCGTAGGAGCCGAGTCGGGTGTGGAGGCGTCCCTCCTTCACCGAGCCATCCGCGAGAAGGCGGCTATCAATGTAGTCGTGGGGAATGCTCCGGGTAAAAAGCTCCGAGCCACTGTGCAGGTAGAAGTCCTTTTGGGCGAAGGCGTAATCGGTGCGGTTGTGAGAGGCGACCCCCTCCCATCCGTGCCAGATGGCGATATCGACCACCGGGGTTGCGGGATCGAGAATCTCGCGTGCCTTGCGGTTACGGAGCATGTCCTTGACGCATTCCGCGTAGGTGTAGTGCTGTGGGTAATGGGTCGTGTCTGCAGCGTCGCCACACCAGATGTTAAACCAGTTCAGGTTCATCAAACTCAGGATGCGCGTGCAGTGGTCCACATGCGTGTTGGTTGGTTTCCAACTCCAGACATTCATCTCGGTGCACTTCGTGGGCGAGAGTCGTCCCAGCGAGGATCCGAGGGTGTAGGCGTAATACATGCTCCGCTCAAAATACCATGGGGTGTCGGCATATCCCGCATCCATGCACTCGCCGAGTCGGAAGTAATCCACGGCACCGGCCCGGTAGTCGTTGATGTGGCCTTCGCCGCACCATGTGTGATGGGTGCCGAGGAAGATATCCTTACCCCAGGTCGCTTTTGCCAGCTCGTTAAAATGACTCTGGGCCTTGAACGAACCCTCGTTCAGGACGTGATAATAGTCCATGCGGGTTCGCGTGTTTTCCGGTGCGCATCCCCCGCATTCGAGCCGCCACCATTCGTCGTCGAGGTCGTAGCCTTTGAGCCGTTTGAAGGCGGCCGCCGTAGCGGGGCCGAAGCGGTAGTGGCTCCAGTCAACCTGTGCGAATGGTTCGTCCCAGCCGATGCCGTCCAGCGGGATCTTGGCATAAGCCTGGACGAGTTGGGTGTAATACGACTCACAGGCATCCGACCAGAAGTCCACGAGCATGTTGTCCTCGAAAGAGAAGAGCGCCAACAACTCGCCACCGCCGTGGCCCGCAAGCCGGCCCGCATAAGTCTCGAACATCTTCGGTTGGGCGGGCCTGTGCGGATCGTGTCCGTCGGTTCGCTCGGTAAATCCGGAGTCGAGGTATTCAAATTCCTGGGCCCGCTGGGCATCGGAGAGATCAACCTTGGTCGCCTTCCCGTTGAGGACGACGAAAGCGTCGATCCTGGCCACCACCTGGCAGCCGTTTGGAAACGGAACGCGCAGCGTGTAACGGCCGTCCACCAGCGAACCGCGGACCGGAACCACGCGATAACCCATGTCGCGGGGGGAGCGGATTCCCATGTCATGCCCGACCTGGTGGGTGTGGGGCTCACAGTCGAAGCCAGCCTTCAAACCAACCTTGTGAGCCATCTCCACGACCGCGCCCACCGCCTCGATGACCCGCGGATCCGTGTGGAAAAGGACGGTCTGCCGGGGGAAGATGCGTATGGCGTCGTAACCTTCGCGGCCGAGGCGTTCGATCAGCGGACGGATCCGCTCAGGGTCGGCGAAGGTCGGTTCTTTGATCCATACGCCCATCATTTGGAGGTGTCTTCTGTTTCTCATCATTTGAATTATCGGCAGTGTTATTTCGTTCGTTTTTCTTTCACGGAGACATCGATATTGCATCCGCTCTCATCACGAAATTTTTTTGTTGACGAAGTAATTAAAGGTAATTACTTTTTAAACAAGTTCCAAGTTATTCCCCTTTCATGAGTTCATTTCCCGAGTTGCAATTTGATGCGGCGCAGAACCAGCGAGTTCAAGTGCGCGAGCATGTGAGGGGGTTGATCCTGTCTGGGGCTCTGCCGCCCGGGCAACGGCTGCCGACCACCGCGGCGCTGGCCATGCAACTCGGCTCGCATGCGCCGGCTGTTCACCACGCCTTGCGTGATCTTGTGGCAGAAGGGTTGCTGGACCGTCGTCGGGCACTGGGCACGTTTGTTTGTATCCCTAAACCGACTTTGACAGCGGTCGCAATTTACGAACTGGCCGACAGCCTGGCCAGCCAGGAGTCGGGCCTGCACCGGGTTCTCATCGCGGAATTGCAACGGCAGCTCACGGCGGAAGGCATCAACGTGATGGTGCAGGTGGACCCCCGTCGGGGCGAGGCGCTGTCCGAGCCATGGGAGCCTTTGGACCGGTTGTCACGCTCCGGACGCGTTGGGGCGAGCATCATTCTGAGTCCCACGCATACCTCGCTGACATGGATGGGCGCGCTCCCGCGTGTGGCGGCATTTACCGATTCCGTGCAGTTCGCGGGCCGGGTTTCCATTGATTATGGCCAGATGGCGGAGATCTCCCTGCGGGCACTGGCCGCGCAGGGCTGCCGCTC
>Ga0194063_10002566_pt1 | contig 11246 bp, 7 predicted proteins | sample SepL3720m_MetaG_FD_155459 | JGI IMG/M metagenome (GOLD analysis project Ga0194063, IMG submission 155459) | Anoxic zone freshwater microbial communities from boreal shield lake in IISD Experimental Lakes Area, Ontario, Canada - Sep2016-L373-20m | ecosystem: Environmental > Aquatic > Freshwater >... | reverse complement strand
GCAGAAAGCAGAGCAACTGAAAGAGCCCCTGTGAACATTCTCATGCATCCTGATATCGACATCTTCTACTCCGAATTTGAATTATTGCAGCTATATCAGAATTCAACGCCGACGTGAAGTCTATTCAATTGACAAAATGCCCTGCAAGACCTTAGAGTTGCCTGCAATCGAGAAAACAATGATTAATATCGACAAGCTTAAACAGCAATTCAAAAACATCCTCTCCCTGGATGCCCATCCCGGCCATATCTCCGTCGGTTTTGCCGTGGGAGTATTTATCAGTTTTACCCCTCCGATACCTGGTCTGCATACTCTGCTCGCGCTGCTGATCTCCTTTGTATTTAGATTAAACAAGGTGACCTGTCTGACCGGCTCGTGGGTTAATTCACCCATCACCGTTGTTCCATCGATGATTCTCAGCTACAAACTGGGCAACCTGATCCTGGGAGGGAATCCTCTCGAACTGCGCGTCAGTAACCTTGACTGGGCGAGTCTCAAAGGGGTTTTGATTCACCATTCCGCACCGCTGCTGCTGGGGTGTTCGATCATCGGTTTCGTGGCTGCAGTGTCGGCCTACTTCATCTGCTATTGGCTGATTGTTGCATTCAGACGGAAGGATGCCGCACTTGCCGAGATAACTCGAGAGATGGAAGTGGTTGGGGAGGAGTTAGAGTAACACCTCCCTTCCGATACCTCAGCGTAAACGGTGTCAATACGTCACAGACTGAACGTCATCCAGAATAAACTTATCGCAGTCGATTCCTTTTCCTCCGCATACCCGAAGAGCCCCTTCAGCAACCGGAACTCTGTCCGTTCGGCAGTAGACGTGTATCCGACCAGCGGTGACAACTCCCAGGCCAACTCCTTGCCTCTACGCTCCTGCCAGTAGAGATTCCAGAATATCGACACCGCGTTGTTGCCGCTGTCGTCCCACCTCGCAATAATAAACCTCCAGAGCGGCGCCCAGTTGCGCTCAAGCCCGTCATTCCAGATCAGCGCTTCGGCCAGAGCCGGCATGGAGATAGTTCTGACACCTCCCTCATCCCGCTTCCATGCATACAACGGCCAGAATGCGCTGCGTGCGCGCTCTTTTCCGGTTTCGGGCCAACTCTCATCGGAACGGCTGAAGAGGAAGTAGAGCAGACTGGTCTTCTCTAGGCGGAAGGAATCGGAATCGATCCTTTCCTTGCGATAGAGCGGCCACATAAGCCAGCGGGTGCTGCTCTCCTTAGCGCGGGACTCGGCATAAAACGGAATATAGCGCCTGGTGGATGACTCTATACCATCGGCAGTCATCCAGAACGGCCAGAAAATATCGCGCTCGATGATATTGCCTTTGCCATCCCTTACCACGCCGCAAAAGGGCCAGGGTATATGGGTCGAACTGCGCTGAGGCGATTCGGAAGAAGCATAGAACGGCAACAGGTAGCGGTTTTCAGTCGGATTGTCGCTGTTCAGCCCCAGACTTTCACGTGTATAGAACGGCCAGATCAGGAAGAGTTTTGCATAGACCCCCGCTTTAGCAGCCTGCCCGTATAGCGGCCAGAACTGGAAGCCGCTCTCGTTTTCGCCGGAGACGCCACTGAATAACGGATAAAGCCAGTTGGTAGTGGTTGTGCCGTTTTTAACCGTGCGGCCGTAAAGCGGGAAGAGCGTGTAGTGGTATTCATCACGCCAGAAGCGCTGGTAGATGTCTCCGTAAATGGGGAAAAACGAGTTGTAGCGCCCCTGTTTTTCAGACAGCCCGCTTATGTAGAAGGGGAAGAGCATGGTGTCACTCTTCTCTTCACTGGTTCCGGCCCGACTGACTCGCTTCTGATATATTTTCATGATCTGCGTGTCGGAATCTCCAGCGCTGGATGATGTGGATGCAATCGGGTAGAGGATGTCGCTCTCCTCGGATTCAGGGGATGATGAGTTGAAGAAGAAAGGTCTGAAGGCCGTTTTTGTCGTGCTGTTGGTATGTTCACGCTTAAAGATCGGGCCAAGGAGAGAAAGATTGCTGTAGCCGGTGGCCGGACTGGATCGGTAGTCGAACAGCGGCCAGAGGGTGGCAACGGTTCCTTCTTCGGCCGCAGCCGAGTTAACAGCGAAGGTCAGAAGCATAAAAAATGCGCTGCATGCGGCAAATATTCTCATTCAGGCTCCCTGCGGAATGTAAAACGGAGGGGTGCATTATTCCCCATCGCACATGGGGAGTCAATTGTGAAAGATGCTTTGAGGGGCCGAGACTGGCATAAGGCTATCAGCCCTGCTGAAATGCTATTTTAATGACGATGGTTTCCAGTGTCTTTTAGTTGTATTTTCTGCTATGTAGACACAAGCCTTTTGCCCGGTAACTTCCAAAAACATATCATGAGTGGAACGCTGGATGGGCGGAGGTCGCGTCTTGATTATTCCTTGTTGTTTCCAAACTCATACTTCAAAAGGAACAGACCAGCCGAATGCCAAATAAAGAAGCCACAGCCCGCGTCAAGATCAATAAGCTGCTCGAAGCCGCTGGGTGGCGTTTTTTCGCAGACGGCACATTACCTGCCAACATCCAGCTCGAACCAAGCATTACAATCAAAACGCAAGACCTTGATGCTCTCGGTGAAGATTTTGAGAAGTCATCAAAGGGTTTTATTGACTTTCTGCTGCTCAATGAGAAAGGTTTCCCCTTCATAGTCCTTGAAGCGAAGTCAGAAGATAAAAGCCCGCTGGTTGGTAAGGAGCAGGCTCGCAAATACGCACGATCTCAGAACTGCCGTTTCGTTATCCTCTCCAATGGCAACCTGCATTACTTCTGGGATTTGGAACGTGGCAACCCCTATGTAATTACTACCTTCCCAACTCCCACGTCTGTAAGCGGCTACCAGAAAACTATTCCTGATCCGAGGCGTCTTATAGAAGAACTGGTTGATGATGACTACATCGTTCTTACGCAGCGTCCCGGTTATGCTGCTGAAGCTGCCTGGAAGAATGTGGCCGAACGTTCAGGTTTCATAGACGCAAACAGTCTACGTTTTCTCCGCCCTTATCAGAAGAAAGCCATATATGCCCTGCAATGTGCCGTCAAGGACGGTAAAGACCGCTTTCTTTTTGAGATGGCTACCGGAACGGGCAAGACCCTTACTTCTGCGGCAATCATAAAACTTTTCCTGCGTACCGCTAATGCCCGTCGCGTCCTGTTCCTTGTGGATCGTCTGGAACTGGAAGACCAAGCCAAAAAAGCTTTCAGCAAAGTACTCACAAACGATTACCAGACCGTTATCTATAAAGAGAACCGGGATGACTGGCGCAGGGCGGAGATTGTCGTTACCACAGTGCAGTCGTTGCTTTTCAATAACAAATATCAGCAGCTCTTTTCACCAACCGATTTCGATCTTGTAATTTCCGACGAAGCACACCGTTCCATTGGTGGCAATGCCCGCGCCGTATTCGATTATTTTATCGGCTACAAACTCGGCCTTACAGCGACTCCGCGTGACTACCTCAAAAAGTTTGTAAAGAGCAAGCCCACTACCAAAGACCCGCGAGAGTTCGAGCGTCGTATGTTGCTCGACACCTACCGCACTTTTGGATGTGATGACGGACAACCCACCTATCGCTATTCTCTACTTGATGGCGTGAAAGATGGTTTTCTTATCAATCCGACTGTTGTTGATGCCCGCAGTGAGGTTACTACTCAGCTCCTCTCGGATGATGGCTTTGTCGTTGAATTCAAAGACGATCAGGGTGAAGATCAGAAAGAAACCTACAAACAACGCGAGTTCGAGAAACGTTTCTTTGCGGATGGCACAAACCAGCTCTTTTGTAAAACTTTTCTGGAACATGCCCTCCGTGATCCGATCAGCGGTGAGATAGGCAAATCAATCATCTTTGCCGTAAGCCAGAACCATGCTGGCAAGATTGCCCACATCCTGAATCTGATGGCAGACAAAATGTTTCCCGGCAAATACCAGTCTGACTTTGCCGTGCAGGTTACATCACAGATTACCGACGCCCAGCAGTTCACCATCAACTTCACCAATAACAATCTGCTCGGCTCGGCCAACTTTCTGCCTACGTATAAAACCAGTAAAGCTCGTGTCTGCGTTACCGTCGGCATGATGACTACAGGGTATGATTGCCCTGATCTGCTCAACCTCGGACTATTTCGCCCGATCTTTTCGCCAACCGACTTCATCCAGATCAAAGGACGAGGAACACGTAAGCATAACTTTCTGGAACAGCTATTTGATGAAGACCATAAGGAACTTGTCAGGGAGCCACGCAAAACGTCCTACAAGCTGTTCGACTTCTTTGCCAACTGTGAATATTTTGAGGAAGAGTACAACTACGACGAAATCCTGAAACTGCCGAAGCCCAAAGGTAAAGGCAAAGGTGATGACGGAGGCGATGACCCCGGCACAGAGGTTTGTTCATACGAACACCTTGGCGCTGACATTATCGCCACCATTAAGGAAGAGGCTGTTGGTTACGAGGGCATGAAGATTGACCGCATGTTCTACGAGAAGTTTGAGGACACGATTCGGGAAAATACGACCATCGTTGAGGCTGTTGAAGCCGGTCAGTGGGATAAAGTTATTGATTACGTCAACCGTGAAGTGTTCGACAAGCCCAATGAATATTACACTCTCGACAAGCTGCGTAAAGCTGCCGCTGTGGATCGTCGCCTTGGTTTGCGTGAAATCCTTGAAAAGATATTCGGCCTAATCCCGCGCTTCAAATCAAAGGATGAACTGCTGGAAGAAGAGTTTGCCAAATTCGTTGCAGACTACAAACCGGCAGAAGCGGAAGCTATCCCCGCAATCAAGAACTTCTTCAAGGCATACGTCACCAACGGCCAGATTCGCTATATCATCGACAGTGGTGAACTGACCGACCTCGCCACCAATGCCTTTTTCTCGACCCGTGACCTCAAAGCTGTACCAATGGAATACCGCTCGATCATCCCCAACTACATCAAGGACTATGTTCCCTTGAACCAATTTGCCGCATAAAGGAATCACATGCTCGATACAGATACAAAACGCCGCATAGACACCGCCCGCGACATCCTCGTCGGCAAAGTGCCTGACCCCAAATCACAGGTTGAACAGATAACCATCGCCCTGATTTACAAATTCATGGATGACATGGACGCCGAAGCTGAAGAGCTGGGCGGCAAGCGTAAGTTCTTCACTGGTGAGTTTGCACGTTATGGCTGGGCGAAGCTGATGAGCGCTGGGATAGGCGGGCATGAACTGATTGGCCTATATGGTGAAGGTATCAGCACCATGCCGCAGAACCCCGGCATTCCTGCGCTGTTTCGTGACATCTTCAAGAATGCCTATCTGCCATATCGTGACCCCGAAACCCTCAAGAGCTTTCTCAAGATCATCGACGAGTTCAGTTATGACCACTCCGAACGGCTGGGCGATGCTTTCGAGTACCTGCTCTCTGTCCTTGGCTCACAGGGTGATGCAGGACAGTTCCGCACACCACGCCACATTATCGATTTTATGGTTGAAGTAATGGCTCCCCAAAAAGGCGAGGTGATTCTTGATCCTGCCTGTGGTACAGCCGGTTTTCTTATCTCCGCATGGAAGCATATTCTCCGCAGCAACACCGACGCCAAAGGTCACAGCACGCTTACCCCAGATGAAAAGGGGCGTCTTGCCACAAATTTCAAGGGCTATGACATTTCACCCGACATGGTGCGCCTCTCTTTAGTGAATCTCTACCTGCATGGCTTCACTGATCCGCACATTTATGAATATGACACCCTCACCTCGGAAGAACGATGGAATGATTTTGCCGACGTGATCCTTGCCAATCCGCCCTTTATGTCACCAAAAGGCGGCATCAAACCGCATAAGCGGTTTTCCATTCAGGCCAAGCGCAGCGAAGTGCTGTTTGTTGATTATATGGCTGAACATCTGACACCGACTGGCCGCGCTGGTATCATTGTTCCTGAAGGCATTATTTTCCAGAGCCAGACAGCGTATAAAGACCTACGAAAAATGCTGGTGGAAAACTCTTTGGTTGCGGTTATCTCGTTGCCTGCTGGTGTTTTCCAACCGTATTCCGGGGTGAAGACTTCGATTCTGATTCTTGATAAGTCGCTGGCTAAGCAGTGTGATACGGTTGCATTTTTCAAGGTTGAGAATGATGGTTTCGGGCTTGGGGCGCAGCGTCGGGCGAATGATGGAGAACAGCTTACGCAGGTGCAGGCGGAGCTAGCGGAATATCTGCGGGTTGTTCGCAGTGGGAAGGTGGTTGATGATCTTCAGTTGTCACTTGGGTCGATTGTGGCAAAGGAGAAGATTGCGGCGAATGGAGATTATGGTTTGAGCGGGGATCGGTACCGGGAAGGGGTCAGTCAAAGTCACACCTTTCCATTGGTCCAACTTGGAGATGTATTCAAACTTTCAAGTGGTCGAGGACTAACACAATCAAATATGTTGGAAGGCATTTATCCTGTTTATGGTGGAAATGGAAAAACGGGCACGCATTCGGAGTATCTTGTAGAAGCACCTAATATTGTTATAGGCCGCGTCGGTGCATATTGCGGCGCGGTTCATATTACTGAACCAAAGGCATGGATAACAGATAACGCCTTATATGTGACAGAATATAAGCAAGAAATCGATCAGAACTATTTGGCAATAGCTTTAGATAAATTACATTTAAATCAGTTTGCTAAAGTGGGTGGGCAACCTTCAATTTCGCAAATGACAGTATATGAATGCAAAATCCCACTGCCGACGATGGATGTGCAAAAAGAGATTGTGGCAGAGATTGAGGGCTATCAGAAAGTTATCAATGGTGCTCGCGCTGTCCTTGATAACTACCGTCCACATATACCCATTCTTCCAGAGTGGCCATTGGTTGAGATTGGCAGTCTCGTTACAATCAACAATGGCTATGTTCTGACTGAACTTCCGGAAGTCGGTACAGTCGCATGCGTAAAAGTAGGTGACATGAACTTGCCAGAAAATCAACGCGAGATAGTGACGTCTTCGCATTGGCTACCAGAAACCGATAAACCGCTCTTGCCTATTGGATCAGTTATATTTCCAAAAAGAGGGGCTGCGATTGCAACCAATAAGAAACGAATTACAAGAATTCCTTGTTTAATAGATAACAACTGCATGGGACTTATTGTGCGGCCAGATTCTGGACTCGTTACGGATTACCTTTACAATTTTTTACTTGGGTTTGATTTGTCAACAATCTCTAACTCAGCGGGTATCGCGCTCATAAATAACGGGGACATTAGCACCGTGTTGATCCCGCTGCCACCCCTCAATACTCAGCAACAAATCGTCGCTGAGATTGAAGCAGAACAATCACTTGTTAACGCAAATCGTGAACTCATCGAGCGTTTCGAGAAAAAGATTCAAGCCACTCTTGCCCGTGTCTGGGGTGAAAAAGAGAACCCATGAAGTTTGAGGAATTTGATCAATATTCTGAAGATATGCTGATGGCTCAGTATGATGTGTCAAACATTATCACTCATGAGCTTATGAAAGGTGAAGTCCGCGAGGATTTCCTGATAACAACTCTTGAATCCTGCTCTGAGCCAAAACCCTACTTTGTCAAAGGCACCTTGTCTGATGGTGTTGATGACGCAGGTCAGTTGGACATTATTCTCTGCCGTCCTTATTCCCATATTCGTAGATTGGGAACGCAATGTTTCGTTTCAAAAGACGATTCACTCTGCGTGATCGAAGTCAAAGGCAACTGCACCGGTAAAGACCTGAAGAAAGCGATGCTGAAAGCCGTCACCATCAGAAACATTCAGGGACAGTCCACGCCACTTTACGGTGTCGTCTGTTACAAGGTGGCGCTCGAATTACAAACTATTATGAACCGGTTTGGCTTCACTTTTGACGGTGTAAATTACACCTATTTTGACAATGCCACCATTCCTAACGAAATTGAAACTGATTGGCGGGCAATCGAATACCTTGACCTTGATTTCTTCGTGTCACTGGAAGAAGGCAAAAAAGTATTCCTGAGGAAATATGAAATTTCACCCGGTAAGTATCGTTTTATCCGCTCTGTGCAGTCCCCTCTCATCAAGGATTTGTTTTCGATGATGCGAAGCCTTTGGATAACAGCGAATCAACAGCCGGTACCATAATCGCACTGATACATTATGCCTATTGTAAGGAGACGCAATGTCATCAATAACGACTGAAATTGTTGCAACCGAATCTTCTATTCAACCTTTCTTTGAACGTGCACTTGCAAACGTTCGTGAAGATGTTGCTGAAAATCCGTACATTATTGAGGCGTTCAAGGTTCTTACTGTTGGAGGGTATCGGAGTGCAATCGGTTCGTTTTGGAATGCTGTTGTTGATGACCTGCGGAACAAGATCATTCATAGAAGTTTATCCTTGTTTAATAAAGCTGCTGGAGTCGGGAAGGAAGTAAAATGCTATGAAGACTTCCAGAATTTTGTAAATGACGATCAGCTCATTGAAGGTGCGTATAAAATTGGAGTCATTGGTTGGGAGGCGTCAAAGATCCTCAAGCATGCAAAAGAGACCAGACATATTTTCGATGGTCACCCGAAGAGTTCTGATCCCTCCATCTTCAAAGTGCTTGCGATGTTTGATGATTGTGTAAAGTACGTGCTAAATGAGCCGTTTCCGCCACAAATTGTAGATATTGACGAGTACATAACAACAATGGATTCCCCGAATTTTGATAGGAATCAATATGCCGTTGCCAATGCCCTGACTGAATTGCCCGAAATATACAAGACTGAGCTTATTAACAGGTTTTTTACAGTCTATGTGCATCCGAATACATCTTCTGTTCTGAGGTCAAATGTCGAATTTGCCGGACCAATTCTATGGAAAGTGCTCCCGAAAGAAATAAAAATTCAGATTGTTCGTAGAGTTGATCAACAAATCACTAAGAGCAATACCGAGCTGACTCGCAATGCGTTTGCGTTCGTAAATGGTGTTGGTGCAAATGCCTATCTGAGTCCGACTTCACGAAGTTACCTACTGGCTCCGCTGGTAGAAAGACTGAAGGATCATCTCGACGATTGGAGTGTTGAGAACGAGTGTGTCAGAGAGCTTGAGCCGTATGCTGCAAATATTCCGTCAGACATCCTGCCTGCCTATGTTTCTGCCTTGACTCATACGTATGTCGGTTACATGGGGTCAAGTTACGAATATAACCGCCGTGATTTTTTCGCTAATGGTGCAGCCTCCATTATCCCCAAAATGTTTGAAGTCTTTGATGACCATGCAGCAAGCGCATTCGTCGAAGCTGTTAAATCAAGCTCTTTGTTGCGTCGCAGAATTGAATCACCAACAAAACTCACGCGACTACGCTCTCTCGCCAACATCGTTCTTGAGCGTGTCTCCGGCTCTTTTTCTCAACGTAAATTCCTGGAAGTTTTAATTGATGAAGAGAAAATTGAAAAGTTTCTCAGGCAGTTGGGCTGATGGTACTTACAGATGACACTGGCTGACAACATCATTACATCACAAAACGGACGCACAAAGAAATCTACAGGAAACAACCATGGATTCCCGACAACTGACAATACTGCTCAATCAGTTCACATCGCTACCCACTGAAACAGAATGGGTCGAGTTCAAACACAATTTCGGTGATCCCGGTGAAATCGGAGAATATCTTTCCGCTCTTTCCAATTCGGCTGCACTTGTAGCGGAACGGGCTGGTTTCATGGTCTGGGGCATTGAAGATGGCACGCACAACGTCATCGGCACAACTTTTAAACCCCGTGAAGCGAAGCTTGGCAATCAGGAGTGGGAAAGCTGGCTTGTGAATCACCTCACGCCCCGCCTGGACATCCGTATCCATGAAGGAATCGTCGAAGGCAAACCCATCGTTATTTTCGAGATACCAGCCGCCCGCCACACTCCGATACGTTTCAAGGAAACAGAATTCATACGGATTGGCAGCTACAAGAAAAAGCTGAAGGACTACCCGGAGAAAGAGCGGGCATTGTGGTCAATTTTCGAGACTAACACTTTTGAGAAAGACATTGCGCTTGCAGGCGTTGGCTCTGATGAAGTCTTGGCCCTGCTTGATTATCCGGCATATTTTGAACTCACTCAACAATTGCTCCCTGAAAATCGGGCAGGGATTCTGAGCCGACTGGCCGATGAACAGATGGTCATTGAACGGCATGGTGGTCTGTACGATATCACCAATCTGGGAGCAATTCTGTTTGCCAAAGACCTTAACCGTTTTGGCAGGTTAGCACGCAAGGCCTTGAGGGTGATAATTTACAAAGGTAAAAATCGTATAGAAACCGTCAGGGAAAAGAAAGGATCAAAAGGGTACGCTATCGGATATAAAGGCGCTATCTCCTATATCAACGACCAGTTACCCACGAATGAACAGATCGGTCAGGCATTACGTAGCGAAGTGCGGATGTATCCTGAAATTGCAATCCGCGAATTAGTTGCCAATGCCCTTATCCATCAGGATTTTTCGATTTCAGGAGCCGGGCCAATGGTGGAGATATTCTCCGACCGTATCGAGTTTACCAATCCTGGCGTTCCGATTATTGATCCGCTCCGCTTCATAGATCAGCCGCCACGCTCCAGAAATGAGGAGTTTGCTGCATTTATGAGGCGAATCAACATCTGTGAAGAGCGCGGTAGCGGTATTGACAAAGTTATCGGGGCTGTCGAGGTGTATCAACTGCCACCACCTGATTTCCGTGTCAGCGGTGACAACACCATAACTGTGCTGTATGCGTATCGTAAACTATCTGATATGGATCAATTCGAGCGTATCCGCGCCTGCTATCAGCATGCCTGCCTCTGCTATGTCAGTAGCGAGCGCATGACCAATGCCAGCCTGCGGAAGCGGTTCGCAATTGAGGCAAAAAACTACCCAATGGCATCGCGCATCATAAGTGACACCGTCAAGGCAGAACTCATACGGATATATGACCCGGATGGCGCAAAAAGTCAGGCAAGCTATGTTCCGTTCTGGGCTTGAGCATCATGTAACGGGCATGTAACTGAGTGGATGCCTTGAGTTGGAGTCGGGTACATTATTTAGTGGCATACGCTATATATTACAGGTAGTTGAATGTTGCCTGACAGAACAGAATCCATGTGCTCGCTATGTAACGAGAGGGGAATAAAAATGGCTAGGAGTCTGTCGGGCTTATGGCATCGGCCTTAATATTGCCATTGCCTGACAAACTGACATAACAACTCGAAATTATTGAAATAAGTGTCATTTTGCTCTTGCTTTTCAGTTGGTTTTCATGT
>Ga0194063_10002565_pt1 | contig 11250 bp, 6 predicted proteins | sample SepL3720m_MetaG_FD_155459 | JGI IMG/M metagenome (GOLD analysis project Ga0194063, IMG submission 155459) | Anoxic zone freshwater microbial communities from boreal shield lake in IISD Experimental Lakes Area, Ontario, Canada - Sep2016-L373-20m | ecosystem: Environmental > Aquatic > Freshwater >... | reverse complement strand
CCCCTACCGGCTCCCGCCCCGGTTCTTCCCACACGGATCGAGAAACGCGAGCCACGGGAACAGTGCATTGTGATTTACGGCTTCCCGGGTATCGGACTCGTGGACTCTCGGCGGGACGCCCTGTCCCTGCTCGAGGCGGCCATGAGTGGAATGTCCTCACACCTCTTCGAAACGGTGCGCGATAAACGCGGTCTGGCCTATTACGCCAGTACACGGCAGCGCGTTGGCCTCGATAGCGGCATCTTTACGATCTACGCCGGCACCCGTCTGGATGCCCTGCCTGAAGTTGAAAAACTGATCCGTGAGGAAATCGAGCGGGTCACCACACGGGGCCTTGAGGAGGACGAAATTGCGCGGGCCCGGAATATCATCATCGCCGAACACGAGATGCGGCTTCAGGACAATGCCCAACTTGCCATGATGTGCGCCCTGGATGAACTGTACGGGCAGGGGTACGATTATCAGTTCACCACGAGAGCGCGTCTTGAAGCCGTGACACCGGATCAGATCCGACAGTCCGCCGTATCGATCCTCTCCACCAACAAACTGGCGATTTCAGTGGTGTTGCCGGACGCGGCGAAGTAAACGGGTTCTCATCCCGCGAACTGCAAGTCATACAGGCGCTTGTAATTACCGTTGGCCTTCAGTAGTTCATCGTGCGTTCCGGATTCGACAATCCGGCCCTGATCCAGGACGATGATCTTGTCGCAGTCTACGATCGTGGACAACCGGTGTGCGATCGCAAAAACCGTGCGGCCGGTCATCAGTTCATGGAGCGCGGCCTGAACCAGGCGCTCGGATTCAGTGTCCAGGGCACTGGTTGCCTCGTCCAGGATCATGATCGGGGGATTGCGCAGCATCGCCCGGGCGATCGCCAACCGCTGCTTCTGGCCGCCGGACAGCCGGACGCCGAGATCACCCACCTTGGTCTCATACTGCTCGGGCATCTCCATAATAAAGGCATGTGCATTGGCCTGTTTGGCGGCAGCGATGATGTCCTCCCGACTCGCCTCCCGCGAGCCATAACTGATATTGTTCGCAACGGTATCATTGAACAACACCGTGTCCTGGGTCACGATCCCCATCAGCCGCCGCAGGGAGGTAATCGTCATGTCACGAACATCCTTCCCATTGATTTTCAGGTGCCCCCCCGTAACGTCATAGAAACGGGGAATCAGACTGACGAGCGTGGTCTTTCCCGAACCGGATCCGCCGACGATCGCAATACGCTGCCCCGCCGTCACAACCAGTGAAACTCCGTCCAGAACAGCTCCTTCTCCATAGGTAAACGCGATAGTCTCAAACGTAATCGATTCGACCTTCTCCTGGAACTCCACCGCGTCCGGACGTTCCATCACGGAAACAGGGGTATCTAAAACCTCGAAAATCCGATCCGCCGCGGCAACCGCCTGCTGAATCTGCAAGTGCATGCGGCTGAGTTTCTTCACCGGCTCATACATCATGAACAGCGCCCCGGCGTAGGTCATAAACTCATTGTATTTCATTCCCAGTTTCCACACATAAATCAACACCAGACTCACCCCAATGGTGGAAATAAACACAATGATCGGCTCCACGGCGGAATTGGCGCGAGCCACCTTGATGATACGCCGGAAAAACGCATTGTTCTGCTCCTCAAACCGGCCCGTCTCATAAGGCTCCATCCCGAACGCCTTGACGACGCGTACCCCTCCGATCATTTCCTGAAGAACAGACACCAGATCAGCCACCCTCTGCTGAGCCTCCCGCGTGAACCGACGCACCCTGCGTCCGAATACCGCCACCGGCAAAATGCAGATCGGGAACAAGACCATGCTGATCAACGCCAGCCAGGGATCGATCACCAGCAGCGCGATCACGGCGACAATCAAGGTCAGCGGCTGCTTCGCCACATCCTCGACCACCACCGACACCGCATTCTCCACGGCCATGGGATCGTTGGTGGTCCGGGCAATCAGTTCCCCGCTCCGGCTCGAGACAAAATAGGACAAGGACAAGGCGTTGAGTTTACTGAACAAGGCGTTGCGCAAGTCCATGACCACGCGCGACCCAACCCATCGGATCTGATACTTCGCCATGTAGTCCGCCACCCCCCGGACAATGCCTACAACAGGCAACATCAGGGCCGTAAAGATGATCAGCCAATCGGCGGAGAAGTTCTTCAGAAAGAACCCGGAAAGTTGTGTCTGAACCTCCGCAAGGCGTTTTTTCAACAAGTCCAGACGTCTCGAAGCAGGGCGGGCTCCTGCCTCAATACGAGCAGGCACTGCCTTTTGCGGCGCCATGGATTCGATAGGCTGTCCAAGCGGGATCTGAACGACGGCAACGGACGTAACGGCGGGCTCCCTCTCGAAAAACACGGGAAGCCCTTTGTTAACAAACAACAGGAACCCCCCGTTCGCGATGGCATAGAGACAGCCGAACAGAATTCCGACCGACACCCTTTTCCAATACGGGCGTGTGTAAACCAGCAGACGCCGGTATGTGGCCAGATCCCCGCCCTTGCTTTTTTCAGGTGCTCCCATGGCGGGTAAGAATCATGCCCGGTGGGGGGAATTTCAAGCGCAAACTTAAGGAGCCCGAAAAGCGAGGTTACTTCTCCACAGGCACCACGATCCCGCGCATGATGACCTTCTGGCACAGGACAAAGACGAGCAGGGTCGGGATGGAGGCGATCAGCAGGGAGGCAAACACCACGCCCTGTCCGCTGGTCGACTGGAGTTGGTACAGCCACGGCATGATCGTCCACATCCGCTCATCCTGGCATACCAACAGCGCCATCATGAAATTGGTGTAGGCGGCGGTGAAGGCGCCTAGCGCCGTCACCGCCAGGATCGGCGTGCTCAGACGAAGGGTCAACTGCCAGAACAACCGGAACTCCCCCGCCCCGTCCAGTTGGGCGCATTCATACAACTCGCGAGGGAGCGAATCAAAAAATCCCTTCAGGAGGAAGATTGTGTATCCATTGGCGATGCCCGGCAGAATCAGGGCGGCAAAGGTATTCAGAAGATTGAATTGGCGCAGCATCAGGAAAACCGGAATCTGGGTCACCATCGGAGGAAAAGCCATGGTTATCATCATGAACAATAGGATTTTGTAGGTCGATCGGGGCCGATACCGGCTCAACGCATACGCCGCCAGCGGATTGAATATCAGGGCGCATAGAACCGACAAGCCACAATACAAAGCCGTATTCACCACCGCCCTCCCATGCAACACGACATAATCGAGCACGCTACGGATGTTACGCGTGGCGAACTCGATCCGTAACGCCCGCTGTTGGGCCTTGAATGCCAGATAGTGAAAATCACGCTGAGGCGGGAGGATGGAGAGCCAGGAGGAAATTGTTGAGTGGGGATTTGAGTTATCGGATTTCAGATGGGCATTAAGAGTGTCCAGTGAGCCGTATTTCTTCTGGAGCCAGTCGCGAAAGCGGAAGTCCACGGTGTCGAGGGACACCTGGTCGGCGGACATCTTGAGCATCTCGCCTGTCGCGGGATTGCGCCACCCCTGAAGGTAGGACTCCCAATCTGACAATGCCACCCCGCCTGCGGGCGCCCTGAGGGAAAACGGCACCGTGTCAAATCCGGAATAGGCTGTCCCCATTCTCAGGTTATAGGTCGACACCTCTCCATATTTCTCCTTGAGGAAGGCCTGATACCCCGGTGCGGCCTCAGGATCCGCACGAATCCAGATCAGACGCAGAATTTCGCGGACAAACCGTTCCCAATCATCCCGCTCCAATTGGGATGCTCGCGCCGGATCGGGAAGCCGTCGCTCGAGATGCACGTCATCCCATGACCCATAGGCCGTTCCATGCGCACGGTTATAGGCACCCAGGTCCCGTGAATACTGGTTTTTCAGAAAGGCCATTTTGTAATAACCCTCGGCGCTGAAATAGTAACGTTGCTCCAGAGGCTGGCGGGCGGAATAATCCGAAACCACCTTGTCAAATTCGAGCCCCGCCCCTTTCCCCCTCCTATCCAATTCATTCCGGGGCTGGACAAAAAACCCGTTCCACCCGACAAACGACGTCCCCAGCGCCTGATTGAGCCGGGATATATCATTTCCATAGACCCTGACCATCTCCCGCTTGATTCCCCGCAATGCAGACGGGATGGTTCCCCGCGACTGGAGCGCCGCCAGATACCCAATCTCAAAGGAACCCGAAGGCACATCCCCTGACTTCAGGAATTCGCGCCATTCCGACACCAGTCCGGCGTCAACGGAGTCCGGCAACCCGATGCTTCGGAACATGGGCGCATCCGTTCCGTAAGCCCACCGCATCTGGTCCAACGACTCATTGAACAACCCTTCGATATGCTTTCCGTAGAGCGCCTGTTCATCCACCAGGAAGGCGGGGATGACCTTCTGGTCCACCGCATCCACCGCGGATTTCGTGCTTCCTGCCACCAGGAGAAGGAAGGGATAGACCATGGTGATGGCGCCCGCAGAGAGTAACGCATACAGGCACCCGATGAAGAGGCGGGTCTTCCAATGACGACGGCCGATTTGTGATAAAATTGACATACAACGATACTTACTTACCCGTCTTGAATTCAACTCTTGCCAGCATCTTCAATTGCTGCACGGTAAACCCGATCAGGATCACGCCCAGCATCCAGGCGCCGGCGGTGGCGGGTCCGAATTGCAGGAAGGTGAAAGCCTTGTACCAGATATGCAGGCCCGCCACCTCTGTATTGGAGGAACCGCCTGTCATCACGAGGATATTTCCCGTGGCGGCATAGAACGACCCGATGAACGCGCCCACGAAGTTGATCATCACCAGCGGACGGAGCATGGGGTAGACGACAAACAGGATCTTATCGATGAACGTCGCGCCATCCACATCGGCAGCTTCGTAGAAATCATCGGGAATCCCCTTGAGCGCGGCCAGATAGATCAGGCACCCCGGCCCCATCCCCGCCCAGACCATGGGGATGACGCAGGACAACATCGCCGTATCCGGATCCGCAAGCCAGTGGAACGCCTCGGGAGTGGTCGCCCACAGGCGGGCCGGGACATGCCCCAGCACCACCGCCAGGGGTTCGCCGCCGGGAACGAGAATCGGCCAGGCCAACCGTATTCCCGTCCCCAGCAAAAGCACCCCCACACCGACCCAACCCAGGGACTGCAACCGTCTTTCATTCAGCCACAGTCTGCGGGCAAACAGACCCGCCACAGTCATCAGCGCCACTCCGGTCAAAATGAATCCTATGGCTGGAATCCGCATCACCACGGAATTCAGCGCGCCCTGGTTGGAGGGATCCAGAAAATCTTTCCAGAGCAGGATCGTGACGATCCCCGTGACGACCGCGGGCAGATAATACACCAGGCGGAATAACAGTTTCCCATGCGGAATTTCCTGGAGCAGAACCGCGAGAATAATCGGAGGGAGAAAGGTCAGCGCCAACACCAGGAAACTGTAGCGGAAGGAATTCAGAACCGCCTGCCACCAGAAACCGTCAAACAGCATGTCCCCGAAATTGTTCAAACCCACCCAGGTTGACGCACCGAGAAGTCGATAGTCCTGGAACGCCATGACCGAGCCCCTCGCCAGTGGAAGGTAATGCCAGCAGAAGATGGTGAGCAGGGCCGGGAGGAGTAACAGCAGAATCCACAGGGTGCGGCGGGGATTTCGCATGTAACCGGTCTGTCGGTCATGAGCACTGGCCTCGCGGGGTGCGAAGGCCTTCGTCACCTGCCGGAACCCGAGCCCGAACGCCACCAGCAACCCCACCGTCGCAAGGGCGGCGACCCAGCGCCGCTTTGACCGCTCAGCCGGGCTTACCACCCCCATCATCTGCTCATCGGCGCGGCGCACCCCCTCGCTCAGCATCGCCTGAAGAAGGTCGAGACGCCGACCTGGTTCCGGCGGCAACTGATCCTTCAGGGCCAGCGCCTCCGCTTTCTGGAGCGGCAGCGTCATCATGTCGTAGGCCAGGTTACTGTTTCCGGCATAGGGCTCCGGCTTGCCTGTCGCCATTGCAATGTCGAAAGTTTGAGCCCAACCCGGTGGTGACAACCTCTCGATTTCCGGGTACCCGAACAGTCTCAAGTACTTGGGATGGATAAAGCGACCCAATCCGCCTTCCACCATGACGCGCGTCTTGATCGCCATGGCCTCGGCGCCATCGTAATACCTCATATATTCCCAGGCCGCGTCACGGACAGCGCGCTCCTTGATCCCGGCGAACAAGCCCATCATCATGCTGTTTAATTCCGTTCCTCGGTCCCCCCGCGGCCCCTTGGGAACGGGGGCCATTCCGGTGACATCGGGATTGATGGTGGAGATCAGTTTTTCATCCGCATAGGCAAACCACATTCCAATCTGGCCGCGTTCCTGCCGGGCGGAAAAGTCACCGGCATCCTTGCATGAATAGCCGCGCCGGATCACGCCGTCTGAATCGACCCACTTCTCGGCGCTGAGCCGGATGTAGAAGTCCAGCGCCTGCGCGGCCTCCCGGCTATCAAAGGCGCACCTCCACTGCCCGGTGGCCTCATCACAGACCACGGCCTCACCGCCGAACGACCACAGGATAGGCAGCCAGTAGTGCGCCTCATGCTTGCCCCTGACAAGAAAGAATCCGTAGGTTCCGGCGACGGGATCGGTCAGTTTCCGGGCCGCTTTCAGGAGGTCGTCGAGCGTCCAGTCCGGCGTGGGATACGGCATGCGCCTGGCATCAAACAAATCCTTGCGGTACATCAGGACATTGCCCAGGGCGCCACCATACGGCAAGGCCCAGACGTGGGTCCCTCCGGGGCCCGGACGACGGATCACCGGCCAGAGTTTTGGATTGATGCGAAAATCGACACCCGCTTGATCCAGACTCGAGAGATAGCCGTCCTCCGGTTGGTCGAGTGGATAGAGGAAATTGTTGCGGATATAGGTTTCCGACTTGCGGAAATTTACATACAGCACATCGGGGGCCAGGCCGCCGGCGATGGCCAAAAGATCCACCTCGACCCCCTTGACCGTAATTCCGGTGAAGCGTTCGAGTTCGATGGAAACGCGATCCCAGTTATGGACTCCATATCGTGACGGATCGGCCTGGTAGCGGGCGCGGTACTTGGCCTGGAATATCGCCGGGAACTCCCTTTTGAAGGCGGTGACGGCGGCAACGCCAGCACGACTGGCCACATCCGGACTGTTGGCATCGGGCAAGTCGAAGAGTTTGACGTGAATCACCGTCGCCCCGTCCCGGTCCTCAATCCACCCGGCCTGCACAGGCGCTGCCGACAGGCACCCCAGCAACGCGGACAGCCAGATCCTCATAACAATGTGTCCCGCCCGGTTCATCGCGGGTTGTCTTTCGGTTCGGATGTCTTGCCGACAATCCCCGAGATCCAAGCCGAGAGGGCTTTCCCATTCTTAAGGGTCTCATCGGGGATCGTGAGATGATCCCGTTCCGCAAGATGGGCGGCGTACTTGAGTTGAGCCTCGCTTGGCGCCCCGTTGACACCCCGCACCGGGGGAGAGGCATAGCCCATCTTGTTATGCACCGCCTTGCAGAAGCGCTGCCAGGTTTCCTTGTTTTCCACCACCTGGTCTAGAATGGCTTCCATCTTACCGGTCAACTCGTAATCGATCACCCAGGCATGCTTTTCCCTGAGGTAATCAATCAGGGCTTCTCCGGGCGGGAGGGGAACGACTTTCCCCTTTTCCTCCTTCACATAGCCACGGTCGCTGATGTTCTTGGTAATGGCCGCATATGTTGAGGGACGTCCGATGCCCAGCCGTTCGAGTTCCTTGACCAGCGAGCCCAACGTGAACCGTCCCGGTGGCTTGGTCTTCTTCTCATCAAGGGTTTCCTTGTCCTTGGGCACCCGTTCCCCAAGCGTGATGGGTGGGAGCGTTTGCACTTTCTGCTCCTCGTCACCCTTACGTTCTTTTTCCTCATCGACCTCGGCATACACCTTGAGGAACCCGTCAAATTTCAGAACACGCCCATTGGCCTTGAACTTCTCCCCGGCGACATCGAAGAGCAACAGTGTGGCATCATATCGCGCAGGCGCCATCTGGCTTGCCACCGCCCGCCTGTAGATCAACTCGTAAAGCCGGGCGTGATCGGGAGTGAGTTGTTCCTTGTCCACCAGGGCGGCAATCTCGGCCACCGGATGCATGTGGGTCGGACGGATACCCTCATGGGCCTCCGCCTGCGAGTTCTTCGATTTGAACGCATTGGGTTTGGACGGGACATACTGCACGCCGAACGTGGTTTCGGTAAACTCACGAATCAGGGTGACAAAGGCATCATCCATCCGGACCGAGTCGGTCCGGTGATAGGTTGTCAGACCATGGTCAAACAATCCCTGGGCCAGTTTCATTGTCTGTTCGGGGGTGAACTTCAGGCGTGCCGCGGCCGCGGCCTGCAGGTCAACCGTCGTGAACGGGGGTTTCGGCGACTGCCGGGTTTCCTTCTGCTCAACCTTCTCCGCCACGGCGTGGGTCTCGCCCTTGATGGCGTCTATGACGGCCTGTGCGTCCGGCTGTTTTTCAAACTTACCCCGCACATGGGTTGCCAGGAAAGTCGTTCCATCCTTGTTCAGTTGGATGTTGAGAATCCAGTACAACGATGTCTGGAACGCCCGAATTTCGCGTTCACGATCCACGACGAGACGAACGGCGGGAGACTGGACCCGTCCGACGCTGAAGATACTGTGGAGGCGTCTACTGGCCATCGGCGAGAGAATATACCCCACCAGGCGATCCCCCACCCTGCGCCCGAGAAAGGCATGGTAGAGACCTTCGTTGGTCTGTTCGAACGGAACCGCCTTGGACAGGGATTCCTTGAGTCCCTTTTCGGTGACCTCATAGATCTCCATGCGAAGACATTCCTTGGCGACGGATCTGACCTCTTCATAGATGTGGCGGCTGATGGCATAGCCTTCACGATCCGGGTCCCCCGCCAGCATCACCGTTTCGCCCCTGGCCGCCGCCCTCAACTCGTCGGGCAGGTGCTTCTTCCGTTCGTGGAGCATAAACGTCGGTTCATAGGTCTTCAGGTCGACCCCGATATCGGCACTAGGCAGATCCTTGAAGTGCCCGACCGTGGAAAGGGCTTTCACACGCAGAATGGATTGGATCTTCTTGGCCTTGGTCGGTGATTCAACAATAATAAGCATGGAACGTGACGCCTTATGGATCTAAACACAGTCAGAGATTCCACACTCATGCCAGACAAGACAAGCTCAAAAGAATGACTGTCAGGTGTCCCTATATTCATGTCGCGACAATTTAGGAATGTCCCCTTGTAACAAAATAGGAATGTCCCCATACGGGTCTTCTGCGGAAAGGCAGGGACCAGATGGAGATGATCGAAATGAATGCAAGGGAACGCCGTCGTATGACGCTGATGACACGGGTAAAAGAGGGATTACTGAAAGTGCGAGAAGCGGCGGAGATGATGCGAGTCACCTACCGGCAGGCGAAGCGGATCTTTCAGCGATACCGAGAAAAAGGCGATGCAGGACTGGTGAACCGGTCTCGTGGCCGGAGGTCGAATCGGGCCTGCCCGGAGAGCAAGCGGAAGCGTGCGGTGGCGCTGTATGAGAAGCTGTACACGGGATTCGGGCCGTTGCTGGCGAGCGAGCATTTGGCGACGGATCATGGGATTATAGTCAACGCTGAGACATTGCGGTTGTGGCTGATCAACTCGGGACTTTGGGAGTCACGGCGCAGGCGCGAGTCGCATCGTGCAGCACGGGAGCGCCGACCGCGCCGGGGCGATCTGGTGCAGATTGATGGGTCAGAGCACGATTGGTTTGAGGGGCGTGGCCCCCGGGCCGTGATGATGGTGATGATTGACGACGCGACCAATAGGACACTGGCGCGCTTTTATACAGCCGAGGACACAGCCGCCGCATACGACATCTTTGACCGCTACATAGGCCTTTACGGCCTGCCTGTGGCGCTGTATCCGGATCGCGACAGCATCTATGTCTGCACGCGTGAGGCGTGCCTGGAAGAGCAACTCGCGAATATCGGCCCGGAAACACAGTTTGCACGAGCCATGCGCGAACTAGGAGTGGATCTGATCCCTGCATACTCGCCCCAGGCCAAAGGCCGCGTAGAGCGCCGCCATGGTTTATTTCAAGACCGTTTGGTCAAGGAGATGCGCCTGCTGGGTATCTGCACCATCAAAGCAGCCAACGCCTATCTGGATGGAACCTTTTTGGCGCTGATCAACGACCGCTACACGGTCAGGCCGAGTGACCCTGCCAACGGCCATCTGCCGCGTCCATCATCCGTGACACTCGCGTTGGTTCTGTCCTGGCAAGAACCCCGTAGTGTTGCAAAGGACTGGACTTTGCGTTGGCGCAACCGCCGATTCCAAATCGATTCCCGGCACGCCAAGCTTGGCCTCCCTGGCCGTCGTGTTATGGTCGTGGAGCGCCGTGACAGAAGCCTCGCCTTGCTCTACGGCAAGCAGTTACTGACCTTTCGCGATGCCCCTACGCCTGCGACCCCTGCGCTGCGTCCCGTTACACCGGCCATCCCAACCCCGCGCCCGATTGTACCCCAACTCCCGCGCAGCCCGCGTCCTCTTCCCGCAGTCGACCACCCATGGCGACGATCCGCCCTCACCAACCGCCCGGGATCCCGCCCCCCTCCGACGAGCTATTGGGCCCATTCTCGGGGGGCGGGAACCCAGGCTACCGCCACGTATCGCAAGACACCAACCACATGAAAAGGGGACATTCCTACTTTGGCGAGAATGGGGACATTCCTACTTTGCGTTGACATGCTGTTCAATTTTCTTGCGGTTAAGAGGCGGGGAAGTTACGCTTTCCCCCCAATTTACAGACAGGCAGGAATCTGATGTTCTCGACAATGTTGAAGTCAAAGTTGCATGGGGCCCGGGTGACTGGCTCCAATCTGGATTATGAAGGCAGTCTCACGATTGACCGGGATTTGATGGACTATGTCAAAATCCTGCCCTATGAGAAGATTTTGGTCGCCAATCTTGAAAATGGCAATCGGTTTGAAACCTACGCCATCCCTGGCGAACGCGGCAAAGGCGAAATCTGCCTGAATGGCGCCACGGCGCATCTTGGCAAGGCGGGCGACAGGGTGACCATCTTCACGTTTGGTCTTGTCCCCAACGAGGAGGCGCTTCAAGTCCGTCCGCGGGTCGTGCGGTTGGACGAGAAGAACAAGATCGTCGGCGGACTCTGTCCTGTTTGAAGCGTCTACGCGGCCGGTTCGGCGGCCTCATCATCCAGTGTCACCCGCTGTGACGCCACCAT
>Ga0194063_10002563_pt1 | contig 11252 bp, 9 predicted proteins | sample SepL3720m_MetaG_FD_155459 | JGI IMG/M metagenome (GOLD analysis project Ga0194063, IMG submission 155459) | Anoxic zone freshwater microbial communities from boreal shield lake in IISD Experimental Lakes Area, Ontario, Canada - Sep2016-L373-20m | ecosystem: Environmental > Aquatic > Freshwater >... | reverse complement strand
ACTCTTTTCTGGTACCTTATTGCCCTTATACCGAAAATTCTTTTGATGTCGATGATGCCTAATCCGCGTATCTCCATAAAATGCTTTACGAGCGATGTTCCCGAACCCATTAATACACTTTCTGCTTTCTTCGATACGATTACTATATCATCAGCAACCAGTCTGTGACCGCGTTCAACTAAGTCTAACGTAATCTCGCTCTTTCCAATTCCCGAACGGCCGCAAAAAAGTAATCCCACTCCGTATACGTCTACGAATGATGAATGGATTACAGCCTGCTCTGAAAACTGGTCGTCAAGGAAATCGCTCAGAAGCGATACTAACCTTGTTGTGTGGTGCGGTGTTACGAATATCGGTATGTTCTTTCCTTCTGCTAAACTCAGGAACTCTTCGCTCGGCTGATTGTCGTGCGTGAATATAATGCACGGTACGTCGAACGAGAAGAACTTTGTTATTGATGCTGTGCGTTCCTTTTCATTTAACTTTAATAAATACCTGTTTTCCGTGTTTCCGAAAACCTGTATTCTGGAAAAAGAAAATAACTCCACGTACCCCGCCAGTGCAAGGCCAGGTCTGTGAAGGTCTTTGTCTGTGACATATCTTTCCTTCTCAATTTCTTTCTTCGTTATCTTTGTAAGTTTGAACCTGTCCTTACACTGGTCGTAAAAGAAATTGACAGTGATATTGTCTTTCTTAATATGTTTTATGTCTTTTAAACTGTCGCTCAATATAATTTATTTGTTATTAACTTTTTTGCTTGTCTTCTGTTTGTCTTTGACTTTGTATAGCTGTGTTTCTATTTTTTCAACTGCTGCATCTATTGCTCTTTCCAGATCTGCAGCGCTTTCTTTGGCTGTAAGTGTTTTATCTTTTAACTTAAGTAAAATTTCACAGTGCTTTAAATCCGCCGGAGGTTTGTCGTAAGACATTACTACCTCAACATTGATAATGATCTCATTGTACTTACTTAAATTCTCAAGCTTTGCTTTAATGTAATCCTGGGTTGTACCCTTTGCTTTAAAATGCCTGGCTGTGATTTGTATTTTCATGTCGTTAAATATTAAGTTTGTAAAATGTTAAAGAACTACTCTACCTCATTATGCAAAAGTATATAAAATAATTCAATAAACAAACAATAAAGTTGCCTTATTCTTAAAAAATCGTCAAAATTGTAAATACCTGCGTATTTAGCCTTTATTATTATACTCAAAAGTGTGAAATTTGTTCTAAAATTGAAATTCAATCTGAAAATATACATTATTTTCCTTGCTGTAACTTTTCTGTGGACTCTGAGTATTTACCTGATTCCTGCTTTTGAATCGTTCGGCGGTGTTTGGGAAAGGATTGCTGACTATGGTTACGTTATGTTCGCGTCAACCTGTCATCAGATTGACGACAGGTCGTTCTTTGTTTTCGGGAATAAGATGGCTGTTTGTTCGAGGTGCGCTTCTGTGTACACGGCTTTTCTTGCAGGTGTTGTTCTTTATCCTTTTGTTAAGGGACTGGAAAACAAAAAACTTCCTTCAATATGGATTTTAATAATATTTGCTTTGTTGTTATTTGCAGATGCCGCACTCGATGTGCTTCGCATTCTGGAGAACACTTTTGTTTCAAGAGCAGTAACGGGTTCGCTGATTGGCTTTCTTCTGCCGTTCTATCTTATCCCGGGAAGTATAAACTTTGCGAATGAAATTTATGATAAATATCAAAATAAACTGAATGGAAAAAAACGTTAGTATTAACAGACTTCTGCCTGTGATATGGGGATTCATTGTGATGACTCTTATTTCCGTAATGCCTATAATCAATTTTATAAATCTGTTTTTCTGTGCGGGGATTATCTTCGGCGGTCTTGCAGGCGTGTTCTCGTTTAATAAACAGTTAACAGTGCATGGAATGTCTCTGACGTTCAAGGATGCTGTTATGATTGGTATTCTGAGCGGTGTGCTCTCTGCTGTTGCCGTAAGCGGGTTTAATATTATTACGCTTATGTATTCGAGTGTTAACCCTGTTTCCGAATCGCTGAAAATGCTCGGTGATTTCGGGAAGGACCTTCCGCCTGAAGTGAATAAGCAGCTTGATAACCTATCCGGTGAGTTTACTAAGTACGGATATTCACCGACACTCGCAGTGTTTACGTTTATATCCAATCTGTTTATTTATCCTTTGTTCGGTGCTGTCGGTGCTTTGCTGGGTGCTACTATTATTAATAATAAAAAGAAGACAGATACACCTGCAGTATGATATATTTACATTTTTATTATACTCAAACTATATTAAATTAAAATAATTAATCTATAAGATGTACGAATATTCGGGAGCAATACATATACATTCAACTTATTCTGACGGTACGGGGACACCTGAACATATAGCGCAATGCGCTAATGACGCAGGGCTTGACTTCCTGATACTTACAGACCATAATTCTATTCAGGCAAAAACTGACGGATACGAAAGATGGTTTAATAATTCTATGTTCATTGTGGGTTATGAAGTGAATGATACAAAGAACGAAAATCATTATCTGGCTTTCGGTCTCGATGACCTCATAGGGACTTTTCAGGTTCTGCATAACGGCGAACTCGGCTGTAAACTTTCGGCTAAGGAATACGTTGAAGAGATTAAGCGCAGAGGCGGTGTTGGTTTTCTTGCACATCCTTTCGAGAAGAGAAGCAGTTTTCCCGAGCATCCGCCTTATCCGTGGACTGAATGGGATACCGATTCTTTCGACGGTATTGAGATATGGAATCATATGAGCGAATGGGTTGAAGACCTTACAGAAGCAAATAAGGTGCAGAGGTTTATACATCCCCTGAAGTCTATCGTTGCTCCGTGTAAATATGCTGTTAAGAAATGGGATGAACTGAATTTAAAAAGAAGAGTTACAATCGTTGGCAGTGTGGATGCACACGCTCATAAGATGAGTCTGATGGGATTCTATAACGTGGAAGTGTTTCCGTACAAGGTTCTTTTCAAATCTATAAGGACACACGTTCTGCTCGATGAACCTGTGGTTGCGGGTGATAATGATAACTTCCAGAAGTATAAAAAGAATATAGTTAATGCTCTCAGGGACGGAAGGTCTTTCGTTGCCAACTCTTATTACGGCGATGCGAAGGGGTTCAGGTTCTTTGCCGATTATAACGGCGAGAAGTTTCAGATGGGTGACGAGATTTTAATGAAAGAGGGTGATAAGAAGGTTGTGTTTAATTTTCTCGTGCCGAAAGAAGCACAGGTGAAAATAATGAGGAACGGTGAGTGTATTCATGAGAGTAAGGGTTTCGGCGGGTTGTGGGATGTGCACGAAGATGGGTGTTACAGAGTTGAATGCTGGATAGGGGACAGAGCATGGATTTATTCAAATCATATCAGAATTAAAAAAATATAAGAGGATTAAAAGTGAAAGAGTTTATTCAACCCGATAACGTATTTTTATCAGATGAGAAATCAGTAAGGGCAAACTGCGGTGTGTTCGGAATATTCAACCATCCGAAGTCTGCTATCATGGCTTATTACGGTCTGCATGCATTGCAGCACAGGGGACAGGAAGCAGCAGGTATAGTTTCTTCTGAGTTTATACCCGATAAAAATAAGTATCACTTTAATGTTCATAAAGGTCACGGTCTTGTTCTAAGTGTATTCGACGAGAAGACGCTTACTGATGACCTTAAAGGAAATTCTGCTATCGGTCATAACCGATATTCAACGACGGGCGCTTCGGGTAATAAGAATAACATTCAGCCTTTTAAGGTTAACTATAAAGACGGTAATCTTGCACTCGCTCATAACGGTAATCTTACAAACGCTGGTTCACTAAGGAAGAAACTTCAGGACGAAGGTACTATCTTCCAGACTTCAACCGATACGGAAATAATACTTCATCTTCTTGCACGTTCAAAGAAGGAAAATTTTGTTGAGAAACTTCTTGATGTATTCAGGGAAATACGCGGTTCTTATTCAGTGGTTATTCTTACTGACGATAAACTTATCGCTGCCCGCGACCCTTACGGTGTAAGGCCTTTCGTGATGGGTAAACTCGATGACAGTTTTATATTTGCTTCGGAAACTACATCACTCGATATACTTAACGCAGATTACGTGAGAGATGTGAAGCCGGGTGAGATTATAGTTATAGATAAGGAAGTGATTGAGACGGGCAAGGAAAAGTCGTACATGATTGCAGAACTTGATAAGTATAAGCACTGTATATTTGAGTATATATATTTCAGCAGACCTGACAGTCAGATTTTTGAAGAGAAGGTTGATAAAGTGAGAAGGTACATCGGTGCTCATCTTGCGAGAGAAAATCCGCCGCCCGATAAAGATAACCCTTATGATACGGATGAGAAGAAAGTTATTGTTATAAATGTACCTGACTCTTCCAACACTGCAACGCTTGGATACTTTAATGAATGTATTAAGACAACAAGGAATCTTAAACACGAAATTGGTTTAATAAGAAGCCACTATGTGGGCAGGACGTTCATCGAGCCGGGACAGGACCACAGGCAGATGAAGGTGAAGACTAAGTTCAACGTTGTGAAAGGTGTGCTTGCAAACAGGAAGGTCGTTATAATCGATGACTCTATAGTTCGCGGCACAACGCTTAAACTTCTCGTTAATCTGATTAAACAGGCAAAGCCGAAAGAGATACATCTGAGGATTACTTCTCCTCCTATAGTCTCGCCATGTTACTACGGAATGGATTTTCCTTCGAAAGAAGAACTGATTGCAAATCAGTACAACGGTGACATTGAGGAAATAAGAAAGTCTCTCGGTGTTGAGTCGCTTAAGTATCTGTCGGTTGAAAGTCTGCTGGATGCGGTACCTAAGACTTCGGAGAAAACAGATTACTGTACTGCATGCTTTACACGCAACTATCCTATTCCTGTCGAAATTGATACGGACACGGATAAATCAAAATTTGATAATTAATAAACTAAACATATTCTAATGGAATTAGCAGAAAAGTTATTTCACAAGTCACGCAGGGAAAAGTTAAACAACATTCTTGATGATAACTCACTCGTGATTGTACTCGGTGCATCGAATGTAACACGTTCATACGACGACGGTTATAAATTCAAACAGAATAAAAATTTCTATTACCTTACAGGTTTTAACGAGCCAAATGCCGCATTAATACTCGCACCAGGCGGTATGGAAGTGCACGATGAGAAATCGAAGAAGATTGTAAAAACAAAAGAACTTCTCTTCGTTCAGAAGAAAGACCCGCTGAGGGAAACGTGGGTCGGAAGAAGACTCGGTTATTCCAACGTGAAGAAAGAACTCGGAGTTGAGACAGGAATGGTGAACTCAAAACTGGGTGATGTTCTTGCTGATTTAATATCTCACGATAAGTACAATAAAATATACATTAGTTTATATGACTTAAACTTCCTTGCGGGTGAAGTGAAAGAACAGATGAGAGGCTTTGAATCTTCGTGGATAACTTTATCCACTAACGTTCAGATTATGGACGTAAACTTTATACTTGCAAAGATGAGAAGTGTAAAGAATGAATTTGAGATTGAACAGGTAAGATATGCATCAACAGTTACAGCGGCGGGATTCTATAACACGATACAGATGATTAAACCCGATATGTATGAATATCAGGTACAGGCACTGCTTGAATACCATTATAAAGAACTCGGATGTCAGGATGAAGCATTTGAAACTATAGTTGCAGGCGGTAACAATACATGCATACTTCATTATAACACAAACAGGAATAAACTTAAGAGCGGTGAACTTCTGCTTATTGATTCAGGTGCTGAGTTTAATTATTACAACGGCGACCTTACGAGGACGATTCCTGTAAATGGCAAGTTTACAAAAGAGCAGAAAGAAATTTATCAGATAGTGCTTAATGCACAGTACGACGTTATTGAAATGATAAGACCCGGTGTGAAACTTACTGACCTGAAGAAGTATTCGGTTGAGCGTCTTAAAAAGGGAATGCAGAAACTCGGATTGCTTAAGAAGGGTTTCGATATCACAAAGTACACTCTTCACGGAGTAGGTCACCATCTTGGACTCGACACGCACGATGCAGTAGCTAATAAGTCAATCGGTAAGAATGACTTTGACAGACTGCTCGTCGGTAACATCATCACTGTAGAGCCCGGAATATATTTCCCTGAAGACGCGAAGGAAATTCCTGAAAGATACAGAAAGATTGGCGTAAGAATTGAGGACGACGTACTCGTAACCAGACTCGGCGGCGAAGTGCTTTCAGATTCATTGCCAAAGGAAATCGAAGACATCGAATTCCTTATGATGGAATAAGAATTTATAACTTAAATATTACAGCTTATGAGGAAGTTATTATTGTTAGGAATACTGTTCCTGTTTTCTGGTATTGCGAATTCGCAATCATCATTTTATTCACAGGATTTTACTATTAATTCTTTATGGGATTTCTATGCCGAGAATAAACTATCTGCAACGAATTCAGGCAAGGGCTATACGGGTGTGGCATCCGAGAATGATTTAAGCGGCATCACTCTGAACCCAGCCAGCTTTGAACCAGTGAATAAGTATCAGGTTATAGCTTCTTATGAAGTGAAATCTTCTATTGGTTGGTATTCATCAGATATTTATTTAAAGACTATACATCCTACAGTACTCGCAGGTGTTGGTTATAAGATTAACAATAACTTTTCTGCAGGATTGATTTACAGCAATCAGAACTCGTTTAAAATTGACCTCGGTGAGATTATACAAACGAATGAATTCGGGCAGGTTTTAGGGACTTACGAGGCATATCAAAGATACATTACAAATAATTTCACAGTTCCTTTGGTATATAAATCAAAGTACTTTAAGGCAGGTGTGAATTTAAGTGCAATCTGGTATAAAGGTTTCGGTAAGTATGGTGAATTGGCGGAATATCAGTTGAATACAGATTTCTGGAAATTTATTCCGACATTGGGTATCATTACTTCACCCTCAGAAGAATTCTCTTTTGGATTAACGTATTCTCCTTCATATAAACAAACTATTGAATGGACTTCAAGTAATCCTGCGCATTCATTTACAAATAACTCACCAAATTACTTTCCTGCATTGTTCTCTGCGGGGACGGAATTAAAACTGCTTGATAAAAGATTAATCTTTGACCTGGACTACCGTTTTGCGAATACCTCAATTAATAAAAACCTGAAAGACAGGCATAACATTAATTTCGGTGTTCAGTATTCTGCAATGCCGGATTTAATCTTACGGACCGGTTTCTTCACTTCACGTGATTACAGAGCAGGTGATAACTATTCGGACGAAGTCGGTAAGTACAATACATACTTCCTGACATTTGGCGGTACCTATAAATACAAAGGTTATTCTTTATCAATGTCTTTAATGAACGGAGATTTGATTCGTACAACACCTGTAACACACACAAGACTTGGTGCGACAATATCCTACGACTTCGACTGTAAGTAGAAGAGCAGTACTTTTAGGGATTATATAATTATTCAATATAATTTGACATATAATCCCTAAAGGGATATATTATTATTTAATATTCCAACCTACTGATATTAATTCCCTAACGGGAATCAGAGCAAAAAACTATAAACTGTCATTAATTCCCTAACGGGAATTAAAGAAGAACAAACATGTCTTATATATAATCATTAAGTCCCTTATCCCTTTAGGGATAAAATGTTAGTAGGCAAAGAGCATCCAAAAGTCCCTTATCCCTTTAGGGATTATATGTTAAATTAGATATTATTCTAAATTAGGGTCTTTAAATATATATTTCGCATTATATTCTATCTCATACTTTTCTAAAAATATCTTATATTCATCAAGAAAAGATACTTTCTTATGGTGAACTTTCTGATTATTGATATAACTGATAACAGATTTAACATGTGATTTGGAATAAGTGAAGGCTCCGTATCCTAACTGCCATTCAAATCTGCCGAGACATAAATTATTCTCATTAATCCATTTAGAAGAACTTCTTTTGATGTCCTGTACAAGATCTGAAATCGATTGTTCAGGGTTTATGCTGACAAGAATATGAATATGATCTTCAGTACCATTAATGCAATAAAGTTTGTGCCTATTATTTTTTATGATACCTGTGATATATTTGTATAGTTCTTCCTCAAAACTACTATTTATTAATGCATTTTTTCTCATAGGGGAGAATACAATCTGAACAAACAATTGTGTGTATGTGTTAGACATAGTGTTTTTGTTTAAAGTATGGATAATTATATAATTTAAAAATATATTATTTTACGTCTAAAAGTGCTGCATATAATCCCTAAAGGGATAAGGAATTATTTGAATCGTAATACCTACTAATGTTTATTCCCTAAAGGGAATTAAAGAAGAATAAACTTTCCTAATATATATTCATATAGGTTTTTATCCCTTTAGGGATAAAATGTTAATAGCTATAGATAATCCCAAACTTCCTTATCCCTTTAGGGATAAAGTATTAGTAGGCAAAGAGTATCCAAAAGACCTTATCCCTTTAGGGATAAAATGTTAGTATTTGAAACTATACAGATTTCATTTTTGTGTAAATATACAGTACGGCAAAAAAGGGAAATAAAATAGTATTATAAGTGAGAGGGTGTTATAAGTATTGTGCCTTAATATCTTTTGCGATTTGGTGGTAAAGTTTCTTTCTTCATTACCTTGTAACTTTGCGCGTTCTTTGCGTCCACTGTCTTATTGGGTGGATTACTTTGTCACGGTTCTAAACTCTACGTAAATATCGAGAACACAAACAACATCAACGTCAGCGCTATTAATATCACAACCGTAACCCATCCGATAATGTTATTAATCATCTTATTCGTGTATTCACCCATGACCTTTTTATTGTTCACGATTACCATCATTGCTACAAGAACTACGGGCAGGAATATTCCGTTTAATATCTGTGATATAATTGTTATTCTGATGAGCGGTGCGTTTGGAATAAGTATGATTCCCATTGCGACTATCAGCATTCCTGTATAGAGAATGTAAAACTCAGGTGCATCTTTCCACTTCTTGTCTATGCCTGCTTCGAAACCGAATGCCTCGCAGATGTAGAATGAACTCGCAAGAGGAAGTATCGTTGCCGAGAATATTGATGCAATGAATAGTCCGAACGAGAATACTATTCCCGCAAGTTTTCCTGCAAGAGGCTGGAGAGCAAGTGCTGCGTCCTTTGCTTCGGTGATTATTATTCCCTGTGGGTGCATCGTCGATGCACACGCTACGATGATGAAGAATGCTACAACTACTGTAGCGATACATCCAATGAATATATCTATTATTACAAATTTATAATTCTCAACTTTAAGTCCTTTTTCAGTAACCGATGACTGCATATAGAATAACATCCACGGAGCAATGGTGGTACCGATTATACCGATTACCATAGCAAGGTAGTCTGTGTTCATTTCAAGTTTCGGGCTGATGATTGAATTACCGATTGCGCTCCAGTCGGGATTTCCCATCAGTGCTGAGATGATGTACATAAATAATGCCAGACTGAAAATGATGAATACTCTTTCTGCAATTTTGTAATTTCCTTTTACTACCAGAAACCAGACACTGATGCCTGAGATAGGTACGGAAATGTATTTGCTGATACCGAGTACCTCCATACTTCCTGCAATACCTGCAAATTCAGTGGTTGAGTTGCCTACGTCAGCAATAAGGAGTCCGAAGAAAATGAAGAACGTAATCCTTAATCCTGAACTTTCCCTGATTAAGTCTGCAAGACCTTTGCCGGTAACGATTCCCATACGTGCATTCATTTCCTGAATGACGATTAACACGATGAATGCGGGGATTAATGTCCAGATTAGGTTGTAGCCGTACAGTGCACCCGCAACGGAATATGTGGTTATTCCGCCTGCATCGTTGTCAACACTGCCCGTGATAAGTCCCGGTCCCAATATTGCAAAGAAGATTGCAAGGTTCCTGTATAAAGTTCGTTTCGATGTTTTAAATCCTTTAAACATTAATACGGCTATTCTGTTTTACGTTTATCTAAAAGGTCTTCTAAGATGTCATCGATAACGATTACACCTTCCATCTTCATTTCTTTGTTTGTAACTGGTATTGCGAGTAAATTGTATTTTGAAACTGTTTCTGCTATTGAATCTATTTCGTCTGTGTCGTATACAAATGCAACTATCTTTCTCATTACATCGTTCAGTATCATGTTCGAGTCTGCTATAACAAGGTCTCTGAGTGATACTGTACCGATTAATTTTTCGTCTTCATCAACAATGTACAGATAATAAATAGTATCTGACTCGGGTTTTTCTTCTCTTAATATATCGATAGTTTTTTCGACAGTAACATCTTCCTTGAAAGAAACAAAGTCAGTCATCATAAGGCTTCCCGCAGTGTCATCTTCATACTGAAGGATTTCGCGGATGTCGTCTGAAGATTCCTTCTCGATTTCGTTAAGAAGGAGTTCTGCCCTGTCTTCTTCGAGTTCATCGATAAGGTCGGCAGCTTCATCGGCAGGCATCTTCTCGAGTACGTCTGCAGCTTTTTCGATTGATAAACTTTCAATCATCTCGACCTGTGCATCTGTTTCGAGTTCTTCGAGTACGTCTGCTGCCTTCTCTTCATCGAGTGATTCGAAGATTGCCTTTCTGGATTTCTTGTCGAGTTCTTCTATAACGTCGGCAAGGTCAGAAGGATGCAGTGTGTTAAGTTTTGTGAACGGTTTTGAAAGAGTGATGCCGAACGTGTTTGAATCCACTGCTTCAACATCATCAAATAGAATGTATCTGCCTGGAATCTTTAGTTTGAAAGGTGAAAGCATTGCTGAAATTGGTCTGGCAACGCCGAGCCTTCTGAAAATTCCGTCCAGACCGACATCTACGGCAACGGCATAAGAACCTGAGTTTACTTTGACGAGTCTTATATCGTTTACGCGGACAAGTTTTCTTCCGTTAATGTCGAGAATCTGTTTATCGAGAATGTTTTCTGCTAAGTATAAAAGGTTTGTATTTTCGGGTAGTATGAAATCAACTATTTCATTACAGTAAATAACGTAATCATTTTGTATGCGGCGGATATCGAAATAATCGTAGTTGAGGATTCTTTCTTCTTTATTGATAATGGTTTTAACAGCAATAACTTTTGGCTTTTCATCAGAGAACACGACTATTATGTCTTTCAGCTTTCCGAGAGGTTCACCGGAATTATCGAAAAACTTCCTGTTTACTATTCTGCTCAGATAATATGTAACTAAGAAACTCATATTAATC
>Ga0194063_10002561_pt1 | contig 11255 bp, 10 predicted proteins | sample SepL3720m_MetaG_FD_155459 | JGI IMG/M metagenome (GOLD analysis project Ga0194063, IMG submission 155459) | Anoxic zone freshwater microbial communities from boreal shield lake in IISD Experimental Lakes Area, Ontario, Canada - Sep2016-L373-20m | ecosystem: Environmental > Aquatic > Freshwater... | reverse complement strand
TTCTTATAGAACGTTCCTTATTCATCTTTTTATCTACAGAAGGCTTTACAAAGAACTGTCTTCTTCTGAATTCCTTTAATATACCTGCTTTTTCATATTTCTTCTTAAATCTCTTTAAAGCTTTATCTAAAGATTCACTATCTTGAATTATAACTTTAATCAAATGAAACCCCTATTTTTTAATATTTATAAAAGATAAAAATACTATTTATTCTATAATTAATCAATTCCTTAATTAATATATTACTTTCCCGTGTACCGATCCTTAAGAAACCTGTTTGCTTCAGTTTTGCTGCCTGAATACTCTTTCATTTCAAGAACTTTCCTGTAATATTCCACTGCCTTTCCCCTGTTTCCGGTTGCATCGTTCCTCATTCCCTGCATAAGTATAGTAAATACCTTGAAAGAAGTGTCATCAGTATCAATTTTGCTGCTGACATTCTCGCACTCATTAATGTACAGTTCCATCTCGTCCAGTCTGTTAAGTTTGAGTAAACTCAGCGAAATATAATAATCTGCTTCTCTTAAGACAGCTTCAAATTCGTATCCGCGTACCTTATTAAGATACTTATTCCTGACCTTAATCCATCCATCTAAAGCTTCAGCAAACTTTCCAAAACCTGAATAACAATTATAAAGCATCTTTTCGAATACCGGGTTCGCGGGAAACTCATCATACAGAATCCTGCTGTAAAGTTCTGACTCTATAAAATTTCTTTCGTACTGAAGGTTGAAATATGCAATAATGTATTTTGCTTCAAACACTGCAATTTTTGAGTTCTCTGCTGCATCTTTTATCTGGGCAACACCTTTCAACTTGTCACCTTTTGGGAATATAATCATTAGTGGTTTCAGGAACTGATACCTTTCGGGTATGTACTCGGCGAAATAGTTATATATTCCAATGCCAAGAAGTGCTTCCTTATTTTTAGGTGCAAGTTCAAGTGCTTCATCGAGAAGGTTTAATGCCTGTCTGCCGTCATCAGCAGCTGAAAGCCAGTTCTCACGAAGACTTTTTGCAAGACCTTTATAACCAAGTGATGCCCCCTTATAGATCAAAGCATCGACATCTTTAGGGTTCTTATCCAGCAAATCATCGCAGAGGTCAACTGTTTTATTAACTTTCTCCTCAAGTATAGCATCAAGAGAAACATTCTTTCTGTCAATGTTAATTTTCCACCATTCAGATAATACATTAAGGAAACAGCCCTGAGGTTCTTTAGGATAAGTGTTGATATAATCAGAAATCCTGATATCAGCAGAATCAAAATTGCAGGAATAAATATTCTTAAGTATAAGCATTCTTTTTTCATCTTTGGTTTGAGAATGTAAATTCAGAACCATAACGAATAAGAAAAGAAGTGAATATAAATACTTAAACCTGTGCATTTTTTAACTAACCCTTTTAACGACCACGAGTGTTCTGTCATCGGAGTATTTTCCGTTAGCGGAATACTTCTGTACATCCTCGATTATTTTCTGACAGAGTATTTCAGGAGTACAGTTCTTGTACTTTATAATAATTTCTTTAAGTTTATCTTCTCCGTAAAACTCAAACTTCTCGTTTGTAGCTTCAACGATTCCATCTGTGTAAAGAATCAGTGTATCCCCTTTTTCTATGTAAAGACTATCAAGATAGTAATCCTGGTTAGGAGTAGGTCCCAGAACCGAACCTGTAGAATTAAGGCTGATTATTTCATTCGTTACAGATCTTATTACGAACGGAGAATTATGCCCTGCATTTACATAGACACAAAGACCTTTTCTGTCGAGATAAAGTTCGCAAAGGAACAATGTAACAAACCTTTCGTCCGGAAATGTTTCATTTACCAGCGTTCCGATTTTTTTGAACAGAGTAGTAAAACCAACGTCATAAGTAACACCCATCTTCAAAGCACCGGATATGTATAAAGCCTGTGCTGCAGCTGAAATGCCCTTAGAAGCAGCATCTCCGATAGCAACACACAGTTTATTGTTTTCAGCGATACTTATATAATCGAAAAAATCACCTCCGACAATCTTGTCAGGAATCGATATCCCAAACAACTCATAGTTACCGAATTTATAAGCGTGTTCAGGAAGTATGCTCTTTTGAATCTCACTTGCTTTCTGAAGTTCAGATATGTTATCTTTAGCTTTCTTTTCAATCTTCTTTGACCTGATGATAGAATTAATTGTAACACCAATAATGTTCAGAGTGTAAAGGAATTCATCATCAATCATATTACCGTTAAAAGCAAGCATATACTGGTAAAGAAAAATAGTTTTACCCTTATATAATACTTTATGTCTGTCCCCGATGCCGGTTACGGAATAACTGAGGATTCCCTTCTTCTTGAAATATTTATTCGTTTCTGTAGAAGTGACAGTTCTTCTTTTGGATATTTCGAAGAGTATCGGGAATTTATCCACGTGCAGTTCAAAACCTTTATCTATTTTTGTAACATCACCTATCTGGTCTAAGAGTAAATATCCGTCTTTTTCTAAATTAAGTTTCCATATCCTTCCACCGCTTATTCCGATATGCTCATCACCGATAATCTGGTGCAGAACATACTGCAATAAATCATCAACCTTTTTAAAATTAGGTGCTTCATTCAGGAATTTTTCAATCGTTCTTGATAATTTCCGTTGTTCCATACTTTTCTTTATTATAAAATTTTAATTCTAATTTGTGTAACTCCATATAAATCTTGCCGATAGCGGCACCGATACAGAAAATAAGTGATATGACATAAACCCACAGCATAAAGATTACCAATGCGCCGTAAGCACCATAAATCATGTTATAATTTGAGATGTTCAGTATATAATATGCAAATAAATACTTCAGTATTTCATACAAAACAGCTGATACAAATGAACCGAACAGAATAGCCCTTGTAGGAATCTTATAATGCGGTACAAACCTGTAGAGGAAGAAAAACATTACATAAGAAATCATAAAAGGAAGAAGCACGAGAAAAACACTATGAGATGTCACAACACTGCTCAGGGATGCAAAAACAAATTTAATTATCTGATTATCAATCTGCTGTAATGACGTAAAAATTGTTGTTAACGAAAACAGTACCATTATCATCAGCAAAAGAATAAAATCCCTAAGTTTACCTTTGAAGAAATTCAAAGATTCCTTCACTTCGAATATTCTGTTAAGAGCATCGCGCATATAACTGAACATACTGCTCATAGCCCAGAAAATACCGAACAGACCTATAGTTACTGTTATCCATGCATTGTTTGAAAGTTCAAATGCTTTATTGGAAATTGTTTCAAGAAATATTTCTTTTGCTTCGAAGTCGACCGGAAGTGCCTGATTTATGTATTCGTTGATTTTCTGAAGAGCATTATACTTATCAAAATAAAGCCCTAGTATTCCAAGCAATACCAGCATAGTAGGGATAATAACCCAGAGAATACTAAAAGAAACACCGGAAGACATAAACCAAATCTGGTCAGTGTCAAACTTCTGGTATAATCTCTTTACATAGAATAACAGGTTATTGAATCTCTTTTTCAAATTATTTTAATTTACCTGTAACTTTCTCTACCTGACTTATGAAATCAGTATAATATAATATTTCTTTGGTATTTTCAATTAATTCCGACATCATAACATCCTTAGTAAGATATTTAACTTTCTTACGTATTAATTGTTTCGCTTTTTCGACTCCCCTGCCTGCTTTTAATGGTTTAAGGAATTCCAGTGCCTGCGAACCGCATAACATTTCGATAGCAATAATGTTTTTCACATTGTTAATCACCTCATAACATTTGCGTGATGCTATTGAACCCATAGAATTATGGTCTTCCTGATTTGCGCTTGTTGGAATTGAATCAACAGAAGCAGGATGTGACAACACTTTATTTTCACTGACTAAAGCAGCAGCAGTATACTGTGCAATCATAAACCCCGAGTTCAATCCACCGTCTTTGATTAAAAAACGCGGCAAACCACTTAAACTTCCGTCAACCAGCCTTGCAGTTCTTCTTTCAGAGATACTGCCGAGTTCGGCAATTGCAATCTTAAGGAAATCGGAAGCCAGTGCCAGAGGTTCTCCGTGAAAATTACCACCTTCAAGATGTTCACCTTCTTTAGCAAAGATAAGAGGATTATCAGTTACAGAATTAATTTCAACATTAATAACATTGAAACAGTAATTTATTGCATCTTTTACCGCTCCGTGAACCTGTGGAATACATCTGATCGAATATGCGTCCTGAATCTTGCCGCAGTCTGCATGTGATTTTAAAACTTCGCTGTGTCTTAAAAGTGAACGAAGATTATCTGCAGTGGCAATCTGTCCTTTGTGTGGTCTGATTTTCTGAATTCTGTCATCATAGGCAGCATTTGTACTCTTTGTTGCCTCAACTGTTACAGCCCCTGCTATATCGGCAAGTCTGGAGAGTTGCATAGCATCGAAGAGTGATACACAAAGAAAACTACTCATCATCTGTGTTCCGTTAATAAGTGCAAGACCTTCCTTTGAATGAAGAACAAACGGTTTCAGACCCACTTTCTTTAATGCATCTTTGCTTTTAAGTATATTACCTTTAAACTTTATTTTCCCTTCTCCCAAGAATGTCGAAGCAAGATGCGCAAGAGGTGCAAGGTCGCCAGAACAGCCGACTGAGCCCTGCTGGGGAATCTGGGGTATTAAACCAACGTTAAAGAACGACACAAGAAAATTAATCAACTCGATTCTGACCCCTGAATGACCCTGGATTAAAGAGTTAATCCTGAAGAGTAACATCAGCCTGACCACTTTATCCGGAATACAATCACCTACACCAGACGAATGAGACAGTATAAGGTTTCTCTGGAGAGTTTCAGTTTGCTCTTTTGATATCACCACATCTTTAAACTCACCAAAACCTGTATTGATTCCGTAGACAATTTCTTCCCTGGCAATCCATTTATCCACCAGTTTCCGGGACTGTACAACTTTCTTAATTGCGGATTTTGAAACAGAAAGAGAAAGATTATCGTTAACGATAGAAATGGAATTAAGAATATTAAGGTTTTTCCCGTTGAGAACAAATTTTTTCATAGGAACTGCACATTATAATAAAAAATCCGGATTCATAAGTATACAAATCCGGATTTTTAAAAGATTTAAAAATTATTTTACTAACATTAATTTCTTTGTTGCAGAATAGTTTGCGTCACCTGTAACATTGATTGTATAAAAATACACACCACTGTTTAATGAAGAAAGGTTTGCACTGACTTCATATTTACCGGCTGTCATATTGTTATTGACTAAACTCTTAACTTCTTTACCTGTTATATCATAGATCTTCAATGTAACAAATCCGGCTTTTGCAATGCTGAAATTGATCGTTGTTGATGGATTGAACGGGTTTGGATAGTTTTGTGCAAGATTGAAATTATCTGCGACAGTGCTGATGTTTCTGACACCAACTAAATTTGTCCAAGCAGTTGCAACCTGAAGACCATCAATTGTAAGAGTTGGTGAAGATGCTGCCGAACCCTGTCTTAAACCAACACGACCAAAACTTGTCGCATCAGAGACTGTTCCAACGACTGGTCCTACTGTAGGTGTTCCAGGCTCAGTTGAGGATAGCGATGTATTAAATACGTAGAAACTCATTTCGTCATCTGTAGTTGATGTAGTATTGAATTTATACTTTAATACTACCATATAAGTGGTATTTAAAGAATAAATAGTTGTTCCATAAACGATAGGGCCACCTGATGCTGCACCTTTGCTGACTCCTAATAAGAATCCAAGGCCTGAAGAATCTTTAACATAGAATCTTGATGTGTATAATGTTGTTGAAGTCGGTGGTAATAATGCCATAAAATAATCACCTGTTTTTGCAGAGTCAACTTTTAACATAAAAGATACATAAAGTGAACCAGATGCAACACTGTCACCTGTAAATTGTTTGTAATAGTCCTGACCAGAGTTTCTCATTCTTGCAGCATTTCCGATACCTGAATTGACATAATTTGTGAATGTTAATCCGGGTGCTGTAACAGTAATCGGATTTACAGGACCACCACTGAATGAAGTCCAGCCCTGACCACCGATGGTATCGCCTGCTGTATAATTGAAATTATCGAGTAATTTTACTTGTGCATTTAAACCTGCAACAAACATAAGTGTTAATACTAAGGTAAATAATTTTGCTTTCATGATATATATTTTTAATTTAAAAATGTTTTCCACAATAATAGGATTTGAAATTTATGAATATTATACTTTAAAAACTATTCAAAAGTGAGTTAATAATGATAATTCACAATTTCGTAATATAAGAGCAATTTACGGAAAGAAGATGGATTTTTGATGCAGAATGGGAACTTGTTTAAAAGATTAAGCAGGTCTTTATATGAGAATCTTATCCACGCCGATATGGCAAAGCGCAAAGTCATATTTAACAGGGTCCTGTGCATCATATTTCTGTAGTCTTTCAGTAAGTTCGATTGCATACTTAATGTCACAGGATTTGCGTTTAGCAAGTCCGAGTTTCTGCGAAACTTTGAATACGTGTGTATCAACGGGAATAATTAATTTGGATTTATCCACTTCCCTGCTCCAGAGACCTGTATCGATGGAATCCTTTCTGACCATCCATCTCAGGAACAGATTTAATCTTTTACAGGCAGAGTTTTTCGAAACATCTGGGATTAAATAATCGAATGATTTTGAGTGTTGTCCTGCATTTCTAATCTCCGAAGCGAATTTGTTTAAAGCAGGCAGTATATTTTCATCGGTTTTATTGTAATGCTTCAGGAATAAGGACTTAAGACTTCCGTATTCCATGATAATGATTTTGAGAGAATATAGTAAATCAATAAAATCCTGTTCCGTATTAAAACGGTAGCAGTAAGATTCTTTTTGATACTTGTTCTTAAGCAAAGATGCAAACGCAACACTCTCAAACTCTCTGATAAAACTGTAGATATTGCCTGATGTCAGGTCAATGAATTTCTTTATGTGTTTATTAATCTGAATTATGTTTCCATAAGCATAGCAGGAAACAAAGAAGGCGAGAAGTTCTTTATCAGAATCCGAATTCGCAAACTGCAGGTTCCAGACCGGGTCTTTTGAACTTAAGTGATTATTGTATTTGTGGTAATATGAATCTAAAAGACGTTTGACGTTCATTTAAGAAGTGTTAAAATATGTTCTGAACACAATTCTGAATTACCGTACTCACTTACATTTACCCATTGAATACGTTTATCAGCATTGAACCATGTCATCTGACGTTTTGCATATCTGCGTGTATTCTGCTTTATCTGCTCGACCATTTCTTCTTTTAAGATTTCATTTTTCAGATAACGGAAAACCTCTTTTACACCAACAGTATTCAGCGAATTGTGTGTTTCGGGTGTATAACCTTTTTTAAGTAACAACTCTATTTCATCGACTAAACCGCCAGAAATCAATCCATCGACTCTGCTGTTTATTCTGTCATATAGAATATCACGCTCAAAAGTCAATCCTGCCTGTTTAGTTTCAAAATCCGGTTTAATTGTATTCTCCTGCTGCTCCGACATTTTCTTTCCTGTAGCATAAAAGACTTCAAGGGCACGAATGACCCTGCGGAACTTGCCTGCGTCCATCTTATTAGCCGTGTCGGGATCAACTGACATTAATTCGTTATAAAGCACTTCCCTTCCCTCAGACTCAAGCCTCAGGTTTAATTTCTCTCTGATACTTAAGTCCTTTATTTCTTCTTCAAAGAATCCGTCAATAAGTGATTTAATGTACAGACCGCTGCCACCGACTATCAGAACGTTTTTATCTCTGGAATGGATACCTGAGATTATTTCCCTGGATAACTTAGCGAATGTACCTGCGTTAAAGTCTTCATCGGGTTCAAGTTCATTAACAAAATAATGTTTTGCCTTGCCGAGTTCGTAAGCGGTTGGAGCACATGTAGCAATCTGAATATGCTTATAAATCTGCCTTGAGTCTGCGGAAATAATTTCTGCATTTAGTTTTCCTGCAAGAGATATACTCAATGCAGTTTTTCCTGAAGCAGTCGGGCCGAGTAACACGTAAACTTTTTTCAATACGACGGAATTATTCTGTTAAAAAATCAATTGTATACATTAGCAAAAATAAACAATTTAAAACTTTAAAATTAAGAATAATCCTATGAAAATATTATTTCTGTTTGTTGTATTTGTGCTGTTATCAAAATCGTTGTTCGCTTATGACAGAGCCGATACAACTTTTGTTTATGATTTAAATGGTGATGATAAAAAAGAAACCATTAAACTGACAGCGAATGAAGAAGAAGGCACAATGGTTCTTGAGGTAAACAAGTCAAAGTTCACATACATGCCATCGTCTGCAGCTTACACTGAAGTGAAAGTTGTATGGATAAAAGATAAAGCCTATTTACTTGTGTCGAATGTAGACTATTACGGCTTTGAGTCATCGCTTTTCAGTTTTGACAAAAAGATTGACAGCATCGGTTCAATCTGGTCGCTTGACAAACCTGAAATAACAAACAGTGGAATACTGAAAGTTAACAACTGGATGGGATTCTGGAGTGCGGATTATGAATACCATTTAATCAACAATAAGTTAGAAGCGAAATACAAAGACGAATACAATTTATCAGAACATTTAAAAGAGAATGTGATTAAGACTACTGAGAAGATATATCTCCACTCGGGTAAGATGGTAAATTCAAAGGGTTTATACGAGATTAAACCAAACACACAGATATTTATACAAAAGGCTGACATACGGGAAAAATGCAAAGGCGAAGACGAATGGCAGGAAAGTTGTTACTGGTATTTTATAAGAAGTAAGGACGGGACTGAAGGATGGATAATGCTGAAGGAATTCCAGGATAAAGTAGAAGGGATTCCATGGGCGGGATAGGAAGGAAGAAAGACTACCGACAAATGAAAAGAAGAAATGGCACACTGATTGTACTGATTAAAAAAGATTTTCACTGATATTAAATTAGGGTTAAAGATTTAGAAATGGATATATAAGAGTAGAGATTAGCTTCGCTGAACAAAGAGCGTTTCCTGCTAAAAAACGCTTCGCGTATCTGCTTCGCGAGTAGGAATGACAGTTGGTGGGTATGTAAAGAAAGAACGCCTCTCATTGAACTATGAGAGGCGTTTTGTTATTTATAAATCTTTATATCTTATGGAAGAAATACTGCGCAGGAGACTACTGTAGTCCAGAGACCGTTTTTGTCACCTTCCGCAGATTGTGTGATGTTGAATGTTTTGAATATCTTTCCGCTTTGCTTGTATACCTGTTCACGTTCATTCCAGGCTGTTTCCGAATCAAATTCCACACCGAGTGTAGTTGCGAGCATTGTTGCAGCAAGGTCTTCGGCATATTCACCTGATAGTTTTTCAGTCTCACCGAACGGATGGTGTTCTGAAATGTAACCATAATGACTGTCATCAGAAGGAAGTGCAACCCCGATAGAAGTGGCGATAAGTCTGTTAGGTTCATTTGTAAAGTTACGTGCCATAACGCAATATGTAATCTGTCCCGGTACAAGGATATCCATACCCTGTTCACGGGTAATGCGTTTACATCCTGGAGGATAAATACTGGATACCATCACGAGGTTTAATCTTTCTATACCTGCATGACGCAGAGATAATTCAAATGACTGTAAATAATCTTTGTGTCTTCCAACACCTTTTGTGAAAAACATCTTTGTTGGCTGAAACATATCACCCTCCTCTTGGTTTTAAATTAATCAATGTACAAACTTATAAAATATTTTATTAAAATAATATTAACTAATCTTTACTTTCAGAAATTTTCTTTTCCCCACTTTTAGCACAAATTCCTTCCTTTGTTCAATAATATAGTTAACATCCGACACTTTAACACCGTTTATTGTAACTCCGCCCTGTTCTATCAGTCTTCTGGCCGAACCGTTTGAATCAGCGAGCTTATTATTCACAATAAGGTTAATCAATTTTACGTCTTTTTCGTTCAATGTTATTTCAGGTATATCATCAGGGATTTCTTTCTTTATAAAAATCTTGTCAAATTCCTCAATTGCCTGATTTGCTACATCTTCATTGTAATAAAGTTTAACAAGTTCAAACCCCAGTCTTCGTTTCATGTTGCGTGGGTTAGTTTCGGGGTCTTCCATTTCATACTTAATGTCGTGGAGTTCCTTTGGGGTTAATCTTGTAGCCAGTGTAAAGTATTTAAAGATAAGAATATCGGGAATGCTCATCGTCTTACCGAAAATATCTTTCGGGTCATCGGCAATTCCGATGTAGTTATTCAGTGACTTACTCATTTTCTCTGAACCGTCCGTACCTTCGAGCAAAGGCATAAGCATAACTATCTGCGGTTCCTTACCGAAACGCTTCTGCATATCGCGTCCTACCAGATTATTAAACTTCTGGTCTGTACCTCCGAGTTCGACGTCAGCATCAATTGCGTAGGAATCGTATCCCTGCATTATCGGATAAAGCAGTTCATGCATACCTACTTCAACCTGTTCCTTCATACGTTTTGTAAAATCATCACGTTCGAGAATTCTCTGCACAGTAAACTTTCCAAGCAGTCCTATTAAATCATGAAGTGATATCTTACTCAGCCATTCGGAATTATAGACAATCTTTGTCTTATCTTTGTTGAGTATTCTTGAGGCCTGTTCGAAGTATGACTTTCCGTTTTCACGTGTTTCCTCGAAAGTAAGCTGCGGACGTGTTTTCTTCTTTCCCGACGGGTCGCCAATCATACCTGTAAAGTCTCCTACTATAAGTATGGCCGTATGTCCCAGGTCCTGAAACTCACGGAGCTTATTGAGAACGACCGAATGCCCGATGTGTAAATCAGGAACGGACGGGTCGCAGCCGAGTTTAATGTTCAGCGGTTTATTCGTCGCTATAGATTTTTCTATCTTCTTTTCGAGTTCATCCCCGGGAATGATTTCCACAGTTCCCTTTTTGAGGATATCCATTTGTTCATTTAATGCTGCAAACATATCAATAGTCTTTTAGTTTTCTTTCTGTATCGCGTGATTTAATTGTTTCTCTCTTGTCATAAAGTTTCTTACCTCTTCCAAGAGCAATTTCAACTTTAATCTTTGAGTTCTTGAAATATATCTTTGTAACTACGAGTGTTAGACCTTTTTCCTCTAGCTGAGCCTTTATCTTTCTCAACTCTTTCTTATTCATCAAAAGCTTTCTTTTCCTGAGAGGGTCGTGGTTATTCAAGTTACCGAATTTATACTCATTAATGTGAGCATTAAAAAGCCACAGTTCA
>Ga0194063_10002560_pt1 | contig 11261 bp, 7 predicted proteins | sample SepL3720m_MetaG_FD_155459 | JGI IMG/M metagenome (GOLD analysis project Ga0194063, IMG submission 155459) | Anoxic zone freshwater microbial communities from boreal shield lake in IISD Experimental Lakes Area, Ontario, Canada - Sep2016-L373-20m | ecosystem: Environmental > Aquatic > Freshwater >... | reverse complement strand
GTACCGGTTGACGCTGTCGTTCTCGGCCTCCAGGATCCGGTCCAGGCGCGCAATGTTGCCGTACCGCTCGCGCAGGCCCTTCCAGTCCAGGTCCAGCAGGTCGGCGTACCCCTCGAACTGGCTGATGACGCCGATCCCGTCCGGGCCGGGGTGGAACGGCACGTACATGCGCCGGCTCACGTCGTCCCAGTGGTCCAGTTCGCGGCCGCGGATGCCGAGGGTCTCCATCAGGTCGAGCCGATCACGCAACGGCAGGGCGTCGAGGGCGTCCAGTGCGCGCACGATCACCCACACCGCCATCACGTTGGTGTAGGCGTTGTTGTCCACCCCGTCGTACGGCCGGTCGGGGTACCCGGAATGGAACTCGTCGGGCCCGATGACGCCGCGAATCACATAGCGGCGCTTTGTTTTATCGAACTCAGCGCGGCTGACCCAGAACCGCGCGATCTCGGCGAGCATCTCCGCACCGTTCTCGGCCAGGTACGCCAGGTCGCCGGTGACCTGGTAGTACTGCCAGACGTTGTGGGCCACCGCGATGCCGATGTGGTGCGCCCGGGCGCTGGCGTCCGGATTCCAGCGGCCGGAGTTCGGATTGAGGTGAAGCTTCTGGCTCTCCTCCCGGCCGTCGCTGCCGGACTGCCAGGGGAACATCGCACCGGCGTAGCCGGCCTCCTGCGCTGCGCGACGGGCCGCCGGCAGGCGCCGGTAGCGGTACCGCAGCAGGGCGCGGGTGCTCTCCGGGGAACGCAGGTTCAGAACCGGGAAGGCGAACAACTCGTCCCAGAAGATGTGGCCGCGGTAGGCCTCCCCGTGCAGGCCCCGGGCCGGCAGTCCGGCGTCGAGGTCCTCGGCCCGGTTGGGCACGCTCTGCAACAGTTGCAGCAGGTGCAGTCGCACCACCCGCAGTGCGTCGGGACTCTCGTCGAAGGAGATGTCGAAACGCTCCCACAGGTGCGACCACTCCCGGATGTGGCCGTCGCGCAGGTCGCCGTAGCGGCCCAGCCGGCCCAGCAGGCCGGCCGCCGCGGCGCCGGGTTCGGTGATGGCGTGATCGCGGCCGGAGAAGATCGTGGCCATCTTCTCCACCGTTACCGACTCGCCCGCATCGAGTGAGACCAGCAGGTCGTGCCCGGCCCGCCGCGGCTCGTCGACGAACCGGACCTCGGCGTGCAACGGGGCGGCGCCACGCCAGGCCGTCGTGCGCGTGGCCACCGCGATCGGGACGCGGGACTGCGCCGTCTGGCACACCAACAGCGCCGAGTCCGGGGAGAGTTCGCGGGTCTCGACTGCCACCAGGTGGTCGTCGGACAGCGCGCGGTAACGCTGGACACCGGAGTTGCGGACGTCGCCGTCGATCATCGACAGGAACTCCACGGTGCCCGACCAGTCCTCGGCCCACACCGTCGTCTCCAGCGCGCAGGCATGCGGTGAGTGCATCGCGGCGATGCGCCGTTGGAGCACCCTGGTGGTGCGCCCGGACGGATCGCGGAATCGGAACTCGCGGGTCAGTTCGGCCTGCCGCAGGTCCATGTTCTGCCGGTAGGTCAACAGGTCGGTGGAGTCCACGTCGAACCAGTACCCGCCGTCGATGCGGAATTTCAGCGACAGCCAGTTCGGCAGGTTGACCAGGCTCTCGTTCTCGATTTGGACGCCGGCGACCTCGTCGGTGAGCCGGTTGTACAGACCGGCGGCATAGTTGCCGGGGTAGTGGAACTGTCCGGCGTCGGACTCCGGGGCGCACCCGCGAGTGGCGCGATAGCCGTTGCCCACGGCGCACAACGCCTCCCGAAGCCGTTCCTGGTCGGGGATATAACCGCCGAAGGTGAAAGACCAAGGGCTCGACATCATCTGGCGGTCGACATCGCACTGCTGCACCAGTCGCTCGACGAACTCGCGGACGTGGTCGGGATCCTCGAGGCTGAATCGGGCCCCGGTGGCCCGGTCCCCGTCCTCGCTGTGGCGGACCACGATGCCGATCCCGTCGTGCAGGACGGAATCGAAGCCGTCCTCGTCGGTCAGGTCGTCGCCGAGGAAGATCGGCAGCAGTGGCTCCTCCCCGGTCATCTCGTCGACGATCCACTCCAGCGTCCTGCCCTTGTCCCAGTCGATATCCGGGCGCAGTTCGGCGACCATACGTCCGGCCGTCACTTTCAGGCCGAGACGGTTGCCGACGGTGTGCACGGCCGCCGTCACCGTCGCCGCGGCCTCGGGAGCGGCGTTGCGGTAGTGCACCGCGACCGCGTAGCGCTTGTGCTCGACCAGCACCCCGGTGATCGGCTCGAGCTGATCGGTCAGCTCGGCGGCGGCCTGTTCGAGCAGCGGAATCGCCTGCGCCGCAGTCTCATTGCTCTGGTACTTCCCATCCGGGCCGACCATCTCGAATCCGTGGCTGCCGGCGTACCACAGCCCGGTGATGCCGACCCGTTCCTGGATGTCGGCGAGGTCGCGGCCGGACAGGATGGCCACCGGGTAGAGCGCGGCCAGCGCTCGCAGCGCCGCGCCGGCGCCGGGCGCCAGCGCCGCGGCGTCGGGCTGGTCGACGATCGGCGAGAGCGTGCCGTCAAAGTCGAAGAAGATCGCCGGGCGCCGGGCTGAGGCCACGCCGGCGATTTGGCCGAACGACTCCAGCGCGTCGGGCAGGCTCGACATCCGCCGGGCGATGGTGCGCACCTGCACCTCGGCGAGGTCCCCGACCACCGCATCGGCGCCGCATTCGCGCAGTCGCGCGGCGGCCTCGCCGGTGCGGTCCACACCGATCACCAGACCGAAGCCGCCGGCGCGGGCCGCCGTCACGCCGGCCTCGGAGTCCTCCACCACCGCGGCCCGTCCGGGGCGTACCCCCAGCAGGCGCGCGGCTTCCACGAGCATCCCGGGGTCCGGCTTACCGGGCAGCCCCAGTTCCTCGGCGACGATCCCGTCCACCCGGGCGTCGAACAACTCCGCGATGCCGGCCGACTCCAGGACGGCGAGGCAGTTGCGGCTGGCCGAGAACACCGCGACCCGCACCCCGGCATCCCGCAGTTTGCGCACGAGGGCCACGGTGGACTCGAAAACCAGAACCCCGTGGGCGATCCGGCCGGCGAACAACTCCTGCTTGCGGTTGCCCAGTCCGTAGACGGTCCGGGTGGACGGCGCGTCGGAGGCCTCACCCCGGGGCAACGTCACACCGCGGGAGGCCAGAAAATCCCGCACGCCGTCGTAGCGCGGCTTACCGTCGATGAAGTGCCGGTAGTCGTGGGGGGTGAACGGGTTGTGATTCTCGGCTTCGCCGGCGCTGCGCTCACCGAGGTACCCGTCGAACAGTTGCGCCCAGACCGCCTGGTGAATCGAGGCGGTGTCGGTGATCACTCCGTCGAGGTCGAACAGCACGCCGTCGGTGTAGCGGGGGTCGATCCTGATCCGGCGGCCGCTTGCGGCGCCCCGGCTTTGATCTCCGAAAGCGCGCTCGATCACCATGACGTCGACGATAGGACACCGCGGCTCCGCCGCCGGTCGGGCGAGCCCGATCGGGGCCTTACGTACAGGCGCGAGGGGACCAATGCCCCTGACCGTCCCGGCCCGGCAGGTCTAGGGTCAGCGGAGCGCTGGGAAGTGCGCAGCGGATGCGCAGAGGAGAGGACAGTCAAATGTCAACTGCGGCAAGCATGAAGCCCGTCGTCGTCGGTGTCGACGATTCGCCGCCGTCGAAGGTGGCAGTGGACTGGGCGGCGCGTGACGCTGCCCGCCGCGGTGCCCACCTCAAACTTGTCCATGTGCTGATCCCGCCGGCGGTGATGGCATTCCCGGATGTGCCGATGCCGCCGGCCTATCTGGAATGGCAGGAGGGCGAAGGCCGCAAGCTTCTTGAACGCTCACTGGCAACGGCGAAGGAAGTCGCCGGTGACGCCGCTGTCGAGATCACCACCGAGATGGTCAGCGGCCCGCCCGTACCGGTGCTCGCCGATCTGTCGACCGACGCCCAGATGATCGTGGTCGGCTGCCACGGCCGGGGAGCGCTGGCCCGTACTCTGCTGGGCTCGGTCAGCACCGGTCTGGTCCATCACGCGCACTGCCCGGTGGCGATCATCCACGACGAGGATCCGCTGATGCCGCATCCGTCGCAGGCGCCGGTGGTGGTCGGGGTGGACGGGTCCCCGGCCTCCGATCACGCCATGGGCATCGCCTTCGAGCAGGCCTCGTTCCGGGGTGTCGATCTGGTCGCCGTGCACGCCTGGAGCGACACCGGGGTGTTCGAGTTCCCCGGCGTGGACTGGGAGAGCATGCAGTCGATAGGGGAGGAGACCCTCAGCGAGCGGTTGTCGGGCTGGCAGGAGCGCTACCCCGACGTCCTGGTGCGCCGGGTGGTCGCCGCCGACCGGCCCGCGCATCAACTGCTCGAGCAGAGCGAGTCGGCGCAACTGCTGGTGGTGGGCAGCCACGGCCGCGGCGGTTTCGCCGGGATGCTGCTGGGATCGGTGAGCACCGCGGTCGTGCACGGGGCGAAGATGCCGGTGATCGTGGCGCGGCGATGATGCCGGCGTCAGCCGGCCGAAGAGCCGCGCGGTCGGGTTGGGCGCGGTCCTGACGGTCAGGCCAGCGGCGCCGACCACCGCACGACGGTGCCGCCTCCCGGGGCATCGGTCAGCTGAAGTGTCCCGCCGACCTCCTCGGCGCGGGATCGCAGATTGTTCAGGCCGCTGGCGGTGACGTCGTGCGGCATCCCACAGCCGTCGTCGGCGATCTCGCACGTCAGTTCGTCCTCCACCCGGACGGTGACGGTCAGCGTCCGGGCGTGCGCGTGCCGCACCGCATTGCTGACCGCTTCGCGGACAACGGCTTCGGCGTGATCGGCCAGCGGCGCCTCCACCACCGAGAGCGGCCCGACGAACGCGACGGTGGTCCGTAGTCCCGACCCGGGAAACGCCGACACCGCATCGCTGATGCGCTGCCGCAGCCGGGTGCTGCCGGACGACCCGCCGTGCAGGTCGAAGATGGTGGTGCGGATCTCCTGGATGACGCTCTGCAGTTCGTCGACGGTGTCGGTGAGTCGCTTCTTCACATCCGCTACGCCGGCCCGGGGGATGGCACCCTGCAGCGTCAGTCCCGCGGCGAACAGGCGCTGGATCACATGGTCGTGCAGGTCGCGGGCGATCCGGTCGCGCTCGGAGATCACGTCGAGTTCGCGCATCCGGCGCTGGGTGCTGGCCAACTGCCAGGCCAGTGTCGCCTGGTCGGCGAACGCCGCCATCATGTCCAGCTGGTTGTCGCCGAAGTGCGCCTCGCCCGTTCGACGCAGGAGCACCAACACGCCGGCAACGGTCGCGGTGGTTCGCAGCGGCAGCACCATTGCCGGGCCCGCGCCGGGAATCAGCGGCACACCGGTGAGCTCCGGCAGCAGCCGCGGCGTGCGATCGGTCAGGACAGCCCCGAAGATGCTGACGGGCAGGCTGGTTGGCGCCGTGTCCGTGCCCTTGCCTGCCGAACCCGCCGTCGCGACGACGACCAGTTCGTCCACCTCGGACACGGGTACCTCGGTGTCGTTGGGCACGGCCACCAGCACCACATCCGCCTGGGTCAACCGCAGCGCAGAATCGGCGATGAGCTGGAACACCCGGGCCGGTTCGTCGCCGCCCAGCAGTTCGGTCGCAATATCGCGGGTGGCTTCGATCCAGGCCAGGCGTTCGCGGGACTGCTCGTAGAGCCGAGCGTTGTCGACCGCGATTCCGGCCCGCAGGGTCTCGTTTCTTTCCCGCTCGACCGAGCGTCCCAACTGGGTGCTGGCCTTGGCGGTCAGGCCCAGCAGGGCCGCATCTTCGGGCATCGGGTTGCGGCCGAAGAATTCCAGCGACCCCACCACCTCGGATCGGACCAGAATCGGGGCGCTGAAGGCCACCCGCAACCCTGACCGCAGGGCACTGTCCTGGCGTAGAAAGTTGTCGCACGTCGCCAGGTCGTCAAACCATACCGTTGCGCCCGATTCCCACACCTGACCCGGCAGGCCCTCGCCGCGTGCGAACACGAGTTTTTTTGTGGCGGAGCGTAATTCGGAAATGTCGAGGTCCGGATCGTGATACCAGATGCTTGTCGGTCGCATCCGGCGATCAGCGCCTTCGCCGCCGATGAGGTAGGCGTGCGCCGCCGGCCACTTGGTGAAGTGGCAGATGTACTGCAGTGCGGACGCAAGCACCTCGGAGACCGAACCGGCCTGGTTGGCCATCATGGCGATGGTGGAGAGGAACTCCAGATCGCGCTGCCGCTGGTAGAGGTCGCGTAAACCGCGTTCGGCGATGTGCTCCGCCTCGTGACGGATCCGCCGTTCCCGCTCCAAACGGCGGCTCAGGAGTGTGTTCTCGCCTGTCAGTTCGGCGACCAGATCCCCTGGATTGCAGGCGTTCTCGCGTTCCGGAGTCATTCCCGCACTACGCCGGTGTCACGGCGATCAGGCAGCTGTCCGCACCGTCGTGCATGCATTCCCGGTGTTGCACCACCAGCGCCTCTCCGTAGTGGTCGCCGGCGCCGAGGATGAAGCCGTGGGCGAGATCGCAAAGCTGACGCGGCGAGCGGTAGCCGATCGTCAGTGATCCATCCGCAGGCGAGGTGAACGCGAAATGGGGACAGTAGGCGCCGGCATAGAGCTTGCGCACCTCGGGGTGGATCACGTCGTTGAGCGACAGTAGGAACGGCAGCGTCGTCTGATGCGCGGTAAAGAACTCGGGCCAGCGTCTCGCCATGCCGGGTATCGCCCGCTGCCCGAACCAGCGGAGCACCTCGCCCTCCGGCAGCGACAGTTTTGCCGCGGCGGCCGACACCAGTGCGGTGATCTCTGCGTCGTCGTAGCTGCCGAGCGAGGTGTAGGCGCCGTCCACTCCGGCCATGTCGAGAAGTTCATCCCAGGTTGAATCCCCGTAGGCGTCAACCACCACGTCTTCGAGGAGATTGAAGATGATTCCCTTCACGCGGCCCTCCTACGGTCGATAGTCCCGCTCCGGTTGCTGGCCCAGTTTGGAGACGAATACCGCCGCCTGGGTGCGTCGTTCCATACCCAGCTTGGCCAGCAGTCGCGAGACGTAGTTCTTCACGGTCTTATCGGCCAGGAACATCCGGGCCGCGATGTCCTTGTTGGTCAGCCCCTCGCCGAGCAGGCTCAGCAGCACCCGTTCCTGGTCGGTGAGGCCGGACAGCGGATCGGAGCGCTCGGCGGCGCCGCGGAGTTTCGCCATCAGTGCGGCGGCCGCGCGGTTGTCCAGCAGTGAGCGTCCGGCCCCGACATCCTTGATGGCCTTGGCCAGTTCCATCCCCTTGATGTCCTTGACCACGTAGCCACTGGCCCCGGCCAGGATCGCGTCGAGCATCGCCTCATCGGAGGTGAACGAGGTCAGCATCAGGCAACGCAGGTCGGGCATCTTCGACAGCAGGTCGCGGCACAACTCGATGCCGTTGCCGTCGGGCAGACGCACGTCGAGGACCGCGACGTCGGGTCGCAGAGCGGGGATTTGGGCCAACGCCTGAGCCACCGAGCCGGCCTCGCCGATGACGTCGAGTTCGGGGTCGGCGCTGAGCAGGTCGATCAGGCCCCGGCGGACGACCTCATGGTCGTCGACGAGAAAGACCTTGACCATGGCTGCAACCATAACCGGCCGGGCCGCGGCATATCCGTCAGTCAGTGGATGCAGTCGCGCGGGATGCGGCGGCGCAGACGTTGTTCTTGACGTCGACGTGTTCAGTATCTTCAGGCATGGCACTCGCCGGGGCGGGTGCCGCACCGGTGCTGAACTGCAGGTCTGGCGCATCGGAACCGTACTGACGCCGCAACAGCCAGGCCGCACCGCCATAGGCGGCGGCCAACAAGATGGCAACCAACGTCACGGTGTTCATAAGAACATTCTCGCTGTGACAGGCCTTGCCGGACACGGACGGAAGACCCGCGACCAAGGGACTAAAGTCGTCATTGCTGAGAAAATGCCAATAGCCCGATCTCTCTGATCATCCACCCCCGTTTCCCACGACAGGCTCAGAGCAGGCGCTGGATATCGACGATCAGGACCGAGGTGTCGGGCAGGGCGGCCAGCCCCGCCGGGCCCAGCAGTTCCGTCACGGCGACGATGTTGCGGGCCCCGATCACCACGAGTTGGGTCGACGCAGCATGGGTGGCCAGGTACTCGAGTCCGCTGCCGTGCACCGCGACCGGCTCGACGTCGAGGTCCGGGTAACGGTGCCGCCAGGTCTCCAGGCGCCGGTCCAGCCGGGAGCGGACCAGGCGGTTGCGTTCCCCGGTGTCCTGGGCGTCGGGGTCGGCCGACTGCCAGGTGCCCAGTACCCGCAAGGCCGCGCCGCGCAGCCGGGCCTCCGCGACCGCGGTCTGCAGCACCGCCGCACTGTCGGGGGTCTCGTCGAGTTCCACCACGACCGAGCCGTCCCGGTTCTCGCCGCGGACGACGGCGACCGGGCAGTGCGCGGAGGCGACGAGCGCGCTGACGGTGGAACCGACCCGGTGCTCGAAGTGCTTGAGTCCGACCGCTCCGACGCACAGCATCGCCGCGGCGCGCGACGCCGTGAGCAAGGCGGGCGCCGGTTCGCCCGCGGCGATCTCGGTGTCGATCGTGACCGGGCGACCGGTGGCCTGCACCGCTGCGGCGGCGGCGTGCACGGCGCTCTCAGCACGGCCGGGCTCCTGACCGGATTCGGTGGCGGCCACCAGGCGCAACGGCAGTTCCCGGCTGATGGCCTCGTCGAGGGCCCACAGCGCCGCACGTTCCGCGGCGCGTGATCCGTCGACGCCCACCACGATCGACGGCGGGGTGAAAGGCTCTGTAGCTTCAGTCATTTCGGGCCTTCCAGCGCTAGGCATATCGGCGTCCCAGTCTGCCCGAAGAGCCGCTCGGTGTCCTCCCGCGTGCACGGCGCGGTGCCCGGGGTCAGCAGCATCGCGGCCCCGGCCGCGATGCCGAGCCGCACGGCATCGCTCAGCGGCCAGTCCCTGGCGATGCCGACGGCAACCCCGGCGAGCATCGCGTCGCCGGCGCCGACACCGCTGCCGGGCGGAACCGCCACCGCCGCGAACCGCTGCGCGGCGTCGGCGCCGACCAGCAGGGCCCCCTGCGCGCCCAGCGACACCAGGACGTGGCGGGCGACGCCGCGCGCGACCAGACCCCGGGCGGCCGCCACCTGTTCGGCCTCGGTGGTCAGGTCCGCGGCGTCGCCGCCTGAGTACTCGCGCAACTCCCGGATGCTCGGTTTGAGCAGGAACACGCCGGACTTGACGTGGGCGAGCCCGCCGCCGGAGGTGTCCAGCAGGAAGGTCCTACCCAGTTCGGCGCAGACGTCTGCCACCTGCTGATAGAAGTCCTCGGGCACGCCGGGCGGCAGGCTCCCGCTGGCCACCACGATCCGGGCGCGCGGCGCGGCGCGGCGCAGGTGCAGCAGGCAGTCGGTCTGCTCGGCGATGCTCAGCTGCGGCCCGGGAAGCACGAATCGGTACTGCCGCGCGGTGCTGAGCTCATTGACGGTGAAGCTCTCCCGCGTCGACCCGCCGATGCGAATTCGTTGCACCGCAAGGCCTTCGGCGACCAGAAGATTGTGGACGACTTCGCCGGCCGGGCCGCCGGCCGGGAAGACCGCCGTCGCCGGGATGCCCAGCACCTCGGCGACGCGGGCGACGTTGATCCCACCCCCGCCGGGGTCGTACCGGGCGGCGGCGCAGCGGAGTTTGTCGGTGGGCCGTACGGCGTCGGTTCCCGTCGTGATGTCCAGCGCCGGGTTCATGCACAGGGTGACGATCTGCACAGCGGACACCCTGCTACAGCCCGGTCGGGTAGGTCTCCGGATTCTGTCCGGCCACCCACACGCTCGTCGGCTCCAGTGGCTCCAACGCCCGAGTCTCATCGATGTGGATCATCGCGTCGAACTGGTCGGACGGACGTACATGGAAGTAGTGGCTCTGCCGTTCGGTCTGCGGCAGGTAGATGACCCCGATCGCGCGGCCGAGCCGGACCACCTCCAGCGCCGCGCCGGCCGGGGAGCCCTCGTGGGTGGGGACGTAGAACGCCGCCTTTCCGGTCTCATGCAGCAGTTCCTCGATACTGCCGGGCAACGCCGGGCGGACGTTCTTGCGTTCGGCGACACCACCCCAATTGCTGGCCGCGGTGACGGTGCCGCGGTAGGTCGAGAACCCGATCAGCCGGCACGCCTCGCCGTAGCGCTCACGCGCCAACTGGCCGATGGTCAGCTGCCCGTCGGCTGACACCTCGGTGGCCCGGGCATCGCCGACGTGGGAGTTGTGCGCCCACACCACGATTCGGGCCGGTTCGGGCCCGCCGGCGGTGTCCAGGTGGTCGAGCAGCGCGCCCAGGGTCTCGGCCATGTGCTTGTCGCGCATGTTCCACGAGGTGACCCGCCCGGCGAACATGCCGCGGTAGTAGGCCTCCGCGTTTCGTACCGTCACCGCGTTCTGCTGGGCGTAGAACAACTCCTCGGAGGCCGGATCGCCGTCGTGGCGCAGGTATTGCAGCGCATTGCGCTGCAATTCGACGAGTTGTTCGACGGCCTGGCGTTCGCAACTCGGTCCGGCGCCGAACGCGGCGGCGTAGCCGTAGGCCTGGCCGTCCTCGCCGTCGGAATGGTCGAAGCAGGCGTAGCGGGCCCTGGCCCGTGCGGCGGCGGCCGGGTCCACCGATTCGAGGTAGCCGACCACCTCCTGCATCGACCGGTGCAGGCTGTAGAGGTCCAGGCCGTAGAACCCGGTCTGTCGCCGGCCGTCGGCCGCCCGTCGCCCGTTGTGCCAGCGCAGCCAGCCGACGAAGTCGCGCACCACGGTGTTGCGCCACATCCAGGCCGGGAAACGCTGGAAGCCGCGCAGCGCCTCTTCCGGCGAGCCGTCCGCACCCACCGAATTCGAGTCCAGGCCCCGGACGTACCGGTTGACCCGGTAGGCGTCCGGCCAATCAGCCTCGGCCGCAACGGCATTGAAGCCCTTGTGCTCGATGAGCCATTTGGTGATCTCGGCGCGGGCGTCGTAGAACTCGTGGGTGCCGTGGGAACTCTCGCCGATCAGCACCACCCGGGCGTCGCCGATCAGGTCGTCGAGCACCTCGCGCGGCGGCACCCCGCCGGGGGCGTCGATCGCTACCCGCGCCACCAGTTCGGCAGGGGTGGGCGCGCCTGCGCCCACCGGCGTCCCGGTGGTCGGGGTGGCCAGCAGTTCGCGCACCTCGGCGTCGCTGACCTGGGTGAAGTCCCAGAACGACGCGCCCACCGCGAAGAACGGCGTCGGCATCGACGCGCAC
>Ga0194063_10002559_pt1 | contig 11261 bp, 8 predicted proteins | sample SepL3720m_MetaG_FD_155459 | JGI IMG/M metagenome (GOLD analysis project Ga0194063, IMG submission 155459) | Anoxic zone freshwater microbial communities from boreal shield lake in IISD Experimental Lakes Area, Ontario, Canada - Sep2016-L373-20m | ecosystem: Environmental > Aquatic > Freshwater >... | reverse complement strand
TCGTGTCAGCCAGATAGCGATGGATCTCGTTTTGCGCCACAGCCTGATCCAAATCCTCGCGACGGCACCGCATCTGGCAGTGGAAGTGGCAGACACGTCCGATACTGCCGGGGAACGGATTATCCCGCAGGGTGAGTTCAAAGGCATCCTCGATCCGCCCGTCCTTGAGCAGGGCCAGATAGCCCGGGATATTCATGTGAAGGGGACATGAGTTTTCGCAAAGGGCCAGGAACAGGTTTTCGCAGGCGCCCGCGGAACATCGCCTTTCTCGGATATGCTCCAGATAATCCTCCTTGAAGTATTGAAGTGTCGACAGCACCGGATTGGCGGCAGTCTGGCCCAGACCGCATAACGAGGAATCACGAATTACATGAGCAAGGGATTCCAGTTCGGCGATGTCCTTTTCCACAGCCTCGCCTTTTGAAATGGTGGTGAGGATTCGTAGTGACTGGGACAGTCCCTCGCGACAGGAAGTGCATTTGCCACAGGATTCCGCCGCTGTAAATCCGACAAAATACCGCGCCACATCCACCATGCAGTTATCCTGATCCATAACCACCATGCCTCCAGATCCCATGATTGCACCAAGCGCCGCCAGTGACTCGTAATCCACGGGAGTTTTAAAATGGCTAACGGGAATGCACCCGCCGGACGGCCCACCGGTTTGAACCGCCTTGATCTTCTTGTTCACGGAGCCCGTACCTTCGCCCATACCGTAAACAATGGTCTCGAGGGGCGTTCCGAGCGGCAGTTCGACGAGTCCGGTATTTTTGACCTTGCCGACGAGTGAAAACACCTTTGTGCCGGCGCTTTGCGCTGTACCAATCCCCTTGAACCACAACGCGCCAGCCGAAAGGATCGCCGGAACATTGCACAAGGTTTCCACGTTGTTGATGTTCGTCGGCGACAAGTTCAAGCCGCGTTCCGCCGGATAGGGAGGACGCGGCAAAGGCCGCCCGGCCTTGCTTTCCGCAGAGGCAATCAAGGCGGTTTCCTCGCCGCATACAAATGCACCCGCCCCCTGAATGATCTCGATGTCGAAACTGAATCCCGTTCCCAGAATATTGGAACCCAGCAAACCGCACGCACGTGCCGCCTGAATGGCCTTATGCATGCGTTCAACCGCAAGCGGATACTCCGCGCGGATATATACAATGCCTGAACCCGTCCCCATGGCATAGGCGCCAATGGCCATGCCCTCGACCAGCATGTGCGGATCGCTTTCGATCTCATTACGGTTCATGTAGGCGCCCGGGTCGCCTTCGTCGGCGTTACAGATGATGAACTTACGGGGCGCGGATTGGGCCTGCATCAACTCCCATTTGCGTCCCGTTGGAAACCCCGCCCCACCGCGTCCCCGAAGTTTAGATGCCTTGACCGTTTCAATCACGTCCTTCGGGGTCATGGTCAACACCGCCTTGGCAAAGGCGGCGTAGCCGCCAACAGCGATGTAGTCCTTGATGGATTCTGGATCGATCAATCCGCAGTCGCGAAGGACGACCTTTTTCTGGCCCTTGAAGAAGGGGATTTCATCCCACGCCGGCGTCGCGGGGAATCCCCTTCCAAACGAAGCCTTCGAAGTCACAAAGTCCCACGTTTCAATCTTGGCACGGGCCTTCGTGGCCAGTTTATCGGCCGCCTGGGGATCAGTGGCCGCCTTCAATACCTCGGCGCATTTCTTTACCGTGAATCGGCTGAACAAAAGAACGGGTCTGCCGGGAACATACAGCATGACCAAAGGCTCCTCGGCACAGAATCCGAAACACCCGGCGCGTTTCAGCACAACCTCTAATTTCCTCCTCCGAATCATGCCATCAAATGCATCAAACACCTTGTCGGCATCGTTGCCAATGCCGCAAGTCCCCATCCCGACGCTGATCATTGGTTTATGAGGCACTACGGACGCCCATGAATCCCGGCGGATCATGTCAATGTCGGGCATGCTCTGGATGATCATCGACGTTCCTCCTTCTGGAGTTTTTCAATTAGCCCGATTAACTTTCCCGCGGTAAGATGTGAGTGGATGGCGCCATCAATAGCCACCACCGGCGCCAAAGCGCATTGTCCGAAACAGGCCACCGTCCGCACGGTAAAAATCTTGTCGGGAGTGGTGAACGACTCTTCCTCCTCCGCCATGTCACGGCAACCCAACTTGGCGGAACTCTCATCCAGGAGAGCTCGCGACCCGCGGGTATGGCAGGCCGTCCCCCGGCAAACCACTATCGTATGCTTGCCCTGGGGTTTGAGGTTGAAGAATGAATAGAAGGTGGCCACTGAATAAACCTGCGATCTCGGGATGCCCGCCTTATCAGCGACCAACCTGAGCGTTTCCTCGCTCAGGTGGTTGTGATCGTCCTTGCTTTGAAGTTCTTCGAGTATGCTCAGCAGGCTGCCAGGTTTCCCCTGATGTTTCCTGATAACCGAACCAAGAACACGAGACACCTTTGTTTTTGGCTTCTTCGGCATACATCCTCCGCAACATTGAATAGAACAATAATATGAATGATGGAACTTTATCACGACTTCAAGCACGATACTATTGCAAACTGACTTACTGACAAATCGTTAATGCCGACGACCAGTCCGCATCAGATCTCTCTGAGTTTGGCGCCAATCCGCCAAAAGACCCTCACGCTATCTTATAGATTATACCCATATGCGAGATGAACACCTCTGTCTTCGCTATTCAGTAGGGCACCCCGATGCGATACATGCCACCGAGCGGAGCGGGGTTATCCTGATAGGTGGTGTTGGTTGTGGTTGCGGTGAGGGAGGTCGGCGTCAGGTTGATCCATGCCGCGACGTTCAGGAGGTTTGTGGTCCGTTCCACCGTGTAGTCTGTGCCAGGGACGGAACACCAGGACACGGCGGTTTTCCCATTGGTGAAGGAGATGGTCGTACACTTCAAATAGTCATGCCCGCCCCACGGATTCGTGTGCATGACATAGGCCTCGATATCATCCATGACGGAGTCATTATCGGAGTCCTCGTTTGAAGCGAAGATCTGGAAATTCACATTGGAGATAATCGTTCCCTGACCTCCGGAGACCCCTTGACCTCGAGACGGCGTAAGGGTTTGGTTGTAATAGACAGTTGGACCGCCAGGGTGCGCAATTCTGAGGAAATGATTGGAGTTGGCTCGCAGGGCATACTCGTAGTTGCCAGATGGATCCGTGTAAGTATCATATCGCCAGGTCCACTTTCCTTCTCCGTCGATATCTCCAAAACTGACGCAGACCGAATTCATCCCGTCATCATATCGGTCCGAAACCCGTCCGCTGATGGTCATGCCTGCATCGAGTTCAAGGTTGAGGGACAATAATGCTTCGCCCGTGACAGCCTTGATACGTGTTCCGTCAATCAACTCCCGTCCGCTCGCGTACATGCGTGGCACCCACTGCCCACCGACCCCCGCCCTCAAAACGTAGTTGGACCCTTCCGGAACATGAATCCGGAAATTGCCGTCATCACGTGAAAAAGTCATGGACACCCCATGGAAGTTGTCAGAACCATCGGCCTGAAAGAGATCCACTCGTACCTGGGACAGGGGTTCTCCGCCCACCGCGTTGCTCAGATGCCCCCCGAATGTCGCTCCTTCCACAAGATGGAAATCAATCCCTTCAATGGGATTTTCCGCGTCAGGTGTCAGGCGTACCGCTTGAGCCATATCGGTGGTATTGCTATAGATCTGGTAGAGCCAGAAGGTCTCGTCCGGCCCTTCAGCCATGACTGCATAGAGGTGGCCCGGGGCCAGCAACAGCGAGTAATATCCTCCGCTATCAGATTTGGCGGCTGCGCGCGAATTCCACGAGACGACAGTGTTGCTTTCATCCAGAACCAGTTCAAACGCCGATACCCCTGCGTTCGACACGATCGATCCGCCGCCCCAGATATGACCTGAGATTCGCGCCCCGGCACGGAGTGTGAAATTGACGTCCGGTGTGTCGTCTGGTGAAACCACTCTGACGGGAGTCGCGTCCGCCCGGCTGACGCTGTTACTATACCATTGATCCAGAAACGGGAAGTCGTCTTGAGTTGGTTTGGCCCTTACCACATAGTCCCCGCCGGGAAGCAAAAGTGAATAGGCGCCATATATATCTGTTTGATCCTCGTCCCTCCACTCGCCGGTTACCGGGTCATCAGCGCATACCCGGCAGTTTGCGAGGGGTGTGAAACCATCTTCCTGAAAAACATAACCGGAGATTGTGCCGCCCCGTTGGAGTTGGAAGTCGATGCCGCTCGCTGGTTCAAGGAGCGTTGGGGTCACCAGGGTGGCGGACGCTCTGTCGATTACATTACTGAAGTATTGTCGCAACCATGTTGACCCTTCAAGCTGAACGCACACTCCATAGGCGATGTCCGGTGGAACCTTTAAGATGTAGTTCCCGTTCGTATCGGTTCTGGCCCAGGCAACGCCTTGTTCATGGTCGGGGGTGAATAGGCGGGCTTCAACTTGCACGTTTGTCATCGCTTTGCCTTCCGCCATAACCCGTCCGCATATTATTGCACACTGTTCGAGTACGAAATTGATAGGCGTCACGTCCTCGTTGGAGACGGTGAGGACGGTGGCTTCGGCCCGGCCATTGCTGTTGCTGTAATACTGGTCAACAAACGGGAAGTCATCCTGTGTTGGCTTGGCTCTCACAACATAATCCCCGTTGGGAAGGAGCAATGAATAGGCCCCGTCGATTCCGGCCTGACTCTCGGCCTGCCAGTCACCAGTAACGGGGTAATCGGCACAAACCCGGCAACCTGTGAGGGGTGTGAAACCGTCATTCTGAAATACATGGCCGGAAAGCACCCAGGCGGGCACAGCTTCGAACTGAACCTCCGGACCTGAATAAATGCCGGAAGCCTGCAGTTCAAAAGGGGGACCTTCCTCGGGGACGGGAAAGCGGTGCAACGGCTGAAGCGAGTCGCTATCCACCGAGGCAGTCCAATTTGTCGATTCAACGGCGCCAAGTTCGAAAACGCCATTGGAGTCGAACGTGAAGGTCGTGCCGCCTTGTTCCTCGTTGCCGGCCTCCACACGCACCCCGGGGGCTCCGTCTGTGGTTCCTGAGTTAAGCACCGTGCCCCGGATCAAAGTAGTGGCGTGCTGCAGACAGATGTTCACGTTGGTCTTGTCCTCAAGGATGCTTACAAGTTGGGTGCCGCTCCCCACGAACCCTCGCATGTTGACGAAATGATCGTATGCACCCACGAATACCGGTTCATCGGATCCGGCAAACGGGAACTGATAGACGCCGTTTGTATCGGTGAGTGCGAGGGCCCACATGTCGCCATTGTCCATATCGGTCTGTACCAGCGCAGCGTGCACCGGCTGGCTAAAGTTGTCGGTGACGCGGCCCGACACCTTTGAGATCTCCGGAGTGATAGGGACCACGTACAGGGGGCGGGAGAGCAGATTCGCGCCGGAATGGAGGGAGTTGGTGAGTTGCAGAGTAGACAGGGGTTCGTCGCCTGGGCCCCGCTCGGACATGAGGTATCCGATTCCTACCGCCGAGACACTATTCACGAGGGCGGTCGAAATGCCTTCCGGAAGATAGATCCGGAATGCCCCATTGGTATCCGTCCAGGTCGCCGGCGGAAATCCGTCCAATAACGAGGCGTAATCAAGTATAACCAAGGTTCCAGGTTTGGGCTGGCCCGAGAACGTTTCCAGATTGGTCAACACGCAGGCTGTCCCTGCCAGCCATTTCGTCGAGGTGGGCTGGGTAACGGTGAAGGCCGCCACGGCCGAGGCTGAATCATTAGTGAGCCGGGCTTCCCAGAGGTAGTTGCCGGTTGCGTGCCACAATGCGGCCATGTCCGAGGTACCGTGGTATGAAACGCGCGTGGTTATTATGGCATCGGGCGATCCGTTGGTGTCGCTTACAATGACACTCGAACCCCAGGCATTCGTCACGCCATCCTGAACACGTAACTCGGTCAACCACACATCGTTTGGGTCGACCACGCCATTGCAATTGACGTCAACATACAACCTCAAATCCACGACGGCGCCAGTTGAAAGGCCGGAGCCAGTGATACTTACGCCGATCCAGGCATTTGTGTCCCAGGCCAGACTCGCGGGGCTGCAAGTGATGTTAAGAAGAGAGGGGTCGGCGGACACGGCGCCAGTAGCGAGGGACAGAATGGTGCCTATGACCAATAGTGACCGAGATCGAAGGGGTGAAACAACAAGGGCAGGAAAGGACTTAATGGAAGCGTGCATCGAATGTCTCCCTGTTTGATATTGATAGGGTGCCGCAAACGGGTAATAACGTCAAGTGCCCTTGCGAAGCGAGAGGGAAATAAGGGACGAAGGGAAATAAGGGACGGGTTGTTTATCGGAGTGACCTATTAGTTCTCCTTGGTTAATGCAGTTTGAGATCAACCCGCCCTCACGATCATCCGGTTTTGACAGATTAACGCGCCATTGGCCAGTCGCCAGCCTGTTAAGAAGGCGCTCACCTTCGCAAAATAGACACAATCCACCCGGTCATGGCAATAGTCAACCCCACCCTGCTTTGCGCCAGGTTGACCTTTACTCCCCGGATACCGATTACTAATTACTTGTATAGTACTAATTTACTATTAACCCGTCCCTGATCCACCTTTACGTCGGTCTGCTTTTCACCCGGTTCATGATCTGGGTTTATTCAAAGGAGATAATGAAACTGAAAATTGAAGGCGAAGAATAAACTGTCACAAAACGCTTTAGGGTGCCTGGGGTCAGGTCTCGTTTTTCACTAATCGGTCTTCCAAGCATGCAAGCATTTCACGTAGTGACCAAATGCGAGAGCTTTCGCAATGTGAGACCCAAGAAGGGAGGGTTCCTCGACGCCGGCCGTAATGGAGCCTCGACAATCCACCTGTACGACTCCGCGGCCGCTTCTCCCTCTCGTCTCGCCCGCTCCCACAGCACATTGCACGTCAACCAGGATGGCGGCTTAACAGATCCGGCATAGGTCCGGTAGGAACTCCATCGATGTCCACGCAACATATCCAACCGCGCCTTGACCAACTCGGGACTTGGCGAGAGTGTCATCGCCCGACCATCTTCTCCAGAAGTTCAAGCATGTGCCTGCGGTCGCGATCCTCAAGGAACAAGTTGTGCCGTTCCGTCCCTCGCGACACCGTGTGATACCAACCATAAGGGATATATCCAATCTCATGGGTCGCCCCATCCACACATCATGGCGCGCTTCAGACACACAAGTCAAGGATTACTATATAGTATCTATATAACCTACAATTATATATCTCCATGACCCCGCTAGACCCTCGCAATTAGCGAAAAACGTGACCCCGCCCTGCCTGCAGAATTGCCGCCTTTAGGCTTAATTGCCGATTCCATGCAGATGCTTGAGACTGCGGACGATGACCAGGTCTTTGGCGAAGGCGAATTCGGGACCATCGTTGACGCAGATCGCTTTGGCGTCGGGGTATTCAGTGATCTTCAATTTCGACACCGGTTTGCCTGCGGTGGTGAAGACCGACAGATCACCCGGGCGGGTCAAACCGTAGACGTGGCCGTTGGCGATCAGCAGCAGGTAATCGGTGGAAGGCACTGCCGAACCCTTGCCCCAGCGCGTGACCTTGCCGACCTTCACAGTTCCGGTTGCCGCATCCAGGATCGCTCCGTGGATGTGGTAGAACATATTATCGTAGTAGACCATCCAGGGTTTGTTGCCGCCTCTGAAGTTCGGATCACCACCACCAGCGGTGCCGCCGTGCCACAGCACGGTTGCCTTCAACACCCCGTCGGCAAAGGCAAAACGCACCGCCGCTGGCGGTTGAAACGTCGAATTGCCCTTATCGGACCAACCGCAGTGCTCGCCTGCACCGCAGAAGAAGATGACATCGCGTTCATCGGATTTCACCAAGGTCTGCATACCGCCATCATTCCAGCCCTTGATCGGCACAGGGGTACCCTCGGGCAGTAGGTAGGCATTGGGCCCTACTGACCAGAAGATGTCCTTTCCCCCGCTGGTCAAAACCATGGGCGAAACCACGGTATGGCCCCTTTCCCCAGGATGGGACCACAGCAGTTTGCCGGTGGCGGCATCGAAAGCGCGCGCCAGGTTGGTGATGTCGGTCAGCAGCAGATTCTTCCAGAGAATGGGGGAACGCCCGTTGCGGCAATATTCTCCCGCTAACCCTGGGGAAAAGGCCACCCATTCCTCTTTGCCCTCCAGGTCGTGGCAGAAGACGCCGCCCCAGGCCGTGGTCGTCCATAGATGCTTCCCATCCGAGACCGGGGTCGCAAAGGCGGCCCCGATGCCCGCGGAGGCTAATTCGGGCGCAGAGTCACCGATTCTAAAACGCCAATTATCTTTGGTGAACCCTGCCTTGCTGGCGAACGCGCTTTTCTTCTCGATCGTCTTGTCCCCATTTGGCGCCACTATATCTCCCCGCGCATTAAACTCATATCCAGCCGCCAAAACCGGTTTATCGTCCTTGGTTTTTTTGTAGGCGCGGAAGAGTTCACAGCGTTTGATCCAATCCGCCATGACTTCGTTCCAGGCGGTAAGCGCGCCATCCCGGATGTTCGCCGGGACGGCAGCCAGGTGATCGAGCGGCTTGTCCCAGAGGATCTTGCCGGTCGCGGACTCAAGGCAGACCAGGGCCGGGAAGGTGCGTTTGCCCTCGACCGGTTCGACCGTCACGTAGATCCGGTCGCCGATCGCGATCGGCTGGGACTGCCCCCACGAAGGCAGTTCCGTCACCCAGTGCTGTTTGAGGGTGCTGGTCGGGGGCGTGAAGTCGGGATACACGCGGGTGCCGTCGCGGCCGTAGCCGGCGATCTGCGGGCCGACCTCGAATGCCGCCAAGTTGACGCTGAAAACCGTGGTGACGAAACCGAGGATAATCGGGGTGATGAAGCGCATGGGGTTCCGATGGTAAGGATGGATAAGAAATCCCTTTTCTGGCAGTAAGGGCACGCACTCGTTGAGACCGGTCTGAAAAATCGTTTTCATGGTTGGGATCATGCGGAAAGTTGGCGAGAATGTCAAATTCGGCGGAAACAGGGACAGGAAGTTAGACTGCGTCCCTTAAGATTTTGTCATCATGTTTCTGTGATTTTTCATTCTGACAATATTTTGACCTCAGATCTGGCCATGGGCACTCTCGATTTCGTCTGTCACTGCCGGAATCTGTGAGGAAGTACAGCAAATCTGCCTTGCCAACACAATACCGGATGATGGCGGACATGAACTGCACCCCAATGAACCCGCGGTTGTTAGGGACGGGTTGTTATTGGATTAAAAGACCTATTTGACATGGGGTCTTTTAGTGACTTTACGCGCACCAGCGCCTCGATCTGGGGCGCTCCTCGCTCTACAATTACCTCCATATCTTCGACTGGGTAAAGCAAACCCACCCGGAGTGGCTGGGAAAGAACGTGAAAGGCCACATTCCTGACCTCTCCGAGGTTGCCGACCTGATGTGGATGGAGAACGCGCTGGCGGGCAAGTCGTTGGACCCCGCGAAACGGACGGCGCTTGAAACTCATCAAAAGCAGGCGCTGGCCGGAACGCTTCGACGGAGCGAACTGCGAGCATTCAAGCAGGAGGAGAAACCGTCCAAGGATGCACTGGCGGAGGTCCTCGCGACCCTGCAGGCGTTGCGCAAGAAGGCTGGCAAAGTTGCGGGAATCCCGCCTGAGGTTCTTGCCCACCTTGACGCCGCCATCAATCTGGGGGCGGATGGGGACAGGTTGATGGTTATGAACACTACCCGTAATGATTTAGCGATTGCTGAATGCAGCCCCGCGGGTGGCGCTGGATTCAACCCTGTACCCGGTGGAGGTACGGATAATTTGCTGATTGGCTGCGCCACGATCACCTTCAATGTAATAACCGGTCGGAGTCTTGTACGCGGTGCGGGTGCCGGATGGGGTGGTCAGTGAGTATCCGGTTCGTGTCGTGCGGATCTCCGTGGCGGACGTGGCGGCCTGAATTGCGATCACATCATTCGTGCGGTCAGCCGCAAAGATCGGTAGCGAGATGGCAATAATGAGAAGGATGAGTGCCGCTTTCATAGGAAAAAGATAACACAGGGGGCCAAATGTCCAATATCAAAATGCAGTCTGAACTCTGCATACATGTGTTGGAGAAGCTTCATGGGGGACGCAAGGGAGACAGGCTGGCAGCCAAGTTCATCGTGTTGAGATTCCCAATGTTTAAGCGCTTAAGTCGCGGTATTTGCATCCGAAATTGACCTCGGCACATGCTTCCGGCGTATCAATTGAATGACAGAGTCGAGTTCTTGAAGAAAACGGGATCGGTCGCATCCTTTCATCGGCGCAGGTCCACCGGTGATTGCACCCGCTTCTCGAAGTTCCGACAACAGATTCCGGGTTGCCACGGCCTGCCCGATATTGTCATCCCGGTACGATTTTCCGGTCGTGCTGATCACGCAGGCGTCAGCCTTCAAGCAGCGGCTTGCGAGTGGGATATCAGCCGTCACGACAATATCATGCGGCTGCACATGCTCGACGATCCAATCATCGGCCTCATCAAACCCGTCCCCAACCACTTCGAGTGCCAGCCACTTCTCCTTTGGAACCCGCATCCAGGAATTGGTCACCAGCGTGACATCAAGATGATAGCGGACCGCGACACGGTAGATCTCCGGCTTGACCGGGCACGCATCGGCATCGACAAAGATATGCAACACAGATATTCCTCCCGGATCACTCCACCGACATGATCTCGAACGTCTGGGTGGCAGCGCCAATCTTAAGACTGAAGGTGTCACCCGCCGTTTTGCCCAGTATGGCCTGACCCAGGGGAGACTGTGAGGTAACAATTGTGACCTCATCCTGGTTTACTGAGATGGTCTCACCCCCGGCGGCCGAGCCGAACAGGAGGGTTCGTATCTCTCCATTGCTTGATTTCACCCCGACCAGCGCGCCCAACTGTATCGGGCTCGATTGGGAAAGCCGCCGCAAAGGTAATATCCGAAGACTCTCCAGAGCGCTGGCCAGATCCTCAACCCGCTTGGCATGCCCGCGAGCCAGAAAGGAAGCCTCCAGTTTGAACGTGTCGTACTTGTGTTCAGCGTGATGCTCCTCGCTCGTTGCCGTCGCAAATGATTTCCTGGCCACAGCGGTTATGGATTCCAGTTCCGCCGTGAGTTGATCAATGAATCGCTGATGGATGTCCCGCTTATTCATGTGCAGACGGACCGGATACTTATTTCAACAAGTTGTTCCCATGACGAGATTGTATTCCTGTGGAAATCTCCCTGCAAGCGCTATATGTCAATGT
>Ga0194063_10002558_pt1 | contig 11263 bp, 8 predicted proteins | sample SepL3720m_MetaG_FD_155459 | JGI IMG/M metagenome (GOLD analysis project Ga0194063, IMG submission 155459) | Anoxic zone freshwater microbial communities from boreal shield lake in IISD Experimental Lakes Area, Ontario, Canada - Sep2016-L373-20m | ecosystem: Environmental > Aquatic > Freshwater >... | reverse complement strand
GTTCAGGCCCATCCAGCCCACGAGCCCGCGCATGTAGCGGCTCCGCTCCCGCATCGCCTTGAGCCCCTCGGTGGCTCGTCTGCTCATGAGCCGGAAATCCGCGGTGTCCAGCGGGATGTCGACCTGAGCCGTGCGGCGGAGCAACCGGTAGTACGCGGACGCCGTCGCCTTCTTGAAGGCGCTCTCGCCGGCGCGCGACTCGCGGACAGCGAACACGATGTCGGCGCCTCCGCGCCAGAGCTCGATCATCTGCGGGATGAGCTCGGGCGGATCCTGCAGGTCGGCGTCGATCACCGTAACCGTGTCGCCCGTCGCCAGGTCGATACCCGCGGTCGTGGCGGTCTGGTGACCGAAGTTGCGCGCGAAGCGGACCAGCTTGATGTGCGGATCCTTGTCGGCGAGCGCGGAGACGAGCGCGAACGTGTCGTCCTTGCTGCCATCGTCGATGACGATGATCTCGTAGTCGGGGAGCGTCGACAGAGCAGCCGTGGCGCGCCGTACGAACTCCTCGGCAACATCAGACTCGTTGAACATGGGCACCACGATGGAGTGCAGTTCGGTGCTGCTCACGGTGCCCCCTTTGGTGGATGAAGGCCGCCCGCCGGTGCTGTCGCTTGCCGACTCCGGGCGGGGCAGGTGGAAGGTTCGAGTTCGCCGTATTCTACTACAGGCACGTCGCCCGTCAGGGTCGCGCGAAGGGATGTGCACTGGCGCGTCCGAGAGTGCGAGCCTGGCTCGCGCTATGATGTGCAGCGAACGTTTCGCGCTCTTTGACGCCCTCATCACCACGAACGGAGACGAGTCCATGCAGCACACGAAGTCCGCCGAGTTCTTTGGAATCGCCCAGCAGGTCATTCCGGGTGGGGTCAACTCGCCTGTACGCGCGTTCAAGTCCGTTGGCACCGACCCGGTCTTCTACGAGCGCGCCAAGGGCTCCCGCGTGTGGGACGTCGACGGCAACGAGTACATCGATTTCGTCGGCAGCTGGGGCCCGATGATCTTGGGCCACGCGCCTGACTCCGTGCTCGCGGCCGTGCGCACACAGATGGACAAGGGTACGAGCTACGGCGCGCCGACTCTGGCAGAAGTTCAGATGGCCGAGAAGCTCGTCGAGGTTGTTCCTTCCATCGAGATGGTGCGCATGGTCTCGAGCGGCACTGAGGCGACCATGAGCGCGATCCGCCTCGCGCGGGGCCACACGGGCCGAGAGAAGTTCATCAAGTTCGACGGCAACTACCACGGTCATTCAGACGCGCTGTTGGTTGCGGCTGGCAGCGGTCTGCTCACGCTGGGCATCCCTTCCACGCCTGGCGTCACCAAGGGCGCGGCCGGCGACACGATTGTGCTGCCGTACAACGATATCGACGCCGTGCGCGAGTGCCTCGAGGCCAATCGCGACACGGTGGCGGCCATCATCGTCGAGCCGATCGCCGGCAACATGGGAGTCGTACCGCCGCAACCAGGATTCCTGCAGGGGCTGCGCGACGCCTGCGACGAGCACGGCGTCATCCTCATCTTCGACGAGGTCATCTCGGGATTCCGAGTGGCTCTGGGCGGGGCGCAGGAGCTCTACGGCGTTACCCCGGATCTGACCACGCTCGGAAAGATCATCGGCGGAGGCTTCCCGGTGGGGGCCTTCGGCGGCAAGGCAGAGATCATGCGTTCGCTCGCGCCTGTCGGCCCGGTGTACCAAGCCGGCACACTCTCCGGGAATCCGGTGGCCATGGTGGCCGGACTAGCGCTGATCGGCGAACTCGAGAAGCCGGGCGTGTACGCGGAACTCGACCGCAAGGGCAAGCGCCTCGCCGACGGCCTCTGCCGCGCGGCCGGAAACGCTGCCGTCCACACGTGTTGCAATCGCGTCGGTTCGATGTCGACGATGTTCTTCACGCACCTCGAAGTCTCCAACTGGGCGAGTGCGTCGACGAGCAACACAGAGCGGTACGGCGCCTACTTCCGAGGCATGCTCGAGTCGGGCTTCACGATCGCACCGAGCCAGTACGAGGCGTGCTTCGTATCGTTGGCGCACACTGACGAGGACATCGATGCGTTTCTCTCGGCGGCCGGCGAAGTGCTCGCAGGGATGGGCGCATGAAAGCCATCATCCCCGCCGCCGGTCTCGGCACGCGCTTCTTGCCGCTGACCAAATCCCAGCCCAAAGAGATGCTCCCGGTGGTCGACAAGCCGGTCATCCAGTACGTCGTCGAGGAGGCAGTCTCGGCGGGGGCGAGCGAGATTCTGATGGTTACCGGCCGAGGCAAGCGCGCGCTTGAGGACCACTTCGACCACTCGGTCGAACTCGAGGTGCTCCTGGAAGCTAATGGCAAGTTGGCCGAACTCGAGCTGGTCCGCCAGATATCGGCACTCGCGGAGGTCTTCTACGTCCGCCAGAAGCAACCACGCGGGCTCGGTCACGCCGTTTCGTGCGGAGCGCCATTCACCGATGACGAGCCGTTCTACGTGATGCTCGGCGACGTACTTGTTCCTGACTGCGGAATTCTGCCGCGACTCAAAGCGGTACATGACCGCACCGGCTCAAGCGTTATCGCCGTCATGCCCGTTCCCGATGAGCAGGTCGACCGGTACGGCGTGATTGCGGGCGAAGCCGACGACGACGGTGTGTGGCGCGTTACCGGGCTCGTCGAGAAGCCCTGCGTGGGCGAGGCGCCCACCAATCTGGCCATCTTCGGGCGATATCTGCTGACCCCGGCGATCATGGAGATTCTTGCCGTCACGCCTCCGGGCAAGGGTGGGGAGATCCAGCTCACCGATGCGCTGGTTGCACTTCTTGAGAAGGAAGAAATCTACGCCGTGGTCATCGAGCCCGACGAGGGCTATGACACCGGCAACGTTCTCTCGTGGCTTGAGGCCAACATTGCGCTGACTCTCCAGAACGAGGAGTACGGTCCTGCGCTGCGCGAGAGCTTGCTTGGCATGTTTCATCCGGAGCGCGCCAACGGCGACAAGGGGTAGCTTTCGTTCTTGGTCGCTGGACCCGCAAGGGACGGTCGATCACAGCACTTCGATGCTGCCCTCCCGCGCCGCTGGTATGCTATCGGCTGCACTTGACCGTCAACCTAGGAGCATCTATGACCTCGCCGTCTCACCTCTACGCAACCATCCTCGCCGGTGGAAGTGGCCAGCGCTTCTGGCCCCTGTCGCGCGAACTCAATCCCAAGCAGCTGCTCTCGATGTTCGGGACCGAGTCGCTCATTGCCGCGGCCGTCCACCGCATCCTCCCGTTCGCTGAAGGAGGGTCGTCAGTCGTCGTCGCGACCAACGAGCGTCTCTTCGACGAGCTGCGCAACCACCTCACCGCGCAGGCTGACTCCGAGCTGCACGCGGTGCGCTACATTCAAGAGCCGCTCCCCAAGAACACTGCGCCGGCCATTGCCCTCGCCGCTGCCACCTTCGTTGCCGAGGACCCCGAGGCGATCATGGTGGTGCTTCCTAGCGATCACCTGCTCGAGGACGGCGAGGTATGGGCCGACTGCATCACGGCGGCTGCCCGTGTGGCCGCCGACGGCTATCTGGTCACCATCGGCATCGAGCCGACCCGGCCAGAGACCGGCTACGGCTACATTCGCGCTGACGAGGCGCTGCCGCAGTTTGCGATGGGATCGGCCCTTCCCTACGTTGTCGCCGAGTTTATCGAGAAGCCTGATGCCGAGCGTGCCGAGGAGTTTGTGGCCTGCGGCGACTACTACTGGAATGCCGGCATCTTCGTGATGAGGGCTGCTCAGGTCCTCGAGGAACTCGACCGCGCCGGTGGCGCCGAGGCGCAGATTGCCGACGTCGCGCGCTGGATTGCCGCGCAGCCGCCCGCGAATCGCAACGGCGCCGAGGCGCGCGAGAGGTTCGCCGCGCTCGAGTCACTGTCCATCGACACCGCAGTCATGGAACGCAGCGACCGCGTTGCGGTCATCCCCGCCGCACTGAAGTGGAGCGACGTCGGGTCGCTTCTGGCGCTCGCCGACGTCGCCGAGCCCGATGAGGCCGGCAACGTACGCAGCGGCCGAGGCGTCGACATCGACTCCACCAACACCATCATCTACTCGGGTGATCGCCTGGTGGCGACTATCGGTGTCGAGGACCTCATCATCGTAGATACCCCCGACGCCACGCTTGTGCTCCCCAAGGAGCGCGCACAAGATGTCCGGCAAGTTGTCGATGCGCTCAAGGCCATCGGTGCTCCCGAGGTCACGCAACCCAAAGTCAGCCTACGCCCGTGGGGGTCTTGGCACAGTCTGCTGGAGCACTCCAACTACCAAATCAAATTCATTGAGGTCAAGCCGGGTTCTCGGCTTAGCCTGCAGAAGCACCACCATCGCAGCGAGCACTGGATTGTCGTGAGCGGCACAGCAATAGTGACCCGCGACGCCGAGAAGATCGAGGTTCACGCCAACGAGGGGGTCTTCCTCCCAGTGGGATGCGTCCACCGGCTTGAGAACATCGGCAAGGTGCCGCTGGAGCTTATCGAAGTGCAGGTGGGCGAGTATCTGGGAGAGGATGACATCGTGCGGCTGGAAGATGACTGGGCGCGCGAGAGCGGGTAGCGCAAGTGGTGGAGAACTCGGCAAGCGGCCGCGCCAACATGGACAGGAAATCAGAGGATTGTAGTTCGGAGGGTGCGAGCGCGTGGCATACCGCAACTCGAATCCTGGGTATTGTCCTGCTCGTCTTGGCCTTGTCCGTAGTCGTATTCACTCGATTCGAACTCGCTCGGACGAAGAGCTATCTCGAGCATGATGAGGCGATCGGCGTGCTCGGCGCGACCGGACACGACATTCCCTTCCAGACCGCCCGTGTGGCGATGTCCAATCGTTGGGTGCCGGTCAGCACTTGGCAGAGCTATCTCAAGGTCGACAGACCTTTCGACTTCGCGTCCGTTGAACGGGGCCTGTCGAAGACGGACGTAGCTCCTCCCCTCTATTTTTGGCTCCTGCACGTCTGGCTCTTGGTATTTGGCTCGACGACAACGACTCCGATGCTCTTCAACATCCCGGTTGCGATCATGACGGCGCTGGCAATTGTCGGTCTCGTCCGCAGAGCGACTGGCAACTTTGCGCTAGGAGCGGCAGCCGCGCTTGCTTGGGCCTTGACCCTGCCGGCCTGGACTCTGTCGAACATGGCTCGCCCGTATGACTTTCTCGCACTCTGCTCGGTGCTGATCGTGTGGCAAACGCTGAGGTTTCTTGACGAGAACGCGTCGCGAGTGTGGGATACACTCCTGCTCGGCTTGGCTTTCGCCGCGGGTATGCTGTCCCAGTACTATTTCGCAATCACTGCGGTGTCGATCGTGATTGTCGTTCTGCTTGCCGCTCTTCGTCGCAAGGAGCGTTCCCTGGCTGTGCGACTAGCTGCGGCGGTCGGTGGAGGAATGGTGTTGTTCTTCTCGCTGAACCCGCACTGGTACGGCGGGTTGATGAACGGACGGGATCGTTTCGCGGTCGAGAAGACGTCTGCTGCATTCAGTCAACGGACCTCGCAAGTGATTCGAACGTTTGCGCCTGGCAGTGGCTTGGACAAGCAGGTGAGGGTCTGGGCCCTATCGGTTCAACGCCTCGCACCCGCATTTCACCTGCGCTACGTAGTGCTCGTGGCCGTCCTCGTGCTCGTGGCGCTTGTATCGATAGTGATTGCGCGAGGAGATTGGCTCAAGAGAGTTTCGTTCGAGGCTGGTTCCACCATCTTCGTGGCCGCGTGGACGAGCGGCGTCACGGTGCTGCTCTATCTGGCGTTCGTTAGTCCGCCGTGGGCGATGGCTGACCGCTATATGGCCGCGCCATGGGCGCTGGGCGTTCCGGCTATCGTCGTGTTCCTCAGTACGTTCTCCAAGCGCACCGTGTGGTGGGCCGTATCGGCGTGGGTTCTGCTGATGTTTTGGACCACTGTCGGACCGATTACGCGCATCGTTAATCAGCCCGCGCCTTCTCTGGGAAATACCTCGGCTGTTCGCCATGTGGTCATTGACGCGACCCCGCGCGGGTTCGTCACACGTTACCTGCTAGCTCTACCAGGGACCGCCGAGGTTTTTGTAGCCAACGAGCCAGATCTGGTTGCGAACACCGCTCCATGGCTGTCGCAGATTCAGCCGGGCGACCTCTACGTTCGCATTCCGGGGGGATCTGGCCCAAATCCGGTCCCGCTCAGCGAGGTATTGGCGGGGCGGCTCATCCTCACGCCGATTCCCGGAGTTACCGTGGAGCGATTCGCACTGCCGTAGCAATCGGTGGCAGGCTCGTGCAGGCGACTATCTGCGAAGCAGGCGTCGCAGGCCGATGCCGGTGGTCTCGGCAAGCGCCTCAAGAATAATGCTGCGAGAGATCTTCGACGCCCCGTGTTGGCGATCGATGTAGGTGATTGGGACCTCGGTGACCTCCATGCCGGCTCCCGCGAGCTGCGCCAACACCTCGATGAGGAATGCGTATCCATCTGAGTGAAGCTCATCAAAACGCAGAGTGCGCAGCGCTTCGGCCGAGTAGCAACGGTAGCCGCTTGTGCAGTCCCGGACCTGTGTTCCGATCATTGCTCGCGCGTACCTGCTGCCCATCTCGCTGACTGCGCGCCGAATCGGTCCCCAGTCGGCTTCCACGGCGCCGCCCGGGATGTAGCGAGAGCCGACCACGAGAGCGGCTCCCGTTCGCGCGCATTCTACGAGTGCTGGAATGCGCGCGGGGTCGTGCGAGAGGTCGCCATCCATGGTGACTGCGAAGTCATACCCGCGCTCTCGACACCACGTGAGCCCTTCGCGTGAAGACGGCGCGTAGCCACGGTTCTTGGTGCGGTGCATGACGCGGAAGCGCGGCTCTTGGGCGGCAATCTCGTCGGCGAGGTCTCCGGTACCGTCGGGCGAGTTGTCATCGACAATCAGGAGTTCAATCCCCGGAAAGGCGGCGAGCACCCGGTCAGCCAGCTTGCGAACGTTGTCGGCTTCGTTGTAGGTCGGCACGACGACGATGACGCGTGCGCCGCTTTGGGCCGAGTCACTCACGAGTTGCGTGCCCTTCCGCCGAGGATGACTTCGACATTCTGGCAGATTGTCACTTGCCGAGGGAAACATCACCCTGGGGCCACAAGTCAGCCCTAGCGACGGAATGCGGCCTCCGAGCTTGCCCTGGCAAACCATGGTTCATCCGTGGGAAAAGCCATAGAATACTGCGAGGCCTTTCCCGCAGGTCGAAATCGACCTACAGGCGTCCACAAGGGAGTGCAATCGATGTCATTTTGGGCTGGCAAACGCGTGTGCGTGACGGGCGGCGCCGGGTTCCTGGGCGGGTTCGTGCTCGAAGAGTTAGCGCGCCGCGGAGCCGAGCAAGTGTTCGTGCCCCGCCGGGCCGAGTATGACCTTACTCAGCGAGAGAACGTCGTACGCATGCTCTCGGACTCGCGTCCAGATGTCGTCATTCACCTCGCAGCGGTCGTCGGAGGCATCGGCGCCAATATGGCCAATCCGGGCAGCTTCTTCTATCAGAATGCGATGATGGGAATTGAGCTCATCGAGGAGTCGCGACTTGCGGGCGTAGGCAAATTTGTCGCGCTCGGCACCATATGTGCCTACCCCAAGTTCGCACCGATTCCGTTTCGCGAGGAAGACCTGTGGACAGGATATCCCGAGGAAACCAACGCCCCGTATGGCCTGGCCAAGAAGATGATGCTGGTCCAGTGTCAGGCATATCGGCAGGAATACGGCTTTGACGGCATCTTTCTGCTACCGGTCAACCTCTATGGGCCGCGTGACAACTTCGACCTAGAGTCGAGCCACGTCATCCCAGCGATGATTCGCAAGATGATCGCCGCGCGCGATGCTCGCGAGACTGTCGTGCTGTGGGGAGATGGCTCGGCGACGCGCGAGTTCCTCTACGTCGAGGACTGCGCGCGCGCAATCGTCTTGGCCGCCGAGCACTACGACGGTGCCGAGCCGGTCAACCTCGGAGCTGGCTGGGAGATCTCGATCAAGGACCTCGCCGAGCTCATCGCCAAGCACGTCGGCTACGAAGGCGAGATTGTCTGGGACACGACCAAGCCCAACGGCCAGCCGCGTCGTAAGCTCGACGTAAGCCGGGCGCGCAATTACTTCGGGTTCGAGGCCGAGGTGCCGTTCGACGAGGGCATTGAGCGTACGGTCGCTTGGTGGGAAGCAAACCGCGAGGGATACGACGCACGAAACCCCAGCCAAGGCAGCTAGGTCGGGCAAGTAACTCATCAACAGGACGGTGACAGAGGAAGTGGCGGAAACTCCGGTTTCAGGCAGCGCGCTGGGAACACTCTACGATCGCCATGGCGAGAAGTTCCGGTATCTCGCTGTGGGCGTCTGGAACACCGCCCTTAACTACGTTCTCTTCCTGCTCGCTCTCAAGTACTTGGGTCCTGGGATGCAAACGATGTCGGGCCCAGGGCTTGCCGGCTGGATCGGGAGCTACTACTACCTTGTCTTGCAGTGGGCACTTTGGGTGCTGATGGTTGTGAACAGCACAGCAACGATGAAGTACTTTGCGTTCCGGTCAAAGGGCCATCTGTTGCACCAAATCGGCAGAGCGTATCTTGTCTACCTTCCGGCGCAAGGAATCTCTACGGTGATTCTGTGGATGACGGTCACGGTGCTCGGACTGTCCCCGGCGATCGGTCAGCTCGTGGCCATCGCGATCGCGACCGTGTTCAGCTACATCGGGCACAAGTACTTCACCTTTCGCACGCCGCTTGAGGTGGGCGAGGTTATTCCCGAGGACATGCTGGACGGATAATGGCGAGCCGTGCTGGGTGTCGGTCGTGGGCACGGACTGCCGAGATCAATGTGGGGCAGCGTGGCCCTAGGTGTTGTTGGCGCCGCTACTTGGCCTGTCGGCCGCGTCGGTATGGGTGCCCAAGAATGATGGTTGCCAGCTCCGGTGACAGATCAATCAGCCTCGCTAGTCCGAGTGCCACGACTGTTGCGGCCGCACTCATCGCGCTAGCCGCAGCGATACCCGCTGGCGGGCTCTGGTGCAAGGTCCACGTGTAGATCCCGATGACGAGACTAGTGAGTAAGAACAGGTCTAGGGTGTTGCGACCCAGATAGCTGAACAGGCTGGCGAGTGGTGTCCGTGCAAGCAAGAAAGCGACGAGAGTCGCAACGCACGTACCCGCAACCGCAACAGCGAATGCAGCTGCGATGACCTTAATCGGTGTAGCCGCCATCAAAATCGCTCGAAACCACGGCGGCGGCGTCAGGCCGACAGTCTTTGCCATCAGGAAGGGGTATGCCACAACCCCTGTTGCCAGCATCCACGTCCCCACGCCTTGCCAGCGGCTGCGGTACTTCGCCAGCAGGTAAGAGCCTGCGAAGAAGGTGAAGTACCAGTGAAGATAGCCCAAACCGAGCAGGTAGGACCCGGTAAGGCGAAAGACAACCCAAAGTGCTGCCGCCACCGCGATGAGAGCGATGTCACTCGCTACGCCCGAAGGAATCGTGCACAGCGCCAAGAGCGCGAAGCAGCTGAAGAGAACGTAGAGGAACCACCAGGCCGGATCGGCATAGAGCAACGCGCGAACCGAATACTGCCAGAGAGAAACGTGCGTGTCCGACCAGCCGAAACCCAACGCGTAGCTGGCAAGAACAAACACCGCGTAGGGGAGCAGCAGTTGGCGTGCTTTCCCCCCGAGCCATTGCCATCGCGTTCGCCGCCCCACTTTGAAGGCCAGGTATCCGCTCAGAGACACGAACAGCGGCATGTGGAACGAGGCGATCAGCGCTCCCACAACCGCGGCGGCTGCGCCGCCGGAGAGTAGATGACCGAACACAACGAGGCATATTGCGAGGCCGCGTAGCACGTCGATGCGAATGTCGCGAGACTGCGGGGTCTCTGCGCTCTTGGCGCAGCTCTCGCCAGAGGTGCAGTCTGCCGCTGCCACTTCAGGCACTGAGCTCACTTTGTGCCGGGGAGCTTCCAGATCAGCGTCCGATCATCGGAGCTGGTCACGGCAGGCGGACCCAGTTCGGCGGTCAGGGAAGATGCGATCGACGCTCCGAGGTCCTCATATCCCCGGCGGTCGACGTACACGGCACCGAATCCTTCGGCCCCAAGTGCGGATACCATCTGACTCACCGGAAGGGATGCCACCGTCTTTTGCCAGTTGGCTTGCGGACGGCCGCGCATTGCCGGGTAACTCCAGCGAAGCGTGAACGAGTACTCATTGGGCACGAGATGCCGATACTCGTCGAACCCCACGGGAAGTGGTGTCTTGGGGTCTGAGCCTGGAAATGGAGCGTAGGGGAGCTGGAACACCGCGGTTCCGGCGGGGAGCGCCTTCTCGGCGGCCACGGCGAACGCGCGGGTTGAGACGTTCTCGATCTTGTTCTCTCGATAACGGGGGATGGCCTCTAGGGTCGTCTGGTCGGCAACGCCGAAGCACACCAGGACGGCGGCCACGACGAGAGGAAGCCATCTCGGCAGGCGCGTCAGGCGTTCATACGCCGAGTCGAGCAGCATTCCGACTGCGAGAAGGGCGACCATGCCGATGACTACGCTCACACGGTTGTAGCCACGTAGCATCGGGGAGATGAACATCGCGATGACGAATCCGCCGCCGCCGACGACCCCGAGGAGCAGCATGACGATGTTGATGCTCGCCAAGTCGCCAAAATGTCGCCATTGGTTTGGACCCGCGCGTGATTCGCTTGAGGCGAAGATCAGCCACATTAGCAGTATCAGAAACCCAATTGCTCCGATGAGTCCCAAGGCGGCCATGCGTGATTCGTTGTCAAACGCGGGGTTGAAGCCAGCGAGGAACTTCTGGTAGTCCGCTGTCAAGCTCGCCAGCCGGGGAACTCGGTGGTATTTCGCGGGAAGCAACAACTGGATCGGTCTGAGGGAGTAGAGCTCGGAATCCTTCAGGTCCCTGATCGTCGCTTGCGGGTTCTTCCCGTTGCGCGCTTGGTAGACGATCGTAGGCGCATTAATCGCGACGATGGTTCCCGCCGTGATCGCGGCGAACACCAACGGCGCGAGCAGTGGCAGCCACCGGTGCTCTCGGACGGCACGCCGCACGGCGACTACAGCCAGCATCACCATGTAGAAGAACCCGTAATAGACGCCGGTTAGTCCCAATACGACGCTGATAGTCGCTTTCAGCGCGAACGGGCGCCTAGCGAACTGTGTGCGCCAACTGCCGGTGAAGTCAGGGGTTGGCGCATCGTCCGCATGGGCACCTAGGGGAGTCGGGTAGGGTCTCAAAGCGACGAGCAGAGCAATCGGTAGCATGAAGTAGGCGGACAGCGCGACAT
>Ga0194063_10002557_pt1 | contig 11263 bp, 11 predicted proteins | sample SepL3720m_MetaG_FD_155459 | JGI IMG/M metagenome (GOLD analysis project Ga0194063, IMG submission 155459) | Anoxic zone freshwater microbial communities from boreal shield lake in IISD Experimental Lakes Area, Ontario, Canada - Sep2016-L373-20m | ecosystem: Environmental > Aquatic > Freshwater... | reverse complement strand
CCCATGTCACAATCGCTGCCACGAGGAAGAGGAGCAGGTTGATACTTACGGGCAAATGCTGAATGAATTCCATGGGCCGATCCTCTATTGCAACAAGCTGATTTTATAACCTCGCAACCTGATCTCAATATGAAACTATTTTATCACGAATTCTGGGAATTTTGGTGGTTCAGCGGGAATCTGGGGCTACCGACATTGAAAATTGACCTATAATCAGCATCCAACCAGTTTCCACCTCCCCCCGAAACGGCAGAATTAGTAACGTTGCTGCAGTTCTTACACTCGCAGCGCATATTTCAGATGCACACCCGTAACATGCAGTAATAGATCTGAAATAGAGAAAGGGTATTGTAAAGTAGGGGGCGTTGCCTGGTATGCCACTTGCAGCAGTACAACTTGTTGATATTGCGCTGATCACCGACCGTCAAAAGGCTGAGTCGGTGCGGTATTTTATGCGCCAATTGCGCCAACTGCAATATGCACCGCATATAATCACCGCTATTTCACCTCAATCAGTGCGTACACTGCCGGCCCCTGCCCTGGTGTTGATAGACATGGCTTTTCGTGATATTCAATCGGCCTGCTCACTGCCGATGAGTGTGCGTGCGTTGTGGGAGCATACTTCTATCATCCTTTTTACTGATGAGGCGGAGGTTGATCGTCTTCGCCTGGAGACACAATTTCTGGACTTTATCACCTTGCCGGTCTCACTTCCGGTGTTGGATATGCGTTTCAGATTCTGCCGTATGCGTGTCAGTGACCGGCTATCAGCGGCGGATGTCATTGAGATTGCCGGAGTCAGCCTGAATACCTCCACGCGCGAAGTAAACGTCAACAGGCGGGTCATCTCTCTTACCTATAAGGAATTCGAGTTGCTACGCTATTTCTTTACCCGCCCACGCCGCGCCTTCACGCGTGATGAGCTGCTGGCCGCCGTGTGGGAGACAGATAACTACGGCGATACACGCACGGTAGATATGCACATCCAACGCCTGCGTACCAAGCTGGGTACCCGCGTCGGCAATATGATCCACACAATCCGCAACGTCGGCTACCGCTTCGGTTGATTTTCCCATGGTTACGGCAAGTTGATGCAGGACATTCTCACAAATAAATAACCCGAGGTGAGTGCAGATTAGCCATCAATTCAAGGAGTGGATTGATGGCTTTTCTGTTATTTCCTCATTCCACAAATAATACATACTTGTTACAAAGCGAAATCTACATTTCATCTGGCAACACTGGTACGAAATCTATCGACGGTAAGATATGTATAAGTTGACGTCGGAACAGATAAATCATCACATCTGTACCAAGTGTCAACTAGCATGAAAGATGTCGATTCATGCAGATGGCCCGCAATCATTCGGGCTGACTTTTTTAAACCGAGAAAGGAGAATTGTGATGAAGACTATTACACGTATCCGCAAGACGCTTGGGGTGATTGGGATCATCCTGCTACTGGTCGGACTGATTGGGTATAAATTTGCCAATGCCCAAAGTTCCCCCGCACCAGCAGCTACGCCAACTCCTTCGTCGACCATCGCAACGCCGGTCGACATGACATCTGCCACAACAACGGCTCCTGCAACTGCTGCGGCAACACCTGTTGACGCGCCTCTGGCGCATGATATTTCGGATAGTGTTGTCGGCAAGCCAGCTTCAACTGCTGTCACCGATCCAACGAATGATCCATCTGGTGCTAATACCGGCGGTATTTCAGACATCTCGACGGCAGACCCGAAGAATGCTGGCCGGCCTACCGCCCTGGATATTGCAAATCAGGTCGGGAAGAACAAAATTGCCATCAACTTTGTCTGGACATTGCTCTGCGGTTTCCTGGTTATGTTCATGCAAGCGGGGTTCGCCCTTGTGGAGACCGGATTTACCCGTGGTAAGAATGCCGCACATACCATGGCCATGAATATGGTCATCTATTGTCTGGGCGTGCTGGGATTCTATGTAGTCGGATTCGGCTTGATGTTTGGAGGATTGAATCCGCTGGGCACCCTGGGTGGCACTACGGTGCTGAATCATGAGTTCTCTATCCAATTGCTGGGCAAAACCTTTGGGTTATTTGGCACCACTGGCTTTTTCCTCACGGGTAAAGCCTATGATGTTGCCGTACTCACCCTGTTTCTCTTCCAAGTCGTATTTATGGATGCAGCAGCCACGATTCCTACCGGAGCTATGGCTGAACGTTGGAAGTTCGTGCCCTTCTGCATCTGGGGTCTGTTCCTGTCGATGATCCTCTACCCGCTATACGGTAACTGGGTATGGGGTGGTGGCTGGTTGGCGATGTTGGGCAGCAACTTCGGTCTGGGGCATGGTGTGGTAGACTTCGCAGGCTCCTCGGTTGTACATGCCGTAGGTGGTATCGCCAGTCTCGCCGGTGTCATTGTACTGGGGCCACGTATTGGCAAGTTCCGCAAGGATGGTACCCCGGTGGCTATCCCCGGGCATAACTTAACGTTGGCGCTGCTGGGCGTATTCATCCTGGCCTTTGGCTGGTTCGGGTTCAATCCTGGTAGTACCCTGGCGGGCGTGGACCTGCGCATCTCGGTAGTAGCCGTCAATACTATGCTGGCATCCTGCGCCGGTCTTTTCTCCGCCATGATCTATATGTGGTGGAAGACGGGCAAGCCGGATCCCGCTATGGCGGGCAACGGCTGTCTCGCCGGCCTGGTGGCGATAACTGCGCCATCTGCGTTTGTAAATCCGATGGGTGCAGTGATCATTGGACTAATCGCTGGTATACTGGTGATACTGGTTGCCGGGGTTATCGAGTGGAAGTTCAAGCTGGACGATCCAGTCGGCGCAATTGCCGTACATGGTGCCAACGGTCTGTGGGGATTAATCAGCGTAGGTCTCTTTGCTGATGGCACCTATGGCGACTCCTGGAATGGCGTAAAGGGTACCGTTACCGGTTTATTCTATGGTGATGGTGGACAACTGGTTGCTCAACTCATCGGTGTTGTCGTCTGCTTTGTCTTCGTCTTCTTCGGCTCGCTGATATTCTTTAAGATCGTCGATGCGACGATCGGCATGCGCGTCAAGCCAGAAGAAGAGCTGAACGGTATTGATATCTCCGAGGTGGGTGTACTTGCCTATCCGCGAGATGACATGTTCTCCATGCCAGAACGAATGGCACCGCGACCTAAGTCATCCTGATAATATCAGGTGGCGTCGGGGGACAGGCAATCTCGCCTGTCCCCATTGGAAAAAACTGTGGAGGTTTACTATGAAGAAAATAGAAGCGATCATCCGCCCGCAGATGGTGGAAGAAGTAAAAAATGCGCTGGCGGATATTAATATCGCCGGGATGACTCTGACGGAAGTCCGTGGTTTCGGCAACCAGAAGGGATTTGTGGATCATTTCCGCAATAACGAGATTTACGTCAGCCTGCTGCCGAAGATGGAGATTAAGATCATTGTGAATGATGAGCAAGTCGATCAGGTTGTCAAAGTCATCATTGAGGCAGCACGAACCGGAGAAGTAGGTGATGGAAAGATCTTCGTCTCCTCAGTCGATGAAGTCTACCGAATCCGCACTGGTGACCGTGGTGCGAAAGCTATTTGAGTTGAGGCATTCCAATGATTGGATTGATTGACAGCACGTTACGAGAAGGGGAGCAAATGGTCGGGGTGTATTTCACCTTTGGCCAGAAGCAGGAGATAATTCGACAACTTGCTGCCATCGGTATCGAGGAGATTGAACTCGGTATAGCGACCAGGTCACCAGAGATGTTCAGGTTGATAACGAATGCCCGGCAGATAGCTCCCCAAACTCGCCTGGCTCTCTGGTGTCGTGGTTTAATTTCAGACATCCGGGAGAGTGCCGAACTCTACCCGGATGTCTTATCAATTTCAATCCCGGTATCAGACTTGCATATCAGCAAGCGTCAGGACAAGGATCGTGATTGGTTATTGCAACAGATACCTATCCTGATAGATGGTGCACGGCAAGCAGGAGTACCATATATTTCCCTCGGATTAAAGGACACTACTCGCGCAGAGCCAGCTTTTCTGTATGATGTATTAAGCGTAGCGGAGCAGGCAGGCGCAGACCGGATACGTCTGGCTGATACACTTGGGATAGCTGACCCACTGACTATCGCCAGCATAGTGAAAGCGGTGAAATCTCGCGTCAACATGCAGGTGGGGGTACATACGCACAATGATTTCGGCATGGCTACTGCCAACGCTATCTCCGCATTGGCAGCGGGAGCCGATTGGGCAGATGTAACGATCCTCGGATTTGGTGAACGCGCTGGCAATGCGCGGCTTGAAGAAGTAGTGGCGTATCACTCAATCCGCAAAAATGCGGTGCAATATGACCTGAAACGTCTGAATTATGCTTGCCGAAAAGTGGCGCATATGGTGGGTATGCCGATATCATTTCATCATCCGATTATCGGCAAAAAGATTTTCGCCTGTGAATCCGGGCTACATCTGGACGGTCTGGCCAAAGACCCGAATATCTATGAGCCATTTTCTCCCGAGCTGGTGCAGGGAATGCGCGAAGTATCGATTGGGAAGAAGGTGGGCAGCAATGCGGTTTTGACGCATTTACGAAAACTTGGGCTGGAGATTTCACGCGAAGATGCTGTGCGGATAACGCCGCAAATACAGGAAATGGCACAAGATATTGGCCGTCCACTAACGAATGGTGAACTATACCGGCTGGTAAAGCAATTGCAGATGACTTCTCCAGCACAATTGCTTAAAGATGATTCATTTCAAGGAGTCAGAAATGAATAAAAGAAATGCAAGAGGATTTACGCTGGTAGCGTTGCCGGTCGTCATCCCACTACCTCATTATCATCTATTATGGTGATTGTACCCGCTTTACCATCCATGCGGATACGCATGATGCTTTTCAAGGTTAGCATGAGACCCCGTATCTCGACGATGGCGGGATGACGCCAATAGCGTAATTTTGCTCAGGCAGGCGATGTAGATGCCGCTTTTTGCAGGTATTTTTGTTTTTGCAACACTACCAGGTGGCTTTCCGCTGTTCCCATTTTAACGCATCTTCGATACCACGTTCTATAGATAATTCGGTTCTCCAACCCAGCAGTGTGGTAGCGGTATCGGCATTGGCGTAGGCTCCGGCGATGTCGCCGGGGCGGGCAGCGGTTTCCATGAAGTTTAGCGGTTGCCGGGTGACGTTTTCGAAGGCGCGCACCAATTCCTTCACCGTGACACCTCTGCCGGTGCCCAGGTTGATCACCTGATAATTATTGCCCCCGGCAAACACCTGCTCCAGCCGTTCTACCGCCAGTATGTGGGCGCGGGCCAGGTCCCACACGTGAATATAATCGCGTATCCCCGAGCCGTCGCGGGTGGGCCAGTCGGTGCCGGTGAGGTTGAAAACGGGTTCTCTACCGGCGGCCACACTCATAATTTTCCCCAGCACATGTGCCGGGTTAGCGACATATGAACCAGAGCGCATCTGCGGATCGGCACCGATGGGATTGAAGTAGCGCAGGGCGATACCGCGCATATCATATCCGGTGCAAAAATCCTGCAGGATCATTTCCACCATATATTTCGTGCGTGCGTAGGGGTTGCGCGGGTTCAGTGGTGAACTCTCGGTCACCATGAAGTCCGCCGGATCGTCATATACCGAGGCGGAGGAGCTGAAGACGATGTGGCGACACCCATGCTGCGCCAGTGTGCGGAAGAGCACCAGCGATTTGGCGACATTATTCTGGTAATACTCGAAAGGCAGGGCGACGGATTCCGGCACGCTAATGAGCGCGGCACAATGGATGGTGCACTTTATATCTGGATGCTCGGTAAAGATATAGGCCAGTAGTGAAGTATCGGCGATATCTCCCTGATAAAACAGTCGCCCCCGGGTGAAACGTTCGCAGCCGGTGATGAGTGAATCAAGGATGATAGGAGTATGGCCACTATCCTCCAGCGCAGCGCAGATGGTACTGCCAATATAGCCGGCACCACCGGTAACGAGGATCTTCATCAATTAACCTTCCAATCAATGCGTTATAAGATGCTGAATTATACCAGAAATGTAGCGATAAAAAAAGTTGAAAAAAAACAATAAATATGGAATAAACAGGAACAGAAAATTGTTGACAATAGTATACACCACAGGTAAAATGTCTATTGTGTCGTACTTGAATAGTCCGGGTAAATCAGTATACCCAGATTAGGGCGACACTTAGTAGCTTTCGACGCAGTAACAGATTATTTTAATGGAGAAGGCCATGAACAAAGAGAAAAATGTCCCACAGCAGGAGAAAAGTTCATCAGACGTTACTGCGAAGCCAACCTGGCATCGCCCGACAGTCACTCGCATCGATATGAAGTGCACTTTGAATAAACCTCCTATTAGCTTGTGAATTATGGCGCTAATGCAAGAACAGAAGCAGTTACCGTAAAAGTTAATACAGGTACTGGTGTTGGCAATACTTTGTCTTAAAGCACACAGTATTGCTCAACCTTCAGTTCCTGGAGCTTTCTATTAAAATTGTTATTCCGTAGAGCGGGATGCTAATCAACGCTTTGCTACAGAATGATGCTACCTGCCCAAATACCATTCGGCGTTGCCAACAATGGCAGCGCCGAGTAATTCATCTAACCACCATTGTGATAGCTCTCAGTTCGCTGTTATAATAATTCATGACCTACACCTACTCCATCTATGGCCTGATCGTTCGCGTACCATTCCAGTGCGTTTCGCAGACCCCTATTTCTTTCAGCGGAGAGGTAGACGTGCAGGTAATTGATGGTATAGTACCAGCGAGGCTGGAGGGTGCGAGTTTATCGGGTGATTACTGGCAGGTGGCTCCGGGGCGGATGTTGCTCTATGCACCAGCCTGTGTGGGGCGATATCTGGTGGAGGATGGTACGCTGGTCACGCTACAGCGGGCACCAGACGCGCAAGAAGATGTACTGGCAGTGCAGTTCCTTGATTCAGCAATGGCTATGGTGCTGATACAGCGTGGCAATGTGGTAATGCACGCAAATGCTGCGGTTACTCCCACAGGAGCAGTGGCGATATCTGGCGAATCCGGTGCCGGCAAGACCACTGCGCTTTCCGCACTGCTGGCGCGCGGGTGCACCATGCTCACCGATGATATCACCGCACTGCACCAGCGTGAAGATGGGGTGGTAGAGGTGATCCCCGGTATGCCGCACCTGCATATGTGTGCCGATGCCGCAGAGAACCTGGGGCATGACCTGACCGGTTTGCCGGTTTACCCATGGCGGCGCATGAAGTCCGTCGTGCCTATGGGCATGCATATGGCGGAAACGGCTGCGCCTTTACGCGCTATATATTTATTGCACGTGCATGATGGTGACGAGCTGAAGGTGCAAAAGTTGCATGGAACAGCAAAATTCGCTACCATAGCTAAGTGCCTCTACGGTCCGCTACTTGCAGAGCAACTAGTGCTGCTGTTTCCACTGCTTTCTGCCATTGCCCAGCAAGCAGAAGTTTATCATATTTATCGTCCGGCAAACCGTTGGGCTGTAAATGAACTGGTCGAGCTGATATTGGCGTAAATTTTCCTGGGGAGTAAACAGAATGGAATTATCTTCAACTATCACACGGACACAAACTTGCATGGTCGCACCGATGGAAAATGAACTGGTGGTGGTGAGCCTGGCGAGTAACGAATATGTGGCACTAAATGAGATTGGGCGGGTGATCTGGGAAATGCTGGAGACTCCGCAGCGTGTTGAAACGCTTTGTGCACAACTGGCCGAGAAATACGCCGCCTCCCCGGAGTTGATTTACGCAGACATACTCCCATTTCTGCAGGAATTGCAGGATGTTAGTCTGATCGAGGTAACAGCAGCAGATGCTCTCTAAACTGCATTCCCGTGGTTACAGGGTGTTGTTGCTGATAGAGGCACTAATCTGTCTGGGGGTGATGCGGGTGGCGATTCTGACAGTGCCCTTCCGCAAGATAGTCGCTCATTACCACCTGGTTCAAGGTGAAACAGTAATAGTTCCAGCAGGAAGAAAAGCTGCCCGAGCGGAGAGTATCGGCTGGGCAGTTCGCGCTGCGGCTGCGCGCACACCCTGGCAAAGCGCCTGTCTGGTGCAATCATTGGCGGCGATGTTAATGTTACGTCGTCGTGGAATCCCCGGGACACTTTATCTGGGGGTGGCGAAAAATGAGGATAATCCCGCGGAACCGATAGCCGCCCATTCCTGGCTCCGTTGTGGTAAAAGGACACTCACCGGATATTTCGCCGACAATCGCTATACGGTAATTGCGAAATTTTCATGGTGAAGTTGTAATTTCAAAGAATCTGGAGCCACCGAGCGGATTCGAACCGCTGACCTGCGCATTACGAGTGCGCTGCTCTACCAACTGAGCTACGGTGGCGAACGAGTTATAGTATAGTGTCAGGCATGAATTGTGTCAATATTTCGATTCGAAACCCCGGGCGTTGCCCTGTCTATTACCCACAAGATCGTGAGCTAACGTTTTAATTCACAGGATACAAGGGATAACGAGGGGATATCAAGGATAAGAAGAGAAATATCTATCCTTATTATCTCCTCGTTATCCTGTCTATCCTGTGAATTAAAACGCTAGCGTACGATCTTTTGCTTATGAAGATAATCGTTCAGAGGCATCCACCTGTCGGGGATCAAGGTCAACAATAACTCTGAACATTATCAAACCAGCGTCCCCTTGGTACTGGGAATCCCGCTTTCGCGAGTATCCACACTGATGGCCTGGCGCAATGCACGGGCGCAGGCTTTGAAGCAACCTTCTACAATGTGGTGCGAGTTTACCCCCGAGAGCAGGCGCAGGTGCAACGTAAGGCCACCGTTGACGGCCAGCGCGCGGAAGAAATCCTCGGCCAACTCGGTGTCCCAGGTGCCTACCTTGGGCTGTGGTATGGCGACATCCCAGACGAAGTACGGGCGTCCGCTGCAGTCTACCGCGACGAGTACCAGCGCCTCATCCATCGGCAATATGATATCGCCGTAGCGCTGTATGCCGTGTTTGTCCCCCAGCGCTTCCTTGATGACGGTACCCAGGCAGATGGCGATATCTTCAGTCAGGTGGTGATCATCCACGTTGATATCCCCGGTGGCGGTCACCTGCAGGTCGCTCCCGCTGTGTTTCGCGAAGAGCGTGAGCATGTGGTCGAGAAAACCGATGCCAGTAGCAATTTCCGAGATACCCGTGCCATCCAGGTTGATGGCGAGCTTGATACTCGTTTCCGCAGTCTTTCGTTCCAGTTCTGCAATCCGCATGGCTATCTCCTTCTGCATGATGATGTAAGTTTAGCCGAATCGGGCATTTGATGCAATAAAAGCGCATTATTTCGCGTTTCACATTTGACTTTTGCCCCTGCTACCCGCAAAATAGATACAGATATCATCGTTGAATCATTTTTTATGAGGTATAACATGTTGCAAGAGATTCAGGAACAAAAAGCCGGGTGGGTTGTGCGCGAGGATGAGCTGGTGGGGTTGAATGCTGATGCATTATCCACCATTTTTTGTGTAGGAAACGGGCGCAGTTGCACGCGCGGTACCCTGGGGGAAGAGCGCTATGCTGCCTTCCGTGGAGTGTATGTTTCCGGGTTATTCACCCGCGCCGGCTATGGCCTGGTGTACTATATGGGTGCGCCGAACTGGTTGCCGGCATTTGTGCTGATAAATGGGCAAAGCCCCGAGTGTAGCGAGAGTGCACGCGTCCTTGATCTGAAAACTGGCATATTGAATCGTCGCGCCATATTTCGCGCCGGTGCTACCTCGGTAATCGTGGACGAAGAGCGCTTCGCCTCGTTTGAAGAACCGAACCTGCTTTGCCAGCGTTTGAGCGTGACCATTGAAGGCCCCACGGCGAATGTCGATTTCGTGCTGGGCATAGATGCGGACGTGCATAATCATATTGCCAAGTACTTCAAGCCTGGGCAATTGCCCAATTGCACCGAAGCGGGATTAAAGCTGACGCAGATTGAGACTCTAGAGGCATTGCGTCACCGCCTGCATGCGGTAATTATCTCACCCCAGACCGGGCAGCGGGCATCCTTGCATGCAGCGGTGCGGCAGATCAGCGGGCCACGTATTCCACATGAGTACAGTGTTGATGCGGGTATGGCGATGATGAACTACCACATTCTGCCTGAAGGTGACCCGGCACAGAGCTACGTCTTTGAAAAGATCTGTGTCCTGACTGCCGATATTCCTGGTGTCGAGGAAGGTCGCCGCGACGGGGCGCGGCATTTCGCACATCTTGCATCGCATAATTATGAGCTGGCGCGCAGTGGACACCTGGCGGCTATCGGGCGTTTCTGGGGCACGGCGGATGTGGAAATCGTGGGTGATGCCAACGCACAATTGGCCGTGCGTTATGCGATCTGGGCCACGCGTATCGCCGCGCCGGATGATAACGGGGCCTCCTCCATCGGGGCAAAGAATCTCACCGGCGACTGGTACCGTGGGGCAAATTTCTGGGATATGGAGATGTTTCAACTCCCGATGCTTACTGCCATCTCCCCCGAGCACGCGCGCAACCACATCCTCTATCGCACTAACCGGCTGAACTCCGCCCGCACGCTGGCGGCGCAGGATGGCTACCGTGGCGCACGTTATCCGTGGCAGAGCTATGGCACCGGGCTGGAGGAACCGCCCGTCTTCGGTGGTTTCCTCTATATGCAGCAGCACCTGAATGCGGCGATAGGGTGGGGGATATTGCATTATTACGCCCTCACGCACGACTACGATCTGATGCTACATCACGGGTTGGAGACGCTCTGTGAGTTGAACCGCTTCTGGGCCTCCCGTGTGCGCGAGGGGGCTGATGGCGAGTATCATATCGACCTGGTATGCGGGCCGGATGAGATTCACCAGGGGATCGATGACAACGCCTACACCAACCGCATGGTAATCCATGTGCTGCGCGAAAGCCTGCAACTGCTGGATAAATTTCTTGCTTATGATCGTAAGCGGGTAGCGCGCTTGCTGGAGAAGATGGGGCTGGGCGACGACGAGCGCGCGCGCTGGGCGGATATCGCCGACCGGCTGCACATCCCCATGTTGCGCAGTGGGGTGATGGCACAGTTCACCGGTTTTGCGGACTACGCCGAACCAAATGAGCGTCTGGTAGCGGATGAAGGGCATGGCAAGGACAAGACGAACAAGCAGGCGGACACGCTGCTGCTCTTCCAGACTATCCCCGGAGCCTTCACCCAGGGGCAGTTGGCGGATAACTATGCTGAGTATGCCCCGCTGTGCAACCAGACCTCCTCGTTATCGTTC
>Ga0194063_10002556_pt1 | contig 11267 bp, 9 predicted proteins | sample SepL3720m_MetaG_FD_155459 | JGI IMG/M metagenome (GOLD analysis project Ga0194063, IMG submission 155459) | Anoxic zone freshwater microbial communities from boreal shield lake in IISD Experimental Lakes Area, Ontario, Canada - Sep2016-L373-20m | ecosystem: Environmental > Aquatic > Freshwater >... | reverse complement strand
GGCAACGAGGATCTGAGGCTGACCTACCGGTATCTTGACCTCCGCCGCCCGGAGATGAGCGCGAACCTGCGCCTGCGCCACCGCGTGATCAAGACGATCCGCGACGAGATGGACGCCGAGGGATTCCTCGAAATCGAGACCCCGATCCTCTCGAAGAGCACGCCCGAGGGGGCGCGGGATTTTCTCGTGCCCTCGCGGCTCACGCCCGGAGCGTTCTATGCCCTGCCGCAGGCGCCGCAGCAATACAAGCAGCTCCTCATGGTCGCCGGCCTGGAGAAATATTTTCAGATCGCGCGGTGTTTCCGCGACGAGGATCTGCGTGCTGACCGGCAGCCTGAGTTCACGCAGCTCGATGTCGAGGCGTCGTTCGTAACGCAGGACGACATTATCGCCCTGATGGAGCGGGTGCTGGCCGGTGTTTTCCGCGAGGCCACGGGCGACGCGATCCCGTGCCCGTTCCCGCGTCTGACCTGGCGCGAGGCGATGGACCGGTACGGAAGCGACAAGCCGGACACGCGGTTCGCGATGGAGATCGCCGACCTCGGGGACGTCTTCCGCGATTCGCAGTTCAAAGTCTTCCGCGGCGCGCTCGACGGCGGCGGAGTCGTCAAGGCGGTCAACGCAAAAGGCTTCGCAAAAATCACCACCGGGCAGATCGAGGCGCTCACCGAACTCGCCAAGCAGTCCGGCGCGAAAGGCCTCGCGTTCATCAAAGTCGAAAACGGCGAGTGGAAATCGCCGATCGTCAAATTTTTCAGCGACGCGGAGAAGTCGGCGCTCACGGAACGCCTGGGGATCGAGGAGGGCGACCTCATTCTCTTCGGCGCGGACAAATGGGAGGTCGCCTGCGAAACGCTCGGACGGGTGCGGCTCCGCGTTGCTGCAATCCTCGGGCTCGCGAACGACCCGTCGAAAAAGAATTTCCTGTGGGTCGTGGACTTTCCGCTGCTTGCGTGGAGCGAAGAGGAGCAGAAATGGAATGCGGTTCACCACCCGTTCACCCGCCCGTGCGTTGAGGATGCCGCCCTGCTCGAGGCCGGCGAATACGGGAAGATCCGCGCGGTCGCCTACGACGTCGTGCTCAACGGAGTCGAGATCGGCGGCGGGAGCCTCCGGATCCACGAGCCGGGCCTCCAGGCGAAGATGTTTTCGGTGCTCGGAGTGGATGAGGAAAAGCAGAGGACGATGTTCGGCCACATGCTCAAGGCGTTCCAGTTCGGCGCGCCGCCGCACGGCGGGATCGCCCTCGGCCTCGACCGCCTGGTCATGCTCATCGCGAACGCCGAGAGCATCCGGGACGTCATCGCGTTCCCGAAAAACAACCGCGGGGTCGAGCTGATGACCGGCTCGCCCTCGCAGGTGGATTTCCGCCAGCTCCGCGAGCTGGAGATCCAAAGCACGAAGAAGCCGGCCTGACCCGGGCCCGCTGGCCCGTGCTGCGATGCGCGCGCGCTGATTTTCTCTGACTGACAATCAGGATGTCTCCAATGAGTTTTCGTGCCATCTTCTTCAGCAGATGGCATACTGCACGGCGTGCGAATTCTTATTGCGCCAGACAAATTCAAGGACTCGCTGACCGCGATGCAGGCGGCGGGGGCGATCGAGAGCGGGTTCCGGGACGTGATGCCGGATGCCGTCTTTGACAAAGCGTTGTTGGCGGACGGCGGGGAAGGGACGGTTGATGTTTTTTTGTCGGAGGAAGGGGCCGTGCGGAGGCTGCTGGATTGCCCGGATGCGCTGGGCCGCAGCCTGCGGGCCGAATACGCTTGGATTCCGGGCGAGCGGCTTGCGGTGCTCGAGATGAGTGCCGCGTCGGGGCTCGCAAAGATTCCGGAAAAAGACCGGGACATCCTGCGCTCCACGACATTCGGAACCGGCCGGATGATTCTTGACGCGATGGGACTCGATCCGGAGACGATTGCGATCGGCCTGGGTGGCAGCGCGACGAACGACGCGGGAGCCGGCATGGCCTCGGGGCTCGGCTGGACTTTTCAGAACAGCAGGGGCCGAACGGTCGAACCGTCTCCCGGAAACCTCTCGGAAATCGCAAAGATCCTTCCTCCTCCCAAACCGTCCCCGGCAAAAATTATTGCGCTCTGCGACGTGAGGAACCCGTTGCTGGGCGCGCGCGGATGCAGCCGGGTTTATGGCCCGCAGAAGGGCGCGGGCGCGGGCGCGGTGGAAATTTTGGAAGCGCGGCTCAAAAGCTTTGCGGACGTCTGCGAAAGACATTTCGGGCATTCCCACCGCGACACGCCGGGCGCGGGAGCGGCGGGGGGAACGGGGTTTGGTCTGCTGACATTCTGCGGGGCGGAAGTTGTCGCGGGCTTCGATTGGGTCGCGGGCCGGCTCGGGCTCGATGCCCGCGTGGCCGCATGCGATCTGGTGATCACCGGCGAGGGCTCGCTCGATTCCCAGACCCTCGAAGGGAAAGGTCCCGGCGCGCTCGCGGCGCTGGCGAAGAAACATGGGAAACCCTGCATCGCATTCGCCGGACGCATCGAAAATGGCGCGCAGAAAATTTTCTCCCGCTGCATTGCGATCAGCGATCCTGCAATGGGACTTGCGGAGAACCTGTCGCGTGGGGCAGAATTCCTCCGTTCCGCCTGCACCAGGACGGCACGAATATTATTATCATGACAAAAAAACTCGCTCTCCTTTTCTCCGGCCAGGGCGCCCAGTCGGTGGGCATGGGCAAAGATCTCTGCACCGAATCCCCTGCCGCCGCCGCCCTCTTCAAGCAGGCGGATGAGATCCTTGGCTATCCGCTCTCGCAAATCATGTTCGAGGGGCCGGCCGAGGAGCTCACGAAAACCTCGGTCTGCCAGCCCGCACTCTATGTCCACGGCCTCGCCTGCCTCGCGGCCGTAAAAGAAAATTTTCCCGGGCTCGCATTTCATGCGGCGGCAGGGCTTTCGCTCGGCGAGTTCACCGCGCACGCTGCGGCGGGGACGTTTGATTTTGCGACCGGGCTCCGGCTGGTGGACAAGCGGGCGCGGGCGATGCAGGAAGCCTGCGAATCGACCGAGGGGGCGATGGCGGCGATCATCGGCGGCGACGAGGATCGCGTCCGCGACCTCGCGTCCGCCGCGGATGTGGATGTCGCAAACCTGAACTCGCCGGGCCAGATCGTTCTTTCCGGCGAGTCGTCGAAAATCGCGCTGGCGGTTTCGCTCGCAAAAGAATTCGGAGCGCGCAAAGCGGTCGAGCTCACCGTGGCCGGCGCGTTCCACTCGCGGCTGATGGAATCCGCCTACCAGACGCTCAAGCAGGCGCTGGAAGAAACCCCGATGGCGGTACCACGTGTGCCGGTCGTCTGCAACGTGGACGCCACCGCGGTCGGCGATGCGGAAAATATCCGGCGCACGCTCGCCGACCAGGTCACCGGCAGCGTCTGCTGGTCGCAGAGCATCGAATATATGCTCGACCACCTGCACATCACGAGTTTCCTCGAACTCGGTCCGGGCGGGGTCATCGCAGGACTCGTCGGGCGCATCCGCAAAGGCACACCCGTTGTTTCTATCTCAAACGTCGCAACCCTGGAGGAAGGGGTCGCGCTTTTAAAAGCAGGCTAGCGCGGCGGCATCAGTCGAGCGTCTGGCGGTAGCAACGGACGCCGACAAAAAGGGCGACCGCGAGAAAGAGGACGATCGGGCCGAGCTCGAGGAGCGTCGGGTGGAGGCCGCTCCCCTTGAGGAGGATGCCGCGGATGATCCGCAGAAAGTGGGTGAGCGGGAAGACCTCGCCCAGCCACTGCGCCCAGACGGGCATGCCGCGGAACGGAAACATGAATCCCGAGAGCAAAAGGGACGGCAGGAAAAAGAAGAACGACATCTGCATCGCCTGGAGCTGGTTGGATGCCACGCTGGAAAAGGTGACTCCCACCGCAAGGTTGGCCGCGATAAAGAGGAACGTCGCCGCGAGCAGCAGGAGCAGGCTCCCCATCATCGGCACATGAAAAATCAGCGCGGCCGCCACCAGGATGAGAGCGACCTGGATGTAGCCGACGAGGATGTAGGGGATGATTTTTCCGACCATCACTTCGATCGGCCGCGCCGGCATCGAGAGAAGGTTCTCCATCGTGCCGCGCTCGCGCTCGCGGGTGATCGCCAGCGAGGTGATCATGACCATCGTCATCGTCAGCACGACGCCCATCAGGCCGGGTACAATATTGTATTGGGTGATCGCCTCCGGGTTGAAATTGGCGTGGATGACGAGGTCCACCGGCCCCGGTTTTCCGGGCAGAGCGGCCAGCGGGCCGGTGAGATCGCGGTTCCAGACATTCTGCGCGAGTTCCTGCATGGTCGAAATCGCGTTGCTCGTGGCGGCCGGATCGGTCGCGTCGGCTTCCATCAGAATCTCCGGGCGGTCGCCGCGCAGGAGCGAGCGGGAAAAATCCGGCGGGATCGTGAGGACAAACTGGACGCGGCCGAGCTCGAGCGCTTCGCGCGCGCCCGTCTCGTCGAGGCGTCCGAGGATTTCAAAATACCCGCTGTTTTTCATCCCATGGAGCAGCGTTTGCACATAGGGGCCGGTGTCGCCGAGGACGACAGCGGTCGGCAGGTTTTTCGGGTTCGAGTTGATCGCAAACCCGAAGAGCATGAGCTGGATGAGCGGGATGCCGACCATCATCCCGAACGTCATGCGGTCGCGGCGCATCTGGATGAATTCTTTGACGACGATCGCCGCCAGCCGGTGGAGGTTGAATGCCCTCATGGGAAGTTGTCGCGGGAGGATTCCATGAGGTGGATGAAGACATCCTCGAGGCTGGAGGGAATCTTTTTCCAGTCGGTTCCCGGGCGGCGCTCCGGGCGGATTGCCTCCTCGAGTTTTGCGGAGTCGATGCCGCTGATGTGGAGCGTGGTGCCGAACGGGACGAGTTGCTCGACGCCGGGTTTTCCCGTGAGCCGCTCGACGATCCCCTGCAGGCCCGGCCCGGTCACCGACCACGTGTGCAGGCCGGAGGCGGCGATGACCTCGCTGACCGTGCCGGTCGTGAGCAGGCGCCCGTACGAAAGATATCCGATCCGGTGGCAGCGCTCGGCCTCGTCCATGTAGTGGGTGGTGATGAGGACGGTGAGCCCGTCGGACGCCAGCTTGTGGAGGGATTCCCAAAAGTCGCGGCGCGCTTTCGGATCGACCCCGGCGGTCGGCTCATCGAGCAGGAGAAGCTTCGGGCCGTGCAGAATGCAGGCTGCCAGGGCAAGACGTTGCTTCCATCCGCCCGAGAGCCCGCCCGCAAGCTGATTCCTGCGGCCCGCCAGCCCGTGTTCCGCCATCACTTTTTCCAGAGTGGCCCGGCGGTCGGGCAGATCGTAAACGCGGGCGACAAAATCCAGGTTCTCGTGAACCGTCAGATCCTCGTAAAAGCTAAACCGCTGGGTCATGTAGCCGACCTGGTTTTTGATCTGCCGGCTGCCGGTGAGAAAATCGAATCCGAGACACGTGCCCTCACCGCCGTCGGCTTTCAGGAGCCCGCAGAGCATCCGGATGAACGTCGTCTTGCCGCTGCCGTTCGGGCCGAGAAACCCGTAGATTTCCCCCTGTTCGACCCGGAGGGCCACGCGATCAACGACCGTTTTTCCGTCGAAGCTCTTCGTCACCCCGCGCACATCGATCACGGGCGCCCCGTTCACTGTGATCCCCTGCTCACCTGAACCGGTTGCCCCGGATGCAGCCCGGCCGCCTTGTCCGGATCGAAGGAAATTTCCACCATGAAGACCAGCTTCGCCCGGCTCTCCCGGCTGAAAATAATCGGCGGAGAATATTCCGCCTCCGGCGAAATGAAGGAAATCCGGCCGGCCAGCGGCGCCATGCCGTCGGCTGCGACCGTAACCGCCCCGCCGGTCTTGAGCGAGGCCAGCGCGGTCTCGGGAACGAAACACCTGACCCGGATCCTGTCCGGCGGGAGGAGGCTCACGACCGCCTGCCCGGCCGGGATCCATTCGCCCGGACGGAACAGCGTGTCGAAGACGAGGGCGCGGCCTCCGGCGCGCTGGACTTTTTGATCGAGGTTCCATCGGGCCTGGTTCATCCGGGCCTGCGCGGCATCGGCGCGCGCCTGTGCGGCGGCGACCTGGTCTTCGCGTCCGCCGAGGCGCGCAGTTTGGAGCGAAGATTCGAGGGCGGCCGCCACTTCCATCAGGGCGATATCCGCGCTCTGGTAGAGGTTCAGATTTTCCTCCGCGACCACCTTCGTGCGATACAAATCCTTCGAACGCTTGAGCTGGATATCGGTATAGGTCTGCGCCGCGAGGGCCGCTTTCTGCTCGTGCTCGATCGTGGCGATTTCTGTCGGGCGGCCGCCTTTTTTTAAATCCTCGAGAGTGGCCCGCGCATCGGCCAGTTGGAACCCGGCCTCCGCCAGGCCGTCCTGCTCGGGCTGCGGATCGAGCGTGAAAAGCTCCGCCCCCGCTTCGACCTGCGCCCCGCGCTCGACCGGAAGCCGGACCAAACGCCCCGCCGCCGGCGAGGCCACAGACACATAGTCCCCGGTCACATAACCTTCATAGGAGCCATTCTGCGCCGGCCGACATCCCGCCAGCAAATAAACCACGATCGCCACGACCAGGCTGCCTGAAAAAACTGGAACCCCACGGAAGGCATTCATTTCCCCGCCCAGAACATCAGATGTTCCCACCCCTGACAACTGGCTTTCGGAATTTCCCGTGCGGTCTTGATCCGGACGGCTCCCTCGTCCATGGTGCTGGGATGGCTTCCACGGATCTTGTTTCTGAAATTCTCGGGCTCAAGCGCGAGAGGAATGCGGTGATCCTTGCGCACAACTACCAGACCGCCGACATCCAGGAGTTGGCGGATTTTGTCGGGGACTCGCTCGGCCTGAGCTACAAGGCGGCCGAGACGGACGCGGATGTCATCGCGTTTTGCGGGGTTCATTTTATGGGCGAGACGGCGAAGATCCTGAGCCCGTCGCGCACGGTGGTGATCCCGGACAGGGAGGCCGGGTGCTCGCTCTCGGATTCGTGTCCGGCGGACAAGCTGGCCGGGTATCTCGAGGAGCACAAAGCAAAGAACTATTACGTCATCGCCTACATCAATTGCAGTGCCGGGGTGAAGGCGCTCGCCGACGTCATCTGCACGAGCGGGAACGCCGTCAAAATCGTCGGGGCCGCGCCTGCCGATCGCAACATTCTTTTTGTTCCGGACCAGAACCTCGGGGCCTGGGTGATGGAGAAAACCGGGCGCCCGATGGATCTCTGGCGGGGAAACTGCTATGTACATGTCGAGTTCACGCGCGACAGCATCGGCCGGATCCATGCGGAATACCCCGATGCCAAAGTCGTCGCCCACCCGGAATGCACGCGCGCCGTGCGGATGTTTGCCGACGAGGTCTGTTCGACGGAAAAAATGGTCGGCTACTGCCGGGAGAGCGCGGCGCGCGAATTCATCATCGTCACCGAGAGCGGGATGCTCCACCGGCTGCGCCGCGAGGTGCCCGACAAAATTTTCATCCCCGGCCCGACCGATCTTTGCTCGTGCGGCGACTGCCGGTATATGAAGATGAACACGCTCGAAAAGCTCAGGGACTGCCTCGCCGGGCTGAGTCCGGAGATCACAATCCCCGAGGGCGTGCGATCAAAAGCCGAGCGCTCGGTGCGCCGGATGCTCGAGCTCTCGCGCTGAAGGCCGTCCGGGTTCGCGATCCCTGAATGCCCCGGGCGCGGCGAAATCCTTCGCCCGGGGGCGCCCGATAAGTGCAAGCCATCAGAGATGCACCCCTCCTTTTTTCTGCCGCAAGTTCCCGATTGACGTGCTACGGGGCGCCCGCTAAATTATCTGTCCAGTTTTTTAAGAAAGTAGGTGAAATTTATGCCGGAAATTATCGTGAGAAAAGGTGAGCCGATCGATCGCGCGCTGAAGCGCCTGAAGTCGAAGCTTGATGCCGAGGGGCTCATGGACGAGGTGCGCCGACTGCGCGCCTTCGAGACCCCAACCCAGCGATCGCGCCGCAAAGCAAAAAACAATGCCAAGCGTGCGAAGATGAAAATCCGCTTCAATTTCAATCCGGTGTCCTGACCTTGGACAAACCCCGGGTGGTCATTGCCGGCTGCGGCTTCCTTGGTGAAGCCGCAGCCGTTTTTTTTTGCGGGGCTGGCTGGAAAGTCCGCGCACTGTGCGCCACGGCGGAGTCCGCCGCTCGGCTGGCAGACCAGCCGTTCGAGATCCTGGCGACCGATATCGCGGGTGATCTTTCGGGGATTCCGGATTGCTGGCTCGGGCCGGAGGCATTGATCCACTGCGCGAGTTCGGGAGGCGGCGGGGCTAACGACTACCGCAGGATCTATCGCGACGGGCTGGAAAACCTGATCGCTTTTTTTCATCCGGAGCGCGTGATCTTTACCGGCAGCACGTCGGTTTATGCGCAGGCCGATGGCTCCTGGGTGGACGAAGCGTCTCCGGCCCGGCCCGGCCATGAAACCGGAGCCGTTTTGCTCGAGGCGGAAGCGATCGCGCTCCAGCAAGCGGCGGGGGTCGTGGCGCGGCTCGGCGGGATTTACGGGCCCGGACGCTCGGTGTTGCTCCGCAAATTTCTTGAGGGGGCCGCGACGATGGAGTCCGGCGGCGCGCGATGGATCAACCAAATTCATCGCGACGATGCGGCGCGCGCGCTCGTCAAGCTGGCCGGGCTGTCCGTGCCTCGGGGGATCTACAACGTCTGCGACAACGCGCCCGCAACCCGCCGCGATGTCTATTCTTGGATCGCCGAGGCGCTGTTGAAGCCGCTCCCTCCCGAAGGGCCGCCGGATCCCAACGGCAAACGCGGACAAGCCAACAAGCGCGTGAGCAACGCCAAGCTCCGCGCAACCGGATGGCAGCCGGCATTCCCCTCCTATGCCGACGCCCTCCCCGGGCTTCTCGCCCACCCATTGCGATGACACCATGCACGCGAAAATTTTCTCAATCCGAAAAGCGTTTCCAGGTCACCGCCTCCTCGTGGCGGGTCCCGGCTGCGATGCCGTGAACGGATTCACGGAAGCCCCTTCGGCTCGGCGGGCGGGTTTTTTGGCGAAGTTAAATGCGATGTTCGCCCAGGTGTCGCCCGGCTGCGCGTCGCGTCCGAGGGTTGCTGTGGGCTCGTGGCCGCAGTGGACCATGCAATTTTTGCAGCGCGGATCGCGGGCCATTCCGCCGACGACGCCGTAGTTTTCCCAAGGCGTCTTCTCGAGCAGGTCGCGGTAGCTGGCGTGGTGGGCGTCGGTCATCAGATAGCAGGGGCCCTTCCAGCCGCGCACGTTGCGCGTCGGGATCGCCCAGGCCGAGCACGTGAGCTCGCGGCGACCGGCCAGGAAATCCAGATAGACCGGCGTTCCGAACAAGGTGTATCGCTCGCCCCAGGCCCGGATGTTCTGAAACTTCTTCTTCGTCATCGCGCGGGTGAGGAAAAATTTTTCCGGCGGGAGGTTCAGGCGTTTCCGCATATCCTCCTTCGCGGCGTCGAAGTCGTATCCGGGCGAGATCGTATGCCCGTCGACCCCGAGCCACGACAGGTGGTCAAACATCCGGGCGAGCTCGTCCATATCGGTCTCCCTGTAAACCGTCGTGTTTGTCGCGACCTGGAAGCCGAGGATCTTTGCCATCCGGATCGCGGCGAGGCATTCCCTGAAGACCCCCTCGCGCTCGACCATGAGATCGTGCGTGCGCTCGAGTCCGTCGAGGTGGACATTCCAATACAACCGGCGCGAGGGGGAGATCGGGATTTTTGATTTTTGATTTTTGATTTTGAATTTTTGGTTGCGAATTTCTGTGGCCTGCGCGGGCGTGAGAAGCTCCTCGGAAACCAGCGCCTCGATCTTTCGCGCGGCGGGGCCCGGGTTTTTCAAAAAGTCCGCCGCGAGAAAATCCCTCATCTTTTTTCGCATGAGCACCCCGTTCGTACAGATGTAAACGATCCGTTTCTGCGCGAGCAGTCCGGCCACGAGGGCCTCGATGTGCGGGTAGATGAGCGGCTCTCCTCCGCAGAGGGAAACCATCGGAGCCCCGCACTCCTTCGCAGCGGCCAGGCAGTCCACCAGCGGCATCGCGTCCTGGAGCGACGTCGAATACTCGCGGATTCTCCCGCAGCCGGTGCATGCCAGATTGCATGTGTGGAGCGGCTCGAGCTGCAGAACCGTCGCGAACTTCTCCGTGCGCCGGATCTTCTTCCCGATCATGTGGCCCGCGATGCGGGCGGTCAGGGCGAGAGGGAACCTCATCGGGCGACCCTTTATGCGACCGGCCTCGGAGGCATGGCGGTCAATGCGGCAAGATGGACGTCCCGCACGCTGACCTCTGCCGCCTCGGCCACCGAGCGGCAGGATTCAAATTCCGGCGCCGACTGCACGAGGTCGCCGCCGAGAAATCCGAGCTTGATCCGCACCGGGCCGTAGGGCGTCTCGACGCTGCGGAACTCGCGCCGGAGCTTGCGGCGCCGGAGCGCATGGATCCTCAAGCCGAACGCGCTCGTCTCGGTGAACAGGATCCGCGCCAGGACGTCGGTCTTGTCCGGATGGCAAAGCACGGTGAGGACGAAGCCCGGGCGGTTCTTCTTCATCTGCGCGGAGGTGAAGAAGACATCGAGAGCGCCGGCCCGGAAGAGCCGCTGCATCGCCGCGGCCGCCAGCTCGGGCGTGATGTCGTCGAGGTTCGTCTCGATCTGGGAAATCTCGTCGGACTCGCAGGCATCAGGGCCGCCGGTCTCGCCGAGGATCGCGCGCAGGACATTCGGGCGCGGCGGCGTGTCGCGCGTGCCGAGCCCGTAGCCGGTTTTCACGGGCGTCATTTCTGCCATCGGCCCGAACCGTTCGCAAAACTCCGCGAGGAGTGCGGCCCCGGTCGGGGTGATGAATTCGTTTTCCTCGGGCATCTGGCGGAGCGGGATCCCTGACAGAATCTCGAGCGTCGCAGGCGAGGGAATCGGGAACCGCCCGTGCGCACAATCGATCCAGCCCATGCCCTCGACCAACACCGAAGCCTCGACCCTCAGCGGCCCGAGCGCATGGATCCCCGCGCACGCCGCCACAATGTCCGCAATCGAATCTGCAGCCCCCACCTCGTGAAACCCGACGTCCTCCACAGAAATTCCGTGGATCTTCCCCTCCGCCACGGCGATCCGGTGAAAGACCGCCAGCGCGCGGGACTTCACCTCCGGCACCAGCGAAGAGCTTTCCAGCAGCGCGCGGATCTCGCGGTAGTTGCGCCCGTGGGCGTGATCGTGGGCGTGATCGTGATCGTGATCGTGGGCGTGATCGTGGGCGTGATCGTGGGCG
>Ga0194063_10002554_pt1 | contig 11272 bp, 8 predicted proteins | sample SepL3720m_MetaG_FD_155459 | JGI IMG/M metagenome (GOLD analysis project Ga0194063, IMG submission 155459) | Anoxic zone freshwater microbial communities from boreal shield lake in IISD Experimental Lakes Area, Ontario, Canada - Sep2016-L373-20m | ecosystem: Environmental > Aquatic > Freshwater >... | reverse complement strand
GCACACCGCGATGTAGCGGGCGCCCTCCGTGGTCGTGTAGCGGATTCGCTCATGCGCCCGCGTGATGATGGCCTGGCCCGCCCGCACGTGCGTCACGCCGTCGTCATGCTCCACGTCGATCGATCCGTCGAGCACCACGGTGAACTCGTCGAACTCCGGCTCCTGGGCCGGCTCCTCCCAGCCGCGCGGCGCGATCATGTGCGCGATGGAGACCAGGTCGTCGCCGCTGGAGGCGTGACCCACGTACTCCTCGATGACCTTGCCGCCGGGTACCGGGATGATCGCGGGCGCGGGGATGAGTTCAGGCATGACGTGAGCGTACTGGTCCCGGACGCCAGTGAGCCCGGACCTGTGATCAGGTCCGGGCTCACTGCTAGGAGGTTCTGCCGATTGCTAGCCCTGCGTCGTGTGGCACATCGCGCAGATTCCGCGATTGTCCATGCGCAGCAGGCGCGAGTCGGCAGTGCCGGTGCCGTTGGGATCGCCCGGGTTGGTCAGGGCGGAGGAGAACGTTCCATCCATGACCGAGTTGGATCCGTGAGCGACGTGGCACTGCAGGCAGTTCGGGTTGCCCTCGCCGGGCGACTCGCTGCGGTGACGGAACTTGAAGATCGCGTCACCGGAGTTGTACTTGCGCGCACCAGAGGCCGCGAAGTAGCGGGTGTGGCAAGTGGAGCACCACTGCGAGACGTTGAGGATCATCCCGGACTGCGTCGAGGTCACCTGGGTCATGGCGGTTGCCGAGTTGCCCATGTTCCCGACGTTGTTGGCCACACCGGTGTAGGAGTGATCGTCGATGCGCCAGTAGTTGGCCGTTGCGTACACGCGGGAGCCGCGTCCACCACCGGTCAGCAGGGTGATCGCTCCGCTCGACGCCTTCTTGCTCACAGCCGCTGCCTGGGCAGGGCTGATGACTGTGAAGGTCAGCGGGTCAGTTGGCGTTGAGCTGGTCGACCCCGAGATCGAGGCGATCGCGAAGGTGCCGTCATATGCTCCGGCATCCGTCGTGCCCGTGATCTTCACCGTCTGGCCGGCATTGAGACCCGACGCCGCACTCAGGTAGTACGTGGTCTCGTAGTTTCCGGTGGCGCTGTTCAGCGTCACCGCCACGTTCGCCACCGTCGGCACGACCGTGTTGTTCACGACCACGCTGCCACCCGTTGCCGCACCTGCACCGGCGCCGGCAATGGTGAACGTCGTGGCGGAGTTAACCGCCGCGATAGTGCCGGTGACGTTGTAGGCCGCGTCACTGACGCCGCTGACGGTCACGCTCTGCCCGGCTGTGAGCCCATGCGGGAGGGTCGTGACGTAGGTCATCGTCCCGCCTGCTGCGGACGCACTCGTCACGCCGACCGCACCAAGGGCATCCGGGACGCCGTAGATGTAGCCGGAGGACGGGCTCGCACTGGAACTGGCGACGTAGGTGTACGTCGTCAACTTGGGCACGGTGAAGGCCACGCGGAACACGTTGCCTGCCGTCACCGAGGAGATCGTCTTGCGGGTGGCATTGAAGCCCTGGGCGCTCGTTCCGGTGACACCGGCGACCGTGACCTTCTGCCCGGGCACGAGTCCGTGACGGCCGAGGGTCGTGTACTCGATGTACGTGCCGTCGGCACCAGCAGTGGCATCCGTCGTCGCATTGATGATGGCGTTCGGCTGGCCGTAGGCGACCGTTGCGGTCGTCGTGGTCTCCGTCGCGGGTGCCGAGGACTGGCCACTGATCGTGAACGTCGGCGGCACCGCGGAGGTGTCCACGCTGGTCACGAGGTTCTTCGGCGCCGAGGCACTGTAGGTCAGTGACGGGGAGACGTTGAAGTTCGTCAGCCCGGCGATGATGACCTGCTGGCCGGGGACCAGGTTGCCCAGCGTCGTGACTGCCTTCAGCGTGTACTTCCACGCGTACAGCGTCGGGTCGAAGGCGTCGGTGACGGCCTCAGCCTTGGACAGCAGGAGCGGGGCCTGGAAGAGGGTCGTGCCGCCACTGGTCGTGGCGCCGACCGGCTTGAGGATCCGGTAGGAGTTGTTGCCATGCGGGTCGTGGCAGGAGCCGCACTCGAGAGTTGCGGATGTGCCAGTGGTCTGGATCTTGCCCTGCACGCCCACGTTGCCACCGGCGCTGGGGCCGCCAGCGGCGGCACCGCTGGTCAGGGTGAACGTCGTGGTCGTCGGCACGGACGCGACGTAGCCCGCGATGTTGAAGGCCTCGGTCGCGTTATTGGACACCGCGACGCGGCTGCCCACGACGAGCCCATGAGCGGTCGCAGTGGTGTAGGTGATCGCTGTGCCGCTGGCAGTGGCGCTGGTCAGGGCGACGTTGACGACCTGGCCGTTGCCCCAGACGGTGCTGGTCTCATCGAGACCATGCTCAGAGGTCGAGGCCTCGCCGGCGGCGAGCGCGGGGATGACGAAGCCGGGCTTGTTGCCCCCACCCGAGACAGTCAGCGTGCGGGTGGACTCGCCGGCACCGAGGCGGGCAGAGGTGAAGCCGCCGCCGCGAAGGGCGCCAACGACCGTGGTGCGGTCGGAGGTGGACGAGTACTGCACGCCGATGTCGACTGCGGTGCTCGCGCCAGTGCCCGTGCTGCCGTGGCAGCTCATGCACAGCGTCTCCTGCGCCTGCGTGAGCAGGAAGTCCGCAGTGGAGCCGGAGTGGAGTCGATGGCACTTCGCGCAGCCGTCTGGGCCGCTGCCTAGCGCCGTGACACCGAAGTTGGACACGTGCGGTCCGTTATCGGCGAATGCTGGGGCGGCGACGATGAGCGCCCCGCCTACGAACAGGATGCTGGCACCGGTCAGGACTCCCCCGACCCTGGCCGCCACCTGCCTCGAAATACCGGTCATTGCTATTCCTCCTAGGACGCGGGAACTCTCTCGCGACAGGTCGATTCTGTGGTCCCGCCCGGGTCGATGGCAGGGTCAGGAGACAGGAACTTTGTGCTTTGACTCACAAAGTCGTCAAGTCAGGACGTTGGTGGGGGCCGGAAGGTCCATCACACCGGGACCAAGGTCCCGCCCTGAGCCCGATATCCCTGGCTATTTGACTCCTCTGGGGCGGGGCACGTCGCGCACCCCACGCCGCACCGGATGCCGGAGTCGCTCGATCTTCCAATGCGCGGGGAGGGTGAATCCTTCAGCAATACCAAGGGTTTTGATCAAGCGGAGGCCGGCAGGCGACCCGCGGCTCACCCGGGAGCTACTGGGCGATCTCCGCGATGTGCTGATCGAGGGTCGCTTCGTCGAGGCCAGTCCGGACGGCCGATGCGATGCGGCCATCACGGCCGATGAAGAAGGTCTCGGGGTAGGCGGTCACGCGCCACTGGGCGGCCGTACCGCCCGACGGGTCGACGAGGGAGTCGTACTCGATCCCGTACTGCTGCTCGAAGGCCCTGGCGGCATCGTCCTTGTCCACGGAGTCGATCCCGAGGAACACGACGCCCTGATCACGCCACTTGGCCTCGCTGGCGACCAGCGTCTGGGCCTCGGCCTTGCAGGTCGTGCACCAGGACGCCCAGAAATTGACCACCACCGGCTTGCCCTTGAGGCCGGCCAAGGACATCGTGCCCTGCCCGTCCAAGCGGGGCAGGCTCACGGCCGGAGCCGCGTAGCCGGTCGGATCCGGCGGGAGGGTGCCATCGGCCGGCTTGCCCTTGGGTGCCAGGGCGACGCCGATCAGCACCAGCATGATGACCACGACGACGGCCAGGGTGATGATCCCCGCCTTGCGACCGCTCGTGGCCGGGCCAGCGTCCGCGTCAGGGTCAGTGGTGACGGTCTCGACCTGCAGTGGGTCCGGGGGCTCCGGCATCGGGTCCATGGGTGAATTGTCCACTACGGGCCCGCAGAGGGCGACGGCGAGCCGCTGGGTGACTCCACGCCCGTTCCGGACTCATCGACGACGTCGCCCGTGCCGGAGATCAGGCGCACCTGGTCGAGCTTCATCTGGTCGGTGATCTCCGCTGGGTGACTCCACGCCCGTTCCGGACTCATCGACGACGTCGCCCGTGCCGGAGATCAGGCGCACCTGGTCGAGCTTCATCTGGTCGGTGATCTCGCTGGTGTGACAACTGGCGCAGTAGACCGGCTGGTGGCAATAGGCGCAGGACGTGATCGATGCATCGGCGACCGACTTGGCGTGGTTGAACAGCATCTCGTCGTGGTTGACCTTGATGGCGCCGGAGTTGTGGCAGTTCTCGCAGTAGGACTTCTGGTGGCAGGTCGCGCAGTCCGCGCCGGCCGGTGGCGTCGGCTCGAACGCAGCGTCCACGGACGGGACCGATGACTTATGCGAGAAGACGAAGAGCTTCTCGGAGTGAGAGGCGGGAGGGACGCCCATCTGCAGCCCCGTGATGCTCTGCCCCACCTGCGGGAAGGTGTGGCATGTCGAGCACGTGGACGGAATCACCTGGTCAGTCGCGGCCCCGTCAACGACTCGCACATGGGTGCCATCGTGACAGCGGAAGCATCCCGGACTCCTTTGGTGTCCAAGGTTGTCCGGGTAGGAGTTCCAGACGGTCTTCATCGCCGGAGTGGACGTCTCGGTGTAGATGCGGCGGATCTCCTCCGTCGCGGAGACCATCAACTCGGGATCTGCCTGCACGACATCCGCGTGCTCAGCCGAGTACTGAGCGGCGAACACGTCAATGGCCTTGTTGCCAGCCTCCTCAGTGCGGAAGGAGCGATTCAGCAGTGTCAGCGCATCGCGCTTGATGAACGGCAGCGTCGGCGAGATGGTCCCCTGGGAGAGGGCCTCGTCAAGGCTCTTGGACGGATCCGGGATGTTGTGGCCGACCATGTTGTGGCAGTCAATGCAGTCCATCGTGTGCGGTATCAGCTTCGCCTTCAGCCGATCGATGTCCGGCTGCACGTTCGAGGGCAGGCCGATCTCGGACCCCTTGATGAAGGTCACGAGTTCACCCTGGTCATTGGTGTACTGGATGAGCGGGAAGTCCTGCAGTTCCTCGCTTGTCGCGTACGTGTTCACGGTGGTGGCGACATGCCAATGGACACCGCGAGGATCAAGGACGCTGGCTTCGCCCGTGGACGTGTCCACCTGATCGGTGTTCGCCAGTGCGCTTCGAGACGTGCCCAGTCCGGTCGGTCGGATAGCCACGGCGACCATCTGCATGGTGTTTGACTCGTCGGTCTCGTAACGCGGGCGGAGGATGAGCTTGATCGGGTTGCCCGGGGTGTTGATGCGATTGAGCGAGTGGCACTTCATGCACGTGAGGGTCGGCGACGGCATCTCGTTGTGAGGGATGGGCGGGATCGGGGCCGGATAGCTGTTGAGGATGAGCGCCTTGAGCTCCTGAGTGCCCGCCATCTTCGCCTTCACCCATCCGGCCAGGCCAGGCGCCACGTGGCATTCGCCGCACGCCACATCCGAGTGTGAGGACGCCTCATAGGCCTTGTGCTGAGGGATCATCGTGTGGCACGTCGTGCAGAAGGAGACCGACTCCGAATAGGGAACAAACCACATGACGCCACCCACGACGGCCGCAGTCATCAGGACGGCGGTGGCGACCAGCGCGAAGATGCCCTTCTTCGTGGAGGTGATACGGCGGAACACCGACCGGATGCGCCGGAAGGGAACCCGCTTGGGCTTCTTGGGGGCCGACTGGCCCCCCGTTGGCGGAATCAGGGTTCCGCCGTCGCCTGCCTCAGTAGTCACTCGCCATCACCTAACGTCACTTTGGACCGACGCGATCGCCAAAGCAACCGGTCCAATGGGGTCTTAGGTCACACCTTTGGTCCCGCACTTCGGGGTCCAGCGACTAGCTACTGCGACGGAGTGGCCGATGGGGCCACGCTGGAGTTCAGCGAATCGATGTGGCTCTTCACGGTCTTTGCCAGATCCGAGGTCGGATCGATGTCGATGACCGTCTGCCACTCGGCGATCGCCTTGTCCCTCTTGGGCGGTTCCTGGGACAGGTAGTAGAAGCCCAATCCGTAGTGCGCTTCGAGGTTCTTGGGATTGATCTCCAGCGCCTTGTTCCAAGCGTCGAAGGCCTTGCTGTCCTTGCCGCTGTTGTAGGCAGCGGCCGCAACGGCGATCAGTGCATCCTCATTCTTCGGAGTGATGGCAATCACCTTCTCGTAGAACGTCAAGGCGTTGGCGTAGTCGGCGGCCTGGTAGTAGATGTCACCAAGGGCCAGCAGCGAGGCCGAGTCATTCGGGTTGTCGGTGATCTTCTGCATGAGCTCCGCGACCTTCGCCTGGTCAACGGCGGGCACTCCGGACGGCGCCGCGCTGGCCGGGGCCGTGTTTGTCACCGGTCCGCTGATCCCTGGCACGGCCGAGCTCGAGGAGTGGCCCATGACGTATGCCCCACCCGCGATGATGAAGGCGCCGAGTACGCCGAGGACCACCCACAGTGCGGTCTTCGACTGCTTGGAGTTGCCCGGGCTACCGGCTGCGCCGCCGGCCTGCCCGCTCGGTGGAGTCGGTGGCGCATCGGCCGAACCGGTGGCCCGTGCCTTGGCCTCCTCGAGGAACGCCACCACGTCGTCATCGTCGGCCGTACCGCCCGACTTCGCCGCCGTCATCGCTCGGGCCTGCTCCAGCAGGGCATTGACGTCAGCCGACTCGTCCGCGTTCACGCTTCCTCCTCTGGCAGCGACAATGGCTGCCTCCAGCAATTGCGCGACGTCACTCGTCGCGTCGTACTCTTCGTCCGCGTCGGCCGAAGGTGCAGCCCGCCGCCTGCGCGGGATGACAAACAAGATCCCACCGAGGGCCAGTAGCCCACCGCCGATCCAGATCCACAGGACACCCGGGTTGTCATAGACCGACAGCGTGAGCACCTGGGCGCCCGGGGTGTCATCAGTCATTGCGTCGATCACGACATACAGGTCCCGCGCCGGGCTGACGAGGATGCCCACCTCGTTGTGAAGTTGCTCGGAGTTGTTGAACGCCTCCAGCCGCGGGGCCACCACCCCCTTCACCGACCCTGATGGGTCGACGATGCTCACCGTCGCGGCCAGCGACTGCCGGTCTGGGAATTCACTGACCTGAGCCGCGTCGAGCCGCACCGTCTGATTGCCGATCGTGACCGTCTGGCCGACCTTGGCCGAGCCCTGGCCTTGCACCTGGTAGGCGACGTTCACAGTGATCGCCGCCAGCATGATGACCAGCCCGACATGGCCGACGTACGGGCCCGAGGCGCGGATCGCTCCCCAGACCGGGGACGCGTCCGTCTGGTAGGCGTCCTTCAATCTCGGCGTGGCCTTCATGACGACCGTCATGAGCGCGAGAACGACCAATGTGAAGACGATGGCGACACCGGGATTGGCTCCGTGCGACACGAGCATCACGCCGCCGAAAACGATCACCGCGACCACGACCCGCTTGATGATCTCCCGCTTCCGGTCCCCGATCTCCTGATTGGGCAGCATCGGCGAGATGGCGAACAGGCCCAGGATCGCGAGGGCCAAGGGCGTCACCACCACCCGGAAGAAGCCCGCCGTGACCGCGATCTCCTCACCGGTGACCACGCGATTGAACAGCGGGAACATGGTTCCCCACAGCACCGCGACGGTGATGGCGACCAGCAGCAGCAGCAGGATGAGCTGGCCGAGCCAGCCGTGACCGCGACGTTCAGGGTCCTTGATGCGCAGGAGCGGCAATCGCCACACCACGAGGACTCCGCACCCGACGAGCATCAGCGCGATCGCGGCACCGAGGTAACTGCCCATTGCCGACTCGCCGAAGGCGTGGACGGACGAGATGACGCCGGAGCGCGTCAGGAAGGTGCCGAACAGCACGAGCAGGTAGGTGGTCATCGTGACGATGACCGATGCCAGCCGGATTCGGGGAGTGCCTCGGTACTGCATTCCGGTATGAAGAAGGATCGTGCCGGTAAGCCACGGCAGCAATGACGCGTTCTCCACCGGGTCCCACGCCCAGTAGCCGCCCCAGCCCAGCTCTGCATATGCCCACCGCGCGCCCAGGACGATGCCGAGGGTCAGCGCGATCCACGCAATGACGCTCCAACGATTCGCGATCTTGAGCCAGGGTCCGCTCACGTCGCCGGCGATGAGCGAGCCGGTGACGATCGCGAAGGGCACGGTGTACAGCACGTAGCCGGCGTAGAGCGCCAGCGGGTGGATGATCTGGAGCGGATCCTGAAGCAGCGGATTGAGTCCGAAGCCATCGGTGACCGCGTCGACGGTCGGCACGAACGGGCTCGAGAAGATCAGGCAGATCGCGGCAAATAGCAGCACGGTGACCGCGAAGACCGCCGCCATATACGGGGAGATGCCCCAGCCCTTGCGCTTGTTGGCGTAGACGATCCACGCAGCGAAGACCGAGGCCAGCCACGCCCACAGCAGCAGCGAGCCGCCTTGCCCCGCCCACATGGATCCCACGCGATAGAAGGCGTTCAGGGTCGATGACGTGTACTCCGTGACGTACTGCAGGGAGAAGTCAAGCGTGAGGAGCGCGAGTTGGAGGGCACCCACGGCGATGGTCAGCACGAGTGCCGTGCCATACGTCGCGTACTCGACATTGCGCTCCATCGCAGGCGAGGGTCGCCGGCCCGCGAGGATCGCGGTGACGATCGTCACCGCGATAGTCACGAGCGATGCGTAGAGAGCGAATGTTCCGATGGTGCCCATGAGTAATTACCTACTTCGCCTTCATCGAGGTGAGCGTTGCGCGCAACTTGGAGGTGCGCCGATTCAGGAACAGCCAGTAGCCGCCATAGAGCACGACGGCAAGGCCGTAGCCGATCGCAAGGAATAGCGGGCCATTGACTTCTTCGACGACGTTCACTTCACGGCCTCCCGCTTGATCTGGTCCTCGAGGCTGGTCACTGCCAGCCGCTTGCGGACGAAGTACACGAATACCAAGGTCATGGCCACGAGGCCGACCATCAGCGCGACGAGCATTGCTGCCGGCAGCTGCGGACCACCCTCGGTGACAATCACCTGCTCCGGATGCAGCGTGCGCCACCACTTCACCGACAGGTAGACGATGGGCACGTCAAGGAACGCGACGATGCCTAGAACGGCCGAGAACCGCGCCTTCTGGGTCGGCTCCGGCACGTACATCCGGATCGCCACGTAGGCCAGGTAGAGCAGCCAGAGGACCAGAACGGACGTCAGGCGTGGCTCCCATGTCCAGTAGACCCCCCAGACGGCCTTGCCCCAGAGCATGCCGGTGACCAGGACCACCGTCGTGAAGAGCAGCCCGACCTCTGCCGATGCACCCGCGAGAGCGTCCCACTTCATGCTGCGATTGACGAGGTAGATGATCGAGCCGACGAAGACCACCCCGAATGCCAGTGCGGCGATCCAGGCCGAGGCCACGTGCACGTAGAAGATCCGCTGCACTGAGCCCTGGACCTCGTCCTCCGGCGCGAAGAAGAACGACGTGTAGATGAACACGAGGATCGAGACCGCGGTAGCGACCCCGATCCACTTCGTCAGTTGCGCCGACGGCTCCGGCGCGACCATGCGCGACGACGTGCGCGGAGCCTGTGTCGCAGGTACCTGCTGTGTCATTTGCTCACTCCTCGATCACATATCGGAACATGGCCACTGCGGCCAGCAAGACCATGAGGTCGAATCCGGCAAGGATTCCCAGCCACTGCCAGACGGTTGCGGTGTCTCCTCCGAGGGCCTGACCGGTCAGTTGCACCGCCCCGACCATCAGCGGGATGACGACGGGCATGACGAGCAGTGGGAGCATCGACTCGCCGAGCCGCGACCCGACCGCGATACCCGAGAACAGGCTGGCGACGGTGACCAGGCCCAGCGTGCCCAACGCCACCACACCCAGCAATGCCAATGGGTTCGCGCCCTGCGCATCGCTGGTCATCATGACCAGGAACAGCGGGATGATGACGATGTCGACGGCCGCCATGAGGACGAGGCTCGCGCCCATCTTGCCGAGGAAGACCGCCTCACGAGGGACCGGGGACAGCAACAGGCCCTCGATTCCTCGATCGGCCGACTCCCGGGCCATCGTGCGCCCGACGCCGAGCAGAACCGCGAACAGGATGCTGATCCACAGCACCCCGGTCGCCGCGCCGGTGCTCGCCGCACCCGTCGGCATCGTGAAGCTCGCGGTGATGAGCACGGCGAGCGCGAAGAGGCCAGCCGAGCCGATGATGTCGCGCGTGCGGAACTCGACTCGCAAGTCCTTGGCCGCCACGGCCCATGCCGACTTGAAGCGACCCGGGGGCGCGACCAGTCGAGGGCGGGTGAACGCCGTAGCCTCTGTCGTCGTCGCCTCGGCGGGCAAGGCGCGGTCGGCGGCGGGCAGGGCGCGGTCGACCGCGACGTAGCCCTCGCCGATGACAACCAGACGGCGCGGACCGGATTCGGCGATCAGGCGATCGTGGGTCGTCATGATGACGGTCCGGCCAGCGGCCACGAGTCGGTCAAGGATGTCCAGGAGCCGCTGGGAGGAGACCTCGTCGAGGCCGGTGAACGGCTCATCCAGCAGGACGATCCGGGGACCATGCAGCAGCGCCCTGGCCAGCGTCAAGCGTTGCCGATTCCCGCGTGACAGGATGCCTGCCTTCCGGTCCAAGATGGGCTCGAGGTCCAGCAAGGGACTCAACTCGGCGATGGCCTCCTGCGCGTCGGCGACACCGAAGAGCCGTGCGTGGAACTCGAGGTTCTCACGACCGGTGAGGTCGGGGTACAGCAGCGACTCATGTGAGACGAAGCCGATGCGCCGCCGAAGGCCCGGGCCGGCACGCCGCATGTCGACCCCGGCGATCGACACCGTGCCCTCAGTGGGCATGGCCAGCCCGGCAGCGATCCGCAGCAGGGTGGTCTTGCCAGCACCGTTCGAGCCCATCAGCGCCACGTACTCGCCCTCGTGGACGGTCAGTGAGATGTCACGCAGGACGGGAACCCAGCCGAACTCCTTGGCCACCCCGTCGAAGACGATCGTGGAGGACGTCACGCGAGTCTCCACTCCCGCCGTCTCGGGGGATGCCGTCACGACGCTGCGGCAGGCTGGGCGGCAGGCGACGCCTGCTGGAACTTGGACGGGCACTTGGCCATCAGGTTCGTGGACTGGAACTTCCCGTCCGCCCCAAGGGTGCCTTCGGCCACCATCTGGGTGCCCGGCTTGGACGCGGTGGCCAGGGCCGTGGTGGCACCGCCCTTGTAGATCACGTCGACCGTGGTCTTGCCGTCGGTGATCTGGAACATGGTCGCGCCGTCGGGCCTGGTCGTGATCGAGTCCTTGACGAGCTGACCGGCGAGGCGCACGGATTCGGACGAATGGGCCGAAACGATCTCAGTCGGTGTCTTGTAG